>Ga0209533_1000299_pt1 | contig 47775 bp, 63 predicted proteins | sample COG_04_FD_184748 | JGI IMG/M metagenome (GOLD analysis project Ga0209533, IMG submission 184748) | Pelagic Microbial community sample from North Sea - COGITO 998_met_04 (SPAdes) (version 2) | ecosystem: Environmental > Aquatic > Marine > Neritic zone/Coastal water | place: Helgoland, sampling...
TGTGGAACCTGTGGAACCTGTGGAACCTGTGGAACCTGTGGAACCTGTGGAACCTGTGGAACCTGTGGAACCTGTGGAACCTGTGGAACCTGTGGAACCAGACGCCACCAATTTTGAGTCCCTCGCTCAGCTTGGGCGATTGGTACGTAAAAATAAAGTGTTTGTCCAAGGAGTCGGTAACCACGCCAAATGACCCATCGAACACTGCCCTGTAAATTAGATTGGTCTCCAGTGGCCACAAACTGGACCCTCAACAATGACGAGCCAGCCATCCAACGACATGCCGATTCCATGGATATCCAAATCCTCTATGATACTCTGGACGACCTGCTTAATAAAACCTCCACGATTCCATTGAATACAATTGATCCCGCTCTTCGTAAACAAGTACACATCTATTGGTCGAACGTGGTGCGCAATTTTCCGCCAAGAAACGCCTCCTACTTGTGGGTACTCGAAGTGTGGAGGGCCATTATTACGCCAACTGATTCGTTGGTGCCAGTTCCAACATGGAAGGCGCTGGCGGCCTGTCTTTAAAATTCACTTCCCTGTAATAGCTGTAGCATTTCGATGTCCTTATTACTATCGGTGGCGGACCACACAAATCCACCATTGAGTAGCTGTTCATTAATTGAGACTGGTGAGTCACCCGAAAAGAATACGGCGACTGTGCGACCATATTTATCACTCCCATCCACAACACATTCGAGGTCGGACGCAGTACGTAAGAGCCGTTCCAGTTCGACGCGCGCTGTATCGCCTAATTGTTTTTCTTCCACTCCTTTTGTTCGAGTCGAAGGAGCTTCAATGCCACTGAGTCCCACCCGCTCATATTTGAAGAGAGTGAATCCCAGATCCACAGTCACATTCACAACATCCCCGCTTGGTACTGTGTGCACCATTTGAACTGGATAGGCGCGGTATTTATGCTTCACTGCAAAACAGAGTGCATGCTTGTTGCCATGCGTGTATTTTTTTTTCCGCAGTGGCATTGTTTTCATTAGCATGTGTCTTTCATTTACAGTCACAAATGCACATGGTCTGGATGAAAGGACAGGCGATGTGCCTGGGTTGTGGTCGAATCCCGTTGTAAGTGGATTATGTGGACGATCGCGAGCAATAAAGGGTTTGGCATACGACTCTCCTGAAACAATTCGGTGATGTTCGCGCGCATACAAGCTGTGAGTAATTGATCACTCATTTGGTCAAAAATGCCAACTACTGGCATGGTCGGATGGATTTCATGTATCCGACTGGCCAATGCAGCCATAGGCATGTCGGCGATATGCTGGTGGATGATGACGAGTGAGACCTTGGCTAAAGTGTCGTTGTTCAACCATGCAAGTGCATGGACCCCGTGTGTACAACAGGCGACACTGACAGCGTTGGCATGGAAATGGACAACACATTGATGACATCGTGCGGGATCGGGGTCAATATATAATACGTCGGTTGATACATGGGACACATGTGTGGAGGGTTGTTCCTGGGCGGATGGGGGTGGTGGAAGAACCCAACACTGACCCATGACCAAATACGGGACCTACGCGACTTGGAACATGGATTAATTGCCTTTCAAAAGAGGAGATGTATGAAGGCACTTTGTTTGTACAACCATATTTATCTGACGCCTACGCTATTCGGTTGATTTCGAGAGACCCGGTTGAATTAATTGCACTTTTATCAGTTGAGCTGTGCGTCGAAAAACGCGTTGTATGTGAAAAACAGCTTTTTTCAATACCTAGTAAAAACAACTGCTTTCTAAACTTTTTCCGACCTTACAGTTTCCCCTCCCACTCTCCACATGTTCGTCAAGCACGGTAAGGAATACAAGGCACGCGTGGGTTCCCGTGCGCAGGTGTGGCACGGCACCTGCCACCAGACGAGCGGTGGTCTGACGAGGGACAAGCTTGTCCAGGACACCAAGAGCGGTCGCATTATGTCCAAGGCTCGCCGTGCGCTGGGCCACAAGGCGTGGGCGAAGATGGACCCCGAGGTGAAGGCCGTGTTTATGAAGCACGCTGAAGAGAAGAAGAAGAAGGCTGGCCAGAAGCGCAAGGCCGCCCCCGCAGAGGCCGCGGCCGCGGCCCCGAAGAAGAAGAAGGCCGCTGCGACCAAGAAGGCCGCTCCGAAGAAGAAGGCCGCCCCGAAGAAGAAGGCCGCCCCGAAGAAGAAGGCCGCCCCGAAGAAGAAGGCCGCCCCGAAGAAGTAAATGGTGGTGTTGTGTTGGAACTGTAAATAAAATGGATGGATATCTTTTTTTGCGGGTGCTGCCCATTCACGTGTACCAGTTTTGTATCAAAAACAGTGCGACTTGTGAAGGGGAGTCCTGTGGCGCCACGCGCGGAAAACGAAACACAAACTCCTTCAATTGAAGATTCGCCAATCGTAAAGGGGACGACTCACTGATTTGAACCATTCGATGAATTACGACCGCGTGTGCAAACAAACGCTCCCATTGGTAACCATTCAAAGGATCATACTTGTGTGTGAGAAGCGCTGCGAAGGATTGATGAAATTGCTGGGCGACCTCAACGTGTGTCTGAAACAGTTGTTGCACTGTTGCGCCAGAATACAGCAACAGTGTGTAAACGGTGTATCCATCGGTTTCTGGTACAATTTGCAGGGCCGTGTTCCAACTTGCATAAATATCAGGCATCCATTGGTTGAAAGCACTCTGAAGCATATGCGGAATGTGTATTGCGTGAGGATCTAAGGCAGCCAGGATGTAATAAAATGCCACCGAGGCGTCACGCGCTGTCCCTCCACGCCGGACCTGGTCTACGCGCACACCATTCTCACAACCACTCAAGTGTAATTCTACATGTGTGTACCGTCCTTGGAGATACACACGGACACTGAGAACAGAGGGACGATCCACGTTGGTTGTTAAGGATAAATAGGGCGGTATTTTGAAACGCATCAACTTCCACGCTTCCATACCGAGTCCATGTTCCGCGAGGGAAAAGAGTTGATTGGGCGGGTGATCAAGTAGCGTTTGTAAATAATGGACAATTGGATCTGCGTTCACAATACCAAAATGATCTGTGTCGGCTGGATCCCAATCCATCTTTCTATGTGTATACAGAAAAGAGTCCAGAACACGAGACGTGGAACGCGCCGTATGGTTCGCGTGTGTACATGTGGCCAATTAATTCATGATTCGGATACAGCAATCTGCCCAGAATGCTGTGGCGTCTTTGAACTCCCACCTGTGACACCCACCCCCGATCCAGTGGCGCGCGAGACGATTTCCGCCACCGAGTATTGCAAAACATGTGGTGCTCCATGTGATCAAGTGTGTAAAGAATGTTTGCGCACGTATTGCCCCCAGTGCCATCCCACGAGTTTGTGCGCCACTTGTGAAATTCGGGGACTCTTGAATGCATGTCCCTGTACAGCAAAACAATGCACTATTCTCTAAACAGACGCTATCGTGTGATCGTGTGTATAAGTTACACACGTCTCCATGGTTGAATTGCGATGCACCCGTCCGCCTCAATCGAGACGAGTGCAGAGTGGTTGAGTGCTGTTTGGGAAGATTGCTCCCATAGTGTGAAACAGGGAGCACACCCTTGTTTTTCATATTTACAATTGAACAGATTTGAAGAGACTTTGAATTCCAATCCCATCAGTGCCAGTGCAGTGGGGTACTGCATGAACAAGGGAGAACTGGTGGACTCCACACGTCGCAGTACGACATCGTCCAACTTTGGACGATACATGGCTGCGAGTGACACAAATGTTGCGCCATCCATCGTAGTGTATAATTTCAGTTTTGTACATACGGTTGCATGTAAGGTCAATGTGTGCTTGGGATGAAAATCAAGTGGGAAGGGTGCGGAAATGTGAAACGTCCGGGAATGCACGACGCACGCCATGCCGCTTGCGTTCCACGTCAGAAACGCCCGCGTGCCGGGCAGGGGCGCAATTTGAAGAGGATGCGCAATTGGCAGTGCGAGGATCGTTTTTTTGGATTGCGTCAAAGGTAGAATAACCATTTCTATAATACGTGTCCAGGATTTGTGTGTCGACTGGAAGACGTGGCCGAGTACAAAGACTGCGGCGCACGCGTGCATTTCCACAGATGCTATATTTCCATGGATGCATCAACTTCGACATCTTCTTTGAATCAGACGACGCAAACCCACAATTAGTTCGATCGTGTAGTTATGGAGGACACCTCGATCTGTTTGTTTTATGGCCAACGAGACCCGAAGACCGGGTTTCTGAGCAACTTTTACCCTGTGTCATTCCCCTACGTTCTGCCTCAATCTGTGGCGATCCATGCCGGTGAACGAGTGCAAGTCGACCACAGCGAGCAAGCCATTATGCTGACAAAGGCTGCACTGTTTGGCGATGAAGTGTCGTTCACTGCCCTTTTGCAACGTGGTCAAAGCCCCGCGGCCTGCAAGAAACTGGGTCGAAATGTGACATCTTTTGTGGGTCGCACATGGATGAAGAATGTGTCGGAATTTGCAGTCCATGTGCTCTACCACAAATTTGGTATGAACTCCGATCTCTGCAAGCGTTTACTTGAAACCGCTCCGGCAACTCTCGCAGAGGCGGCACCGTACGACCGAATCTGGGGCATTGGGCTGTGTGCCACACACCCGGATGCACACACACCACAAAAATGGCGGGGTGAAAATATACTGGGCCGCGCGCTCATGACTGTACGCACAATGGTCGCGGCCACTCCATCACTACACGCACAACCAACCATTCCCATTCTGTAAATTAAATGCATCACTGTCAATTGGGGACTGATAGGGTCAACAATGTATTCAGTCAATACAATGCCAACCCTTTGCCTCAAACTAGGTGTCCTGGATCCCACAGTCGACGCATTGTACAGAGCACGGGTGGTTACACACAACCAAACTGATACCGAGAATTCAGGATTTGATATCTATGTGGCATCCGAGTCGTTTGTACCGCGACAAGCGCTTCCCACCTGTCTTGGAGCCGGGATTCATGCCGAAATGATTGAAGATGACGGGAGTTCGGGGGGATATTGGCTGGTCGCACGTTCGTCCATTTGCGACGTTCCACTTCGCTTGTATAATGCACCTGGTGTGATCGATCCGGGGTATCGTGGACAAATTCGCATGATGGTGACCCCCACTTTACTGGAGGGACGTGGTGTGCAAATCCCCCAGGGTGCGCGTTATTTTCAACTCGTGCATCCCTCCTTGAAACCTTTCCAAGTGCGGATCGTGTCGGAGTTGTCTCCATCTGCCCGTGGCGTGGGTGGCTTTGGCAGTACAGGAAGTGGTGGCAAGGTCACTGTAATCTAATTTCTGTATTTTTGGTCTTACAGTCCTCCCTCCATTGCATCAATTGCGTGTTCGTTAATCAATTGTCGCATCATGCAGTAGTGCATGAATCATGTCCATGTTGGAAAGACAATCACTGTCTTCTGTGGTTGTATCATCATCCGGTGGAGGAGATGAAGAAGGAGAACGAGAACTAGGCAGACTCTTTACAGGGCGTGGAGGTGTTTCTGAATGAGATGCAACAAAACATTGATTACCCATTTTACATAGACTATAACAAAGTACGTGCGTTGTTGGATCCAAACACTCATTCAATGGCTGACATGTATCAATTGACGTTGTATGAAAAATTTGTGGGGGGTGAAAACCCCCCATTGCGGCAAATTGTACAAACACGAACCTTTGCCGCCGGAGGATCGGTCTTGACAAATGGTGACTTGCTTGCACGCATTGACACATGGTATTATTTAGGTCTCTCCGCGGCGGAGGCCCACGCCTCGCGTGTTGATGCATTTAGGAAACTAACACTTGTGCACGCGGCGCTTCGGGACTTGATCAAATCCCGACCCGAAGCTCGGGCTCAGCCAGCGAGTCGCGAGTATCAGTTCGCGGCTCGGGAAGCTGGAATTAGTACAGCGGACCGGAAGGCGCAATACTATGAATATGTTACAGCGCGATTGGATCAATGTGCATATCAATGTCAATCCGCCAGCACACCCTGTCAGTATGCGGCGCCGGATGCCCCCGTGTGCGACAACCAGGCCATTCGACACGCGTTGCGTCAAAAAGGCAAGACCGACCAAATCATTGCCGAATTTGTCATCTTTCTGAATGACGAAGCACAGCTCCAAAAATGGTGGTTCTCGGATGATGATACGAAATTGGAGGAGGACGATTCGTGGGTGGATTTAATGGACAAGGATACACCATACTCGGACTCCGACTCAGAGTCCGAAGAAGATCCTGGACATCGTGATTTGGTGCAGGGGAAGGAAGATGAGGTTCTTTATGCGGAAGAGGATTATAATTTAGGAGAGGAAGATGATTCAGGCAAAGAGTCAAGTTTTGAAAGCAAAGACCACCTTTTGGATGCCTCTAGTAGTTTGGATGACTTCGATGGGGTATAACTTATGTGGTTGTGCCGGGATCTCTCTTCATATGGATGGGTGTATCAATGTATTGTTTTAATTCAGGCCACCAGACATTGTCTGTGAGTGTGGTGGATGGTAGTAATAACACTGGTGATGTCCATTGCGTATCAGTAGCCATTAATTGGTTCAATTGCCTATACCACTCCTCATGGATTTGACAACGTGTGAGGCCCTGGGATGCGGCACTCGTACAGACTACCCCCCCCTGCACTCACCCACAAACACACGGTTGTCTGCTCTACGGCGTGTGAATATCGATTGTGGCTACGATCCCTGGCTTGGGTGTCCATTGAGTACTTTTCAGTACAGGAAGAATAGAACTCAGCCGTGTGCGGAAAAAGGGTCTCAACTCACTCCATGGTAAATCAGCCCTTTCAAAGTAGGCAATCGCACGTTTCTCCAATCGCGGATTCGAAGACGCAGCGTCCCTTGATTGACATCGGAGATTGAGACGACGCGCCAGGAACCGGTTGCCCAAGTCTGCCATATAGGCCACTGGCATCACGTACGTCGTGTAATGGCGCAATCGATTCTTTTTGTCCCGAAATTGGAATTGAAATTGCGGTGAATTTGTCACGCGCGATCCTGAAATAAGACCCATCACTTCTTCCTTCAATTCACGCGTCGCGCAGATGGCTTCGGGTTCCAATCGGTGTGCACCCCCACCAAAATCACTCCATTGATGCGTGCCGTCAGAATCCTGTCCCAGTAGGATACAGGGTGTATTCTCATCATCTGTGGTATAGCAAAGTACAGAAGCGCCCGCACATCGAGACGCCATCTTGAATTAAATACACGATTGTGTTACTACATCGCACGCGCACTCCACGCGCAATTAAATCAATGGAACATTGGTTCTATTGTAATGGGTGTCAACGGCCCGAAGTGCGGGCGCAGGAGTTGCCCTATAATGACGGGGACCAGTTTCTTCACAATTTGATGGTGTGTCCTGGTTGCAACACCTCTCGGTGTCATAATTGCGCAGATGAAGAACATGAACATTTCGCATTGTGTCATGTGTGTGGGATCGCCCGTGTGTGTGTGTACTACAATCATCCCGAACAGGGGTATGTCATCCCGCCAGTACTTGACGCGGAAGACGATCCGAATGCGAACGACCCGCCAATGAATGCCGCCGGTCGTCGTGTCCAGGCCGGCTGAGCGGTTGGAGGGATATGCGCTGAAATTGAAGCCACGTGATTCCGTAAAAGATTAGAGTACTGCAAAGAACAAAAATGAGTCCTTCCACTTTCTCGTGGTCGTTTGTTTGTCAAACGCCTGTTGTACTTGTGGTCACCAATACAGATCAAGAATTCGTGGCAGTACTCACCGATTATTGCGAGTTTCACAACTTACAGATTCAATCCGCTGAAACGGTGTGGTGCGACCCATTTCGTTCAGAGCCTCAAGTGTCCTTTGGTCTTTTCACAGTTGAACCAAGTGGGTTGTTAGGATGCTCGGACGCGGTATCCAAGTTGTTGAAAGTAAGTGTGGATTGCAATTGTGCATTATTCATTCATGTGCACCCCGACTCTTTACACCTCCTTCAGTTCACGCAACTGTCCTTTGATTGGATAATCATAGGTGCCGAAATGAGTCGCCCAACCCAGTTAATTTGCGAAACGCAGTGGGATCTTCAGTCCACAAGTATACCACAAATTGCATTCGTGGGCCATTGGGGGATTCTCTGGGCCTACTCGTTCCAGCCATTGTTTCCATTCACCCTTGGTCGCAAAGGTGCCCGACTGATTGCTTCCTTCAACTAAATGCGTTGCATATTGCAGTCTGGATCAATACTTTCCTGTATCAACAAAAAAAGAGTCGAACGGAATGAGTGTGCCACCCAGTCCCACACTCACTCAACCACCACCCAATGCGGAAGACCCAGTGGATGCATCCTACACAAATTCCTTGGCCACAATTGAAGCATTGACGACGATTCATATTCAATCCATCCAGGCGTGCCATACTGCAACGACTGCCCACGCCAGAGAACAATGTCATGAACGTTTGTATTGGGCCCATCGTCGGTTAACGAAGGCACATGTGGCGGCGCTCCGTGACATCGAAGCACTCCTACCGGATCCCACCTACTTTCGGATTCATTTGGCCGTGTTAATTAGCCAATTTACGCCGATCCCGTCTGTACTCACGCGAGACTACCCACCACTCCACCTGGAAGACATCCTGCAACAACTGTAATCCCATTCATTCATCGTCCCCTGTAAGATCTAAGGGGGTTGCATTAAAGAGTCGAATGCGTGCGTTCGCGAGCGCGATGCGTATATTGTTGACTGGATCACTGTATCCTAATTGGTGGGTTGTCCAATCAATATGGCAATACACACAGAGCAGGCGACATTTTGCAATTTCGCTACGAATCGTGTGGAGTGGATGTCCTTCCATGACAAGTGTACTCACATTGTTCTTTTTGAGTTGAGGGTCGAGATGATCCCAGTCAAACCCACAGGACCCCCACTCTTCCACAGTGTGGGCGCACAATGCACAGTGACCCGCTTGTTGTTTCTGTCGCCGATTCAAGTCCTGGCCCATTCGCACACGCTGATCAAATTGTGTTTTACAAGTCGTACACCGGTGGGATTCAATGGGCTCACCCGGTACAGTTCCATCTGCGCGACTCCACCCGGGACGATCGAATTGATTGCATTCCACACAGGGGTGTCGTTTGATACAGGCACTCCATTTGTGTCGGACTTGGGGTGGAGGGCGCATTCTGCGTCTGCACAAGGCACACAAGAGTGTTCGACGGGTTAATTCATCGATCAACTGTTTCTGTGGTATCCGATTTAAGGGTATCCAGGATCCTGGTTCAAACGAGGAGGAGAGCCATAAATGGCGTGGTGTAGACCACGCGCAACGAGTGCATTTTTTGTGGCATTTGTATGCGTATGTCAAGGTTCGTATTCCCTGTTTACGCAGTTCGTCTAGTTCGATCGCGGAGTAGTCCTCAAATCGCCGCATTGTTGTCATAAGGCGATGGTTTCATTTAATTACAGGTATTCCGCCATTCACGTACGATCAAACCCACATCCACTTTTAAATGGCAATCCGCTTATCCGATCACCAGCAAAGTATTGTGGACGCCGTTCTTTCGGGCCAGAATGTATTGTTTACGGGTCCCGCAGGTGTGGGTAAATCCACCGTGGTCCATGCAATCCAGCAAGCTTTATCGGATAAGGCGGTCAAGTATGAAACATTGGCCTTTACAGGAAAAGCCGCGGAACAAATAAAAGGACGAACCATTTGCTCGTTTGCCTTTAAAGATCTGGGTCGCGGCACAGTGAAGAATTATGTCAAAATGTGGAAAGCCAACAAATGGGCCAAACGTCAATGGACCACCACAAAAGTCATCCTCATTGACGAGATTAGCATGGTGGGATTACAATTATTTGAAAAGTTTGAGGCAGTGGCACGGGGAGTGTTGGGTAGGCCCGCGACCCCCTTTGGCGGAATCCAGATTGTTGCGTGTGGGGATTTCTTCCAACTCCCCCCCATTGATGACCAATTTTGTTTTCACAGTACCGTCTTTTGTTGCACATTTCCCTTTTTGTCCGAACTCGTCACAGTGTATCGGCAAAAAGGGGACCCTCAATTTCTGGAAGGGTTGCATGACATGCGTGTGAATGTAATGAATGACAAAACGTTTCGCATGCTTCAATCACGTGTGGGGTTGTTGCCCCCCGCGGATTATCCAGCAATTCGCATTTACCCCAAGAATATGGACGTCGATCATTACAATTTCTATCAATTGAAGGCGTTGAGTGGACCCGATTCCTGCTTTGATCACGAGTGGTTGCCCAGTGCATCCAACCCAGAATGGCTCAACATGAAACTCTACAATCGAATGATCAAAAATGGGCCATTTGAAAAAACATTGCGCGTCAAGGCGGGTGCCTTTGTCCGTTATACATTCAATACCAAGTCGCTCAACAAATGCAATGGATCCATGGGGATTATTCAAAAGTTTGACCCTGCCACCGGATATCCCATTGTCCGGTTCGCCGATGGCGACACATGTCTGGTGTCCCCTATCCAGGTCAAAAGTGCGGATGAAAGTTGTTCCATGATTCAAGTCCCACTGAAACTAGCGTGGGCAGCAACCGTGCATCGGCTTCAAGGCGCGCAAGTAGACGCCGCAGTGATTGATTTAGGACCCAATGTGTTTGAATTTGGACAAGGTTACACAGCGGTCAGCCGTGTCATATCACTGCAAGGGCTTTATCTGTTGGCGCTGGATCGTGATTCCATTGTGCCGCACCCAGAAGTGGTCGATTTTGTCGCCACCTATCCCCGTCGATGAACGAGTGGGTAGATGTCCTATATTTAAATTCAAATTCAAATTCATGCAATTACAATTTCCATCCATGTCAATGTTCATCAAACCATGAATCTCCTCCCCCAGACTCAATGTATTGTTGGCGCATGGCTGCGTCACTATAATTTGCACGCAGTGCACCTGATCGCCACATTACTGGCGATCGCGCGGGATTGTCCCACCCATGAAAAATGTGTTGTCTTGATGACTGCAATTGGTCATTATCGCCGCACTGTGAGTATTGATCCGACCACGTGTGTGGCGGATGTTGCGTCGGGTGATCGTATGTATGTATCCGGTTTGTTGGCAACACCTTTGAATCCGGCGTCAAAGTTGTGGAATTTAGTGGAGGATGGCGCGGAATTGGTCGTGGTGCCATTTCGATTCCAAGGTGTTGGCCTTGGAAAGTTCTCCATTCATTCAACCGCCATATACTGCATTGTTTGGAACTCGAAGGGTACACAATTTGTGAGTATGACTCGCCAATGCTCAAAACTACACAGTTGGAACACAGTCACAGGAAAGCACGTAGTACTTCGCACACTGAACATAGCTCGCCGTTTCGGGGCCTGGAGTCCGACGGATACTCATTTTGCAAGTGGATGGAATACCTGGTCGGTGCGAATTTTTGACACGACTACATGGCAATGCACACAGATATTGACGGGTCATACTAGTTGTGTGAATGCACTCAGTTGGCACCCAAATCGGACGTTGATTGCGAGTGCATCTGATGACCAAACGGTGCGAATTTGGGATGTGACCAGCCCAATACCTACACGTCCAATTCGTTTGCAACATACTTGCGCTGTGGATCGAATCAGTTGGCATCCAACAAAAAATTGGATCGCCTGTGCATCCTCCGATGCACAAATTCATGTATGGGATGTGACGCGTCAAACTCGTGTCAACACGTTCTGCGCGAAAACTTGGACCACCGCCTTATGCTGGAATCCGTCTGGAACGTATCTTACAAATGGATCCGCAAACGCATCAATCCGTATTTGGAGTTTGACATCCCATGGAGCAACGTGCATCTGCACACTGAAAGGTCACACAGAATGGATCAATGACATATGCTGGCATCCATCTGGCACAATGATTGCGACTTCAATGGACTTTGCAGTTCGCATTTGGACGATTTCTCCAACATTTAATGTAGTGAACACCCGCACATTGTACAACGAATATGGGTCCTGTAACACACTTAGTTGGCACCCACATGGAAACTATCTTTTTGGTGGATCCGTTCGAGGCTTTCTACACATTTGGAAATAAGGAGAGACTGTTTCAATTAAATACAATCACTTCAATAGTGTTGCGACAAATGCATCACATGATTTCGGTTGACAGTGCAATTTGGATGGTGCAAATTCAGTGCGTACCAATAAAAAACGATCCTGTCTTATATTTGAATGGCGAAAGACACGGATGATGTAACAGGTCTCTTTGAATGCAAGGGTGGGGTTAGTATCCGCCAATCAGATTGCACCCTTACACTCCTTCGCCAGATTGGTCGGGGGTCATACTCCACATGCTGGCTTGTTCAGTCTCATCCAAAGAATGGTTCGACACCCCCCCAATTACAAGTGCTCAAAGTGATGAAACTGTCCCCCACCGCAGACCAAATGTTTGTACGTGAAACTGCAATTCATTCATCGCTGAACCATGCACACGTGGTTCAATTTCACACCTGGTTCATACACGACCAAGTGCCTATGTACACAATGGAATGGTGTGTGGGTGGCACTTTATCCACCCGGGTGCACGCGGAACAGCTGGATCTGGCTGAAATTCGGGCGTATCTGACTCAATTATTGGGTGCAGTTGTGTATCTCCATGATGCCCATGTGGTGCACCGCGACATCAAACCACCCAATATATTGCTCAGTGGAACAAACCATCTGAAACTCTGTGATTTTGGACTAGCCACGCGGTGGGGGCCATGTGATACACGGTTGACGAAAGTCACCGGCACACCGAACTTTGTGGCACCCGAAGTGATCCAACGATCGAAACCAGGCTACACCAATTTAGTGGATTGTTGGTCGCTGGGGTGTACGTTGTATTATATGTACAAGGGCCATTCGCTCTACCCTGTCAAACGAGGGGACCGTCGCGCTCTCTATCGCGCCATCCGGAAGAATCCCGTGCCATCACCCCCCCAACGGTGTGTGGGTGTCATGCACCAGATTCTCCACAAGTTGCTCCAAAAAGATCCAGCACATCGCTTGACTGCCTCTGATGGACTCCAATTATTACACACGTCCGACAGTCCACCACTCGCTGTATTGTAATGACCATTATTTTTTTACTTCATCCCCAACAAACCCCACTTGGATGTATGCAGTGATTGGAGAACCTCAAACTGCGGTGATTGAGGGACACTGTGTCATTTATTTGTCCCGGTTTCAATCAAGGTTGATTGCGTCCGCCTGCTCGCTGCACACGGGGCAATGTATGTGGACGGCGTCCACTGATCATCCTCACACGTTCAGCGTCCCCCTCCTTGAGCCCAGCGCACCAATACGATTGTGTGTGTGGACGCGGAATGCCATGAAAGGGTTGTTTATTCAATATGGGTCGATTGGATACTGTATCTTACCGACCGATGGTACACTTCTGTCCCACACCAAATCAGAGCACTCCTTACACAACGGGATTTGCTTCCAACGATGGTTAATCGGGATGAACGCAGCCGGTACTCAACTTGTCGAGTATGAACTACCCACATTCCACAAAACACGGATGTTTCGGTTTCAAACCCCAGTTCGATGTATTGCACGTCCCGCGAAAGATCTCCTTCTGTTGATGGTCCCTGGAACACTCAGTCAATTTAGTATGCGCACGCGTACGTGGGGTGTGAAATACCACATTCAGAACGAACACATGGATCTGGCCGAAGTGCGCATTGGTGGACGCTTTGTATTAGCACGCTCCTCGAACACGGTCTACATTTGGTCTGCCAATGGACACCAGTTGGCAACAATCACAACGACGCAACTTCAAATTCAAGCCTTTGCGCTCTCGAGTATTCAAACAACGGGTGCCACACTTGTTCTACTGGAACAAACCTCCGCAGGATATCAACTGCGATTGACAGCGGTCCAGTGGGGGGGACATCCACTCCTTGGAGACCGCACACTCCGTCTCTCCGCCGACCACCGTCACGAATTAATCGCATCGCTTTTAACACTGACAGACACATTAATCCGTGTCATCGTACTCGTCACATGTAGTTCCATTCAAATCCTGCATGATATCGAGTTCACTTAACTTGTGGACGGCGGTTGGGTCTGGTGTGCTTCAAGTCAGTTGTATTGTTGGAGTGTGTGTGGGTATTTACGTGTGTACGTTTGGGGGGTTGTGGTTGTTTTATTTTCTTCAAATGAATTAATTACTACCATTTGTGAGCAGGGACTCTGCTCTACCACGACACCAGGCAGCATGATGTATGTTGCCGCGTGTTTTTGTGTGCTGTATTATTGGTGGCGTCGAACCATTCGAGTGCGTGCGGAATATCCACCCACTGCGCCTCGACTCATTGGACTGACGGGCTTTAAAGGGGCCGGAAAAGATACAGCTGCGGAGCTTCTGTTTCAATATGGGTTTGTCAAATATTCGTTTGCTGCCCCCCTCAAAAGTGTAGTGGCGGTTGCCTTTGGGTGGGACCGACGAATGCTGGAAGGGACAACTCCGGCAAGTCGCCAGATTCGTCAGACGGTGGATCCCTATTGGTCCCGAATCCTTCACGATCCTACATTCACCCCGGTTCGCGCACTTCAAATCTGGGGAACCAATCTGATACGGAGCCACGTGTCGCCCGATTTTTGGGTCCACCGTTTGATGAAGCAATTGGATCAATTGGAGGGCACCGCACGCGTGATTTGCACAGATGTGCGCTTTCCGAATGAAATTGCGGCCTTGCGCGCGCGAGGGGCTCGAATTATTCGAATTGAACGTGGTTGCAATCCACCGTGGTGTGATGCAGTGTATGCAGACCTCGAGAACCGCGACAGTATCTTGCAGAATACAGAGAATCTGCCACATGAAAGTGAATGGGCGAGTGTGGGGCTTGAAGATGCGCGTGTCATCAACAACGGGACCAAGGCGGAGTTGTTGCAAGCACTGCGCACGGCGCTTGTGAATTAATTGTGGTACATTTTGATCAGCCCATAAAAGAAGTGCACTTCAAAGTTTGTCGCAATGCTCCCCCAACTGAATACTGCATTGTCTCCCACCCGTTCGATCCCCGCATCAATCATTGAAACTTTGATGCATTGGGAAACAGTGCCAATGGTTTCGATTGGAGTGGCGAAGGAGTATTTACAAGCCCTTTTTAACTATCCAGTTGAATTGCTGGAAGTGGCACGTTCGGATTCAGGCAACTTTTGGATCGTGTATGTGGAGAACACTCCAGCCAGAGTGCGGGATGAAACGAAATTGATTGTGATTGGCCAATGTGCAGACACAACCTGGAAAGGACGTGTGTTTCAAACGAAACTTGGATTTGCATGGCAGCAATTTAAAGTGGCGTTTCGAGAGTCTGAACTGGTTGTCATTCACGAGAATTTGTCACTGTGATGCGTTAATTAAATACACAGACCCCTCTATTCAATGGATGATCGGCACGAGTGCAACACCCTCCATGTTGTTTGTGACGTACAACCTTTTGTCGTCCAAACGACGAACTGTCTTGACCTTTCCACACATTGATCCGGATGTACTGGATCCGGTTCGACGATTTGATGATCTACTGCTCAAGTTGCGCCAAACCCTCCTCCAAGCACCCCACCATGTCTGCTTTGGTCTCCAAGAAGTTAGTTTGGAATGGGTTGGCGTCTTGCGTGATTTTTTTCAAACCTATCAGTATTCCTTCATACACGCGTGTTACGGCGACGCGCCCAGTGGGTTTATGGGTGTAGCACTGGCCTTTCCATTGGCCGAAATACGTTCAATTCGTCTGTCGTGTCCTTCCTATGATTGGGGCCACGTACTCGTGAATGCACAACCCACGGTCTCCAGTGTGTGGTACAAACAGCCATTTGAAGCAGTGAAACAGTGGTTGGCCATTCGGTCCCCGAGTCAATCAATCCAAGTGACCCACCACCCAAACCGGGCCATTTTTGGGACGTATGACCAAATTGCGGTGGGAGTGTACCACATGCCAGACATGGGTGAGCATCTACTCCTCCTGACGATTCACCTTGTGCACTTTTTCAAAGCCTTGCGTCAGTATTGCGAGACGGAGGGGGTCCATCAATTTATTGTGTTGATGGACGCGAATTTTACACCATACAGTCTACCGTACTATTTTGTAATCAATTCGTTGTCTGACAATGAGTGGGCGCAATTGGAGGCCGCCAGTCCAGGGATTTTTGAAGATGGCATTCTTGAATTTATACACGGCGCTTTGCACGCAACAACACATGTGTATCCCCATGATTCCATCACATACTGTACAAGTCAGACCCTGCATGATGGTTCAGTCGCAGGATGGAAAATGGATTATATTTGGACCAAGGTGGACCCATCCTTTCTACGCGCCAATACAGATATTGCCCCGTATAGAGACACACCCAATGATCATTCACCGTTACCCAATGATCAAGAACCGTCCAATCATTACATGCTTGCTGCGGAATTACTCTAACTGTACATTCCATACCTGCAACGGCTCCTTTAATGTGCGCGGCGTCCAGCGCGCATAGTCGACGTGTTTGTGTTCAATATCGCTGTAATTCGCATATTGGCGGAACGGATTCCCGCAGATCCACCACCATGAATGCAGTGGAAACAGACGCTTCCAGGCTTGATCAATTGCGTATTGTTTGTATTCCGGTTGCACCATTGTGTTGCTCAACTGATCCACGCAATAGGCCCATACATGGCGCAGTACAGGTACATATTGTTTTCGGATCAAATAGGCAGTGGTGCATTGTGCGTCGGTTAAGGCGCAATACAATGCACCTGGGGTATGATCCATGGCGTGATCATAGATTTCGGACCCACACACGACAACATCAAAGGGTGTTTGAAGAAGTGCTTGAATTGCGCGGTACAAATCAGCGGGTTGCATATCGAGTGTGGCGTCATCTTCTAAAATCAACACGGTGTCCCATTTGGATTCTAAAATGCGATCAAACGCCTTCAGATGACTGAGTGCACATCCTTTACCACCATTGGTGTGGGAGATGGCGTTTATGCGCTCTATATGGGTGGCAAAGGTTTGAAGGTATGCGAGTGTTTGCTGCATTTTCTGTAGACGGTCTGGTCGTGTGGCTAAATTGATGTAGAGAATGGCGTCTAGTTGACTGCCATGGACCGGTCGCTGTGCCGGCACATAGAGACGCGCAGCGTCTTGGACGATTTGGTTCATTTAAAGTGTAGTTTATACAAGGGTGTCACAATCGGAGCAGGGAAGTGCACATCACGCACGGCGGTCCAATGAATCCAATAAATAGATGCATGTGTAAGAAATAATTGCGTTTGTGTACGTCCCGCTGACCCCAAAGGCGGACACGCACCCGATTGTCCAATGGGTCGCCTTTTGCAAATTCATGTGAATGGACAAATAAAGGAGACCTATGAACTACCCCATTGTGCCAGCCGTGCATTATGGGTGTATGGATGTACTGCGAACGATTTACACAACCAACAAAGTGTGGATGTCAGTGAGTTAGCAAATACTGTATTGCAGATGATACAATATCAACGTGTCATTTATTACGAACGGAATACACCATGTCCCTGTTATCGACCCAATGCACTGACCGACGCGGAAATGCGCCATTATTTGACCGTTATAGTACACCAACTCCTTCGATTGACGCAACTGTACCCAACTGGAATCTTCCAACTTGCTTCTTCAGTTTACGCGAACGATTCATGATGGCGTGCCACCAGTGTTCCTCCAATCACTTCCTGTTTCGCATACACATCAATTGTATGTATGGAACAGATTGAATGCACCTGATAATGCATTGAATCGGTAACCTCTAGATCGTCGTATGAGTTTTGTCCGGGCTGCATGAATTGTTGGTGGTTGCGGTACAATTCGTTGGCGCGTGCATAGGCACCCGCCATAGCGTCGTGTTGTGTAGTATACCGCCACACTTTGAATCCAACTGCCATCACCCGACCATCTTGATCCAGTTCAAATTCCTGAACAAACCAACTTGATGCCATTTACGATACCAATACAGTAAACGATTCTCCATTTAAAAAGTGAACGCTATAATAAATCCTACCACAATACTTTGTTTTTCATTCTTCTTCAATGCCCACTTGTAAGAATACCACGAAAGGCTATTACAAAGGCACGGAGCCGAGTCCAAAGGGTCGCGGATATTGCGCTCGTGCGGAAAATGTGGGGAAGCGGATGCGTGGTACGGACAAGCGTATGTGGGTGGTGAAGAGTTACAAAGTGAAAGAGTCGCATGTGAAGCGATGGGCGCGTGTGCCGATGAAAAAGGCGGCACCCTCTGCCAAAAAAAAGCGTCTCACAGTCACCTCATTGAAAGGGGGAGGCGCCATGACGAAGGAAACCGCACACGCGTACCATCGCCGATTTGTGACTAAAATCGCTGCCCTTGAAAACGAAAAACGCACCGCAACAGCTGCCCGAAAGGCCGCCATCGCAGGGGAACTCAACGGACTCAATGCAATGATCAAACATTTGACCACGACCTACAAAATGAAACTCAAGTAAACAAGAATTGCATTCACAGTTGTCATTTTTTTGCACGAGTCTTATAAATTACTGTATTGCTGCCTGTTGACTCAACCACTTGGATTGACAATGTCTGTGGACTGTGTGGGTGAAATGTGTGAATCCTGTGTTGAATTGTTTACAGAACATCCGCAAAGCGTGGGCGAGTCCTATTGTGAGCATCTGACGTATGCAGTTAAAATGGGTGGCCGACTAGTCGGACTTGGGTGTGTGGCGGTGATTCATGGACTGTTTCCCTTTTGTTTGTCTACATTTGTGTCGTCTGAATTACCAACACTGACCACTGAACTAACTGCGCGGGCACATGTCCATTCATCTGGACGACTCCGTGTGCCGCGCCCCCCGTCGCATGCACCCCCACCGCTTCGACGGGTGTACACTGGTTCAAGTGTCGGTTCACCGAATGTGGCCCAACCGGTGGAGGAGACAGAGGCATGAGGTCATAATGCCTTCCATGCAGGCGGCCAAATAACGTTCTGTTCTTTGCGACCATCGCAGTACCATTTGGTTGGATGAACAACATGGGGGATATCCCCTAATATTCCCGCCCACACTGAAAATGTAGAATTGGTTGTAATAAGCCCTGTGCAGGTTTGCATCACATTGAGTTCCTCCCAATCCGATCCACGTTGCACACGCGTCCACGTGTCCACTTCAGTCATTGCTTGAATCATTGGATACACAAAAGACTCCCAATCACATTCCTGGCAAAACAACAATACTTGGCGCACCTTCATTTGTGTGGATATCCACTGGACTGCACGAATATAATAGTCAAGTGGCTGGGCATAATAAATGTGGGCATATTTGGATACATAATCACTATATCGAAAATGGATCCCGAGCGTTCCCTCCTTCATTGGTCGATTCGCTGGGAAGAGTGCTCTAAATTGTGGTACAAAATCGCGTATTTTATTCCAATTTTGAAACCACCCACTCACCACAATGTTGGATGCATCAACGTCACTTTGCTCATCGGTGATCTGTGGTAATCGCAAAATGGCACCGCTCCGACCATCGCATCGCAAATGCGCCAATGATTTGTAAAATGTATCAAAATACGAGTGCCGGTGTGTATCGCCCAAGGATGTATCAATAGTATAGTAATGATCGACAATTCCAACTGAGAGTCCTCGCTGCGACGCAATGCTCATACCGTAACACAATTGAAAGAGTTGATTGCCCAACCCACCTCGAAGATAAATATACAACATCGGAATCCTCCGTTTTTTAAGGAAAAGAGACTTTGTCGCACAGGATCCATTTGTCAAGCAATTGAGCGCGCACTTGGACCCAATAGTCCGATTTACCCTTTTGGTCAATACTTGTGGTCATTTGATCCGCATGATACCGGTAATGCAGTAATACCTGTGGAAGATTGTCAAATCGTTTGAACCGACGTAAAATGCGTAGATGCAGATCATAATCTTCAACCATGTGGGTGTGTGCCGGATTGTAATTGCCGACCTCGTGAAGCGTGGCGCGTCGGTAACACATTGTGGGATGTGCCGCAAACCAATCAATGGGCGCTCGGCGAAAGCTGTCGAGCGTTATATGTAGTGGTAATTGAGATGGTGGGTACCATTTTGCAGTTGTAAATGGACGTATTTGCCCTCCACAGGCGGGTGCCTCGGGATGAGTGTCCATATAATCAAGTTGGGTCTGCACTCGCGTGGGCAGTGCAATGTCGTCGGAATCCATTCGAAACACAAGCTCATTTGTACACCGATGCACGCCTTCCGCGCAGCTGACCCCCACACCACAATTCATACCTAATTTGTGGTACAATACTTGAATGCGGGGTTCACTTGCCATGCCTTGCAAAATGGTTTCCAGTGCCTGTGTACATGCGGGAGAGGATCCATCATTGACCACAACCAACTCAATGCCTGCTTTGGTCGTTTGGGATTGGATCGACTGAAACGCTTCCTTCATAAAATCTATACGCGTGTTAAATACAGGTACAACCATCGATACCCATCGCTCTGGCAGAGGGGTGTGGTATCCAAGAATGGCCGGGTACGTCCCATACCCAGAACCAATACAATGAAACAGCTCGGGGGATTTCACATAAAGCCAGCTCCACACAGCTTGGTCACTGAGAAACGCAAATCGATCCCCTGTTTCACATACCCGTTTCAATTGACGAACCGCATCGCCAAACAACTCACAGAGTTTGTGTACAGTGGATGCATGCACAATCCAGCAACCTGTGACACAGTGCCAATAGGACCCAGGATGCATCGTCTTCTTTTTGTGGTATTCCGGTGTGGCTGTATAATTTAGTTTCGTGGGGTCTAATTGGGTCAGATTGGTTGGATTGGGCCAACTTTGTGGGGGTGGAGGACTACTGCGATACGAACACATACCTATATCATACCATGCAAACCATTTCGTTTGAAATGGATTGATCTTGCACACATCTCGCACCATGGCTATTTTTTCAAGCCAAATGCGCCCCAAATCAACATTGGAGCAATGGATCGGATGTGTCCGGTTCTCACATTCTGCGTGTGAAAGAATTGAGAAATTGGTTAATTGGCGTTGCCATAGAAATGTGGGACTTGTGGACGGTCGACACGCACGAATTTGAAGCGCTATATCACTTGAACAATCCTCCACAAAGACAATCATTGGCGCGTGGATCGCAAGTGAATTGGTCATCCATTCCGTATATTGCCGCACATCAAATTTAGCAGAGGGTAGTTCCCAGAATCCAGAAACAAGCGTGACCATTTGTTTTAAGTGGGTCAAGATAAATGCAAATTCAAGTGTTTTCGCCAGTTCGAACGGGTAGTACACTTGTGTACAATCTGCTTCGTGAGATCGTAGATCCGTCCATTCAATTAGTTAAAACACACCAGTTTTCGACCCGATTTCCACATACAATTGCCACAGTTCGGCATCCTTTAAATTCAATCGTGTCGTCATGCCTCCGATACAACAAACCACTCGATGCACTCCATCTCCATCAAAATGCGCGCGAATACCTGATCCAAGGAGGTGTGGATGTATGCAACCTTCCATCCACTGTCCGCGTTTTGCGATACGAGTGGTTTTCGGTTCATATTGTAGAGTGTATTACCGCGCTCCATATATGGTGTACAACTTCAAAGATTCCATGCCAACCCTTTGACGGACATGCGCTTGCCGACAAATACCAAATCCATCGCATTCAAAAACAAGTGGAGCAATGGTCTGATTTCAGTCAGTATGATCGTCTCACCCATTTCCATGGTCGCCATATCAGTCAATACAAGGGACAGACGGATTACCGCACACTATTGTCCGTGGACCAGATTCAGTCATTACTTGTACCATCGATTCAATCCATTTGCACGCAGTATCAGTATCCTGTGTCAGTCGTGATCTGAAATGCCAATCCATTCAGGGGGGCAAATGTCGTCGGGCCCATCCGCAACAATCCCTGCACTTGGATGGGCTTTAAATGCTGGTGTCCACCACACAGTTGGTCGAACCACCATTTTTGTGCTGCGTGTTGGGTCACCCAGTAATGCAGCCCAATAAGAGAAACTTGAATTCGCCGTTACAATGGCTCCACATTGCGCCATACAATGAAACTGCTCCCAATCACGCGTGCAAGACGGCCGTTCAAATGGACAAGTCACATGGCGCGCCAACGAGTGGATCAATGGTTGAATCCGATCGGACCAGTCGATTTCCTCACAAAACACCAGAATACGCTGCATGTCTGGCCGGGCCGCCAGGATCGCGTCAATCGCACGCCGGTAGTACGTGCTCGAAAGAAGGTGATAAATCGCATTATACGGGGGTTGGAGATAATCACCTTGGCGGAAATGCAGTGCGATCGTCTGGGGTCGTGCACGGCCGGGCATGTCAATCAATTGGGCCATTCGAGTTATACCTGGTTGCACATAAGTCCATTTCTGAAAATAACCCCGCAGCAAGACAGACGGCCACGCGTTGGCGACATGCGGCGCCACATCCGTCACGGTTGGAAGATGGCGCACACGCGAGAGTGGTGTGGAATTACACCAGGACGCGAATTGACGGAGGATTGAGTCAAAGTAGAGAGGACGTGAATTGGGATGGTTGTACAGATGGGTTAATAAATGGATCGGACACGAACCGGAAGAACGACGGGTGGACAGAGTGAATGCATAGCACACCATAAAGAGTTGGTTACCCAGCCCTCCCGATAATTGCACCCAAATCATTGTATGAAACACACTACTTTTATACAGCTTCACAAGAATACGATCCTACTGGCAACGCGCGAATTGCCAACAACTCGGCTCGTAAATTGCCAGTCCTGGGGAGCTGGTGTCCTTGATACATGAACTGATGAATGGTCGCGGAATCATCCACAAATCGTACAAATTGAGGAATCGTGATACTGGGTGGACATTTCCAGACTGTTGGTCGTGATGGATAAGTCGGATCCGAGCACGATACTGCGAGGGTCATACATTCGGAGGGGGTCCATTGTTCTTGAAGATCCACTGAAAGTGCATAGAGCATCCTGGTCTGTGTGGATGCGTTGAGTGGACTGCTTCCTTGTATGCGTCGCGAAATTAATTTCTAGACGGCCATCGGGGCACGAATGCGCGGGCCTGGCACATAATTGAGAAGTGCGAAGTTGTCTTCTGTAAACTCCCCCACTGTGGCGGGTGTGCCCGTGATGACAAGTGTTGGATAGGGAATCACGCAGGTCTTGAGATTGGCGCATAATTGCGCGGCCGCGTCCAAGTGGGAGTGGTACAAATGCACATCTCCAAACGACAGGATTAATTTGCCGACGGTCAACCCCGCCACATGCGCAAACATGTGCAAGAGAAGGGCATAGGATGCGATGTTGAAGGGGACACCCAAAAAAATATCGGCGGATCGCTGGGTGAGTTTGCCGCACAGAGCCCCCTCGTTCGTCACATACAATTGAAACAAACTATGACATGGATGCAGCACCATTTTTTGCAAATCCGCCACGTTGTGCGCACTCAAAAGGATACGCCGACTTTGAGGGTCTGTTTTCAATAAGTGCTCCATGGCCGCAATTTGATCCACCCCTTCACCTGAATAATCGACGTCGCATCCTCGATAGGTCGCTCCTGCGTGGCGCCACTGAAAGCCATACATCGGACCCATGTCACCCACACGATACTCGGGTAATCCACGCGCATCGAGAAACGCCCGTGTCGTGTTGTCGTCCCAAATGGGTACCCCGCGGGCTGCTAAGGAAGTGGCATCCGTCGATCCACTCAAAAAGAACAACAATTCACGTAGTACCATGCGAAAGGGGACTCGCTTGGATACAAGGAGGGGAAACCCTTTGGTTAAATCAAATTCGAGTTGGTTTCCAAAGTCGCTGTACGTGCCCACGCCTGTCCGATCCCCCCGCACGCGCGACATGGGGCCCACGCACTCGGATTGTCCACGCAGCGACTCGACAAGTGACAAATAGACCTTCTCCCCTTGATTGAGTTGAATGGTGGGGTATGTGGGTGCTTCAAGAAAATGGCGCACATACTGAAAGACGCGGTACATAGATCCATGCGTGACCGACGCAATCGATGGGTGGTGGGGGTCAAAGTCCGCCGCATCCGGGGAATTGAGGCGGGCTTTCTCCGGAGTGATTTTCGTATATGTAATAAATTGATCACAATCAAATGTGCCCTTCACTTCTGTCCAATACGTTGTGGCCCAGTTTAATTGAAACGCTTGTTCGTAAATAGACTGGCCGCCAATCACGAACGTGTTGTGAATGGAGGGTGCGACTTCACATTCAAGAAGGGCGTCGTTCAAGTCGGACATCCATTCCACTTGCGTGGGATACTGGGCGTCTGGTCCCGATGGTACTGTGCGACTTAGTATCACATGGAAGCGGCCAGGTAAAGGTTTGGATCCAATGGATTCCCACGTGCGTCGACCCATAATGACTGCATTACGAATTCCCGCGGTTGGAACACTGGATGTAATGTATCGAAACAATTGTAAATCACCTGGTATGTGCCAAGGAATGGTACCTTGTTTCGCGATCCCCCGTTGGGCATCTGTGGCGAGAATAATCGAGAATGGCATTGTGTGACACTTGACGAATCGAAAGGCATGATTTGTAAGTGTACACCGTAATTAGTTGACAGTGGAGGTGGTAAAGCCAACTGTATAAGTATTAGTGCTGGTGGTGGGTGCCCATTGCCCCGTATAGTCCTGTACATTAAGGGATGTGACGGCATCTACTGTTTCAATTCGGATGTCACCAGTGCCTCCAATCAGTTTAAAGGACGCGGTTGCTGTATCGGGATCCACATAATAAACGAGCGCGGGCGTGCCTGTGCCTGTGTCGAGGGTCCACAAATATAAGGGTGTAGAAGTGTTAATCCATGTGGTATCATGCGCCGCGGATGTGCGGACCGCAACAATGTCCGTGGTGAGTGTGTATGTACCAGTGTAACTATCTTCAAACGAGACGACGGTATCGGCCGCATCAGTCACACTGATGCTGTCAAGTTGAATGGTATTGGGCAGCACTACTGGCACCACTGGAATTGCACTTGGTTCCGCGTCTGGACTTTTAGGCGCCTCCCCCACCTCATTTGCACTTGGCCCAGTAGTGTTCATTTGGAAGATATTTTTCACTTGTTGCGGGGTGATCCATTGAAGGTATGTGAAAAGGTACAACATAAATGTGGCAAGCCCGATCAAGACGACAACACAACTGGCAGCAATGAGCCACAACATGTTCTAAGTTTATTATAAGCCCCATTGTTTTTTGTCTCTCAGTATGGCGCAGTTTAATGACCTTGGATGGTCCGACCTTGAACAAGTGCCTCCAGATACGACAGGGGTTTCACATGTGGGGCGGGTATACTTGGGGTACTTGGAACGGGTGGTGACGTGATGGGTGGAGCGATCAGTTGCAGTCGTTCGAGAACCTCCAACAGGACAGTATCGGTTTGATCTGTGGTGTCTTCCCAGGGCGTGATACAAATCAAATTGTTGGTCCAATAAAACATAAGGTCCAAATTGTCGTCGACGAGACATACATTCTCCGCCGTCATTCCAACCCGCTTGCCCATTTCATGGGTCCACAATTTGTGTAAATCTTTGAAATACGGCACGCGGTGGCTTGTCGTTGTGTGAGTCCGGTCCCACGTGAAGAGCAATTGGCTCCGCAATTGTGGATTGACGCGCTCCAATCCTGTCAGAAATGTGTGGAGCCATTCCGTAGTGCCCGCTGTCCAAATAGAAACTGTTTTGAAACTTGTTACACAGGCTTGTAAAAAGGCTATGGCATGTGGTCGTAAGTACATGTAAAGAGGATCGCCCGATTCAAACAGTACATTCAATGGAGTCAATCCAGTATGTGTTGTGGTTTCACCTACAAGGAGTGTATGGTCCAAATCGAGTACAATGTGCTCCATTGGAACAGGGTGCGTTGTAATTGTACGACACGGGGTCAATTGCAAAGTGTATTTAATTTAGGTTGCCACTGTATCCACAGTGGTTCAACCACAAAAAGTTTCACATATCATACAAATGGCGATTGAATACAAGTATTATGGCCATCACACCGATCAACACTAAATCATAGTAAAAATCCTGAATAGAGGACGCAGTCGTCAAGGAGCAGGTCATCTTTTGAAGTTTGCACCCAATTTGAATTCTATTCAATTTCTTGAATTTAAAATTTGAAGGAGTCCATGCAAGATCGCATATGTCTTCTATTTCCAAACGGTAATGCCCTTTTGATTTGCGCATGCGAGATATTTTCCACAACGACTCCACATGAGTGTGGTGGCGCCATAATTGTCTTTGTGCATTTTGTTCAAGTGAGGCGTGTCTCCACAGTTGCCCACGTTAGTTGTGTGTGTTGCATTTGTGGTCCATGTGTGAACCATTGTCCCATACGATGCACTTGCAATCCACTTCCTACTTGGATGCCAGCACACGTTAGTCTGTGGGGTCACAAAGTCGTGAACGATTGGATGTGTACAATGTGGCCCAAGTGTGTAGTTGGCTGTGTCCCAAATTCGAATGATAGTGTCCATACATCCACATGCCAACCACTTTCCAGACGAATGCCAACTCAATGACGTCACATATTCATCCATTGGAAGTGTCTTGATACATGTTTCCTTGGAAATGTCCCAAATTCGAATCTTGTCGCAGGAACCCCCACTCACAACCCAATTTTTCCATGGATGCCAGATCGCAACAGCAATCCATGAGCTATGACCCCTGAGAATAGCAGTACATGTGCCAGTGGTGTCCCAAATTCGAATCGTCAAGTCATGCGATGCACTGGCAAGGTGTGTGCCCGCAGGGTTCCATTGGGCCGAAGATACATGGCCGTGATGCGCTTCTAGAACATGTACACATCGCCATGTAGTTGTGTTCCAGATTCGAACGGTACCGTTGACTGCTCCGCTTACCAGCAAGTTCTGTATTGGATTCCAATGTATTGCAGTAATCCAATAAGTGGCTGTTTGAAGCGTGATTATACAAGTGTGACGTGTGATGTCCCAAATTTGAATGGCCTCTGAATACAAGCCACATGCCATCATTGACCCATCTGGAGACCAACAAAAGGTGGAAATGTCTTTCTTCATGTCGAGTGTATATATCTGCGCGCCTTCAAATTCGCGCAGAACTAGCGCCAGTTGGTCGCCATCCTTCACTTGATTCCACAAAAAAGAGGCAGGATTCAATGGTGTTGTGTATTGGCCCACCCTGTAAAGGGTGTGACCCTCCGGTGTACAATCCACCACTTTCGTCGATTGGTCGATGTCAACTGTTTTCAAAATGAGTCCCGCGGGATTGACAAGCGTGACCGCTTTATAAGTATATTGGTCACCATCCCGCAACACTGTATCGCCTATTAAACACGCCACATGATAAGCGGCATAATCATTATAAGTTTGAAGCCATTGAGCCAGGACACAAGGTAATTTCATCTTGAAATTGGCATGTGTCAATTTTTAGATGAACACCAATTCGATCACTCTGTCACAATATCAGACGTATTGTCGTCTAAGCGTACTAATCCTCCTTCGAGTGTTTTTGCACAGTCAGACTCAAAGGTTTTTGTAACATTGGTAGCAAACTTATGAAAATCGATTGCATTCATTGAACCATCTTCTACGGGCAAATATTTAACCATATTCACAGATTGGTTTCCATAGTTGATGCATGTACCATGATGAAATCGAAAGATGTCCGAGTCATTTGCTTCTAATTTATTGATCGACATTGAAGAGTGTCGAAGTGACGGAATCATGATAATTGCGGGGAAATCACTTATGTGAAGGGATGTGTGAGTTTGATCGTCATCCACATCGGAATCGGATGGGGCAAATGCGTATGCATAGAAGGATTTGGCATTGGGCTGCACAAACATGTGATGAGTTGTATCTTCTTTATTTAAATTATGTTTAAATTCGACCATGTTCATGAAACGGGTGCAATTGCCATAATTCCAAAATCCCGGGGGACGATGTTGTTGAACCATAAACAATGGGTTATCTTGATACAACTTGTCATTATCAGCGAGGATGTCGTCCCAACTTCGTGGAACCCATCCCATCTCAGCCGCTAAGTTGCGGACACGTTCTGCGCCGACCATACACGCAACCGCCGCAATTGTGGTAACTGTCAAACTGGTTCCAATTAGAGTCCAATTCGTTCCCCCGGATTCAGGATTTGTGCCATTGCGGTCGGCGCGGTCATCTGTCGTATTTGTGCCAACGGACTCGTTTGTGCCAATGGGGTCGGCGGGCCCGCCCGTCGTATTTGTGTCAGGGGGGTCGCCTGTGTTAGTGGATTCGACGGGCCCACGCGTCGTATTTGTGCTAGAGGGTGCGATGGTGGCATCGACGTAGCCATCCGTCGTATGTGTGCCAGTGGGTTCGACTGTGGCGCTCACGCGGCCATCCGTCATATTTGTACCAGTGGGTTCGGCATCGACGTGGCCATCTGTCGTATTTTCGACATTGGATTCGGCCTCCTCGTCAAGAATTTCGGTAGTGGATTCCACCGCGGGTACAACTGCGGTTGCTACATTTGATCCACGCTCGACCACCGCGAGACGCTCGAGCACCGCAGTCATGTTTATATTACGATTACCCCACAATACCCCGTTTACATGCAATCCTGATAAAAGGATCGCCATTGTAGAAAAACTAAACATAAACTTTGGGCCACCGCCACTAAAATTGTGTGCAACTTCGCCCGCTGAACGCATAAACTTTATTATGAGAGATGGATCCGATTCATACATATTGATAGTAGGTTGAATCGTGTTCATGAAGTTTTGGAAGTTTTGAGCTAATTCTGATTTAGATTCCATACTAACCCATAATGACTGGAACATTGGCTTGTCAAACACTGCATTATATAGTAAACTGTCCTGCTCAGTGTATACTGTGTGGATGCCATGTGCACGAATCATAGCAGTCAATTGTGTTGTAAATGGTTGCAAGTAGACATGCACAGATGGATTGCGGATTTGTTCTAATCCTTGTAGCACTAAATTAGCAACAACAGTGGAGTTGTTAAATGCAAATATTTGTGAGGGAGTCCACGAATACTCAATGGTATAAATTTCAACCTCAAACAATTCATTGTTTGTCTTATGTGATGCTGGGTTATCTTTCTGCAAATTTGATGTCGCATAATCGTATATAAAGCGTATGTACCAAAATGCAAGATCAATCTGCTCCTGTGTCACATCATGTAAATAGTTTGTATCCTTGCCATTCTCCAATCTATTGGCATGCTCATATAATGATGTTGCATTCAGAGGGTGCAGCGCAAACAGCGACAGTAAAGCCCCCCTTTTCGTATCTTGATCTGGTAGCTTTTGAATTACGTCGAAACTTTTAGTAATTGCATCGTTGTATTGAGCTGCATTGTTTTCAGTTGCATTAGTGAACTCCTGTAAGCTGGATGGATCGGCGGTAATGGTAGTGGATTCATTGGATGTGGTTAGAACAGTACCAGTTGCTGTCCCATTGTGTGGCACGTCTTGAGCGGAGGCGACCCCCGTTAAGGATGCATTTGTAGTATTTTCGACATAGGTACGATTGTCCAAAGTGGTGTTACTCGGGTTATCGTAAATTAGTACCCCTGGAACTTCTGAACCTACAAGTAACTGCTCCATCATAAATTGTTCGACTATATCCGGGATTGACGTGTATGGCACCATCGCCCTGCCAGTCCAATTATCAAGCATAGTTATTGGAATTGATTCTTGATGATTCAACAACCAGTTATATGTATAAGTTGAAGTCCGGTGACGCTGCCAATCAGCATATGTGTCATGGAGTCCTTCTACTGTATAACCATTAACCACATCAGTTAGTGTTGATCCTTGATTATTTAACAGGCGAAATGATTGAGTTGGAGGTGTAATCGTATTGCGGGTCAACACATCATCTAATGACGAACGTGCTAAAACCCCCAAACTGATCATTTTCAGTATTGTGCTTGTTGTTTTCTTGCGTCTGGGTGGTACCAATCCTTGCAATATAGTACCAATATCCGCATCCAAATCCACCAACTCCGCCCGCACAAACTCCAAGGTATCCTCCAGTGGAGTCACAACACCATCCACCCCTCCTCCAAATTGCACATCATCGTCGCCCCGAACATCACCACCAAACATCGCCTTCACCACCCTTTCCAAAGTCGCATTCACCGCATATCCAGATTGCATTAATTCACGCGCATCCTCTTGCAAATCCACCGGGTACGCTTCGAGTGGCCGCTTCCGGAGAAGTGCAATGTTCCCAAAGGCGGTCATCATACGCGGCACATTTTCTCCATACGTGGACATCGGTGTATCATTCAACACAGACGTTGCAAGGAAGAAATGCACCAATGATGTCGTGTACGATCCAGCTCGTTGCATGGCACGCTGAAAGGGAGACGTGGTGGACAATTGTACTTCGGGTGGATCGACGTTATCCCACATCGTTGCCAATAAATGAGCAGATCGTTGAATCCCATTTTGATTTGTCGATTGATACATTGTCCATGAATACTCCCCGCTCGTCGTCACGGACTCATCGGGTGCGTGTAAACCGTCTGGCCTGTCCTTCTTGTGGTACAATGCATACTTGGGTGTATAGTCCAGAACAATGTCTGGGTCCCATTGAATCGCATACAACGCCGTACGCAGGTCACTTTTAATACGTTGAATCGATTGAATACGTGACTCGTTGATAAAGGCCTGTGCAGGTTGCGTGCGCCCATATCCGGTGGATTCCATAGTTCCAAATTGGACCCATTGTCCCACACGGGCGTGCGTGTCAAAGTCCCGAATTGGACCGTCCTGCACAGGCAGAAGTGTGTAGGGTGTTTGACGAGGTTGTGAATTGGGATGCAACGCAAAGTGAATATGTTGACGTGCCCGGATGGCCCAGTCATTTGTGTGTGCTCCTGGGAAATTCGATGGGAGCAAGCCCACCTCTTCCACTGCAAAGAGGTTGTATTCTAACTTAGTCTCAGACCTAGCAATGAAATTGCGTGCAACATTTAAAATATCGGTTGTCTGATACATCAAGGGAGCGGAGGCATCCGGGAATGCTGGCGCAGGATGGACATTCTCAGGATAATTCGTATCGCCCTTTGTGTAAAACCAGCTGCGAAAACAATGTCCACTTGTCAATGGAAAATAGTAGACCGGATCCTCCACACCCTGCACAATCAATTTATACCCAAAATCGCCATTCTCACATTGGATGTGTTGCACAGGATGCTCGCCACCTTGGAAAGAAGAAGAAGAGGGAACTGGCAAACCACCACCCATAGACATGCGGAAGGGTTTGAAGGGGGGAGTACTCATCGCACCACCAAACAGTGCTGTACGGCGTTTCCAATGGTGAGCCATGTTGTTTCTTTTTATATGGGGCATGTATTTTTTTGAACTGTGTCACTCCAAAAAAGAAGCAATTGAATCGAGTGGGTCGCTTTCATGTATTGATTTGTATTTTACATCCACCCGGCTGCGCCGATTCGAACCGTTGTTGTAAACAATTGATGAAGGAATGGGACGTCTGAAACACGCGCTGTTTAATCTGTGCACTTGTTTCGGTTTTGAGTTCCACAATTGGTTCAAAGTGCACTTTTCCGGACCAAAAGATGAACAAGGTCCATGGACCACGGTTAAAATTTTCCACGCCACAAAAGATGGGTTCTTCACGCGACGTGCCATTAATAAAAAGAAGATTCAGTGACAAGGCCCACGCGGCGTATTTCACCGTCCAAATATTGGCCCATTTGGAGGGACTGGCGAGTTCTTTTTTGACGGTAATCCAATCTGGTGCATCGGTCGTTAGTATGTCTTTCATTTCAGTTGTGAATGCATGGTTCAGAAACTGTGCAAACCGCGGTTGAGTGATGGTTTGACTTAGGTATTGCCGCAATTGGATGCCAATTTGTTCGAAATTGTGGTAGAATTTGTCTGCGGGGTATCGATTGGGAACATGGAAGGCGAGATGGACTGTATGGGCGGGGGTTGTATGATGGACTTCTTCATCCGCCTTGACGAGATTTTGGTTTGTGGGGATGGCCAAATAATAAGTAATCATCTTGTCCTGGACTTTGTTACGGTAGACAAGGAGGGCGGCAACCGAGTGGAAAAAACACGATCCATTCCCCCAAATGTGTAGGCGGCGGAAATGACGCGCCTCCGCCTGTCCACATTGAAATGTGTCGAGCGCGTGGGGTGGTAATGGAAACGTCTCAAACATTACAAGTTGTTCTTTATTACAGGATCTTAAAACAATGATCCGAACTTCGCGGATGTTGTGCCACGCATTCCCATGGAAGGAAATGTAGAGGATGAGGTGGACGAGGTGGACGAGGAGGACGAGGAGGACGAGGAGGAGAAAGACTTGGATGGTGTCTTGCGTGGTTTGGTTGGTTTGGCGGTATTTCGGGTGGCTGATTTGGTCATACCTGTACGATATTCATCATACGCTCCGCGCCGTGCAGCGGGTTGCCCCTCCACAATCGTTTCCACACATGGGTCTGGTTCCACTAGATCGGGATCACTGTGGGACGAATGTTCCAGTACATGAACCGCTTCGCGTGGTTCCACGTTGGAATGCAGTGCATACATTCGTGCGCTTGAAATTTCGGAATTGCGCACTTCTCGGACTTGGATGTGTCGTTGTATATACTTGCAATATTGAACTTGCGTACTTTCTCGGGTTCCTTGTAGACTGGGGAGACATTGTTTGAGCGTCACGAGTGGATCGGGTGCCATTGGAATGATGCCACCAATAAATCCATGTTTTCCTGCCTCAATGCGCACTTGGTCCATATAGCGACGCATCCCTTCTCGATAAAAGCAAAAAGCGAGTGCGCACGGCCATTGGCAAAAAAAACCAGTCTTGTCAATCTTTCGTGCACCTGTGGCACAGGTTTGATGCACAATGTTTTTAGCGGGAATGGGAATCCAGCATCGTGTTTGTGGGGTGACGACACCAAAGCGGCACCACCAACATTCCACTGAATAGTCTTTCGGCAAGGGTCCACCGGCCACTGTATAAATGGTGGGGATACGCGTCGCCATCGTCGTCGTTGTCGTTCATCCGATGTGGGTGTCTTTTTTTGAATCATGCAATTAATCGTAGATGCGTTAAAACTTGCAAGTTGTTCATTTCTTTCAACTTGGTATGAAAAAAACTCGCCTTTCTTCATCCCCAATGTCGTCCTCCCGGTTTCCCGCCCCCTCGCGCTCCTCTCGCAAAACGAAAAAATCCAGCACAACCGTGTCGACTTCACGTGCTGCCCAGCCCTTCGATTTGTTTCAAGATTCGATGCTGGAGGAATTTTACCACATTTTCCGGGATTATGCCAATGACATTTTGAGTCTTATGCAGGAACACACTGTGAGCGAAGTCAAGCGGGTTCTGCGCGAGCAAGGATTGACCGAGGTGAGTTCGAACGACGACGCATACAAGCGCGTTTTTGGCAAAGTGTGGCGGCATTTTCTCAAGCACAGTCGGTCGTGGGGGAAAAATTTGCTTGACAAGGAAGTGGTGCGTATCCTGAAAGGAATGGCAGGACTTGTGGCGGATCTTGAATCCGATTCGGATTCCGATTCGGACCACGACGACGACGACGATGACTCCGACCCACTCGCGGAGGATACAACTAGTGCTTCCGAGCTGAGTGTGTACCGGGACACACTGGCCACGTATCTGGAATATGCGCGATGGTCGTTGATGCATTCGCTGACCAATTCCGACACGGATCCCGTGGATGATATTCCAGTGGTCCCCGTGTCTGATTTTGTGTGTTATTTCATTGATGAACTCACACGCCAGCGATCTATCAAGAAGAATTTATTTCTGGGCTACGACGAGCTCAACCAAGCCGCCGTGATCAAACCATGTATTCTGACGAGTGTGCGCCGCACCATCCCACAATCTGTGTATCAGGCACTTTTGGCAGCACGCCTCCAGTTCTCTCGCACACGCCGGGGTCGTGGTTCCAATTTGTCGACTCGTCCTCCCCCCTCGTCGCGCAGGTCCCGCACCCCGTTGGTTCGCGCCAGTGACCAATTTGGGTCGGATATGATGAGTTCGCGCGCTGTGGCCGCACGAATCAATACCAACCAACTGCGCAACACTATGTCTTCGTCGGCCAGCACTGTCTGTGTGCCGACTACCCTTCCCGCGGTTGATTCAAACCCAACAGTGGTGGAAGAACCTGTCGGTACGGAGGAGAAGGACACGGCGAAGGACGAGGAGAAGGGAGAGTCGGACGAGGGGGGCGAGGAGGAAACGGAGAAGGCTGTGCTGAAGGGAACGACAGATGCTATATTGGATGAGCCAAATGATGTGCGTCGTGTCGACTTGGACAGCATGCACACAATGGATTACCGCTCGTCGTCGTCGTCATCCGCGTCCTCAGCCCCCGCCAAGGCATCACTGAATAAGGGACATTTGCGAAACATTGTGGACAATCGCGCCAACGCCGATATTGAGACGGGTGTGCCTACCTTTCGTTAAGTGTCACTCATGACTTCATTGTTATGGCTTTGCGCCATTGAGCTCGCCACATCCTGGTTGTATGTGCCGCTGTACGCCACACTCACACCCTCGCTTTACACGATCACGGCTCTGTGGAATGTTGATCTTTTTGTGGTGGGCTTTCTTCTGTTTATTCGGTATGGTTGCCCCAAGATCACATGGACAAGTCTACTTTGTCGTAAATGGGTCAAATTGGTCTGGGTTGCACTCGCACTGATATTGCCTTCCGAGATTCCAGATATCGATCGTTACTATTTAGGATGCCTCCTGCTTATCAGTGGATTGGATAGTGCGGTGATGACTATTGGGATACATTCCATTTGGCGCAATTTCACGGGTCGTCTGGGTTGGAGGCAATGCGACAAGTATTTGCGAGTGTCCCAAATGATCTTGGCGTCTTGGATTCTTTGCATTGTGAGCGGTGTCCTGCCTCCTTACACACTCTTATTTGAGACGCATGTGCACAACCAATCGTGGATCTACACAAATTGGACAGATCTGATGCAAAGTGAAACTCTGTTCTGGCCCGTTCAAATCGGAGTGGGTCAAGTGTGCGCGGGAATTTTTTTGTACTTGTCGAATCAAGTGGAACATGCGATGGATGTGGCAACCCGGGAGTATTTAACAGGGGAGTGTCTCCCATTGTCTACACCAAAATGGGTGGGACATATTCAGATGTGGACTTCACTACTTGCATGTGTTTTGTGTGGCACGAGTGCATGGAAAACCCTTGTAGGGGTTGATCGATTGGATACGGTATTTGCACAACTTGTGTATCCCCTGGCTGTCATCCTGTGTATGGTCACAATTGTAAGTACACTTGTATGGCTGGGTCGGGATCAGAGGACGTGAGAAGTGCACTTACGTCAAGTTTAGGGAAAGGACACGCATACGTTCTTCAAGGGCACGCGTCCGGTCATCTTGCGCGCGCATTCGGTCGTCTTGTTCTCGCAAGCGGGCCGCCTGGGTGCGCAAATCATGTTCTAACGATTCACAGCGATCTTTTAATCGTTCGACTTGAGTGGACATGGTTTGCACTTGTGCATCCAATTCTTTGACCCCTCCAAGACACACAGCGGAAAGGCCATCATAATTCACTGCCATGTAGTGTTTTTGGTTGGAAGGAACCTCAACAAGTTCCGGAAACACAGGGAGAAGCTGATGTGCCATTACGCCCAATGTTGTGTCCTTGGGTGTATCAGTTCTGTAATAGTAACTGTATACATCAATTTGTCGAATTCCATTCAAAAATTCAGTCCGCTTTGTGTGTTTCAATTTGGCGCGCCAATCCGAAGTGGTCAGACGTGTATTTGCTCGAAGGCGGCCAGCCCACAAAGTATTTTTACATGCAAGATCCCCTTCACAGTATATGGTCGCATTCACATAATCACCTGGTCCAGTAATGTTGGCATTGGGTGGCGCAGGGCTGGTCTTCCAAACCTGTAGAGTATTTAAACTAAGGTCCGATGCCACACTTGCAGTGGCAGAGGTGGATTCCCACAACAACGACGCACGGTCGGACATGATCGATTGGTCTTTGTCTTCATACGGTGCTTTTTAGAATAGTTCATTTTTTTGTTTTCAACCCACTTTGCGAATGACAATTAAGCAAAGTAGGGAGTTTAAATTAGTTACCCAAATGAAGAGACCGGCTCGTCGCAATCTGTATCATCCCAACCTGTTTCATTCGTCATGGTCAATTGGGGCAGCGAAATGAATTCCGCGGCCCCTCCTGCGATCCCCCCTGGAATGGATGGATACATCGCACCAGAGAAGTCGCCCAGTGAGGAGAAGGAGAATGCATCCACACCCACTCTGGCTCCCCTGGCTTCACGTTCTATACCATCCTACATCACCGCGCGTCGTTGTATTTGCGGCGGATGCAACCAGCGTATGCTCTCCACCATTCAAAGTCAATTGTATGCGAAATTGTGTTATCAAATTGGCACTGTGCCAATTCGAGTCCCGGAACTTGCAAGCACGATCCAGCCGTGCATGCCTCTCTGTGCGTCGTGTCAGGTTATTCCAACGGAGGAATCCATTGCCCATGCATACTATGGGTTGCTTGTTCGGCTGGGTATCCTCTACACTGCGATCCGCGCAAACCCAAACTACAAGGAATCCGCCAACCGTGACAAATGGTTCAGTGCTCACATTGAGCGAGCGAATGCATTGTATTATTGTTTGGCGGGTATTGAAATGGACTACGAAATGGCGCATTCAACTATGAACCGGCAAGAGGAGATCCATGCATTTAAGTCGATTCTGCGGCGCGTGGCGGTACCTTTGCCATCCCTGTAATGCGTGTAAAAATTAATTGCGCACTTCCAACCCATTTCAAACACAAAGGAGTGACCAGAAAGGATGTTTACGTCCTCCATTGTGCGCACTCTAAACAAACTACGCGGAAAAGCCGATTCCCGTAAACGGGCGGGGCGTGGTCCTGTCCCGCCACCCCGCCCCGCCTCGAATGCTTCTTCCAGAAAACGCACTCATTCGTCGACACGTCCATGTGTCAATACTCCTTCCCACAAACACACTCCAAAGTCCAGTGCTCCTCCCCCCACTGCAACGGCCCAAATTGCGTGGAGTGAGCCAACGCAGCGGTGTCTTGAATATGCACGCGCGCATTATGCACAGTTGGAAAAGGATGCATCCATCATGGATGGGTGTCATCCAACCGACACTTTGCGAATGAATTTACACAAGCAGCACCTTGCACAATGGAATAGTCGCATTCGCCGACTTGAAAAAGATCTCAACCGACATGTACAATATTCGACTCGGTACGCCGCCACCCACGACAAAGGGCACCCCGGCGAGGCGGTTCCAACCGATGTAGACATCAATACTGTGTATATCAACCGGTGTCTCCATTGTGGCGCAAAGGCGTCTATGAAAATCAACACGAGTAAAAGCACGCAACAATGCTCTCAATGTTTCCGCGAAGAAGCGTGTTACGATGTGGTGCACACCACGGGCGATCGTCCAATGACATCCAAGCAAAATCATTACTACCCCGAGAATCATTGGAATGGTGCATTGAATTATGCACAAGGAATGCGGTGCGGGGCTGTACCACCCGAAATCATCGACAAAGTCAACCACCAACTCCAAACAGTATATCAAATTCAGGCGGATGAACGGAAGCAAGTGCCCCATTCACTCATTGGCACCATTTTAAAAGACCTCCGATACAAAAAGCGCAACAAGCAAAAAGTCCTGTGTTGGTGCATTATAACTGGCCAGACCCCGGAGCGGTTGACCATTGCTGAATACCTCGAAGCGGATCGGTATTGTAAATTGTATTTTCAACACATTCGCCCAGTAATTCGGTCGCTCAATTTATCGCATCGAATCGACCGCAAGAATTTACTGAGTTACGACTTTTTGGCGTACAAGATTTTTGAACTTTTGTCCAAACAAAAACCACACTACGCACGGCATATGAAATGGTACAAATTGTTGAAAGGGGACGACAAATTGTGGGTGCAAGATTTAATTTGGCGTGGTGTGTGTGAGCGGACAGGTTGGGAATTCTACCCGACTTCCTGAGGCGCTATATTGTAGACGGGCTGCGATTGAAGCGGGTTCCTTCCTTTTCCAGAATCCAAACGACGCACATTTTTTGTTCACCATGTCATCCGCCGTCGATTCTTATTTGTCGATCATGGCTCTCATCGGGGGTATTTTAGGCGGCATTTATGGTGCCACACGTCCAACAACCAAAAACGGAGTTCCATACATTGTTAAAACATCCAACAATGTGGTTATTGGTGCTGTGGTTGGAGCTGGTGTAATGATTGTTGCGCCGTTTACACTTATATGCATAATTGTAGCCACTCTTGTGTCGTAAGTAAATCTTTCAAAGGTGCTATATTGTAGACAGGCTGCGATTGAAGCGGATCTGTTTAATTTTCAAACATTTTTTGGTCATTCACTTCATCACAATGGCTGCGGTACGATTGTATTTTCAAACCATATGCGGTATTGGAAGCGTCGTGGGTGGCGTCTATGGCGCGGCGCAGCAAACACCTGAGACAGGTTTTGCGTTTGCCTTCCAAAACGAGTATGGTACTTTTTTGCGGTCTCTGTGGTACAGTTGTGGCAATCGCAACCCCGGTTACGGGTGCCTGTATGGGTATTGCATCAATGGCGGAATTTACCAAGAAGTTGCTTGCACCAAAGTCATCTCCCTGATTCATGACCAAATCCCTGTAACCTTTTATTGTATTGGAATACAAGAAACCTGCTCCAATGGCTGCTAAACATATGACCCCTGAAGAATACCAATTGACAATGGAAGACTTGCTCAGTCAAGCACAATCGGCAAAAAATGGAACCTCCATCCGCGTCCAATTGCCTGCCATTCAAACGCCCAATCGATCCCACATGCTTTTTAATACCCACCACATGCCGCCAGTTGCCAAAAATGTACACACGCAGTCCAAACAGTTTGAACACCCGGACCGCTGACGACGACGCTTGGGTTGTAATGAGCATTGTACTTTAATGGAATGCATAATTGGCAACGAATGGGATCGTCGTCGTGAATGTATCATGTACACTTTTTGTTTACTTCAACCCACACTTTTTTAGTTCAATGCGTAGGTGTAATGGCGTGACTGGTTGGGCGGGGCAATATTCGACCCCTGGGCGCCCGATGCGCTGTAACTGCCTGTTCCCACATGGCTCACAGTAGAAGTCGTCTGCGCCGCAGGCAGGGCGGAGGCCCCGGATGTCAGTGCAGCTCCACCAAATCCAGTCAATCCATTGGACTGCGAAGACATCGACATCGAACTAAACCCGGTGGGGTTCATAAGCGCGGCGGGGGTATTGGTTCCATCATACAACGTGTCGTCGGTGGGGTTGGTGTACGACGCAAAACGAAACTGGTTGACCCGAGTATTGCCCTGGACTTGATGCACAGGTGCCGTCACATATGTGGGGGCATAAATCGACGTCTGACTGGATGTCGCAGGCGCGCCCAGAAGCGACGCATTGGCGGTACGCGCTTGAGTGGCCACAGCCGCCGTCGCGATTTGCATCGCGTCGGATTGACTCGAGCTATTCATTTGTTCAATCCGCTGGGCCTGGGTAAGATTTCCATAAGCGGACATCTTTGTGTGGTTGGTGAGTAACGAGAGAATTCAAAGAGGGACAAGTTTTTTAGGAGTCCTATCTTTTAAATCATTCCTTCTGAATCTTTGGTGGGATGGCGTGTTTGGCTGCCAATGCTGCGCAAACCAGTCCACCGGCCAATACGAGTCCGCCAAGTACCAATTGGGCGATGCCTGCGATTTGTGCCGAGTTGTCTTTAAATATATTGGGTGTTGTACTGGATGTGGATGTGTCTCCACTCTGTTCACTTGTAAAGTTTCCAGATAAGGCTGAATCAATGTCATTAACCTGACCAGACGTCGTCGGATCTGGTTGGGTTGTGGAAAGTGCGCCAAGGATGAACAGGGGAATTGCCGCGCAAAAGAGAACAATTGCACCCACAAGAAAAGCACCTGCTTTGAGATTCATGGTCTGACTACTTTTAAAGTAATCTGATAGATTTCTTGAACTGCTAGTTTCGGTGTAGGTCACTTGCACGTCGGCATGGTACAGGATATCCCACTGGTATCCAAAACTCCACATCCGGCACTTGAAATGTTTGAATTTGGGTCGCAGTTTGGTTGGTTGCACACGTGTGTGTGATATGAAACAGATTCCATACTACATAGCGAATCTCGACTGAATATAATACTGGCATTTCGCAACACCGCCGAATATGCACCCGATCCGCTTTCCACATTCAACCGCGTTAAAACGCACGCTCGATCACAATCCGGGCTTTATGAAAAGGTTGTGATTTTTCGGCCAAGTCTCGGGCCACCGTCAATTGGCGAATGATTTGGATCAAATTGGCGCGTGTTGTATTGTCGCGTGTGCCATCCGCCCGTTCAATCCAGGGGACAGGTTTCACATAGGGTTTTTCCACTTCAATCCAACTTTTGGTGACCCGGTCGAATTGAAGTCCTGGTGTACCAGCAATCTGTTCGAGGCGACTATACATACTCTCGATCGTTTCCACCATTTCCTTGGACCCGGTGCGCTGGATTGTGGACCGATGGGGTCCTAATGCAAAAGTCCGTTGGTCTTCATTCGCCACGCCTGAAAATCCAAATAACGCCCCCACATCAAGGGATTGACGAATGGTGGCCAACGTGCGTGTGACGGAAGCGTCGGAGGCGTCGCCATCGTTGGGCCCAACATTGCCATTTGGAATACGCACAAGCTGGGCAGTGGCCCCAAACCCCAGCCGATGATCCTCTGGAATTGCAATCGATCGCAATGTGTGGAGCAGAAATGCGCGGGTGCCGTCCGCATCAATGGCCCATGGATAAGAGATGCCACTGTTCCCCACAGGAGACAAGAGGCGGGCAAATTGAAAATGGGCGGTTTTGAATTCGAGTAGGCGTTCACTAATCCACAAATGGGTGTGGCTGGATTCACTGGGTAGGGGAGGTAGTGTCAACAAAATGGAATTCCCATCATACGCAATTCGTTTCTGTGCAGTGCCACTCTGACGAGTCATGGCATTGTCTAAATTGTATCCAACAAGTGCACGATGGTATGGTACACGCAGTACCAGAGTCTGGTCAACGACCACCGACTCATCATCCGTGTCGATTGTATACACAAACGCGTCTGGCTCCAACAGCGCCACAGTAAACGCGACGGCGCCATTGTCTAAACATTCATACAACCGATCGCGGGTCGTGAGAAATAAAGCACCATGAGATACATCCCGGAGCGCGTGCATGAGTTCACCCCCCGCAGTGCGCGTCCGAAACGCCCGGATAAATGCAAAGAGGATGTTGTAAAGTTTACTGGTTTGCAACGCAGTGGCTTCACGAATGTCCCCCAATTTTGCAGTCAACGTCACAACATATTCACCCGTGTCGGCGTCACGACGCACCTCTTGAACACAGTCCGTTTCAAAATGCAGGGAAATGGGAGTGGTCATAGTTTGTGCAACCTGATTCAGGAATGCACGCGTGGTTTCCTTCCGAAAAAGAGCGAGAACCTGCTCCGTGGTCATCGAACGGCTGTCTCCAAACGAGAGTGTGCGGAGATGGCGGAGCGCAGTCAGTTGCCGGTCCAGCGCACTTAATTCCGTATTGACAGAAGGTACAAAGAACCAAAATGTATGATCACCTCGTGCCGCATGTTTACTGTATTGAAGCCATTCTTGTTCATATGAAAAGGCTGCGAGATTGTTGTCGACAGTTGTTGTACTGATGAACCGCAGAGTCACATGAACTAGTTTTCCAGGTGTGAGGACTGCATCGTCGGTTAAGTAGGCGTCATATGTTTGTACCTGACGCGTTAAAGCGCCGCCCTGGAAATCGTGAGTCAGAGACATGGAGGTAGTATGTGGATTTGTTTTAACACTCTCACAAAAAATAAACTCGTCATTATTGTAACGCTTTGAACGTGAACCCCCTTACCATAGATAATGATAGGACCAGTAATTGGCAGTGTCCCGGTTGGTATATGTGTGCTCTCCTTTTTGATTGGTGATGCCCTGCGCACGCGCGCGATATCGTTTGCGACGTGCTTTGTCCAAATGGTTTAAATGGGCATAATGACCTCCTTTATCTAAATAGTGCTGATACTGTGTATGCCCAAAATGAATGATGCGTCGACCTGCTTGAGTCCGCGTGGACCGAACATACACGGAATATTTAAAAGTTCCCTTACCCTGATACGGAAATGGTCTGTACAAAGAAGCCATTTGTATGGAAAGTATACAAAATTAATTACTGGACTGACACAATTGTTGATTCAACCTCCTATGATACAAAAACTCGACCAACACAATCCATGGCGCTGTTTAAAGGGATGCCGTTCCAACTTCCCTTTACATTGTTTTGTACCTCAGATCTACATTTGGAACGAGCGGATGTGCGGTCTCACCCGACACCTTTGTCCTTTGTACAACGGCTCGTGGACACGATGCCATCCACCGAAGTGTGTGTGCTTGCGGGCGATCTTGGGGATCCAACCTTGTGTGAATTTGGTGCGTTTCTCAGTGCGTGTGTCGCGAAATACAAATGTGTGTTGTTTGTGACGGGCAATCATGAACGGTGGACTCTCCCGAGTGCCTCCATTCGCACCCTTGTCAATGAACTTGGCGCAGTTTATTTGGAAAATGAATTTTATTTGTACAAGGGCGTGTGGTTTTATGGCGCCACCCTGTGGACAGAGTTGAAGAATCGCAGTCGTGAATTGTGTGAGACCATTCACGACTTCAAGGCGATTGCGAATTTTAGTCCGGATCAATGGCAGAAGGAGCATACGACGAGCCGAGCCTCCCTCCTTCGTTTCTTGTCTCAAAATGTGGGCGAAACGACAGTCGTCATTACCCACCATCCACCCAGCAATCGGTGCATTCCGTCGCAATTCATGCCCGACCCAACCAATCAGTTTTATGCAACGAATTTGGAATTTGTTTTGAATGGACCACATGCTCCAGTTGCATGGATTTGTGGTCACACGCATTCTCCCTTGTGTGAAACAATTGGTCAGACATTGGTTGTGAATAATCCACACAGATGTATTGACAACACATGGTATGGATGGGCGGATCCCCAAGCATATTGGCACTGTGATTAACTGCTTGGAGACGGTACCTGGTTGCTGAGACTGCCAAGACTTTGCAAGAGGCTGGTAAAAGGGGAGAGCATCACTTCCATGAAGGACATCCGTTCGGGTGGCTGAAGATTCCCCGATGAGTCGACTGTGTCTTCCACATCAAGACCATAGACTGCACGATACGCGATTGTAAAGAGAAATGCACACACACAGACGCACACAATTCCGAACAGAATTATACCAAAATTCATGGTTTACCAGTTACATGTGGAATAATTCATCTCACGCGCAGCGAACGCAGAAGAGTCGGATCCATGTAGTGCATTCAATGGCGGAACAGTGCCATATTTGTGCCGCAGACCAGTACTACAATCCGTGGCACCCATACAGGTTCTCCATTCGCGCACAACATCCGCATCTGGTTCGCCTGGCTTGCAGAGTTTCAGAATCACACTCGGACCAGACCGCATATGCTTTATGAGTTTCGTATAGAATGCCTCCTTCTTGTGCTGCGCGTAAAGTGCATGCACCTGGTCCGGGAGTAACGTACATTCGGTACATTGCACTATTTGGAAGTGCGCTGCGGTAATGTCCTGCATGAGTTCGATGCGCTGGTCGTAGGCGTCGGGTTTGATGATCGCAAGTGTGGTTGTGGGTGGTGGGCTTGTGAACTGAACGTCCATTTTGGCAAGTGGATCACAGGATAGCACAATTCGCATTTGGGATATGACAATGTGTACATCAAAATGTATTCGACACTTGGTGCATCATTTTGATGATGTAAATGTGGTTCGATGGAGCCAATGTGGAACGAAACTCGCAAGTGGATCCGATGATGGCACAATTCGTATTTCGAACACAGTTACATGGGAATGTCTCCATATTCTCAAGGGTCATACTAGTTGCGTTCTTTCAATTGCATGGCATCCATCGGGGAACTGGATTGCGAGTGGGAGCGACGACGCGACGATTCGAATTTGGGAGCTTATGCCAACTGGTCCAAAATGTCTTCATGCTCTCATGGGTCATGCTAAGTCAGTTTGGCCCATAAATTGGAATCCCAGTGGCACTCAACTTGCAAGCGGATCTGTGGATAAAACAATTCGAATTTGGAACATTGGGTCACTCACTGCAACATGTCTTCATGTTCTGAAGGATCACACTGCATCAGTGTCTTCTGTTCAGTGGAACCAAATGGGAACCAAATTGGCAACTGCATCCAATGACATGACAATCCGTATTTGGGATATTACTACATTGACATGTACAAAAACATTTTATACGTATACTGTGGCGGTTACCTCCATGAGTTGGAACCCCGCTGGATCTTTACTTGCGTGTGGGTTTTATACCGGTGAAATTTGTATATGGGACACTAATTCGTGGAAATGTGTCCATAAAATACAAGAATGTGGCGTGTCAACCGTTGAGTGGCACCCACACGGCAAATATCTTGCCAATGGGACAATTTATGGTTCCATTCAAATTTTGCGATAAAACACATGTGCGATATTTAGCAAAGTATTTCAAACATCAATTCACATATTTGTGGTGTTCTAAAACCTTTACACAACCACGATTTGTTGGATTGCGTGTTTATCATGTTTGGCGAGATTGTGACGTTTGACAACGGTCGTCTTGGTCGAATTCAAGAAGCCGTTTCCTACGGCGGCATGGTCTACATAAAGACCATTGACGGAGCTAGCTACCAAACGCCCAAATGCGCCAAACCCATGGATGTGCAAATTCGATTCTTTGAATTGTGTGAAACCAGGGCGTATCACCATACCGGCGACCGCTACATCCTGGCGGAAAAGATTCTCCACAGGTTTACATATTGCTACCAAAATATGGCCAACTACGAATGGGTGGCGACTGACACAATTCACCAATGGCTTGTGGAGGATGGGATGTTGCGCCACTCCACTTCCTCCTTGAGACAAATATTTAATATTTTGGTGACACTACGCGACCATGGATTGGTGGACAACGGTATATTAATGGGGGCCACGGCATGGAATATCGTTACGAACGGTACAACTCGATCTACCCCGAAAAAAGATCCAACGCCAACCGATGTTGTTGCAAAGTGCCCCACAAGCTCTGAACTGCCTGGGGCCATCGCCGCCATCGCAGTTCTCGACCCAGTGCCCGATCCGGGGCCCGATCCGGTGCCCGAGCCGATTTCCGATCCAACGCCAACCAATGTTGTCGAAAAGTGCCCCACAAGCTCTGAACTGCCCGGGGCCATCGCCGCCGCCATCGCAGTTCTCGACCCAGTTTCTGACCCAGTTTCGGATCCGGTTACGCTGGACTTGTCTGGACTGGACCCGACCTTGTTCAAGTCCAGGGCGCGACAAATGCAACAAATCCAATTGTGCCAACTGTACATTGATTTCTTCAAAGCCAACTTCCTGCCCGAAAACCGGATTACTGTTCGTGTCGACAAGGACCCTCACTGCCCGCAACCCCACCGGGATATTTGTTTTTGTCTCGCCCAATCTGGGTTGGATCAATTTGTGGAAGACCATATGGACCAAACATCTCAATGCGACAAGGCTTCGGCATTTGACAAAGCTTTGCGCGAAATGCATTGCCTGGGATGGACTGTGGAATTTGTGTGTGGTCCACGCAAAGAAGAAATTTGGTTTTCCTATTCCAGCAATTCGGGTCGTGCACCACCCACCATGTAGACTTGTGTCGACTAGTCTACCAATAAACAGGTCGACACACTTTCATTGCGTGTTGAGTAATTCTAATTTGACGATAATTACAATCAGTCTGTGCTACTCGGCGAATCCATCGCGCGACACATTCAACATACTTCTTCATCAGCCTCTCCATCGCCTCGTCAAATTCATTCCCTCCTGTTTCAGGATTTATGTCTTTCCACAGTTTGTAGACCTGGCGGACACCTGCAAGTAATCCTATCTCAAAGGCATCGTTTGAATTAGAAGGCACTTTGTGAACGAAATTCTGAAGAACACACAAAGGTGTGGGGTGCGTCAGATGCGCATCCAGAATTACATCCACATGTGTGAGTATAGGATGGGGGAGTGCATCAAGTGCAATCCCCCGGTCGTCGCCCAGTGCACATTGGACTTGCCCATCGGTCGTGGTGGGATACCACCGGCATGAAGAATACTGCCTCGCCATGGGGAGACAAATATACTCCAATACATCGATCAATTGACTCACTGTTTCACAGTATTCCTGACATTTCAATTGTGCCAGCGCGTCTTGAATATTACCTTGAATCGCCCGGCCACAATGACCGACCCATCTACCAGGTCCACTTCCAACGCTTTCTAAAAGAGTCAAATGGGTGGACGCGATTTCAACACAATCCACCAGACTCCCATCTTCGCAGCTGAGAATGTCAATATCACAAGACTCCATTGGATACCGATCAATGTATCCCAAAAAAGACACGATTACCCATACAGCACACACTTGCACAATTAATTCATTGAATGTATTCTTATGAACAAACTGTAGTACCACTTAGATCGAGCTGTTGCAGCGTTTTGTTGATTGTGTATTTGTTCACAGGAATTAATTTGGATCCATACACAATACCTGCGCCAATGCCACCTCCACACACTGCCATAATACTGAGCGCAGCAAACCACTGTATCATGGGCCCCCGTCCTGGCTGTGTGATATATTTTTTGCCTGTCCATATTTGTGTGTCGCGCCCAATCCATGCAGGAACAACGGTGATGACCACAATGACAATCAAAAGAAATACACTAATCCCCACTAGAAGTAAGTTTGTTGAAATCGTTTTGGTGGAGAGGGAAGTTGTGTCGCTTGTAATTTCAGAAGTGAAACATGAATTCGCACACACACAGCACATGTGATTCGCGCCACACTGCCCCTTCCCCTCGAAATACCCGTCACACACACTTTCCGCATCCCCGCATTGACAAAAGGTAGCCGCCACCGGATTGCACACATCTGGACTTAATTCCACTCGATTAGTCAGACGATCCACACATCGGCCTTGGGTCGTTTGATTGTAGTCATACACCGGATTGCCTGTCTTTGGATCTTTACATGTGCGGATGCCGGCCAATCCAAACACCAACGCACATCCAATTCCCGCCAAAAGCAGTGTACCACCCGCAAACAAACTATAAAGCAAGATACCACGGTTGATGCGATGGATTCCATAGTCCACACCCACAAAGATAGGAAGGAGGGAAGTGAGGATAATTGCGGTGGCCACTGCGTACCAATTCCAGAAAAAGAGTTGTTCATTCGTCGCCTCAGCCACAACCACTTGTAGTTCACAGGTTTCTTCCACTGCCTCCACATCCAATCCACGTGCTTGATCTGCAAAGAGATCCACCCACGTTCCATCGCTCAACTTGTAATTTGTACGGTTAATGGCCGAGGTAAAGGATGCACATCCAGCACTTGCACAGTTGATGGAGGGTGGACTAAATCCATACTCTTTACAACTTTGCGAAAAACACAGTCCGACCGGATTCAATGCCCGCTCGTTATTGTCGGCACCAATTGGATAGCTTTGACTTGCCAAACACGCGCACGCGCCCACAGAGTTGTTGAAATAAAGAGAGGATATTGGATTCAACAACTC
>Ga0209533_1000313_pt1 | contig 47054 bp, 36 predicted proteins | sample COG_04_FD_184748 | JGI IMG/M metagenome (GOLD analysis project Ga0209533, IMG submission 184748) | Pelagic Microbial community sample from North Sea - COGITO 998_met_04 (SPAdes) (version 2) | ecosystem: Environmental > Aquatic > Marine > Neritic zone/Coastal water | place: Helgoland, sampling...
TGACATTGCGAGCATTAGCAATAAATTTTTCATAATCGTTTGTTTTAGTTTTTGCAAAGGTAGAGTACTTAAATTAAAACAAGCACTATTCTGGTTTAAAAGGAGATGTTTAGGTTGATCAGTTATTTGTGAATGGAAAAAAGGAAAGGGTTATATCTCAAAGTGGGATCAATCGATTTAAAACACCAAAAAAAAATCCAGCATATAGCCGGATTTTTATGTTGTCTAAAAACAAATTTATTCGGATGTTGGAAGCTTTCCCGAATAGATCCAAAATTGTTGAATCAAGTTATCTTTAACACCTACGGCCGCAAAATGGCGTTCGGAATTCTGCTGGCCGTCAATGGTCATATCCACCATGTAGGCATTGTGTATCCATTGCATCCCATTGCCGTTGGGATCGGTCACGGCGGTGGCCCATTGTTGTTTGAATTTGGGATTGGCAGCGGTTAACCAGCCTTCTAGAAATCCTTTGAGGGCTTCTTTTCCTTTAATGTATTCGCCTTCAGGGCCACTGACTTCGATATTATCTGCGGCCAGGGCCATGATTTTATCTATTTCTTGGGTATTGTGGTACTCACACCACTTGACCCAGACGTCTATGGCTTCATCGGAGCCTAAGGCCCATTTTACAGATTCATTGCCCGCCATAAAACCAACGGTTTTGGGAGCTTCAACGGCTTGGGTAGTTTCTGTTTTTGTAGCTTGTTCAGTACAGCCAAAGGCTAAGACGAGTAATAAAAGGAGGATTTGATTTTTCATTGGTTTGTGAGTTCGAGTGAATAATTAAAGTAATTTAGAGAATAATCGGGGCCAGGTTGAAGAATTTTTGAATTTAATTAACAACAACATTAATACTTTCAATATAAATATTGCCAAGGCCTTTCTCCCTCAAATTGAACAAGATTTATGAATTGTACTAAGGGGGAAGACTCTTCATTAATTAATTTATCAGGTTGACTTATAAGCTCCCAATTTTCATGAATAATGATGAATCTTGAAATTAATAAATAGACAAGTCCCTCTATCACTGGAGTTTTTAAATCATCTGGTATTTCTAATGGTTCCCAATAAAATCTCTTATAGTTCAAGAGTTTTTCGACTTCTGGTTTTAGCTCTGCTGGATAAGGACCAGAAAAGTGGTTATTAATAATCCAAGTCAGCAGCCTCCAACTTACTGGAGCAGAAAATATTGGTGGTAATTCAGGTAGTGTAAAACATTTTTTATCACTAATCCCCAGCAACGAGGGGCCATAATCATCAATGTAATTAACTAAATTAGATTTGTCTTGAATTATATTTTTAAGCCCAAATTTTTCTGTAATATATGATACAAAATTTTTATACTTATCGTTTAAATATTCACTTGAAGTAGGTCTTAGTCTGAATAATTCCTTTTCGAATCCATTAATTATGGCAGGATGTAACTCCTGCGAAGAGCATTCATCGATATCTTTTTGCAATTCGAAAAAAAAACTTTCATCGACAGGTCTATTAAATAATGAAAAGGGTATGCTGTCTTTCAGTTTCCAAAATCTTCCTTCGGTAGTTACTTTATGTAGTTGCCATTGTGAAGATTGAACTTGGGTATTCTCTGCTTCAGATCCCTTAGTGGCTAAAAAATGTTCACCTGCTTTTCCATTGACTATTTTTTGGGCAAAAAGCCCACTGGAAAATTTATACATAGCACATCAATTAAAATTTACTTCTTAACCAACCAATTATTCCAGTTTTTTTATCTGCTTCTTCGGCCTTTGGCGTGGCGGCAGCCTCATCTATTTTCTTTGGATCACCGCTAGCAGCTGCGTCCACCGTATCACCTTTGACATTAGCATTAGCTTGAACACTGTCTTTACTTGGTCTAAGCGCACCTACGAATTCTGTTGCATTCAATGATACATCCAAAACTTTTTTGAACTTAGCAACTTCTTTTTCAAAGAGAGGTCGTTTATAGCTTGCAATATTATACCCTAATACTTTTGCTTCAACTAATGCTCCAATCTCTCCAGTTAATCCTCCTGCCACTTCACCCGTTGCGTAAAGACCCTTTTCTATATCTAAACCTATATTAAGCGAGGAACTTAGCTCAGCTTTGGCTGTACCATAAATTCCAGCTCCAATAGTTGCGACGCCTGGTAAACCTAAGTCAGCTGTTAACTTTGCAGTGGCTTCGGCAGATGCTTTTGGCTCAATTGTTCCACTGAGAATAGATAATTTTGTCGGTAGTTTCTTCTCCGAGAGTTCGAAGCCTACATTTGCACTTAAACCTACACTCGCTGAAGCCTGGGCTGATAAGCCTATCTGAACCCATAGTCCTGGTATTCCTGTAGGTATGGGTGGAATGGGCAACTCTACTTCGGGAGTTTTCGCTTCAGGAGTTTCAGGAAGGGAAACACTAACTTGTCCTTTCCAACCCGTACCCTCTTTTTCTATGGTACCCTCACCACCGAATCCCTTGAACGCTTTGCCATCCTCTCCATCACCTATTGTTACTTTTCCCTTTTTCTTCGTTTCATTATATTCTCCTTCAAACTTGAAGGCGTGTGGTATTTCAACTGAAAAAGAGTGTACAGCGTCTTCTGCTAGTTTGAGATCTCCTCCTATCACTGAGTCCTCACTCTCGCTAGTATCTATCTTGCGTTGTAAAGAGGGGACTTTTTGAGAAGGGATACCATTTAAAACGGGTGATGTTGAATCAGTATTTTCAAATGATTTTAATTGATTTGGTTCATTTAAGGTACCTTTTTGTAGTGCTTTAGCCCCCATAACATCTGCTTCATGTTCTAAGCCTTTGTCATCATTGACGGGAATTTGGCCCTTCATTTGAGTAGTAGGCTTCACTCTACCTTGTTTTTGCTGAACGACATGCCACGCTTCATGAGGTAAGTGCTTTTCTTGTCCAGGAGCAACATGAATTTGATTACCCTGGGCGAAGGCATGGGCTTGCATTTGGGCTGGTTGGTCTGAATTTCGGTGAACTTGTACATCATTCAAGGATTCGCCTGAGAGTTTTTCTACACCAGACTTCAGATTATCAGGTAAACCCGTATTGTTTTCTTTTCTTTGAAGGGGAGCAGCCTTCATTTGTAGTTCTTCTTCGTCTGCCACTCTCTGTGTAGGTGCAGTTGGCTGTTGTATATTTTCACCTATTCCAACTTTTTGGATAGGCTTAGCTTTCATTTGTAGTTCTTCTTCCTCTGCTTTTCTTTGGATGGGAGCAGCTTTCATTTGTACTTCCTCCTCGTCTGCCGCTCTTTGGACCGGTTTGGCCTTCATTTGTAATTCTTCTTCTTCTGCGGCTTTCTGTATGGGCGCTTGACCTCCTATGATCGCTTGTAATTGGGCCGATTTTTGTGATTTCAAACTCTGATTCATAGACTCACCGAGTTTCATTTGTGCTAAAGTTCCAGGACGTTTGTCTAAAATAGTTGACGATTGCTTTTCAGCCGACGCTTCTTTAGAAGTGGAATTTTCGCTTTTTGATGTTTTATTTGCGTTATGAACTGAGTTGGACAATGAATCTGAATTTAGGGAAAGATAGAATAAAATTAGTGTTTAAAATTAAAGATAAGATTATCCTATTGCAATTCCCAAAAAAATCACAATGTATTATAACACGATCTGGTTCTTCTTGGGATATGGACGCATTCCTAAATATTAATCCATAACAGAGCTAGTCAGGTTTAGATTTTTCAAAATCAACTTTTTTTGAGGTGTCTTCTTTGAGGGCAGCTGCATTGTCTATAAAACTTATGGCCTCCTTTGGTGATTGTTGACCATCAAGGACGGATACAATACCAGGGAGATATTTATCTGCTGCTACGACATTGGGCATAATTACATAATTGATGAGCTTTTCCTGAAATTCAACACCTTCAATGTCAATACTCGTTTTAAAACGAATGAGACCTCTATCCAAATCTATCTCCCAGTTGCCGATTACCTGCCTGTAATTGGCTCGATTTAAAAATTCAGAAATTAACATTCTTTTTTCTTTCGGAACTTGAACAGGAATATTTGAATAAAATACAAATTGATTTCGATCTTCATAGCTATGAGCTGAGCAAATCCACTTGGCATGTATGCCCTGAAATTCCATATGCATGTCATTACTTTTTTCATCGATTGAAAATTGCCATTTGTTTTTTATAAAAAATGCCTCTACTGACTTGTATATCCTACTAGTTTTTTTCATTAATATTCAAAACAAAATGTAATTATTCTTCAGCTCCTATTTGCATCAAAGCATACTGTTTTTCGAACACATCAAGCTCCTTTTTGAGTTTTTCTGCATCACGCTTCATTTTCTCTGCTTGAGCTATATTTAAGTTCATTTCATTTGCTTTACCTAATGCTTGCTCATAATTGGTTTTAGCCTTTTCACTTGCTGATTGGAGCTTAGCATAGGTATTTCCGCTTTCTAGATATGTATTTTGATAAAGGGCATTTTCAGCCTGCTTTTTCCATTTTGTATTTTTCGCTAACACCTCTTTGGCATCAGTAATGTTATCTGTATACTGTGCTTCCAACTTTTCATCACTCTCGTTAAGTTCACTAAGGCGTAATAGAATTCCAGATCTTGTTCTAGTATTTTCTATTTTTTTAATAGCCATTTTATTATCTGCAATAGTGGTGTTGGATTCTTCTATCATATTATCATATACAGAGATACGTTCTGTATGAGATTTTCTAAATTCTACTATTCGTTTATTTGCAGGATTACCCTCAAAATCTGTTCTTTTTACGTCTTGTGTGCTTTTTGCCTGCTCAGCTTCCCCTAGGAGAACGTCCAATTTCTTTTTTTGTTTGAGATTTTTCTCTAATGATTTTGCAGAATCAGCTTCCAACTTTTTGTAGTCATTTTTTGCTTTTGATATTTTGTCTGTACCTGTCCAATTTGCTTTATTTCCAAAGTCATCACTCATTCTCTTTAGCGTTTCTTTATCTAGATTTAGATTCTTCGTAACTTCCTTAATCTCGGCTTTTGCAGCAGCCAATTCCGATACAAGAGCGTCTCTTGTTTCCTTGTCTGCTTTCCCTAAGTATTTAGCGTCATTGTCCTCTAGTTGCTTTTTTAAGTCTAAATAGGTTTCTACTGATTTACTATTTTTGCCTTCCTCAACACTAAGTGTTCCTTTTAGTTTCCCCATCACTTCCTGGCTTTCTTTTTTCTCCTCAACTAACTTTTTTGCTGCCTCAATATCTTTATCTGCAGCTGCATCTTTACTTTTTTTCGATCCGATACCAATGCTTGCAAACATGCCATCTTTATTTTCTTTTTTGGCTGCCTCGGCATCATTAACTTTTTCCTGCAATCTATTTATTTCCTCCGGATTTCCTCCTGTATTTTCCAGATCGGTCATGTCATCCTTAAATGTTTGCAATTCACCTTCAATTGGCGGATCAGGTAGCCATTTAAAGCTTTTATTATATTTTACTGGTTTTCCCCAACCACCGTTAGCACTGATTTTTCCTTGTGCTATTTCCCACTCCCCTAGTTTGTATGAGGCGAGTTCTTTCTTAATTGGACCTAAATTATACCCAGCAGTAATTGAAGCTGCAGCATTAATACCCGTAGTCATTTCAAATCCGTAATCAGCGTTTAATTTAGGGCGTGAATCCAAAGTGGGGAGCATCAATTCTCCTCCCAAGGTCAATTTTGCACTCGCTTCTGCACCAAGACTTCCCTTGACGGCTCCATAAGCATTTAAACCGGGCATTCCTGCAAAAATACCAGCCTCTACAGATCCTGTGATACCAGCACTAATTGTCCCTTCCGCTTCTGCGCCAATTTTGAATTGAGAGTTGTTATAGTCAGCAATTTCTTTCTTTTTTTCTGTGATACTTTCTTCAATTTTTGCTATTCCTTGTTCCCATGATTCTTGATCTTTTTTAAGGTCTTCGTCTTTAACACCTTCTTTAGCTTCTGGCTTTTCTTCTTTTAACTTTAATTTGTCTAGATTCAACTGATTGAGGTCAGCTGGATCTGGGGCATCTTGTCCCCATTTTAGTTTAATTTTCCCCTCTAATCCAGCCGAACCGCCAAAAGAAGCACCCAAATGGGCTCCTACTCCTGGGAAGAGAGGTATATCTGCTGAAATACTTGCAAAATCTCCTAGATCTACTTTGTCATCCCCTTTCCCTTTGTCTAAGAATGAAAGACCAAATGAAGCTTCAGCTCCATTTTTATTTATAGTAATGCCTGGAATATCATTATCTTCGAACCATTCATGTACTTTATTTTGAACTTTACTAATAGGATTATTTTTATTATTGTCCTTTGACTCATCGACTTTATCTTCTTTTTTCACCATACTACCACTGATACTAGTACTTTCAACATCAGCAAAGGAATTAGATTCAGAATCAGCTTCGCCTCCCATTTCCAGCTCAGCATCAGGCATTAATTTTCCACCAATTTCTTTTAATTTATCTAGTTTACTTGGTGTGGCGGCCTTAGAGTAGGCCTCCTTCATTTCTTTATTAATTAAATTATCAGATTTTTCTAAGGTATTTAATGCAGTGAGTGCAGCGGTCACCTCTCCCTGCAAGGCTGGGTCAAGGTCAGTTTTCAACAGAGGCGCTATTCTATCAAGGGTATCTTCAACTTTTCCCAATCCTGTTAAAGCGACGGCATCCCTGACTTCATCTTGTTTATCTTTTTCAGGTGTGTCCGAACTCATTTTTTTTGCTAATTCATAGACATTTGCTCTAAAAGCATCTCCATTTCGTAATGCATCTACTACCACAGGGAAGCTATCATCTTTTTTTACTAATTCTGTGTTATCTTCTAATTTTATCGCGCCTCTTCTTTCTTCATCTCTTTGGACTGTTTTATTGGAGGCACTAATTTCTTTAAGCTGGGTAGCCTCTTGATCGCTATTGCCTAAACTTAATGCTTTAGCCCCCATCACGTCTGCTTCATGCTCGAGCCCCTTGTCATCGTTGACCGGAATTTGGCCCTTCAATTGAGTGGTAGGCTTTACCCGTCCTTGCTTCTGCTGTACCACGTGCCATGCTTCGTGGGGTAAGTGCTGTTCTTGACCAGGTGCCACGTGGATATCGGTACCTTGGGCAAAGGCATGCGCCTGCATTTGGGCAGGTTGGTCTGAATTGGGGTGAACCTTCACATCATTCATTGAGACCCCCGATAGATTTTCTACTCCTGACTTTAGATTGTCAGGTAAACCGGTATTATTTTCCTTTTTTTGAATGGGTGCGGCCTTCATTTGCACTTCCTCCTCGTCTGCGGCTTTTTGAATGGGCGCGGCTTTCATTTGCACTTCTTCCTCGTCTGCAGCTTTTTGAGCGGGAGCCGCTTTCATTTGTACTTCTTCCTCGTCTGCAGCTTTTTGAACGGGAGCCGCTTTCATTTGTACTTCTTCCTCGTCTGCAGCTTTTTGAATGGGCGCGGCTTTCATTTGCACTTCTTCCTCGTCTGCAGCTTTTTGAACGGGAGCGGCTTTCATTTGTACTTCTTCCTCTTCTGCAGCTTTTTGCACGGGAGCCGCTTTCATTTGTACTTCTTCCTCGTCTGCAGCTTTTTGCACGGGTGAATTATCGGGCATCAGGGCCTGTAATTGGGCCGTTTTTTGAGCCCGAGGCCCCTCGCTCATGGCTTCCACTACTTTCATTTGGGCTAGGGTTCCCGGTCGATGGTCTGAAAGGGTAGATGATTGTGATGCTGCTCTGGTTTTAGAAGCACTGTTTTCTTTTTTATTGGCCTTGGCACCTGACGGTGCAGTGCGTGTTAAAGTAGGCATAAAATTGTAGTCTTTGAGTAATATAAAGTTAAAAAAAGAATTGATAAAAGCAAATGATCCATCTGCCTTTCAATACCTATTTTTAAGAAACAGGATCTTATGCCATTGAGTAGGAGATGCTCCGATCATTTTTGTTACTAAAAACTTCACATGAAAGGCTTCTTTTTTGTTTTAAAAAACAAATTAACAGGGTCAGTAGAGGTATTGCCAAGGCCGAATTCCTTGGTCCTGTACCAGCTCGATGAAGTCATCCAGAGCGGTTGACCGCTCATCTGAGGTGGAGGTTTCTTCTTTCATCCAAGCCTGATAGGTTAAAATCAATTTTGCAATGAAAAAATAAATCAACCCCTCCGTAGATTTATTTTTCAACGACGCATCTATCTTTAGACTTCCCCAATGAAATCTTTTACCTCCCATAGATTTGACCGCCTCCGTATCTGCATCATAGGGACCCGAAAAATGATTGTTCAATAGCCAAGTAAGTCTTCTCCATTCTAGAGGTGCATCATATAATATGGGCCACTCGGGTAGTGGCACATATTGGCCATTTAAAAGCCCCACCATGCAGGGACCAATATCCTCACTGAATGGGCAAACTTTGGTGAAAGTGGCCAAGTTCTGAGTCAATCCAAAATGTTCTTCTAAAAAATCTATGAATTTGATGTACCGTTTTTGTGAGGGCGCTGGTATTTGTGGAAATAGTCGCTTTGCCTCACTTTTGGGTCCATTTAAAAGGGTAGGATGAAGGTCAGGAGCGGGAAGTTTATCTAAATCATCAGCCAATAGATCAAAAAAAGAGTCAGGTAGTGGCTTTTGAATCGCCTTTAATATACCAGGTTCGTTGAGCACCCAAAACCTACGGTCGTCATCAAAAATATTTTTTGGGGACCATAGCGGACTGTGAGTCGTGATTTTTTGAGAGGATTTGCCCTCGTATATGAGGTAGCCACATCCTGTGTCCTCATCATTTCCTTCCATCACCGATAACCCTGTCGAAAAACGAAACATTATTAGTTGCTATTTATTTTTTCTACCCAAAAATACTGGGAACATTTCGGGCCAACCATGATGCTTTTTTCGGTTCATCTGCAGGCTTATCAATGAAATTTTCCTTTGCTTTATCAGTAGCATCAGATTTTTTATTTCTTTTGAAATTACTTGGTCCAAATTTAGCGATTGATTTTAGAGACTTTTCATCGGTAATAGTCGTACCCGTTATTTCTTTTTCGAATTTACCGAGGACTCCTTCAACAATAGGAATTGTTTTCTTTTTGGTCATCCACAGAATTTGCCCTTTAGCAACGGCCGCTAATTTTCCTTTCGCTTCTCCTGATAGTGTACCCGTTAAGGTAATACCCTCAGGGATAGCACTAACATTTACCGCTGCATCTAAGGTGGCTTCGGCAGATCCTTCACCGCCGACACTTACTTCTCCAAGTCCCGGAACGCCCACAGAGACCCCTCCAAACACACCTATACTTGCTTGAGCTCCTGCATTGACGGTTACAGCATTGACATTTATGTTTTGAATATTTTTAAAATTTCCGTCAGTATCACAAGAAATACCAAAATTACCTCCAAGCTCGGCTGATGAGGCGAGGTCCATGTCTACTGCTGCAAAAACACCCGGAGGCCCTAGCGGGATTCTGGCCAAAGGAAGTGAGTATTTTGCCTCTGGAGTTTTGAAACCTTTTACAGTAGTGGTGGCATCAATATGATAACCAGACTTGTCCTCATTTTGTGCTACAGCGCCTTCTAATTTCAGGACTTTGCCTAGAGGACCTCCTGTGGCTGTAGCATTTCCTTCCTTGGTCGTCGGGTTGACCTTACCTTCCACTTCCATGCCTGCCAACATGAATTTGAAATCGTATGACTCAGAATCGTCTTCGCTTGGAGTTTCTGGATCATCACTTATAGTTTTGGGGTCATCACCTGGGGCTTTTGAATCGGAGTTGTCATCTCCTTCCGATTTCTCGAGTAAGCTAGGATCCCAAGCCACCGCCATCGTTTTATTTGAATCTATGCCCTCTCCTGCCAAGTCAGCTGTGTCAAGATCTAAGCCTCCCAACCTCATCATTTCAGCTGATTTTTTTTCTTTGGCTTCAGCTTTTACATTCTTGTATACTTTTGTTGCTTCCTCAATAGCTACTAAATCTTTGCTTTTATGAGCCTTTTCTAATTTGCTTTTTGCCTCGCCAATGAGATTTTGATATTTTAAAATAATATCATTTAGATCTTGTTTTTTTTCTTCTGGTTCTGCAGCTTCTTCGAGCTGAGCTACCCCAGGAGCAGCATTGTTATTAGACTGAAGTTGGGCAGGTGCATTATTACTGGCCTTTGGAGCCATGTTTGGAGTAAAAGGAACAACTTTGGCATCTTTTTGCCCTATAGCATTGCTTAATTTTCTTTGCGAAATGATGCTCGCACGATTATCACTAAATTCAGCTCGTTCATTTGGATGTTCGGATTTTTTTTCGGGATCGCGCTGAAGACTCGTTTGAGTAGGTTTTGAGGTATTTTCTTTAGCTTGTATCATTTATATGAGTAGGGTAACATCCAAATATAAAAGTACATTTAATTTTTATTTTTTGGTAACGATTGATGTTTTTTAAATAAGACAGAATAAATTAAGTGTTCGTTAAAATAGGTTTAGATGCATGAAATAAGTAATGATTTTTTCTATGTTTTTTAAAGTAAGCAAATTTTTTATTGCAACATTGTTGCATAATATCTATTTTTGCAACAATGTTGCGTTTAAGTACTTTAAATAAAATCAATAATTAGATAATTATGAAAATTTTTTTTCAAACAAAACCTTTAATACTTTCATCCATTTTTATATCATTAATCACAATTGTTTCTTGTAGCGATGACCCAGAGGATCCCATTGTAGAAAATGAAGAGGAAGTGATCACGACCTTGACCTATACTTTGACGCCATTTAAGGGTGGTAGTGCAGTTGTATTAAGCTATCGCGATTTAGATGGTGATGGTGATGGTGAACCAACGATTACAAATGGTACATTGTCCCCTGCCACTACTTATACTGGTGCCTTGACACTACTTAATGAAACGGAATCACCAGCTGAGTCAATAACAGAAGAGATTGAAGAGGAAGATGCAGATCATCAATTTTTCTTCGTAACGACAATGAGTGATTTGCAAATTGTATATGCTGATACTGATTCAAATGGTAATCCTTTAGGTTTGTTAACTTCTGTAACAACAGGTGAAGCGGGATCTGGAATAATACAAGTAATTTTGAGGCATAAGCCTGACAAAATTGCTTCGGGTGTTGCCTCTGGGGATATTACATCAGCTGGTGGCGAAACTGACATTGATATTGAATTTGCCGTCACCGTTGAATAACAGATAATTTTTGAATAAAAATATATTTATTCTTGTTTTTTTTATGCCTGGCTTGTTGATGGCTCAACCATGCCAACTAAAGGTATGGGGTAGGATCCAAGATGGTCATAGCTTGGATCCTATTGCTTTTGCCAATGTCTATTTTAAAGAAGCTCAACAGGGAGCCGTCAGTGATGCGAATGGCTTTTTTGAAATACCCCCTCTTTGTCAGGGAAGTTATCATGTATCGGTGAGCCATATTGGGTGCCAAACCAAGGAACTTTACCTTACGGTGACGCACGACACTACTTTGCTGCTGCAACTAGAGCACCACAGTCAAATCATGGATGAATTGGCCATTGCTGCTACTGCCATACAGGAGGCAACCACGCAGGAATTAATGCTCATCGATGCCTATGCTATTTCTCAGAACACCGATAAAAACATGGCAAATATGCTTGACAATCTTGCAGGTGTGAGCACCCTCAGAAATGGAAATAACATTGCAAAACCGGTGGTCAATGGTCTGTACGGGAACCGCTTGATTCTTTTAAATAATGGCGTAGCCCAAAGCGGACAGCAATGGGGTGCTGATCACAGTCCGGAAATTGATCCATTAGCAGCGGATAAAATCACGGTAATCAAAGGGGTAAGCGCTTTGGCATATCAAGGAAGTAATTTAGGGAGTGCAATTTTAATCAACCCTCAAAAGATAGATTCAGAGCCACATTTTCATGGAAAAATCCGTTATTTTTTCGAGAGCAATGGTTTGGGAAATGGTCTGAATATCAGAGTTCAGAAACACCATCAAAAATTTGCTTGGAGTTTGGTGGGCACAGCCAAGAAAAAAGGGGACAGTCGAGCGGCAGCCTATTACTTGACCAATACAGGTGCAGTAGAAGGAGACTTTTCTTTACAGATGGAATATACTCACAATACCGCCTTAAAAAGTGACTTTTTTTTAAGTTCTTTCAATGCCAAGTTGGGTGTGTTGAGGGGGGCTCATATTGGTAATTTGACTGATTTGGAGGAGGCGCTCACAAGAAGTGCGCCTTTTTATACGCAAGATCAATTTTCATATCAGATCAATGCGCCTTATCAAAAAATCAATCATCACCTACTCAAATGGCACACTGCTTATTTACTCGATGAGGATCATAAATTTGATTTTACTTATGCCATCCAAAAGGATTTAAGAAAAGAATTCGATGTGCGCAGAGGAGGTCGATCTGACATCCCCTCTCTGAATTTGAATCAGCATTCAAATTTTATAGAAATAAAGTATAAAGGTTATTTGTCTAGTGATTGGGAAGTTTCCTCCGGTGTTCAACTTAATCGAAAGGATAACTATAATGAACCGGGTACGGGTATTTTGCCTTTGATCCCAGATTATATTTCTTTTGAGACGGGTCTTTTTGCAATGGCTACCAAAAAGACTGAGCAGTTCAGTTTTGAATTGGGCGGTCGCTACGACTATCTTGATCAAAGTGTTGCCACAATTTCAACAGGGATCCCCAAAGCAATTAAGAGATATTATAACTTCGCTCATAACATCGGCCTTGCAGGGGGGGGCAGCTATGCATTTTCAAATGGAATGGATTTATCCTATAATCTGGGACTGGCTTCGAGAAATCCTGGGATCAACGAGCGCTACAGCAATGGCTTGCATCAAGGCGTAAGTGGTATCGAAGAGGGCGATCCTGATTTAGGTAGTGAACAATCATTGAAAAATACGTTATCATGGGGAGGAAAGATAAATACTAAAATTTTATATGAAATTTTATATTTCGATCAAGCGATAGAAAATTATATATTTCTGAATCCTCAAAATGAGTTCCGCTCTACCATTAGGGGGACTTTTCCAGTTTTTAAATATGCCCAGACAAGGGCTCGAATTTTTGGTTGGGATTTTACCTCGACCTTTCTTTTTTCAGACAGCTTTAATGCTTCTTTTAGGGCGAGCTTTTTGAAGGGCACGGACATTGAAAACAATAGTCCTTTGATTTACCTTCCCTCCAATAATTTATTATTGACCTTCAATTATCAAATCCCAAAGATCGGGAATTGGGATCAAATCGATTTGGAACTCAGTAACAAGTATGTTTTCGAACAAAAAAACATATTGCTCAATCAGGATTTTGTAAACCCTCCAGAGGGCTACCACTTAATGGGGATTAAAATTTCTGGTGAACGGCAGTTGGATCGCAACCGCTTGAATATGTTTTTACGTATTGATAATTTATTTAATGTTTCCTACAGGGATTATCTCAATCGGCAACGATATTTTGCTGATGATTTAGGGATCAATGTTATTGTCGGATTAAGTCTTAATTTCTAATACCAAAAATATGACCACAACAAGCAGTATTAAGGAACTACTGAAAAAGCGTAATTTGAAGGTGACAGAACTTCGAATGGCGCTACTGGAGATTATATCAAGTTTAGGTAAAGCGATATCCTACCAAGAGATTCAAAATTCATTAATCAACTTTGACCGGATTACCCTTTACAGAACACTCAATACCTTCATTGAGCGAGGCATTTTGCACAAAATAATACTAGAAGATCATCAAAGTTTTTATGCCCTTTGTAGTATAGAATGTAGCACAGAAGGACACCAGCATCAGCATGTTCATTTTCAATGCAACCAATGCAAAGAAGTCTCTTGTCTTGAGACCAAGGAGCCGATTCAGCTGGCCATTTCTAATCATTTTGTGGATGATATTGAAATTACGGCCTCAGGGTTGTGCCAAGAGTGCTATAACTAGCAATTAAAATTTCTTGTTTTAAAATAAGGAATTTCGAGGGGATTATATGCTTTTATACAAATAAGTTAAACCGGTGGTACCTCAGATGAACATCGGTATAAATAGGTTCATTTTAAGCATGATGAATGCAAGTTGTTGTCCTGTATAGAAATTTTAAAAGACCCATTGAATCAGAAATCACTGACTATTGATCCATGAGGCAGCTGTGATGGTCAGGGTAGTGTGTTGGTCATATAAAAAATAAACCTTGGAAGATCACGCAGATGAAATCCTCCAAGGTTTACTTATGTATTTTAAAAAAAAATTAGGGAATGTCTACCGCTCTTTCACGATAAACTGTCCCATCATGCCTCCATCCTCGTGGGGCAGGATATGACAATGGTACATGTAGGGGAAGTCCTCATCCGCAAAATCTTCAAATTTGGTAATGAAGCGAACCGTTGAACCACCCAATACTTGAACGACATCCTTGCGTCCTGCTTTGAAAGCAGGTGGAGCCGCCCCATCAATATCCAAAATATAAAACTGCACATCGTGGATGTGGAAGGGATGTTCTTGATTGCTGTTGTTGGTAATTTCCCAAATTTCTACATCTTCTAGATATATTTCCTCATTGTTTACATCATGATCATAAGCGACACCATCTATGGTCCAGTCAGGACCTGCCAAGATCTTGGTACGCGTAACCGTAGCTTCTGATTCCTCCCAAGAAGGGAAATTCTCTAAAGAAGACGGTACAGAGGTAACCGCAGATGAGGTGGGCTCTGAAACAATAAGGGTCAGCATATTTTCAGCATCTGTAGCCGATAATCGGCCACCGCCACCACCGGGTCCACCACCACCGGGTCCACCACCCCCTTCAGGAATCGTGTTTTGCAGATAAATAGTTTCACCTTGGTAGGCCGCTAGGTCTAAGAGGATTTCATAACGCTCCCCATTGGTGATTTCTAATTCGCTTAGATAGACAGGTGCAGGTAGTAATCCACCTTCCGTTGCAATTACGATGATATCTGAGCCATTGCTCATGCTTAAAGTAAAGTTTTCACCATCATCTCCATTGAGTATGTGAAAACGAACTATTTGAGCAGGCACTTCTAAAATCGGATCAATGGTACCGTTCACGACCTGAACATCAGTACCATCATTTGCGAATTCGTAAGATCCATCGAAGGTCTGGTATTGTAATATCAAAGGATACTCATCCAAACCATAAGTTTTGGGAAGCAATGCCTGAGTTGCAGATGATTCATCACGAACAATGATCATGCCTACCAAACCGGCATTGACTTGTTCTACCGTTTTCTCATGCAAATGTGGGTGATACCAAGAAGTACCGGCTTCATCCAAAACGGTGAAGGAAGGTTGCCAAGTAGAATTGGCATCGATCACTACATGGGGACCTCCATCTACATTGGGAGGCACATGCATGCCATGCCAGTGTACTGTGGTGCTTTCGGTCTGGTTATTGTTAACCGTTACATTGATCTGGTCACCTTTGTTCAGGATTAAGGTAGGGCCTAAATAAGAGCCATTAAACCCCCTAGTTGTGGTCTGATATCCCGAATAAAATTCGGTTGTGCCGTAGTCCATAGTCAGGTCTATATTGGTTCCTGTGAGAACAGCAGGTATACTTAAGGTAGTCAGCCCAGAACCATAACTGCCCGTATCGCCTGTATCATCAGTTTCTTCCGTATCGTCAGTTTCTTCTGTATCGTCAGTATCGTCAGTATTGTCAGTATCTTCTACTGGGTCCTCTGTATCGATCGTTTCTCCCACTTCATCAGTAGAAGGTTCCTCTTCACTCCCGCATGAAATGAGATAGGTCATTGAAGAGATCAAAATCAGTGCAAGCACTTGAGTTAAAATGTTGTTTATATTTCCCATTCTCAATTGGGCTCTAATATTTTGAATTTTGGTTGTATATTTAGTATGCTGCGTTACTTGCAACAATATGGGATATAGTTTAAAAGTCAAATATGATTTATTTTTTTTTAATATTTCTTGAATCTTAATCAATCTATCCTAGATTTCGATTTTCCTCAAAAAAAAGTTATTCAATCAGGCATTATATCTTGACCTTTTTCAACACTCATTTTAGGATTCTATTCTTTGCAATTCATTATTGGTTTCTAGGAATTCAAAAGCAGACCTATGTACGATAGGATCTAATGAATTCATCTGATTAAAGGATAGGGATATTATTTAGGCCTTTCAAGTTATCATCAACATTTTACCAGAATGGGTAGATGAAGGTACTGATCCAAGGATTTTCATCAAAAAACTGATTTATTGAAGAGGCCAGTACTTAACTAAAATTTATTTTTAAGCCTTATATTTCAATCTTCTACATTCAAAAAATGATAATGTTTACTGTAAAACAGCATCTGCTCTTCAAAGTCTTTGGGTTGTAATATTTCAACATCAGTGATCTCACCCGAGATATTCATAATAGGATTTAATACAGGATTTACAAATCCACCATAAGGAGCTGAGGTAAATTGGGCGTCACGTGCTAAAATTTCGGCATGGATTTTTTGGTCTACTTTGACTCCATAACCTTCTACTAAAGCTTTTGCTGCTTCAAAATCTCCTTCAGATTTGATGCGTTGAACTTCTTGCAATAACTGACCAAAAATTTCACGGAGGGCTTGATAGTCTTTGATGTCATAGTAGGTTTTATTGTCTTTGATGATACGCTCGATGACATTATTTTTCGCCCCTTGTTCATAGGCCCATGCGGCCACCCATTGCCGATTGACCATGTGGGCCTCTTCAATATCATTACCCAGTTCAATGCGAATCAGTTGGGTAATCAATCCATTTCTAATGTATCCATCATAGGTTGCTTTTCCCAGGGCCTGCCAATCATCCGTTAACCCTAGTTCTTGTATTTTAGCATCAAAGGCATAATATAATCCTACCAGATCGGCCCGACCTTCTTCTATCGTAGAATAATAGTTTTGCAGGGTCTCTTTGGGTTGTCCTACACCTTCATTGAGTTGTCCCGAAGCATGGCCTACCACTTCATGAAGGGCGGTATGCAATTTATCACCCACCTCACCATAGGCTCTTTCGCCGTCTATCTCTTCCTGATCGAAAGCAAACTCCTCTAACCTACCAGAACTGCCCCCACCATTGTAGGCATCTGTTATGTTTCCCAATGAGACTGATTTGGATCCGTGTTCCTTACGAATCCAATTATTATTTGGCAGATTCACTCCAATCGGTGAATTTGGAGAGACCGCACCTCCCAATCCGGCCACATGAACTGTTTTGTAGGTGATGCCGACTACATTTTTTTTCTTGTGTTCTTCCGATAACGGAGAATGGTCTTCAAACCATTGCGCATGCTGCGAAAGCACCTCCATTTTTTGAGACATGTCAAAGTCTTTGATTTCAACAATACTTTCATAGGATCCTCGATAACCTCTTGGATCATTGTATACTTCAATAAAGCCGTTGATCCAGTCAATATTTCCCTCTGTACTGGTTGCCCAAGCGATGCAATACTGGTCCCAAACATCTAAGCTTCCTGTTTTGTAATAGGTGATTAACAATTTGAGGGCTTCCTCTTGATTTTTGTTTTCAGCAACTTGTGCCGCTTTTTCTAGCCATCCGATGACCTGATCAATGGCCGCTCCATACATTCCTCCAGATCGCCATATTTTTTCAACCAAGACGCCATTTTCCCGTACGAGCTTTGAATTGAGTCCGGCCTCAATAGGCATCCCTTTCGGTCCATTGTAGGCATTTTTATAGAAATCAATCACTTCTTGATCCGTAATATCAGGCCCATAGAAGTTGACAGCAGAAGATAAGATATTATCTACTCCGCCTTTTTTGTTTACTTTTTTGGCATCCAAATCATTAAAAATTACATCAATGATTTCTTGATCAAGTTGTGTATTTGATTTTTTTAGCAATTCATCGACAAAATAGGTTTGTGTAAAACTGGGTTTGATTTTATCATTGGAATAATGATGATGAATCCCGTTGGAAAACCAAATTCTTTTCAAATAAACTTTAAAAGCAGCAAATGATTCGCTTTCACGGTCTCCAGCGTATGCTGTATTGATCTGCTCCAAGGCTTCTCTGATACTCAAATTGTGTCTATAATTTTGATCCCATATCATGTCTCTTCCTGCCAAACCTGCTTGATAGAGATAATAGACCAATTGCTTTTCTTTTAATGTGAGGTTCTCAAAACCAGGAATTTCATATCGAATCAAACGTAAATCTGCAAATTGATCGACCAGGGCCTTTAATTCAGCTGTTTCGCTCTGGGTATTTTCTTCGTTTGGATTTGAGCAGGCACCTAGGATCAATGAGATGAGACAGGCATAAATAATTTGGGGCAACTTCATTATTTCTAAATTTTAATTTGAATCAGGCTACAAGGATAATCCGTTCTGGTTTAAAATAAATAATCGTTCCGAAAATTTGATGACTGAATTTATGATTTCAAAGAAATTGTGTGCGACTATTATTGATTGTTGCTTGGCTAATCACAAGCTTTGTTCATCAAGAAGTCTTGACCATTAGGGGGTAGGTCATCCACAGAAAAATGAATGGGAGGGCATTCAAGTATCAAAGGTTTTGGATCAGTGGGTAAGCCTTTGTCCTGGATCGAGACTTTTTAGTTGTCCCTTTTCCCTATAATAAACTACGCCATTTCCTTCAGGATTTACAATCTGTTTAGGGCCTATTTCAAGGGCTTTTAGTGAGGCGTGGTAGTCAGCAAAATCGCCTGCACTTATATACCAAATATCATCTCTGAGACCTATTTCTGAACAAAATTTTGAAATATTTTGATTTCTCAATGTATCTCTGAATTCCCATGAGTGACCCCAAACATAAAAAAGAGAAAGGCTAGGGCTATCCAAAGAAATATATGCTTCCAGATACTCCAATGCCTCACTGTCATGGCAAGTGGGATTCCATAGGTAGTAATCTTCGGGAAGGTCAAAGTTGTATGAGGATTTGACGGTGCGTGCATTGGTCAAGGGAGTGGTACCAATCACTTCCGCCACATGGTCGTTGGTACTACCAAAAGCATAGGCCATACTGGAAATCTTGCGGTCTGATAGGATAGTTAAATTCTCAATATCAATATTGATTTCTTCAAGTATTTCTTTATCGGAGAGGCCTACAAGTGCTTTGTGATAGGTTCCATGTACGGCAATTTCATGGTTCTTAAACACATGCACCAAGGTGTCTTTGGATAAATAAGTTTGCAAGATCTCATTGGGTTTACCTTCATTCCAAATAGCCCTAGTATCAAGTAATCCTGAGTTTAAATGAAAGGTCCCAATGATTCCATAACGATCAAATAATTGCGCCAAGGCGATGTCATCATCTAAACCATCATCATAGCTCATGATCAGCGCCTTATATTTTCCATCGGGGTAGGTCCAATTAATGAAAGTATTTTTTTCGGAGCAGCCCATCGCTAGAAGGCCGAGTACGATAATAAGAGTGGAAAGAAGCAAGGCTTTAATCATGCTAGCAGGAGAATGATTTAGGAATAGTTAAATATTTAAAGAACTGATTTGGCTGTAACGGTCAAAACCCCACGCATGGTTAGATAATGACCAGGGAAGGTACACAAAAAGGGATAAGCTCCAGGGACCTCTGGTGCGGTAAAATAAATACTTTCAATTTCATGAGGAGCCAAAAGATTGGTATGCGCAATTACCGCATCTATTTCGGGTACGAAGCTCAATGCTGCGCCATCTAAGCCTAATTTTGTAGCTGCAATACCCACCTCATCAGCCTTGTTTTTTGCAACCAATACAAAATTGTGGGGCATGTCATCTGTATTATTGAAAGTTAATTTCACGCTACTCCCAGCGACTACTGTTAGATTCGATTGATCAAATTTTAAGCCTGGTGCGGTACCAATTTCTAGGGCTACATCCATTGGGTTGAACCCTGTTTCTGGTTGTTCAGTGATCCGCTTCAATGATGTTCGTTTTGCTTTTTTACTAGAAGATGGGTCCTTTACAAGGTTTGAGGTTCCAACAGGAATCTCATTAAGCGTATAATAACCAAAATCGTGCAATAATGTTTGACCCAACTGATTCAATATACCGGGTGCTTTGATCTCATAAATATATCCTTTTCTAAATTGGTCAAGCTTCAGTAATACATTCATTCCATCTTCGCTCAAGGAAATGTCAGTGATATTCCTGCGCTCTTTATTTTGAACATCGCTACCATAAAAATGATGGTATGAATAAGTGAAATCAGTTATTTGATAGGAAGATAAGCTCTGAGCAGATGCAGCATCAATAGGTTGGGTAAATTCCAATGAAAACCCTTCCGGATGAACCTTGATCGTTTTGATTTCAAATGGAATTTTCCCTGTCCATGACATTCGTTCCAATGCAAAGCTGGACTGCCCAGTGGAGCCCCATCCACGGTTGGTCTGGCCTACGTAAATAGCATCATTTTTAGGATTGTTGACGATTCTTAAAACTCCTGAAGAAAAACCTTCTCTAAAAGGGAAACAAACTCCTTGGTATACTCCATTTACTTTTTCTTGAAAGACCCGCATGATTTTGCTATGACCTTGATCTCCTACCATCATTTGACCTTCAAAAGGTCCCATTTCTTTTGAAAAAAAGTTAATGTCTGAAGTCGAAATACCCATTAGAGTATGAGGAAACCAAACAGAAGGAGCCTTGACTCCTTTCAATTCATTTTGATATTCATAAAGTGATAAATTTCTAGTATCATCAATGTCATTAACTTTCAAGCTGATGGGAGATCCCTTTTCACTAGACCATCTCAAACCCGCAGGATTACCGGCAAAATCACCTAATTCGAGATGTGTCATTCTACCCGATCCTACCCAATCTCCTTGATTTTCTGTATAAAAAACATCGCCTTGAGCATTGATGCCAAATCCAGCAGGAGACCTCAAACCTGTAGCATAAGGAGTCACTTGACCATCTTCACTTACTTTAAGCATCCAGCCACGCCATTTTGAGGCACTTTCGCCATATCCTACCCAACCTAAATTGAGTGTAACAAGCATTTGACCATCGGGCAATAAAACAGGTCCATAGGAGTATTCATGGTAATTGCCATTCAAATCCCACTTTGTTACCGTTTTATAAATATCTGCTTGATTATCTCCATCTTGATCGATGAGTTGGGTAAGTTCGCCACGTTGGTTAGAATAAAAAGCGCCATCATGGTACAATAAACCCAGTGGTTCATGGAGCCCATGGGCAAATCTGATATATTCAGATTTTGGCTTTTCTGGATTTAGGATTAGCCAAATTTCACCTCTACGTGTGCTGACGCCAAGCTGACCTTTATCGTTAAAAGCCAACCCACCCACTTCAAGACTAATTTCTTCTGGAACGTAAATTTGATTGATTTGATAATAATCTGATTCACGCTGTTGAGAATAGGCATTATCATAGTAGAATAGGCTAACGATTAATGTGGCGAGGAATGGAGTTGAAATATTCATATTCAAAGAGTTACAATTTATTTTCTTTCATTACCAAAATATGGAATAAACTATTTTTTTATCTTTTTCTAAAGGATAAATGAGTTCCATGACACCGTCCACCTTACGAAGAATGGGTTGGGATTCACCTATATTTTTAAAATAATAGTAGCCTCCAACAGTATAAAATTCAGCATTTACCTTCTCGATATGTTCCGCTCGTGCAGCCCGACTATATAAATTACTTTCACCATTAATAGAGAGCGTTCTCTGGAGACCATTGGTCAAAGCGCTAGGTTGATATAGATCTTCAAGGGTTAAGTTTTGATAAGTATAGATGAAAATGGGTCTTTTATTATCATCTATTCTGTACCCCTGAGGTGTAATATCATTATTAATTTTTAATGAGTAGGGACTTGCTTCATTTGTCAATGGGGATGCAATGATATGGTCATTTAATTCAACTGACATTTCCTGGGGCATTAATAATTGATCGATACCTCTCCCTTCCCACATTTCTGTGACATCGGCAAATCCCCCCTTCCATACTTTTAGGAGACTCCCACGGGTTAGGTCATATGAATAATGAACACCTTGAGGATCACCCACAGAAATGACATGTGTTCTTTTTTCATCTTTATAGTTCACAAAACTTCTGATCATCTCAGGAGTTTTAATAGGATCGATGTGTAAGTCTTTTTTTGTATTATTTAAAGGATATGGATAAAGTCCTTGCAGCGTTCTTAATTCTTGTTCGGGGCCTTCGTATTTTAACCAAAGGCCTTTTCCCCAAGTATTATTAAAGTAGTTGATCTGAAATGCGTGAGCGCCTCTTTTGAGATTAACTAAGCCTTTTTTTGATTCGAAATCATGTTTTCCATCGTTATTAATGATTTGTTTTTGATCAATGAAAAGGGCCGAACCATCATCCGATAAAAGATCAAACAAATAATCTCCTGAGATGGGGACATTCAAGTTACCTGTGAATTTGAATGCAACGCCATCTCTTCGTTGAGATAATTGATTTACATCAATTTTTTTTGTATAATCTGTCACTTTAGGGAATAGCGTATCAAAATGAGGAAGGCTAGTTATTGGCATGGGAACTTCGAAATATTGATATTCAATATTACTTGTGCTGAGCGTATCTGTCCCGTACAGTTTATACTTTATGTTTCTGAAGGCAACGGGTCCATGGTCACCTTGTAGCATCAACGCCGCCTTGGGCAATTCGAGTTGATCTGAAATAAATGCAGCTCTGGTAGGCCCAGTCACAGTTATGTTTTCATGAATTAAGATTCCGTTATGGCTTACTTCCTCAAAAAGGGCATCAGCTATTTTGTTACCTAAGGAGTCAAATTTAGGAGCTTTAAATTTGATGTGAAGATGTTGCCACAATCCCGGGGCTTTGCTTACATTCTTTTTGGGAGCATGCCCTTCATAGCCTTGTTGTCCTTCTGGTTTTTGATCATCCCATCGCTCATAGATACTCCCACAATCCTGGGATGTAAGGTTATTGACGTCCCAGCTGTCTAAAAGTTGAATTTCATATCGACTTTGAAAGTAGATGCCTGAGTTAGATCCTTTGGGCATCATGAATTCTAGATCCAATTCAATGTCACCATGTTCAAAAGTTGAAAAAATAGGGTCTCGATTTTCACTAGTGGGCTGATTGACTAAGATTCCTGTACCCTGCTTAGTTTTGATATGTAATTCTTGGGTAAAGTCCGAATGGACTTTACCCATCATACTCCAGTTTTGCGTGGTACTTTGGAATTCACTCATATCTGAAAGTTTCAGAGCTTTAAAAGGGAGTACATTGGGTATGACTGATTCATGACCTTTCAAATCTTCCACTATCGAAGGCGCACAACCCCAAAGGATGAGTAAAAAAAGGAGGGTGACATTGATTCTAATTTTTTTCATTGGTCTTTTGGGTAATTGAAGTGCTTTTTGAAGCAGGTGTTTTTATATGAGAGAAGATTTGTTAAAAGGGTATTGCTTTTAGAACGAATACTAAGGCAACATCCACTAAGACAATAAGTTTTAATCTACTCTCAATGAGAAAGATTTTCAATAAGTGCCTTTATCATGTCTTAAAGTTAAGAATAATATATTTGAGGCAAGGTTTGAAGATTGTATTTTCTGCCTGATTTCATATTTTCCTATCTTACTTTAGAATTAATAAAACAGGAAAAGTGCTCCATAGATCATTAAAATAATCATCTTAAATCAATGGAATGTGGTTCAGAAAAGCATCAAAAGGGAATTTATTTTAGGTTAAATTTGTTTTAAAAAATGGACATTAAGGTTTCTATGAGTCATTATCCAGTTCCTTCAAAAATTTCTAACCTCTTAATAATTATGAAAAATTTCAAACTAATTTCACTTTTTATTTCCATCTTATTTATCGCGAGTATCGTGTCATGTGGAAATGAGGAGGATCCGGCCAGCGCTGTGTCTTATTCACTCACCGTTCAGGTTGATCCTACAGTAGGGGGCAGTGTTTCCCAGACATCTGAAACTTTTATATCTGGTACGACCGCTACCTTAACGGCAACGGCCAATACGAATTATACCTTTTCGACTTGGACTGGATCTTCAAATAGTACTTCGAATCCTTTAGAATTAATTATGAATGAAGATAAATCACTGGTTGCCATTTTTGAATTAATGGACAGCGACCAAGATGGGATAACCGATGATTTAGATGAATGTCCTGATACCGCTGAAGGAAGCACAGTAGATGATAAAGGTTGTGAAGAAGAGGTTGTTGAACTTGTTGAAATTGTTTGGACTGGAGACGTGATAAATTTCACCAAAGCAGATGATGCAGACCCTACTTTAGAGGCCAATCAAGATCGCATTACTGATCATGTCTGGATTACCCGAGACAATGAGGAGGGGGGACAAATATATAACCGAGTTTCAGAAAGCGCTTCAGATAAAGAAACGAGTCCGCTGGGGACAGAATGGGCTGAAGGGGACCTTGATGATTATGCTTCTTTAACTTACGTCTCCTTTCGAACGGCAACGGTGAAACCGAAAGACGCCATTGGGAAGACTTATGTGGTACATCTAACAGAGGATAACATTTACTTATCTGTTAAGCTAATTTCTTGGTCTAGTAATAAAGCAGGAGGGTTTAGTTACGAAAGGAGTACAGAGTAAGGTTTCATAAAAATGCGTCCGTAAGAGGACAAAAAAACACCCTTTTAAAAATTAAAAGGGTGTTTTTTTATAATAAAAGGCGTTTATGACGAGGGCACTGGGGAACTCAATTCAGGTAAAAATCTCCATAATTCAGAATAATTACCCCACATCTCTAAACTTTTGCTGAAAGCAACATTATCTGCATTGTAATTTCCATTGAACATTTCATTGTATTTTTTTACCACTTTAGGCCACGATTCAGACTCATTGTCTAGTCCAGTATAGTCCTTGTGCGCATACGTTACCAAAACTCTTCCTGGGATACCCCCGATGGAAGAGCTCCACACACGAAGAGAGATTTCATCACCTAACTCGGCAGCTGCTTTGGCAACATTTTTTCTATATCGCCAAAAACTTTCACCCTCTCCAGGCTTGATTTTATAAAAAAGTACCTTCCAAACTTTGTTTTCACCCGGCTTAGCGATGTTATGAGATGCATCCTCTGCATACTGCAAAAACTCTGTGCCTGATGAATTGGTTATTTTTGGACTTACATTTTTCCACCACCACTCATTTCCTTTTTTGGGATAGGCTTCTATTTGACCAAAGCTGTCAGCATACAAGAATCTGACTAATTGACCATTTTTTTCACCAGCAGCGACTTGGAACGTATAAATTTTTTCACCTTCTAAGGTGTTGTTAAATTTTTTGGTTTTTTCACCAATCAAAGATTTAACCTCATTGGCGTCCGCAGTATTAAAATCAAGATACATGATACGGCCTACTTGAGCGAAAGCTGTTGAAAAAGCCAAGCTCAAAAACAGGAAAGTATTGATTATTCTTTTCATTTTATTTTATTTTAGTTGAATTTTTTTAGAAATAATAGTTGGTTGTTTTTTTAAAAACATTGTTGCTTTTTCATTGAAACCTCAAAGAGAGGTACTGCTTTAAGGTCAAAAACGTCAGTCATCACAAGGATAAATACAGAAAGAATACGCATTATGAACTCGCTTTTTCTTTCTGCATCCAAATTGAAAATTTAGATCTTCATTAAGACCAAACTAATTTATTGTGTAGACAATGCTGGCATGAAGACCGCATTGTAATTTCCCCTTGACCATTCCACTAATGACTCATTGTATAGTTGATAATCATTTTTCCAAGATCCATTTCCGAACATTTCATCGTAGGTATCTTGGACACTTTCACCGTCAGAGGGGCCTTGTGGCAACTTGAAGTCGTTGTAGGTGGTAACGATTCGCACTGTATTAGCATTTCCTCCTGAATCGAGATAAAAAACTGCCCATCTAATTTCTGGACGTACTTTAGCTAAAACCTGCTTATACCTTCCCAAGTAACGCCAAAAATGATCCTGATTGCCATTTTTCATTACCCTAGTCAAGCTTCTCATGTATCGTTGAGGCTCTGGTTTTTCAAAGTTTAAGCTCAACTCTTTTATACGTCCCCAAACATAGGGTCCTTCGCCATTTTGGACATACTTGTCTACGTTATCCATCCAAAACTTATCTTGGGCTGGATTATCCATCAAAAACCAGTCGATGGATCTTCTTGGCATAATCCGTTCATATCGACCATTTTCAGCATCTGCTCCACTTGTGAGTTTAGTTGTATAGGCAGATGTTTCTTGAGTTTTGTTATACAGTTTTGTTTTTTCTGCAATGGCTTGCTCGAATTTTGAAACCATCCCTTTCTTGGGGGTATATTCAAAGGTGATCCAATACTCGGCATCAGGGCTTGATTGCGAAAACCCAAAATAGCTTGAGAAAATTAGGGGAATGATCAGTAGAAAATTTTTCATTTGAGTGTTTGGTTTAAATAATAATTAGATATAACCAAATTTTTTAATATATGGGAGAATCAAACCTTGTATTAAGGCCTCAAAAATAAGCAGCATTTTGTTGGCTAACACGTTACTAGCCAAAAAACGAAATAAGGGGCTATTAAATAGGTTTCATTGTAGCGATTCGAGCGGTTCCCTACTGGGCTAGGGTAACTGGCGGTTTAATTGAATACGATCAGCATAGATACTGCTCCCCTAATTCATAAGGGCTTTCAAACGGTTGAGCATTGAGGATAAAGCTTATTGAAAAAAGGGTATTAAAAATAGATTTATTGGATAGGTATTTAGATTTTTCTATCCGTACTTTCCCACCGGGACGGCTTCGGGAACGTTTTTTCTAGATACTTGCTTACTTCAGGACAGGGTTGCTTATTTTCATTTCGGAGGTCGGCCACACAGATAAACGAAAAATCAAAGGCCAAAAAGATTCTCAGTTTATTAATGATACGGGAAAAATAATCAGATTGAATAAGGATTAAAGTTTTCTTCTCTTTCACAAAGTTCAACATTTTATGATGTGAGAAGTAATAGCAGTAGGCGTCTAGAAAGCAAAAGGTATCTTCCGATCGAAACAAAGTATTTCGGAGCATACCGATGGCCTCCGTATGAAGGCCAATGAATTTTTTAATATAAGTTTTATTCAAAGTCCTGGGGCTATGTCCAATAGGTGGGGGCATTTTTTTGGTGAGACCTAACTGTTGAAAGGTATTTTCTCTTGCCTTAGAAACTTGACCATCTAGATTAAAAGGGTTAATTAAATAGGAATTACTGCTAATGAATCTCAATAATTTATCAGATTCTTGGTACCAAATGGGTTTTCCAGTAGTGTCGAATAAGTCTTTCAGTGACAGGGGCGCTGTCAAAAGCATGTCATCGTTGAAGTACAAGAAGTCTTCGGTTAAACCTGGGATTTCGTGCAGCACCGATTCAAATGTGCAAGAACAAAAGGAAATGCCCTTTAAAAGTTCGTTTGCATTGATGATAACAAGATCAGCTCTACTTTGATCTACAAAGTCCGGAATAGAACCATGATTGGTAACTAAATATATTTTATAGATGTATTCAGAAAAATACAGATCTAAACTCCTTAAGGAATACTTTAATTCATTCAGGCTTGAGTCAAAACGAGCCGTATTATTGGCAGCACTCTTTTTTTTGATGTGTTGGTCTTTTTCCTTTTGCCATGCTTTATTCTCATGGTCAACCCAAGTATAAACGACATCTATTTTTTTGGGCATAAGGGTTGCTTCTTCTTTTATGATTTTATCTACGACAAATGTCTATCAAAAAAATGAATTTTGGTTGACCTTTTAGAAGCGATTAACCAACCCAGATAATTTATCTTTCCTTTCCATAAGGAGGGTAGATAATAAATTAAATACAATTGAAAATCGAATTATTTACTTCCCTGAAATTATTTTTATCTCAAACCATTGAGGTCATATTTCGAAACAAAATCCCAGATGAGCTGACTGGTATTTGCTTCCTCATAGGAAAGATCAAACCAAACATGATCCCCTCCGATGACTTTATAATGTTCCACTGAAGTACCGCTGTCTCCATCATGATATGCATAATATTCTATTAGGGTACCATTGTCAGTGATGCTATTGGTTAAAGGATCTTTACTCGTATGGTTGAAGGAAGTCCAATGATTCAACATATCTTCTACCGATGCATAATACTCACTAATACCATCATAAGGACGGATGAAATCTGAAGTCCCATGAAATTCAATAATTGCGGTTGGGTGTAGTGGATCGCAGTTATCTATTGTTTCTTGGTACATCAGGCCAGAAACAGCACCTATTGCAGCTATTTTATCACTATTGTAGCAAGCAAGTGCAAAGGCAAAGTCAGCACCATTTGAAAAACCACAGGCATAGATACGTGAACTGTCAATATTGTAATTGACAGTTAATTTATTGATGAGGGCATTGGTGAATTCAAAATCTTTTGCACTGCTTTTATTGGTTGAAGTTACCAATGCATTATTCCAGTGAGAAGTACCCTCCAATAGCGAACCTTGCGGATAAACGAGTATGAAATTTTCTAAATCAGCTACCGCCGTCATGTCTGTATAACTTAGATGTCCGCTTGCACTTCCTCCATTTCCATGGAAATTAAGCATCAGAGGAACTGCAGAGGAACGATCATAGGCCTCAGGCACATACAATACATATTCTCTGATGAGGCCATCATGGATGATCGTATCTGCATTTGTATTTGTAAAATCTGCTGACGTTTTATCTGAACCTTCGTCCTTTGTAGCCGTCTTATCACTATCTTCATCACTACAATGGATAAATGAGAAGAGTGAACAATTTAGACTTAATAAAAGAAAGTATTTCATGGGCCTATCAAGATATATTTTTTTCATTTTTTATAATAATTAAAATTAAACATTATATTGAACAACCGCTTTGGACAGGGAATACCCTACCTTAATGATTAAAAAAAGTTAATTTTTTAATCATTAAATAACCCTTAAAAGGTAGTTAAGAGGGCCTATTTTTAGTTTACATATTAAGTTGAAAACTTCTTACCTATCTCAAGAATTTTATAGAATCTGAACTGAAAAATTTCAGCAAAGCAGGGATAATGACAGGATAGTTCCTAGTTATGTAGAAGCTAAAATTCACACACCTTCGATCAAAAGAAATTCTCCCTCACTTGTAGATCGACGGATCGGGCTGATTTTTTGATAGGCCTCACTTTTAAACCAATTGTTCATATGTTCCACACTTGGGAATTCAAGTACCACATTGACGTTGCTTCGTTTGCCTTCTTCATAATGAATGGTACCACCGCGAACCAAGAACTTGCCCTCAAAAGGGGGGAGGGTAGCATCAACTTTGGCAGCATAATCTGCGGTGAATGCCCGATTTTTAACGGTTAAACTACCCAATACATAAGCTTTTGCCATTTTTATTTTTTGATGTGAAAAAACCGTAAAGCTAGAAAAATTTTCAAACTCATATTATTTATCTCTGAAATATAATTAGGTCAAGTCTGTATTTATATAGAGGGAACGTGGGTATTTACCAACGTGGACTAATTCAAACAGGCTCCTTCAGTCCAGGAAACTACAATACCCTCGGCAAAACAGGAATTGCTATAAGTGACGTCATTGCAACCACATACGGGCTGATAAATTTCAATGCAAACTTCATTTGGATCTGGGGGATCGGTTAAACAAATATCTTGAACTACTTCTTGATCTGCATCACTACAAGAGGCGAGCGAGAAGAGGATACCTAAGATGAGGTAGTAACTGATCGATTTCATGATGGATGTGATTTTAACCGTAATCTACAAACAAAAAAACGACCTATATATAAAGTAACTAGTTGATTTTTAATGTGGAGAAGATAGGGCTCGAACCGACGGCTTCTTGACTTCCAAAGTAACGTAAACTGTAATTTAACGACTTTCATGAGGGTGGTTTTCGTAGTTTATTGAATCTTATTTCAGAAGGGTAACATCTCGATATATTAGAAATTTTTCGTGCAATGTAAAAAAACTCCTTCGTTAACTTGAATACTATTTTGAAAGAACAACCATAATCCATAATTTACAATTTTTATAGAAAAGTTCTTTCTTCACTGTTATTAAATATTCATCAATGATGTTGAAAGCACAATTCTATGTTGAAATGGCGGATTCTGAAAAGCCAACAAAAAAAGAGTAAGAGCATTTAAAATAAAATTTATTATGATTAATAAGATTAAAACAATATTCCTATTACTTGCAATTACAGCAATGGTTTCAAGTTGTGCATTGACAATGCCAATAAATGCTACAAGCAATCCCGTAGGAAACAAAGTAGGTTCAGCGAAAGCAACAGGATTTCTTGGTATCTTATTTTTTAATGCAGATGCTAGTATTCAGACGGCTGCCAAAAATGGAGGGATTACTGAAATATCAACTGTGGACGTTAAGACAACAAATATCCTTAATATTATTTTGACGTACGAAACAATTGTAACAGGAAAATAATTTCATTGAAGCCAAGGAGATCAGCTTCCTTGGCTTCAATGAAATTTTAATATGAAAACTGTTGTTTTTTCATTAATCTGTGGTTTGCTTTTTTCATGTACTACGGAGCATGTTAAAAGGGTCCCTTTATTTAATAACCTATCATTTAAACTTATCAATAGTGAGAAAGTTGTTCCCATTGGATCAATAAAAAGCCAAATTTTTAATTCCTATTTCAAAAAAAAGGCTTTACAAATCCCATTATTTAGATGTGTTGAAACTGATAATTATACGGTATATATTGGCCTTCCCTTTAATACATCCCTCCAAGAATTAGCGAAACTTAAAATTGCTAAAAATTTTAATCAAACCTCTTTTGAAAGTGATTCAACTAACTATTTATTTAAAACATTCAATAGTGTAAATGAGTATTGTGCAGTTTACATAAAGAATTACGACAATAATTTAGTGTATGTTCTGGCAGCGTCAAACTCAGCTCAAATATTAGATTCTTTATTGACTTTAGATTCTTTTTCATCTCGTTTTATTAAGTAAATTATGAAGATCAACTTGACATTTTGTAACGATTCTTCAAAAGGCAAAATGGTTAAGTTCATTTTACTTTTTTTGGTATTGAGTAGTGTTTTCTCTGCTCATTCATCAACTGTTATCTCAGGAGAAAAATATTATAGGACATTTTATGTTGGTGAAGATGGGATCCAGTATTTCATTGAACCTTTTTTATTAAAAAGCGAAAAATCAAAGGCCCAACTTCTAGTAGATTTCACATTCAGATTCAAAAATGAAATTAAGGATTCAGTAATTCTTAACTTTAGCATTAAAAGCTCTGTCACTTACAAAACTATTGATAGCCTCAATCTATCCAATGAAAATATAGAATTAAAAAGCAGTAAAATTGAGTTATTATTTTTTGAAAATAGAAGGTCAAATTATATTTCAAGATTCACCACAAAAGTTAGCTTAAAAGATATGAAAGAGTTGTTTAATAACGATAATTGGATAATTGCGGTGACTACTCAAAATCAAATAACGAGATACAGTTCTCATGGTAAATCAAATAAAGTAATTAACTCATTAAAGGCGAACCTTTTTACTTTATTTTAAAATTTACGATTTGACATTGTTGTTTTAAAAAGTATAATTTGAGATTATTTTAATTAAAAATTGATATTAGTCCTCAAAAGCCCAAAGATTTGTATGATGGAATAGGGAACCTTCTAACAATATTTTAGTAGACTTTTTGGTCTGTTAAAAGTGTCTTCAAACATATTCATAGTTATTTTTGAAACGTCATACTTACTGAATTATTTTCATTCATCTCTAACGACTAGAGATAATCCCATTCTACTAAGGCGGTCTAGGAATATATTTGACTTAAAAGCTTTAAGTGCATCATGAGTTAAAAAAACTGAACAAACAAGATTTGAGGTTGACTAAATGGTTGATATTAGTCATTAACTAATTTTAATCGTTGTTTTACTTTTACTACTTTTCCGAGTATCTATAAGAATCTTGATAAGACTCATATTATTTTTTATTGAGTAGAGGTCAAAGAGATTCAAAATAATTTCATTCTTAATCGTAGTACATCTCGCTAAACCCATGTGAGTCTATGAGTTATCTGTTCGTAAATCTCTATATTTTGATAAAATTTAAGTTTAAAAATATCTGTGGTACGAATTCTGTAAATTTACTAGGTAAAATCTAAGTTATTTTATTAATGCAGCAATCAAAACCTTACCTGCCGAAGCATAAAATACGTATCGTTACCGCTGCCTCTCTTTTTGATGGCCACGACGCCGCCATCAATATCATGCGGCGCATCATCCAAAGTACCGGAGTTGAAGTGATCCACCTTGGTCATGATCGTAGTGTAGATGAGGTGGTCAATACGGCTATTCAAGAAGACGTTAACGCTATCGCCATGACGTCTTATCAAGGCGGTCATATGGAGTATTTTAAATATATGTATGATTTGCTTCAGGAGCGGGGTGCCGGACACATCAAAATATTTGGTGGGGGTGGCGGGGTCATCCTTCCTGAAGAAATTAAGGAATTGATGGCTTATGGTATTACGCGGATATACGCACCCGATGATGGGCGGACCATGGGTCTTCAAGGCATGATCAATGATTTGGTGCAGCAGTGCGATGTACCCATAGGCGACAACCTCAAAGCTGAAGTAGTTGATCTCAATGTCCATACGCCCAAGACCATTGCCCGTTGGATCAGTGCGGCAGAAAATTTTCCAGAAATCATGACCGATGCTTTACAAGAGCTGCGGGTCAAAATCAAAGATTGTGACACGCCTGTACTCGGAATTACGGGGACTGGTGGAGCCGGAAAATCATCTTTGGTCGATGAATTAGTCCGTCGCTTTTTGATGGATTTCCCCGAGAAAAACTTGGCCATCATTTCAGTAGACCCATCCAAGCGAAAAACAGGAGGGGCTCTTTTGGGCGACCGCATCAGAATGAATGCCATCAATACGCCACGCGTTTATATGCGTAGTTTGGCGACACGCCAGAGCAACTTAGCGCTTTCTAAGTATGTCAGTGCGGCGGTGGATATTACCAAAGGGGCTGGTTTTGATCTTATTATTTTAGAAACCTCAGGGATTGGTCAAAGTGATACTGAGATCATTGACCACAGTGATGTATCCCTATATGTCATGACTCCAGAATTTGGGGCAGCTACCCAACTCGAAAAAATCGACATGTTGGATTTTGCCGATTTGGTAGCCATCAATAAATTTGATAAACGCGGTGCTTTAGATGCCTTGCGCGATGTTAAAAAACAATATGTGCGGAACCATCAGCTGTGGGAGATTGCAGACTCGGATTTACCTGTTTTTGGTACGATTGCCTCACAATTTAATGACCCAGGTATGAATCGATTGTATGGTGCCGTTATTACTGCCATTGTAGAAAAAACAAAGGCCAAATTACAGAGCCATTTCGAAAGTACCGATGAGTCTAGTGAAAAAATATTCGTCATACCGCCGGCCCGAACCCGTTATTTATCGGAAATCGCAGAAAACATCAGAGCTTATGACGCGCTCGTTGATCAGCAGTGTGGTTATGCACAAACACTTTATGGCATATACAAAGCTATTGAAGGGATTCTTGAGACTCCGGTGAGCTTAAACACTCAAGGCCTCTCATGGACAGATAGCAATGTCTCTGAGGACCAAAAGAAACTTGTCGCTGGTTTAGAAAGATCTTTTACAACCCTAAAGATGAACCTCGACCCACATCATTGGCAGAGGATTATGGAATGGGGAGATCTCAAACAAAGGTACCGTGCTCAAGATTATGTCTTTGAAGTACGTGGCAAGCAAATCAGTATTCCCACGCATTCAAAGTCATTGTCACAAACGGCCATTCCTAAAATCGCTTTACCTAAATACCAGGCTTGGGGGGATTTACTGCGTTGGATGTTGCAAGAAAACATCCCTGGTCAATTTCCTTATACGGCTGGTTTGTATCCGTTTAAACGCACGGCGGAAGACCCTACGCGCATGTTTGCCGGAGAGGGTGGCCCAGAGCGCACCAACCACCGCTTTCATTACTTGAGTCGGGATATGGAGGCCAAACGTTTGTCTACTGCCTTTGATAGTGTCACATTATACGGTAATGACCCTGACCACCGCCCTGATATTTATGGAAAAATTGGTAATGCAGGGGTATCAATTTGTTGTCTGGATGATGCCAAGAAACTATATAGTGGTTTTGATTTGACGGATCCTAAGACATCCGTCAGCATGACCATTAATGGTCCTGCACCCATTATTTTGGCCTATTTTATGAATGCTGCGATCGATCAAAATTGTGAAAAGTATATTCGAGAGCACGGCCTAGAAGAAGAAGTTCAGAAAACGATAGAAGGTCTTTATAAAGGCAAGGGTCAGTTAAGACCGACCTACAAGGGCGACTTGCCTTTGGGCAATGACGGTTTAGGCCTCATGCTTTTGGGGGTTACCGGTGATCAAGTATTGCCCGCAGCGGTCTATCAAAAAATTAAAGTAAGCACCTTGACTCAGGTTAGGGGTACCGTACAAGCCGATATCCTTAAAGAGGATCAAGCACAAAATACCTGTATTTTTTCGACTGAATTTGCCTTGAGACTGATGGGTGATGTTCAAGCCTATTTTATCGATCATGGGATCCGAAACTTTTACTCGGTGAGTATTTCGGGCTATCATATCGCCGAGGCTGGGGCGAATCCGATCACGCAATTGGCGTTTACCCTGTCCAATGGATTTACTTACGTCGAATATTATTTGTCCCGGGGCATGGATATTAATGATTTCGGCCCTAATCTGTCTTTTTTCTTTAGTAATGGGATCGATCCTGAATATGCCGTTATTGGTCGTGTTGCCAGAAAAATATGGGCCAAAGCAATGAAGCAAAAGTACGGGGCCAATGAGCGTGCGCAAATGCTCAAATACCACGTCCAAACTTCTGGACGAAGCTTGCATGCGCAAGAAATTGATTTTAACGATATCCGCACGACGCTTCAGGCACTCTATGCCATTTATGATAATTGTAATTCGTTGCACACCAACGCTTATGATGAGGCCATCACCACGCCCACAGAAGATAGTGTGCGTCGTGCCATGGCGATTCAACTCATCATCAACAAGGAGTTTGGGTTGACCAAAAATGAAAATCCCATACAGGGGGCATTTATCATTGAAGAATTGACCGATCTTGTGGAGCATGCAGTACTATTAGAATTTGACCGTTTGAGCGAACGTGGGGGTGTGCTTGGAGCGATGGAAACCATGTACCAAAGAAGTAAGATCCAAGAAGAGAGCATGCATTACGAAATGCTGAAACATACTGGCGAATATCCGATTGTCGGGGTCAATACTTTTTTGAGTCGTAAAGGCTCTCCCACCCTATTACCCTCTAAGGTGATTCGGGCGACTGAACAAGAAAAACAATTTCAGATCACTATTCTCAAGGAGCTTCATGAGTTACATGCCGAAAGTTTAGACGCGTCCTTAGTACAACTGAAGAAGGCCGCAATTGATCACAGTAACATGTTTGAGGCTTTGATGGAAGTCAGTAAATTCTGTTCATTAGGACAAATCACCCATGCCTTGTTCTCGGTTGGGGGTCAGTACAGACGCAACATGTAGGTTAAAGGGTAAGTAACCAAGGTCCCTGTAGTTTTTTAAAGAATTTGAGCTCCTTTTTCAGCAGCTGCAAGAAATCTTTGCTTTGGACCGGACTATGTTCGATACGCTCGCAGGTCGCTACCAGAAGTTTGGTCAGGCGCCTTACACGGTGGGCATAGTAGTGCCTTTGGCCTTCAGAAAAGCCTGTCCTTCGGCTTTGAGAATTTCTGGATCTAAACTGGCCGACAACTGCACCCTATCTCCTATGAAATAGAGGCCAAATAACGGCCAAAGAATGAGTATATTTAACTGAAACTTATAATAAAAAAACCACCTACATATAATGTAAGTGGTTGATTTTCAATGTAGAGAAGATGGAATTCGAACCCATGACCTCTTGACTGTCAGCGTAAACTAAACCCTTGTTTAGTAACTTTTACGTGGGGGGGCATGAACGACAACTCCCTCAAAAGCGTCCATGGTTTACCGTATTATTTCAAAAACCTTACAAGAAATCAAGACTCTTTCCTTGGGAGCAGCTAGTTAATTTTAGTTACACCATCTACACCCAGTGATCGATCAACAAAGAAGTTTCAATAAAACAGTTTTACTTTTATAAAGTGTAACGGCTCTTTTATTAAACAAGACTTCTAAAAAAATTCAGTATACTTCTCGATACCTTATAAGCACTCCATTTTCTTGCCTTAAAAACAGTATCTAATTCTGTTTTGAAAACATGGTTGGTGTAATTACTAATCGTTTTTACAGAGATAGCCAAAATGATATCTAATATATGACCCTCTGCATATCCTGAATTTAGGAATGCTTGAACTTCATTTTCATCAGGCAACCCCCTTTTATTTACCATAGTGCTTACAAACGCTGAAAGTCCTCTTAGTTTATCATCTGAAATTTTTGTATTATTCCTTATAGATTCTGTTACTTCAAGTGGAACTTTAGATACAGTATCGGCTAATATGCTATGGGCTGCCATACAATAGGAGCAATTATTTTCAGCGCTGATAGTTAGTAATATCACTTCTTGCTCTGTTGGAGTAAAACCACTTTCTATTCTAAATTTTTTATATCCGTGCATATAACTATCTAACAAACCAGGGGAATTAACCATAGCTCGGTACATATTAGGAATCATTCTATTCTCTTTTTTGGTGAGCATGAGCAGATCCTTTTGCTTGTCATTGGCATCAGATAAATTAACTAATGATATTTTCATCTTATATGAATTCATAATAATTAAAGTTTTTATAATTTCTTTTATAAATTTACTTTCTTTAAGTAACTAATACAATAAGTTTCCATGAAGAACCTTAATAACCAAGAAGAAATAAATGCTGATAATCAAATGGTTAACATTAAAAATAGATTAAAAAAAATTTTTAATCATGATCTAAATTTATCTGTAGAGACATGTCCCATAAAGGATATTTTGTCTGCGGCATCTGATAAATGGAGTATTTTGATCATTTTATTTTTAGGTGGAAATGAAGTTTTGAGATTCGGAGAACTTAAAAATATTGTTAAGGGAATTTCTTCCAAAATTCTAACAGAAAGATTGAAAAGACTTGAACGAGATGGTTATTTGATCAGAAAGTTATTTGCAGAAGTTCCTGTTCGTGTTGAATATAAATTATCAAAATTTGGTTTGAGTTATTTAGAAAAACTTTTGGTGATTTCAGAATGGGCTCAAGATGAAATGAATATTATTTTAAGGTCAAGAGTTGAATATGATGATAGGTCTCAATAAATTCTCTAATGGTAAAACTTAAGTTCGATATTTCAATAGAGTTCTCTCGAGATCAACACCATCAAATTCAAAAGCTTGCAGAAACCTTGCAACTATAAAATCTCGAGAAAAGTAAAACCTCACTTTTCAGTGAGGTTTTACAAGGGTTTGTACTTGTGGAGAAGATCGGGCTCGAACCGACGACCTCTTGACTGCCAGTCAAGCGCTCTAGCCAACTGAGCTACATCCCCTTTTTTCAAGTGGCTAAAATACATTAAGTTTTTTATTTGATGACCCTTCGGAAGTATTTCGTGTGTTTTTTGTAATAATCATTGTAGGTATCTTCAACTACACCTCTACTTGAAGAAGCATGAACAAACTTAATTGTACCTTGATCTGCATAAGTGACCATACCTGTATGCCACCATTTTTCTCGTTTTTGTTTGAATTTAAAATAAACAATATCTCCTGGCCTTACGCTACCTTCTCCTTTCTTATTGCCCACCTTGGCTTGCTCTTGAGCCGTTCTAGGTAGCTTTATACCAATTTTGGCATAAGATTGTTGAATGAGGCTAGAACAATCAATGCCATTTCTGGAGTTTCCGCCATATCGATAAGGGGTCCCTATAAAAGATTTGGCATGGCTGGTAGCCAGGGTTATTTTCTTTTGTTTTTTTCTGCCTTGCCCTAGCACCTCATGACCCGGCACTACGGCTATCAAGAACGTCAAAAAAGAAATGATGATGAGCGTATTTCGATGCATTGCGAAATAAAAAAAACCTTATTTTTCTAAGATACAAAATAAATCCAAATTATCTTCCGCTTGTGGGGCCAGTAAATAATCGTCATGATGTATGGACGTCACCAAACTGTCCTCTGCGGCTTTGAGTTTATTCCGATTCATTCGATTGAGTAAATCATAGGGTACTCTCAGGAAAGCAGCGGGTAATCGGTGTTGAAGATCAAGAAAATCAAATCGCATAATACGGTCTACAGATATCTTGTTCCGCCTATAATATTCCATTACTTTTTCATTTCCTTTGATTCCTTTCATTTCTACGTTTTGGAAATATTTTAAACAGAGACTGCTCAATTCTGTGGCGGTATACTCTCTGGTATGCCAAGGATTTCGACTTAAAGTCATTTTTCTGTTAGGGGTGGTGAGGATCGCACATCCACCGGGTTTTAATATTCGATGAATTTCTTTGATGAAGAGGGCATCATCTTCCAGGTGTTCAATGACTTGAAAACTTACAATACTAGCAAAACTATTATCAGGAAAAGGAATGGGAGGAAAGAGGCCACTCTCAAAACGAAAAGAAGGATATTTTAATTTAAGTTTTTCAATGATTGGCTCAATTTTGTCTATGGCCGTATAATGATCGACCAGACCACCTAGTTCGGAAATCCCACGACCTTCACCACACCCCAATTCTAGCAGGTTTCCTTTGACGTAGCTTTTACCGATCAAATAGGCCTTCAGCAGTCTTTGGTGTATCGGGTTGTCTGACGGTATTTTGTCTGAAGTAATCTCTGTGGTAAAAACACTCATAAATTTTTTTAAAACAAACTAAAAGGGCAAACTAATGCTTCGTTAAAAACTTTAGGATTTAATATTACTTTCTATTACTTGGGCCTAAAATTTATATTAAATTCAAAATTATTAAGAATATTGATGAAAAGCACCTTCATTTTACTTTGTTTCCTTCTTTTTTTAAGCTCAGTTTCAGGGATTGATCTATCTAAACTAAATACCTCCTATTGGTATGATCCTGCTGCGCCTTTGACGATAAAATCTCGTGTGGCACAGGTATCAGATACCCTCAATGTTTTTTTATCTATCACTTATAATCCTTCGGATACGATACACACGAGGTTATTAATACAGACCAGTTATCTGGATGCCATCGATCAATTGTTACAGGTATATGAGATCGATACTTTAGAGGGTACGGCTGATCACTTACTGCTCAAGTTTACCTTCAAGGAAGTGTCCGAAAAATTATTGGTCCTCGAATTTGAGCTTGCTGGGGCTTATTATTATTATCCGATAAACCTCAAAAGGGGAAGATTGAATCATCCTCAATTTTATCCGTTACAGACAAATGGGATACCCCTTATTTCATCTTTTTCAATCTCATCTTCACTGAAATTTAAGAGTAACCATACGCAGGATACGCTTTATTTTTTTCAGTATAAAGCCAACTTCCAACCTGCAGATCCCCCTATGGGCGTCGCGCAGTCCGTGGCTTCGGGGTTATTGATGGATTCTGTTTTTATCAGTACCCAGGAGGTATCATTGGCCCAAAATCATTTTTATTTCATTCAATCGGATACGTTGTCTTTGGAAGGATTGACCTTATTTATGGGTCCGAAGTATTACCCTAGTATGAAATTAATAGATGAACTTATTGAGCCTTTGACTTATTTTACTTCGCGTTCAGAATTAGATGAAATAAGGAATGCCAAAGACCCTAAAATAGTCTTTGAAAATTTTTGGTTGAATATTCATATATCTCCTGAAGCGGCGGGAGCTGCCATTCGGAGTTATTATCGGGCCATCAAAAAGGCGAATGAATTATTTACTAGTTACAAAGAAGGGTGGAAGACAGATAGGGGCATGGTTTATGTTATATTTGGAAATCCGGATAGGGTCTTTAGAGAAAATAAAAAAGAAATTTGGCTTTACGGAGATATTCGATTTGAATTTAAAATAATATCTAATCTCTTTGCACCCAAGATGTATGTCCTACTCAGAGATAAAGGATATGAAAAAATATGGATAAAAAAGATTACCGATTTACGCAGCGCCCTGTAAATAAACGGAGCAATGATGCTTCAATGATTTATGGCATTCGGGCCATCATAGAGGCGATTACATCGGGCCATGATTTAGAGAAAATTTTTATTCAAAAAGGCTTAAAAGGAGACCTCATAGATGAGTTGATGGAGCTGGTAAATAAGACTTCCGCTCCTGTGTCGACGGTCCCTATAGAAAAGCTCAATGGCCTTACTCGAAAGAACCATCAAGGGACGGTTGCCTTTATCTCTCCTGTAAAATACCATGACCTGTCCAATTTATTAGCCTCCACTTATGAAGAGGGGAAGGTGCCTTTGTTCTTGGTACTAGATCGGATTACCGATGTCAGAAATTTTGGAGCCATAGCGCGATCGGCTGAAGCCATGGGCGTCAATGGAATTTTAATTCCTACCAAAAATGCAGCCCAAATAAATGCAGATTCTATTAAAACTTCAGCGGGAGCTTTGACTCAAATTCCGGTCGCTAGAATGATAAATTTGACGGAAGGGATCTCCTATTTGCAATCAGCAGGCTGCAAAGTAATGGCCTGTACGGAGAAGGGAACCCAAGAGATAAGTAAGATAGATCTCAGGGATCCCGTGGCTTTGGTTTTTGGATCTGAGGAAGATGGGATTGATGGGGCTATTTTAAAGTTTGTTGACCATCATATCACCATACCCATGCGTGGGAAAATGTCGTCCTTAAATGTATCAGTAGCCACTTCAATATGCATTTATGAGGCAAATAGGCAACGGTATTAAATAAAATCATCTCCTTTAGTGGCTTTGACTTCATTGACAAAAGACTTGAATTTGGCGGCGTCGTCTTTTTTGCAAATGAGCAGGACATCATCAAAGTCAGCAACTAAATAACCTTCTAGGTCACTGATGACCAACAGCTTTTCTTTTTTGCTTTTGATGTAATTGGACCGCGAGTTATAGAGCAAGGCAGTTTGCTCAATGACATTGTCATCAGCATCTTTTTCTACCATCTCGTGCAATGCATCCCAAGAACCCACATCAGACCAACCAAAATCTCCTAAAAGGGTAAAGACATTATCAGCTTTTTCCATAATGGCATAATCAATTGATATGGATTTACATTGTGAGTAGGCGGTTTCAATAAATGAAGCTTCTTCATCAGTGCCATAAGATGAGTGGCCAGCCGCAAATAAATCTGCCAATTCAGGTTGATACTTATCAAAGGCCTCAATTATGGCAGCAATAGACCATACAAAAATGCCTGCATTCCACACAAATTCACCGGTTTCAATGAATTTCTTGGCCAGTTCAATATTTGGTTTCTCAGTAAAGGTCTTTACTTTTTTATCAGCGGTACTTGAGGGAGAATATTGTATGTAGCCATAACCTGTTTCTGGTCGATGGGGCTCGATACCAATGGTCAAAAGTTTAGTGCGGTCGGAGGCACAGTCCACTGCATTTTTAATCACTTCAATGAAGGCTTCGGGCTTAAAGACGGCGTGGTCAGAGGGAGTGATGACCAAAATAGCATTGGGATCTTTTTTTCGAATTTTATAAGCCGCATAAGCGATACAAGGAGCGGTATTTCGCTTGCTGGGTTCCAATAATATTTGATCTGGGGATAAGTCAGGTATTTGTATGGAGATAAGTTCTCGGTACATCAAATTTGAAACAATCCAAATTTGATCTTTGGGGACATACTCAATAAAGCGATCATATGTCATTTGCAATAAAGACTTGCCCGTATTCAACACATCCAAAAATTGCTTGGGATTTTTATTACGACTGTAGGGCCAAAAGCGAGTCCCTGTCCCCCCAGCCATGATCACAATATTTATTTTTTTATCCATGTTGATTATTCTTTTCGATCAGTTCTCTTTTCACTAAATTTGAGTAGCGTTTGCAGAATGATCGGAGTATTGCCTTAAACCTTAAATTAATACTTCTTGTTTATTTGAAAAAAAACTTTTGAGTGCAAATTAATCATTCTAGTACTTTTTTTTGCAATGCAACCAGCCAAAGATAAAAAGATGATAAAAACAGCAAATACGTCAATTTTAAAAACTGATCTAAAAAAGATTTTTGGATATGACGAATTTAGAGGTGACCAAGAAAAAATCATTCATAATATTTTAGCACGTAAAAACACTTTTGTGATCATGCCTACGGGTGCGGGCAAGTCTTTGTGTTATCAATTACCTGCCATTATAAGTGAGGGGACGACCATTGTGATATCTCCTTTGATAGCCTTGATGAAAAATCAGGTAGATCAAATGGTGGCCTTAGGGGTCAATGCTAAGTTTTTAAACTCAACACTGACCAAGTCAGAAATAAAAAAAGTAAAACAAGAGGTGATCTCTGGAGAAGCGAAATTGCTCTATGTGGCCCCTGAATCTTTGATAAAACAAGATAATATTGATTTTTTAAACGAGGCCAATATCGCGTTTGTGGCCATTGATGAGGTACATTGTATTTCTGAATGGGGACATGACTTTAGACCTGAGTATAGGAGAATTCGTGCCATTGTCTCTCAAATAGGTGAAATGCCTATTATGGCACTTACCGCAACGGCTACGCCCAAGGTTCAATTGGACGTGATGAAAAATTTGAATATGGAAGGGGCAAACCTTTTCAAGTCCTCTTTTAATAGGCCCAATCTTCAATATGAGGTAAAGCCTAAGCAACAAGCGAAAAAGATACTGATCAAGTTTGTTAAGGAACAGAATGGTAAGTCTGGAATCATCTATTGTTTGAGTAGAAAAAAAGTTCAAGAGATTGCTGAATTATTAAAAGTAAATGGCGTCAATGCCGCTCCGTATCACGCGGGCATGGAAAGCCATCAGCGCATTGCAAATCAAGATGGCTTCCTGAATGAAGAAATCGATGTAATCGTAGCTACCATTGCTTTTGGAATGGGCATAGATAAGCCAGATGTTCGTTTTGTCATTCATTATGATGCACCTAAGTCCATTGAAGGATATTATCAGGAAACAGGAAGAGCGGGTAGAGATGGTCTTGAAGGTATATGTCTGATGTTGTATAGTTACAATGATGTTCTTAAGCTCGAAAAGTTTAATAAAGATAAACCGGTAACCGAACGTGAAAATTCAAAGTTATTATTAGAGGAGATTGCCTATTATGCCGAGTCATCGGTATGTAGAAGAACCCAGTTGCTGCATTATTTTGGAGAAGAATATGATCAAGACAATTGTGGGATGTGTGACAATTGCCAACATCCCAAAGAGCAATTTGAAGGTGCAGAATATTTAAAAACCATCATAAATGCGGTCCTCAATACCCAAGAGCGATTTGAAATTAACCACATTGTTAATTTCGTCTTAGGAAAAAAGAATCAGCATATCAAGAGTTATGGTCATGATCAATTGCCAGGATTTGGAACGGGGGCCGAAGAACAGGATTTCTTCTGGAAAGCGGTATTGCGACAGGCCTTATTCAATGAATTATTATTAAAAGATATTGATACACCAGGGATATTCAAGGTGACATTAAAAGGTAAAGAATATCTTAAAAAAAGTTATTCTATTAAATTATCCAGAGATCATGAATATCAGACGGGTGGGGAAGAGGAGGAAATTGAAAAATCAAAACCCAGTCTTCAATCTTATGATACTACCTTGTTCAACCTATTAAAGGGGTTACGAAAAACTGTGGCCAAACAAAAATCATTACCACCTTATGTCATTTTTCAGGAGCCTTCATTAGAAGAAATGGCGACTTTTTATCCTTCGACTATGGAGAATTTAAGAATGATCATCGGTGTGGGAGAGAGTAAGGCTCGAAAATTTGGGAAGCCTTTTTTAGATTTGATTAATCAATACTTAAGTGATAATGACATCATGACGGCTTCGGATGTTTTGATAAAATCTTCAGGGGCTAAGTCAAGAAATAAGATCAGTATCATCAATCAAATTGATAAAAAATATGATTTAGAAGATATTGCATCCAGCTTGGGGATTACCTATGAATCACTTATTACGGAAATTGAGAATATTTGTGAATCAGGGACCAGATTGAATCTTAACTATTATCTAGATCAACTTTTGGACGATGAGCGCCAAGATGACATCATTGATTATTTTTTGGTTTCAGAGTCTGGGGAGCTGAGTGAAGCCATTATTGATTTAGAGGAGGAGTATTCTGAAGATGAGGTACGTTTGATGCGTATAAAATTCATGTCTGAATATGCGCATTGATTGAAGATTTAAGCATCATAAAAGATTACAAATAAATTAAGCATGAAAATACTGATATTAGGCTCAGGAGGTAGAGAGCACGCCTTGGCATGGAAAATAAGTCAAAGTGACTTATGTGAAGCACTTTTTGTGGCACCGGGCAATGGAGGAACTGCGGAAATAGCAACTAACTTATCATTACAGGTAAACGATAAATCAGAGATTTTAGATACGGTCGTGCGTTTGGGCATAGACCTATTGGTGATTGGACCAGAAGACCCTTTGGTAAATGGTGTGGTAGACTTTTTAAAAAAGGAGCCTAAATTAAAAGATTTGTTAATTGTTGGACCGAGTGCCCGAGGGGCATTACTTGAGGGGAGTAAAGATTTTGCCAAACAGTTTATGTTGAAGTATGGGATTCCTACTGCAGCAGCAGAAATATTCACCAAGGCTGATCTAGAGGCTGGTAAGCGTTTTTTAGCAGGACTCACTCCCCCTTATGTACTTAAAGCAGATGGTTTGGCAGGCGGAAAGGGTGTAATCATCACCAAGGATTTGCAGGAAGCTGAAGAAAGTTTAGAAAAACTGCTAGCAGGTCAGTTTGGAGCGGCGAGTGAAAATGTTTTGATAGAAGAATTTTTGGATGGTATTGAGTTGTCTGTGTTTGTTTTAACGGATGGAGAGGCTTATGTCATCCTACCTGAGGCGAAGGATTATAAAAGAATCGGAGAATCGGATACAGGTCCGAATACAGGAGGTATGGGGGCCGTATCACCGGTTTCTTTTGCAGATGCCCATTTCATGAAAAAAGTTGAAGATAAAATCATTGTGCCGACGATCAAAGGAATTAAATCTGAAGGATTTGATTATCATGGTTTTGTGTTTTTTGGTTTAATCAAGGTGGGGGAAGAACCCATGGTCATCGAATATAATGTCAGGATGGGTGACCCCGAAACTGAAGTAGTTATGCCAAGGATTAAATCAGATATTGTACCGTTATTGGTGGCAACCGCTAGAGGGGAGCTATCTAATGTTACTGTGACCTTTGAGAAAAATGTAGTGGCTACGGTTGTATTGGTCTCAGCAGGTTATCCAGGGTCCTATGAAACGGGTGAAAGGATCAAAATAGCTTCTATCAAGGATGAAAATATCATACCATTTCATGCAGGGACTGTTCAAGATGACCATGGTTTACTCACTCAAGGGGGGCGTGTATTGGCCATTACTGGATTGGGAAACCACTTAACGGAAGCCTTAGCGAACAGTTACAAGGGTGTTGAGTCTATAAATTGGAAGGGTATGAATTATCGAAAAGACATAGGGTTTGATTTAGCCTAGTAAAACAAAATAGAATAAGGTTTATCTTTGATTTAAGAAAATAATTTTTGAATGGACTAAATACTGAGTAGCCATTTAAAATTTATTTTGAGGATTTGAAATTAAAAAAATAGATGAGAGTTTTTTGTTTATGTGTCTTATTTTTCCTGCTGGGTTGTGATCACAATCGTATTTTTGAAAAGCATATTGATTTAAAAGGGTTTTGGCCTCAACAATCGGCTCAGTTATTTGAGTTTGATATTATAGATTTGGGAACGCCGTATCAGATCACAGGAATGGTACGAAATAAAAACACCTATTCCTTTAATAATTTGTATATTAAGTATGAGCTATTTAATGAGGACAGTCTTATCAAAACAGATTTGGCTGAGGTTATTTTGTTTGAACCCAAAACAGGGAAGCCTTTAGGTACAGGGATGGGGAGTACTTTTGATCGTAATTTTGATCTCATCAAATCGTATTCTTTTAAAGCTTCTGGACATTATAGGATGAGGCTGACACAATTCATGCGAGTAGATACGCTTAAGGACATTGATCAAATTGGTTTACGAGTTGCGGCCATTATTCAGCCATAATTCGAGAGATAAATTGTTTGATTTTTTGTTGAATATCTACCGGGGATTTCCAAAACTCACGGCTATGAAATGAGATATTGGGCCAATTTCTCTGGTTCAATAATTGGGTATTGTAAATGTAGGATTCTTTGGATGATTTAGAATTAAAATAGCGCTCGTCATCGGTATTAATGATTCCTATGGCATGTTCCTTGTTCTTCAATATTAAATCGGAAAATGGGTAATTATGCGCCACGCCTACATCAAGTTTTAACTGATTGATACACGTAGCTAATTGATTTTTTAAGTACCAATTTTGGTTAAAAATTAATGGTTTTTCCTCAGCAGGGCTCCATTTTTTTGTACTGACATCTAAGGCGAATTTTAGGTAAGATTGAAGTAATTTTGGACCTTTATTTTTTGATTTTGAGGTATTTAACTGATCCGGATGGATACTTGTCACTAAAATTATTTTTTCTTTGGCCCTTGTAATGGCAACGTTCAAGCGATTTTCACCTCCCACGTCATTTAAAGATCCAAATTTCATTTGCAGTAAACCTGTTTGATCAGGAGCATAGGCCACGCTAAATATGATAATATCTCTTTCATCCCCTTGAATATTTTCTATGTTTTTTATAAAGACATCCCGATAAGATAGATCACCCATTCTGCTTTCAAGTAGTTCTTGTATGAGTTCTTTTTGTGGGCTGTTGAAGGTAATGATTCCAATATTTTTTTCGGGCTCATTACGTCTCAATTGGGCAGTCATCTCAACCACTTTTTCCGCTTCGATCAAATTTGTATTTTTATCCCAGATACCCTTTACTTGAAGATAGGCGATGGGTGCTTTGCCTGAATTAATGGAAGAAATATCCGGTAACATTTGTAATTTATTGTTATAAAAATGAATGTTTGAGAATTCAATTAATTCTAGGTGCCGACTTCTGTAATGTCCTTGTAAATAA
>Ga0209533_1000316_pt1 | contig 46704 bp, 36 predicted proteins | sample COG_04_FD_184748 | JGI IMG/M metagenome (GOLD analysis project Ga0209533, IMG submission 184748) | Pelagic Microbial community sample from North Sea - COGITO 998_met_04 (SPAdes) (version 2) | ecosystem: Environmental > Aquatic > Marine > Neritic zone/Coastal water | place: Helgoland, sampling...
TAGAGGAAATTACTAGTGTATTAGCCAAGATGACAGGAATCCCTCTAGAGCAAATGGAACGCAAGGAAACCAAGCGCCTGCTCAATATGGAGAAAGAGCTCGGGAAGCATGTCATTGGTCAAGAGCCAGCAGTAACAGCTATTTCTAAAGCTCTTAGACGATCTAAAGCCAACCTAAAAGACCCTAATCGCCCTATCGGCTCATTCCTCTTTCTCGGGCCAACAGGTGTTGGCAAAACCTACCTTGCTAGACACCTAGCTGAGTTCATGTTTGGCAACGCTGACTCCATAATTAAAATGGATATGTCAGAATATATGGAGAAATTCTCCGTAAGCCGACTCGTAGGCTCGCCTCCAGGCTATGTAGGACACGACGAAGGAGGTCAGCTCACCGAAGCTGTTAGACGCAAGCCATACTCTGTCATCCTTTTTGATGAAATTGAAAAAGCGCATCCAGATGTGCTCAACCTTCTCCTACAAATCCTCGAAGACGGCGCTCTAACAGACAGTCTAGGTCACCAAGTTGATTTCAAAAACACCATTATTATTATCACTTCTAACGTAGGTGCTCAAGAAATCTCTAAGCAAAGCGCACTAGGATTCAATGCAATTGAAAACAAAGACGACGGTTTCGAAGCTATCAAAGAGCGTATCCAAGCAGACGCCAAAGACACGTTTAAGCCTGAATTTCTTAATCGCCTCGACGAAATTGTCGTGTTCCACCCTCTCGAAGAGAAAAACCTCGGCTACATCGTCAACCTAGAGGTTGAAAAACTTGCTGAACGCCTCTTGGAAAAAGGTCTCAAACTCAAGCTCCAACCAAGCGCTAAAAAGTTCCTTATCAAACAAGGCTACAATCCAGCTTATGGAGCTAGACCTATGCGCCGTGCTGTTGAACGCTTCTTAGAAGATCCACTTGCAGACGCTCTACTACGAGCAGAATTCGAAGAAGGCTCCACTATCGAAGCAAAAGCTACAAAAGGAGCTACAGCGATATCACTTAACATGTTGCAGCCCCCACAAACACCTCCAGCCAAAGCAAAGTAACCTAAAAAATCTAAGTAATTAAACTACTTAAAATTAAAAGCCATAACCTGTTATATTAAACAAGGTTGTGGCTTTTTTAATTAAAAATCAAATAACCCACAGATTCAGCCCTCACAGAACTTATGGAAGCTTATTATAGGCCAAATGTCGCAGGCGTACTGCTAAACGCTAAAAAACAGGTTTTTGTGGCACAAAGAGCTGATTTTCCTGAGTCATGGCAATTCCCACAAGGAGGTGTCGACAAAAACGAAACTAACCAAACTGCCTTTATCCGAGAAATGCAAGAAGAGATCGGGCTACACATACAAGATTATCAGATCATCAACCAACACGGCCCTTACCGCTACGACTTCCCTCCACACATCATCGAGAAGTTCAAAAGCATAAAGCATAAAGCCACTAGTAGAAACACCTTAAAAATATCAAAACCTATGGTTTTAGATGAAATTGATAGTGATGAAAAAATCGTGGAAGCACAGTGTAGAAATAGCTACTCGAGAACCGCGAAAGTTTTGAATCCTGTCAATTTCGCTAAAAGTGATAATTTTGAAGAGGTTTCTATTGGGCAGGAGCAGACCTATTACCTCTGCCAAGTTAATGAATCAGCCACCTTTGACCTGGAGGCAGGGCTAGCTCTGGGCGAGAAAATCGAGTTCCTCGACTACCGCTGGATAGAGCCACAAGACTTTCAACTAGCCTGGCTCCCAGAATTTAAACAAGCCACCTACCAACAAGTCTTCCAAGATATTTTTAATATCTCGCTTCAACATTAACTATAAAAACTCATGTTTAAATTCATATCTGATAGCGTTGATGAACGTATTAAGAGTCCACTACTCAAACCGTTCTATCTATCATGGCTAGTTATTAACTGGAAATTCCTCATCACGCTCGCTCTGTCTAACAACCCCATCTCTCAACGCATAATTGCAGCTGATGAATACATGAGTATTTGGACAGGGTTATACCTCCCTCTTATCTCTACAGTTGCTTATATCATTATTTACCCTTGGCTCACCTATGTAGTTTCTCTTATTCAACGCATCCCCAAAGAACTTCAGAGGCTCAACGAAATCAAATCAGAGAATAAATTCCTAGTAGCCAAACAAGCCAACCAAGAAAAGAAAGAAGACGTTATTAAAAAAGAAAAAACTCTAATCAAACAAAAAGAACTGTTAGCAAAAGAACAAGAGGAGCTCGATACAAGAATTTTGAAAGCCAGTAAAAACAACATAGATATTGCTGATTCACCTCCACTTCCTTAGTTTATAACTTTTAATTATTTGCTGCTCACTCTCATGTATCTCTTTTATTGACTATTGGGTCCTGTTTAGGCAAACTGCGCTCCAAAAGAAATACCATGATGTCTACTTACTGCTACCCTAAAAATTATGATGTGCTCGTTATCGGCGCTGGGCATGCTGGCGTTGAAGCCGCTTTGGCTGCTGCACGCTTAGGATGTCAGGTAGCCTTGCTCACACAGAATTTAGATACCATTGGACAAATGTCATGCAACCCTGCCATTGGAGGTATTGGCAAAGGGCACATGGTTAGAGAAATTGATGCGCTTGGGGGACAAATGGGCATCAATACTGACGCTACAGCTATTCAATGGAGACTGCTCAATGCTAAGAAAGGCCCAAGCGTGAGAGCTCCTCGTGCGCAGTGCGATAAAAAAGCTTATCAATTCCGCATGAAATATGTGGTAGAAAACCAAAAAAATCTTGATTGCCACCAAGGTAATGTTGCAGAAATTCTAACTACAGGAGATAAGGGCGATGAAGTCTGTGGCATTCTCACAGGATTAGGCATGCAAATCAACGCTAAGACTGTTATCCTCAGTGCTGGCACTTTCATGCGTGGACTTATGCATGTTGGACTCAAAAACCAACAGGGTGGACGCATGGGCGACGCCACATCAACAGTGAGTGAATCACTCAAGCAACTAGGATTTGCCGTCGAAAGATTTAAAACAGGAACACCCTGCCGCATCAACGCGCGCTCAGTAGATTTCTCGGTATGTGAACGCCAGGACGGAGATGTCGAGCCTACTCTATTTAGCTATCAAGCTGACACCCTCAAACATGAGGAGCAAGATATTTTTACCCTTAACACTTGGGGAGAAAAAGAGTTTCACGTGAAACAAATGCCTTGCTGGATCACTTGGACAAACTCTAAAACTCATGAAATCATAGCAAGCAATCTGGATAAGTCTCCTATGTATTGCGGTGTAATCGAAGGCACCGGCCCAAGGTACTGCCCATCTATTGAGGACAAGGTTGTGCGCTTTGCAGAGAAAGAAAGGCACCAAGTATTCTTGGAGCCAGAAGGAAGGCACACTAATGAATATTACATCAATGGCGTGTCCACCTCTCTTCCCTACGAGGTTCAATATGATTTTATACGATCCATTTCAGGATTAGAGAATGCTGAAATAATTAGGCCTGGCTACGCCGTTGAATACGATTATTGCCCGCCAACACAACTTTTGAGCACTCTTGAAACTAAGCGTGTTAGCGGTTTGTATTTTGCAGGTCAAATAAATGGAACATCTGGTTATGAAGAAGCTGCCGCTCAAGGTCTCATGGCTGGAGCTAACGCAGCACTCAAAGTTCTCAGTAAGCCAGAATTAATTCTGCGCCGTGATCAAGCCTATATTGGGGTAATGATTGATGATCTTATAACTAAGGGCTGTACAGAGCCTTACCGTATGTTTACCAGTCGTGCTGAATATCGCTTATTACTGCGTCATGACAATGCAGATCAAAGGCTCACCGCCATTGGCGCAGAATTAGGCATGGTAAGCGACAAGCAAGCACAAGAAGCCGCGTACAAGGTAAGCAAGTTAGAGGAAGCTACAGAATGGGCAAAAAAAACCAAATACGAGAGTATGAAGCTTGATGCTTGGTTTAGAGGCATGGAAAACACATGGGAGAATCTCGATGAAAAAATCAAAGTCACTTATAGCTCAGAAATTTGGGAGCTTCTACAGACAGAGTGCAAGTATGATGGACACATCAAACGCCAAGAACAACAAATTCAACGCATGAAAAAACAGGAGGAGCGCAAAATAGCCAAAGACTTTGACTACAGCTCTGTACAAGGACTCAAGAAAGAAGCTCAGCAACGCTTTGCTGACGCTCAACCTTTATCTCTAGGAGAGGCCTCTAGGTTGCCAGGCATTACGCCCGCAGATATTAGCTTGCTCAATATGTGGCTCAATAAAACACAAGCAACTAATAAGTAAGACAAATCAAAATCTGCAAAACGCTTATTTGCTTTATAGGGCTTTTATTTGCCTATTAATTGAAATAGAATTCATAATACTGTTGCCCACAAAGAAAACCTAGTTCATTATTCCTTTTGGGTTTTGTTAATTATGGTCGCTTTCTTCTAATCTAGCTATCAAGTTTCACGTGAAACAAAATAATTTTATGAATTTAAATTACTTATCTCCCATTTTGGTTGGGTTGTGTTCTCTGTGTCTTAGTGGTTGTGTTTCTATTTTTTCTACAACACCCAGCTCTTCTGAATTGCTTAAAAACAAAATTTCTTCTGTTGAAGAAGTTAAAGAAATTAAAGGCCTGCTGACTGAATCAAGTGATTGGGTTAAGAGTTTTAAAAGTTCAGAGCTTACATCTCTACTTGAGCTCTGTTTTGCTAATAATCTGTCTTGGCAACAAATGCAGAGAACTCTTAAACAATCTGCTCTAGATACTAAAATATCACGCGCAGGACAACTGCCTAGAATTTCTATAGATGGTGATTATAATTACGCTGAATTAAGCAACCAGGGTACTAATCTTGCTCAAATTCGTAACTTTGGCGAGCAATATTCTGTAGGTGGGGCGCTCTCCTGGGAGTTAGATTTCTGGGGTAATATGCGTGCTCAAAAATTAGCAGGGCTTGCCCAATACGAAAAGACTCAAGCTTCTTATCGAAAAGCCGCTCTTATGCTGTCTTCTAGGCTTGCTAATACTTATTTTGACCTTATTACCCAACAAGAGTTAGTTGATTTGCAAGAACAACAATCTAAAGCTAGCCAAGAGACCTTAGATTTGATTAAACAAAAGCAAGAACTAGGTCTAGGCAACAAGCTAGATGTTAAGCGCCAACAACAGCAATTAGTCGGTTTGCAAGTACGCCGTACAGATTATCTAAATAATTACCAACAAGCAAAAAATGCTCTAGCTGTCTTGATTGGAGAAAATCCAAATAATTATAACTTTGCGCCTAATAAAAAATTGCCTTCTTTAGGTGATTTACCCAAACTTAAAAGCAAAGAATCTTTGCTTTATCAAGTGCCTAGTCTCATGGAGGCGTATCACCAAGTCGTTTCAAATAGGCAAGATTTAGTCGTCGCTTTGACCAATCGATTACCTAGATTCTCTCTCTCTGCTAATTACAATCTCACCTCTACTCGCCCATCACTAAGTATTTATGATCAAATTATTAGTTTAGCTATTAATACCTCTCAAACTATTTTTGATTATGGTGAGCTTAAAAATCTCAATAAAAAAGCTAAGCTCGAATTAGAAAAAAGTGTGCTCGCATTCCAAGAGCAATATTTAATAGCTGTAGAGGATTTAGAAAATGCGCTTACACAAGAAAAGTTTTTTAAGCAAAAATGGCAGCTTATTAAGCAGCAGGAACTACTAGCCAAAGAAAGCTTTGAAGAAGCCTCCAAGCTTTATGCTAATGGAGAGCGAGAATTTATTGATGTCCTTGATTCTATATCTAACTGGCAATCTCTACAGCAAGAAACTATCATTGCTAAGCGCGATATGCTTAATGCCAGAGTTCAACTATATGTTGCCTTAGGCGGTAACTAAATTTAACCTATCTTTTATTCAATACCACACTACACGACAAAAAAATTAATGATACCATAAGGTATTTTGCTCTTAGGCAAGGCGTGACCGCCAACTGGTATATGCATACCAGTTAAGGGAACAACACAACATAAGGGCAAAAGAGCTATGGCTTCTTTCATTTTCTTATTTATCATCATTCTTTTAATTAACTTCAATTCACCTATGACACTTAAAATCTTCTTCCTATCGTTGATTTTTTGTCGTGTAGTGTGACTTTCAATATTATGAAATATCTTTATTTATACCTCATTGCTAGTATCGCCCTACTTGCTTCTTGTTCCAAAAAAGAAGCACCCACTAAAGCCCAAAAAAATAATGCCACTTTAGTTGATATCTACGAAGCAAAAAAAATATCAACTAGTTTTCCATTGCTTGCTACAGGTTATATTGAAAGTAAGGATAGTCTTGATATAAAGGCGCAAGTTGCAGGAAAAATAGTTAAAGTCTCTCCTAAGCTTAGTATTGGAGCAGAATTTGAAGCTAATGAACTACTCTTTGCTATAGAAGATGTAGACTATCAAGCTGCTCAAGCTCAAGCTCAAGCAAATTTAGCAGACAAGGAGCAAAGCTTATCCGAGGAGCAAGGTCGCCAAGTTTTAGCTCAAAAAGAATGGGAGTTCTCTATTAAACAAAACCCTAATCTCGCTAACAATCCTCTTAGCAAAAAGCTCATTCTCAGAGAAGCCCAACTCAAGCAAGCCCAAGCTAATGTTCAAGCTGCCCAAGCGCAGTTAGAGCAAGCTCAGCTCAATTTAGCAAGGACAAAGGTCACAGCTCCGTTTCATTGTGTGATTCTTGATGAGTCTATCTCTTTGGGTCAAATTGTACAGGTTGGAGAAACTTTAGGTTCAATAGCAAATCAAAGTACTTATCAAGTTCTAGCGAGCATACCCCAAAAACAAGCTAAATGGTTGCACGCTATTAATAATGAAAAAACTCCAGAAGTTTATATTGAAGGTATTAAAACTCAATGGGTACGAAGTATTCCTCACTTAGATCCTGTTACTAAAATGGCTCAATTTTTAATTGAATTTAACCCTCAGACCAATGATCTAGCTATCGGAAACTTTGTAAATGTAGAGGTTATGAGCCCCGAAGTTGCAGATATTTATCAAATACCTAAGCGCGCTATTCGCGAAAACAAAACTATTTGGATTATGACTCCAGACTCTACCTTTAAATCATTATCCGTAGAAATACTTTCTAATAGTAGTAGTGACAGTGTTTTCGTTAAGCTGAATGATGACGGTTTTGTAGAAAATAAGTTACTGGTTATTAACAATTTTTTGTCTACTCCTTACGATGGGATGAAGCTTAAAACACAAAGTGATGATGATATTACTAAAAGTGATTCAAACCCAGAATCCATACCTGCTCAACACCCTTAATCTTTAAGGTTGTTAAGCCTTATTCTAAAACTTTACTCTAAACTTCTGTTTACTTTATGAATTCTCTAAGCTCTAAATCTACGACTTTCAAAGGCCTCATTGCTTGGATGGCAGAACATAAAGTAGCAGCCAATCTTTTGATGTTGTTCTTTATCTTAGGTGGTATTGCTTCATTTAAAAGTGTTAAACAAGAAGTCTTTCCAGAGATATTTACCGATACTATTACTATTTCTGTGTCTTATCCTGGTTCAAGTCCACAAGAGATTGAACGTGGTGTCTTACAGAGTGTCGAGTCGGCAGTGCAAGGTGTCGATGGAGTGAAAAAAATCACTAGTGTAGCAAGAGAAAATTCAGGAGTTATCACCGCTGAAATTGAAGAGTTTGTCAATCAAGACAAAGTTCTACAAGATATTAAAAATGAAGTTGATAGAATTCAAACTTTCCCCGCAGATATAGAAAAACCCACCTTTAGCTTAGACTCTCGAAAACGTCTTGTTCTTAGTATTATCATTTACGGAAATCAAAAGGTCGCAACTCTCAATAGTTATGCTAAGTCAATTAAGAATCAGCTTATTCAAGAACCTGGTATTACCTTTGCAGAAATTCTTGATCCTCCAGCCGAAGAAATTCAAGTTCATATCTCTCAAAATGACTTACAAAAACAAGGTTTAAGGCTAGATGAAATAGCTAATAAAATTAGCAATAACTCACGCGAACTTTCAGCTGGCTCTCTACGTACACCGTCAGGAGAAATACTCGTAAGGGTTGATGAGCGCAAAGATATTGCCAAAGATTTAGGCTCTATTCCTCTAAGCACTGGAAATCAAGGACAAGTGCTCCAACTTAAAGATATTGCTAGTATTAGTGAAGGTTTCGCTGAAGACGATAGGGAAGTCTATTTCCAAGGTATGCCAGCTGTGCGCATAGGTATTTATAGTGTAGGTAAAGAATCACCTATTGAAGTGGCTAACGCAGGCAAAGAGTTGGTTAAGCGCATTAAGCAGGATATTAGCGGTAAGGACCTTAATATTGATGTGTTTCTTGATGACTCTCAAAAATTCAAAGAACGTATTCAGCTCCTCCAAAAAAATGTTCTCTTAGGTTTAGCGTTAATTCTACTAATTTTAGGGGTGTTTGTTAATCCTCGCCTCGCCTTTTGGGTGATGATTGGTATGCTTATATCCGTTGTAGGTTCACTCACTGTATTTAATCATCTTAATGCAACTATTAACATGGTTTCATTGTTTGCCTATATTGTGACACTGGGTATCGTAGTTGATGATGCTATTATTGTTGGTGAAGCTATACATGAAAAAACCGAACAAGGCATGCCTCACATGCAAGCAGCTATCGAAGGAGCTAAAGAAATGCTCGCTCCCGTAGTCTTTGCTGTATTGACTAATATTATTGCCTTTTTGCCTCTGTTGCTTGTTCCGGGTGAAATGGGTGATATATTTAGGCATATTCCGGCGGTCGTTATTGCTGTACTTGCTATTTCTCTTATTGAAGCTTTATTTATCTTACCTAGACATTTATCACATGAGCCTGCTAAGTTTTGGGCTAAACTTTCAGGTCCTCAAGTACGCTTCAATAAGTGGCTTGATAGACGTATTGAGAGTCATTATGTACCTTTCGTTCATAAATGCCTTAATTGGCGTTATTTAACAGCATTGTTGGCTATTCTTATATTACTTGGTGGGGTGTCATTGGTCAAAAACCGTATTATCAAATTTACCTTCTTACCTGTTATCGATACAGGCAGAATTAGTGTTACCGCCAACCTACCTTATGGTACACCTATTAATGAAACACGTGAAGCGATGCAACAGCTTATTGCTAGCGCTTATGAAACCGAAGCTTTTTTAATTAAGGAGCAAGGTCGAGACCCAAAAGAAAATCTAATTCTCAGAGTTTATACAAAAATTAATGGTAGTCACAATCTAACCTTATCTGTAAAATTGCACTCAGCTGATGATATTAATATGGGTAGCCAGGAGTTTGCAGATACATGGCAAAAACGTGCACCTAAAATCTCTAGTTTAGAGCGTCTGAGTTTTAAAGGTTCTACCGGCTTTGGCCGTGGAAAATCTATTGACTTAGAAATAACCCACAAAGACCCTGAAATTCAAGAAGCCGCAGCCCGAGAAATAGCAGCTGTTATTGAAAATATGCCCGGCACTTTTGGAATTGATGATGGCATTGAATTAGGTAAAGAAGAGTTTAAGTTACAACTTAAACCACAAGCTTACGCTTTAGGGTTTAATATTACTGATTTAGCTAGACAGGTTCGGGCTGCTTACTATGGTGTCGAGGCTAAGCGTTTTCAACGCGGAGAAGAAGAGGTTAAAATCATGGTTTCGTTGCCTCCTGATGAACGTAATCAAATTCTTAATTTAGAAGCTCTACGTATTAAATCCCCAGTAACTAATGGTAATTCAAGTGGTTATATACCACTAGGTCAACTTGTTGATATTGAAAAAAGCCGCTCTTATACTCGTATTAACCGAACTAATCAAAACCGTATTATTAACATCACTGGCAACGTAAATGCTACTTTAGCTAACGCCAATGAAACACTCTTAGAACTAAAAAATGTTCATCTGCCTAAAATTGCAGAAAAATACTCCGGTTTAGATTATAGCTTTGAAGGTGAAAGTGAAACTCAAAAAGAATCGTTAGGATTTCTAGGTTTTACCTATATTTTTATTATGCTCGCTATTTGGGGTTTGCTCGCTTTGGTGTTTCGTAGTTACTCACAGCCTATTGCTGTGATGTTAGGCGTACCTTATGGTATTATTGGCGCTATTATAGGCCATCTCATCTTTGGAGTAGATCTAAGTATTATTAGTTTTATTGGTCTAATTGGTCTAAGTGGAATTGTCATTAATGATGCTCTGGTACTTATCACTACCATTAATAAGCACGCAGACAGCGGTATGTCTATTTTTGAAGCTTGCCTCAAAGGTTCTGGTAGACGCCTACGACCTATCTTGCTAACAACAGTGACCACGTCTTGTGGGCTCTTACCTATGATGCTTGAAACATCTGTACAAGCTAAATTCCTTATACCTATGGCTATATCTATTGGCTTTGGTATTATATTTGCTACATTAGTAACCCTTGTGCTCGTACCTTGTAATTATCTCATTATAGAAGATATTAAGCGCTTCTTTACTCGTAAAGGAGCCAATGAAGGCAGCTAGTCTTGTCATCTATGGCTTCGTTCTGCGAGCCTCGCAGTAGCTCTTGCAATAAACTAAGCTACCACGCCGTCTTTGATGAGGGCGGTTTTGATGAGTTCAAGTTTTCTGTGGATTTGGCTTTCATCTTGGTGTTCGAGGAGGATACGGATCAGGTTTTCTGTGCCTGAATAGCGAATCAAGTCGCTACCCTGTTCCCCCCACTCTGTTCGAATTTCTGTAAGTACTTGTTGTAGATTACTGAGCTCTTCTAATGGTGGCTTGCTAATGAGTTGAATGTTTTCTAGATGCTGTGGGTAGAGCTGTATCTGGTTTACCAATGCTGAGAAAGTTTGCTCTGGGTAAAACTCTTGCCAAAGACTGATCATTTCTAACGCACCCAAGATGCCGTCCCCAGTAAAACCTTTATCAAGGAAGATGAGGTGTCCTGAATTTTCGCCGCCAAAAGTACCATTAATCTCTTTGAGACGCTCCATCACGTACTTGTCGCCTATGTCTGTCAGTTCAACGGCTATGTTTTGAGCCTTAAATTGCTGTTTTAAGCCTGTATTGCACATTTTTGTGGTAACTACGGTCTGTTTAACGCTTAAGCCGTTTTTGGTTTGTTTCTGGGCTTTTTTAGCTAAGAGTAAGCCGATAGTCCCTATAACCTTATCACCATCGACTACAGCACCAGTTTCATCACAAAAAATAACACGGTCACCGTCACCGTCAAAAGCTATTCCTATATCAGCTTGTTCTTGTTTTACTTTCTGACCTAGTACTTGTGCGTGGGTCGCACCACAACCTTGGTTGATATTTACTCCGTCTGGTTGATTAAATATTGCAGTGACGTTAAAATCTAATTTTCTAAATAGACTTTCTGCAATCAGGTAATTCGAACCATGAGCTGTATCTAAAATAACTCTAAGTTTATTTGTAAGTTTAATTAACGGTTGATAGATATTTAGTATATGTTGTTCGTAGTTTTGACCATGTTTATTAAGTTTATCTTTTTTATCGAACTCTATTTCCCTAAACTTATCATCTATAAGGTGTTTTTTACCACATTCTTGGTTAATTATATTTTCAATGATGAGTTGTGCTTCATCATTGAGTTTATAACCCGTGTTAGCAAAAAATTTAATACCATTATCACTTGCTGGATTATGTGAAGCGGTAATCATAATGCCTAAATCATAACTCTGTTTTTGAGTAATTAAAGCTAACGCAGGAGTTGGTAAAATACCTAGTATATCAACCTGAATTTTTAAATTTGAAGTTTCTAGAGTCTTTTTAAAAATTTCTTGTATTACTAGTCCTGATAAACGTGTATCTCTAGCTATACAGATACTATAATTATCTTTTATTTCATTTACTTTTAAATATTGTAATAACCCTAGCGCTATAAATTCACAACCTTGTGGATTAAGAGGAAATTGATTAATTGATGAACGTATGCCGTCTGTTCCAAAATATTGCATAATTAAGTGAATAAATAGTTAACAACTTTTTTAATTGAGTTATTCAGAAGTTGTTCAGAGAGTTTTTAATAATGATAATTAACTGTAAGCTTGTTTTTTAAATGAGTAAATGAGTTATTCATTTATTAATTGCTTATAAGAAGAAGAAAAGTTTTTGATAAATTAAATAAATAATATTTAGTTTTGTTAATTGTAGTTAATTACTTTTTTGTAATCATTTAGCAATTTAATTTTAGCTAACTCAATAGCTTTTAAAATAGGATATCCTAAACATAAATAACCGGTGATAGAACTACTTAACTTGCAACCTGTACCATGCCATTGAGTTAAACCTTGAATAGGTTGATTAGAAAAAGTATATATTTGATTAGCATCTGCATATACATCATGAATTTGTTTAGTAGTTAAATGACCGCCTTTAACAAGTACAGGGCAATTAAACATTAGATAGAAGGATTTAGCAGCTTTTTGTAATTTATCTAAAGTATCAATATTAGTATCTAAATAATAGTTAATTTCACTGAGATTAGGAGTAATTAAATCACAGTAAGAAAACAAGCAGCTTAAATCAACCTCACTATCTTGCATATTAAAACCTGTACTAGCAATACCAACTGGATCAAGGACAATAAATTTATGTGGATATAATTTTTTAAAATCTTTAATAAAACTTTGAATAACCATTAATTGATCTACAGAGCTTATTAAGCCAATTTTAATAGCTTGAATATCGTAATAGTTAGCTAATAAGTCTAATTCCTTTTTTAAATCAACTCCTGAACGTTTTTCAATAGCAACAGTTTGTTGAGGTACTTGAGAAATTATAGAAGTAATAACGCAAACTCCTTTTAAATTTAAATCATAAAAAGTAATTAAATCTGACTGAATACCAGCTCCGGCGGAACCATCTGAACCTGCAATAGTTAAAATAGCTGCTAAGTGACTCATAAATTTAAACAATTAGTAGAATTTATAAATCACCTATTTTTTTATCATTTTCGTAAGCAAGGCTACCAATAAACTTCCCATTTTCATTATATTGTTTATAAAAACCATGTTTTTTATTATTAATATAATCAGTAGTACTTTGTATCTGTCCAGACTCAAAATAAACTTTAACTAAGCCATGAATTTTACCAGATTTATAAGGAATAAATTTTTCTAATTTACCAGACTTATAAAAGTGTTTTTCGACATTAATAATATTGTCATTTTTTATTGTGTAACTAGACTTTAATTCACCAGAGGGATAGAATTCTTTAACTTCTCCAAAAATATTACCATACTTATAAGGGATAACTTTGTATTTATTTCCTGAAGGGTAATATTCGATAATTTCACCATCGATAAATCCTTCTTTATAAACTCCTTTGCCTAATAAATTACCTGCAGAACTAAATTCTTTAACTTTACCATCTAGAAAGTCTCCTACATAATTTTTTTCAACTTTTAAAGTACCATTAGGATAGAAACTCTTAGCAAGACCGTGTTTAACACCATCCTTATAAGTTACTTGGGATTTAATTTTACCATTTTCGTAAAAATCTCTAACAAGACCTACACACTTACCTTGATCAAAGTTAGCTTCTAAACGCTTAACACCGGAATCATAATATAAAGTTGCAGGGCCTTGAATAGCACCATTGACATAATTAAACTCAGCTTTTAGCTTACCTGTAGAAAAAAACTCACTTACTGTGCCATGAACTTCTTTATTTTTAATTGGGACGATAGCTTTTAATGCACCAGATGGATAACGCCATTTTTGAACCACCTTATTTTTGTAACTATCGATAATAATGTTTGCACGATTAGGAGCAATTTTAGTTGGTTTTTGAGTTGATTTGACCGGTTGTTCTAATGTTTTATTTTTTAGTGTATTAGTATTCTCAAGCTCATTAGGTGATTGATTATCTTTATTTATTTTTGGTAATTTACTTTTATCAAAATAAAAAGAATCTTTTATTTTAGGTTCATCATTAATGAGAGTAGGTTCTTCTGGGTTTTCTGTAACAACCACATTGATTTTAGTTTTTTTTACGTATTTTGTATCAATTTGTGTATCAGTAGCTTTAGTTTGTACATTATCTTGAGCATAAACAAAGCAGCTTAAAACTCCAAAAAATAAAAATAAGTAAAACATAATATAAAAATCCTAACCAACTCCTAATAACTTTTTGCCCAAATAGCTAGAGTATTGGTTGATTTTCCGCTTTTAAAACAATGAGCTGAATGAGTAAGCTTTTCAGAAATAGAGGCAGGAAGTTTATCATGATTAGGCAAACAACGAATAGAAATTTGCCATTTTTTAGAGAGCTCTTCCTCTTCTTCATTTGAACCAGCCCAAGGCGTAACCAACCATTTAGTATCACCCTGATCATCCCAGTTAGCTTCAAAATCATTAATATTATCACAATAAACCATATTATTATCACGTAGATTTGTAGCTTTAATAAGTAGTTGATCATGAATATTTGCTAATAGTTGTGGCACTTTAGCAGCCCAACCCTCACTTTCTACAAAATATTTTTGTGTAGGTTCTTCTGTACGTAATTGATAACAAAGCTTACCGTTTTCTAAATCTCTAGGCCCAATCTCTACACGAATAGGCACCCCTTTTTTTACCCAATCCCATTTTTTGGTGCCAGCATTGCTATCACGCTTATCAACTTTAGCACGAACAGGTTGACCTAGATAAGATTGCTGAACAATTTGAGATCTAAGTTCTTCACAAACCTCTAATATAGCATCTTCAAATTCAGGTTTAGGAATTACAGGTATAATAATAACTTGTTGAGAGGCAATAGCTGGAGGCATAAGCAAACCATCATCATCACTATGCGCCATAATTAAGGTACCAATTAAGCGAGTAGAAACCCCCCAAGAAGTTGTATGAGCAAACTCTTGGTTCCCCTCCTTATTCACAAATGAGATATCTTGAGCTTTAGCAAAATTTTGTCCCATATAATGTGAAGTCCCCGCTTGAATTGCTTTTTTATCTTGGACCATGGCTTCTACTGTTAGCGTCTTTACTGCGCCAGGAAACCTTTCAACTTCACTTTTTTCACCAGCAATGACAGGAATAGCTAAAGAGTTAAATAGAAAATCCTCATAAATATCATGCATCTGACTTGCTTCAGCTTCGGCTTCAGTTTGTGTAGCGTGAGCTGTATGACCTTCTTGCCACAGAAATTCAGCTGTTCTTAAAAAAATACGAGGACGCATTTCCCAGCGCATCACATTAGCCCATTGATTAATTAATAAAGGTAAATCACGATAAGACTGAGTCCAACGGGCAAACGCAGCACCAATAATCATTTCTGATGTAGGTCTAATCACGTAAGGTTCAGTTAATTCCCCTTGAGGAATTAATTTGGTTTTACCGTTTTCATCCTTTTGTGCAGCTAATCGATGATGAGTAACTACAGCACACTCAGTAGCAAAACCTTCAGCATGTTCAGCTTCTTTTTCTAAATAAGAAAGAGGGATTAACAGAGGAAAATAAGCATTTTCATGCCCTGTTTCCTTAAACTTTTTATCTAAAATACTTTGAATATTTTCCCATAAAGCGTAACCCCATGGTTTAATAACCATGCAACCTCTGGTTTCTGAATTTTCAGCTAAATCAGCAGCTTGAATAACTTTTTGATACCATTCAGGGAAATTTTCCTCACGAGTTGGAGTGATAGCGTTTTTCTTGGACATATTTTAATAAAGTCAAAAATATAAATGAACTTAAGTTATAAGCCAAGCTTTTAAGCTAGTTAGCTAAGTTATTAACAATTTGCTAACAATTAACCTAATACTTATTCACTTATAAAAATACAATTTACTACCATTAAATTAAGGGTGAATCAATAAATTGCCAACTAGTGACTTTTTAAGATTTTAACTTATGATAAAAATGTGTCAGACATAGCTTTCAAAAACTCCGATTTAAATAATTATTCAGATGAACAATCTGAACTCATGAAAAAAACTCCTCAAGCCATTGAGGCAGAAAAAAGCCTGCTTAGTACACTGCTACGACACCCACAAGAATGCCTAGCAGAAGCCATCGAAGAAGGGTTAACTGAACAGATGTTCTATCTACCAGCACATCAAATCATCTATGAGAACCTCCTCATAGAGAGCGAAAACCCAGCAGGGTCAGACCTCATTTCATTCACTCAAAAACTCGAAGACAAAAACCTCCTAGACAAAGTTGGTGGAGCTGCCAACCTCACCAAAATCTACGGTATCAGCTCAACGAGAGTCAATTTTCTTGATCATTTAAGCATCGTCAAGCAGAAATACCTGCTTCGTCAAATCATCCACGAGTGCACAGACGCCATAGGCGAGGCTTATGACAACCCAGAAGAGCCAGAAGACTTACTCAACGATGTAGAGGGCAAAATCCTCAACATTCGTAAACTTACGGAAAATAAAGATGAGCAAAGTGTCAAAGCTGCCGTATCTCAAGTCTGGGATAACCTATCCGAGGCTCTTAACAGCGGAGGCGCTATTTCAGGTATATCTACGGGTTATCCAGATTTAGATGCTCTTACTAACGGGCTTAAACCAGCAGAAATGATTGTGCTTGCAGCTCGACCATCACGAGGAAAAACCTCTCTCATGATGAACATTATAGAACACGTCTGTGTCGATCAAGGTATTCCTAGTTTAGTCTTTTCCTGTGAAATGCCCACCTTACAAATTGTAGATAGACTCGTGTTTTCCAAAGCTAAATTTGACAAATCAAAAATCAGCAAAGGCTTCAACCCCAGCAGAGAAGAGCTCCAATCCATAAGAAAAGCAGCCCAATCTATCGGTGAATCACAGCTCTTTATTGATGATACCCCCAGCATTAATATACAGCATTTTAGAGCAATTTCCCGCCGCAAAAAGCAAGAATCAAACATCCAATTCATCGCGATTGATTATCTACAACTCATGCGTTCAAGCTCTAAACAAGCCACCAGTTCAAGGGAGCGTGAAATAGCTGAAATCTCAGCTGGCATCAAAGCTGTTGCTAAGGAGCTCAACGTGCCCATCATTGTACTTGCCCAGCTCAACCGTGACGCAGAAAAAGACGCTCGTGAACCACGCATGTCAGACCTCAGGGAATCAGGCGCTATCGAGCAGGATGCGGACCTTGTCACCCTCCTTTGCCATGACTCAGATCTTAAAAAATATAAAGACTCAGAAGACACCGAAGGCAGAGCCAGTCTCATCGTCGCTAAAAACCGTAACGGAGCGACAGGAATAGTGCCACTAACCTTTATTAAGCAGTATACGAGGTTTGAAACGAGAGCTTGGAATAAAGACGAGGAACACGAAGGATAAAATAGGTGCTTTTGAATAAATAGCACACTTCTCAGACTTACGTGGTGCTCGAGTAGCTTTATCTACACTGCGCGCCACGGTTCTTCATCAGTGCACTATTTAAATCAAAACCGTAGTTGGCTAAAACCAACTACTTCACCTCATTTATGAAACGTGTTTAGTTAATTAAAATTATCAAAAACTGCGTGTTTTAGTAAAAATTAGGTTCATATAATTAATATATTATGAACGTTTTCATGTATAAAAAGTGAATAAATCTAGATATAAAAAAAGCAACATGTATAAAAAATTTAAAAAACTATACATGAACAAAAAACTTTGTGACCTTTTTATAGAGCTGTAAATAATAAGTAGTGAGCACTTGCAAGTTTTTTTATCTTTCCGTGCTTTATCTAGATGAATTAAGCTTGAGTTTAAATTTACTAAAGACAAACTGGGGGGAGGGCTACGCTAGCTTGAGGATTTAACCATCATAAATAATTAAAATGAGTAATGATAACACAACACAAGGTGAGGTAGTCAAATCAGTTCTGACTGCGGAGGAACGTGCGCAATTGACGCCTGATGATATTTTACAGGAGTTTATCAAGGGGAATGAGCGTTTTAGAAATAATAATTTGACGCAGAGAGATCACTCTGAATTGATTCGTGAGTCTGCTGTGGGTCAGAACCCTAAAGCCATTGTATTAAGCTGTATAGATAGTCGTGTGCCTGTAGAGGATGTGTTTGACCAGGGTATTGGAGATATTTTTGTGGGTCGTATAGCAGGTAACTTTGTTAATGATGATTTATTAGGTAGTATGGAGTTTGCCTGTAAGGTAGCTGGAGCTAAACTCATTGTTGTGATGGGTCACCAGCATTGTGGAGCTATTAAAGGAGCCATTGATAACGTCGAGTTAGGTAATTTAACGACCACACTTGCTAACATTAAGCCTGCCATTCAAATGAGTCAGGATTATATGGGAGATAAGAATTCTGCGGATGAGGGTTTTGTTAAAACAGTCGCTGAGAATAATGTTAGATATTCGATGAATTTGATTAGAAAAAACAGCCCTATACTCAAAGCAATGGAGGATAATGGCGAAATTAAGATAGTCGGTCTCTTTTACACGCTTACTAAAGGTGAGTTGTTATTTGTTGATTAATCTCAACTATTGCGAGTACTCTAGTTTTCTGTTAAAAAAACTAGAGTATGAGTGAATATCCATTAAATCAATTATCTAAACCATTACGAGTTTGGGCTCAGATTGATTTAACTGCTCTCAAGCATAATTTACAGAGCCTTAAACAAAAAAGCGGTTTAGCTGCAGTGATGGCTGTAATTAAGGCGGATGCTTACGGGCATGGTCTTGCAGCAGTCGCTCATTGTTTGGAGTCGCAACAGATTGATTTCTTTGGGGTGGCGCATATCGCTGAGGCACAAGCTCTCACTAAGCTAGCGGTTAAAACTCGTATTTATTTATTAGGAGCAACCTTACCAGAGGAGCGAGCACAAATTGTCGAGCATGGCTGGACCCCCTGTATCTGCAGTTTGGCTGAGGCTGAGCATTTAAACTCACTTGCTGTGAGCCAAAAAAAGCAGCTTAAGGTGCATATTGCTATCGATACAGGTATGGGTCGTGGAGGATTTTTGCCTGAGCAATTAAAAGAAGTTTGCATAAAATTAAGTGCTTTGGATGCGCTTAATTATGAGGGGGTGGCGTCGCATTTTTGTTCTTCTGATGAAGACGAGGCATTTACTCACCTACAAATTCAACTATTTAACGAGGCAGTAGGTATTTTGGAAAATCATTTTAAAAGAGAGTTTAGGTATCGACATCTAGCGAATACGGCAGGAATTTTGGATTATAATATTCCTAGTTGCAACTTAAGTCGCCCAGGGTTAGGGCTCTACGGCATCGCTGTTGGTTTGGGTAAAAACACCGGTAACAACAGAGATTTAAAGCCTGTCATGACCCTTAAATCGAAGATTACTTTAATTAGAGAGTTGCCCAAAGGCACGAGTCTTTCTTACGGTAGGGATTACATAACGCCATATAAAATGCAAGTAGCTACCGTTGGCATCGGCTATGGAGATGGGTATCCTCGTGCTGTGAATAACAATGGAAAAGCTCAAGTTTTTATCGAGGGTCAGCTATGCCCAGTTTTAGGTCGAGTGACTATGGATCAAATCTTGGTAGATGTAAGCGCTGTGCCACAAGCGATGATAGGTTCAGAGGTTGAATTATTTGGTCCTAACTTATCTGTAAATCAAGTTTCTACTTGGTCTAATACAATTCCTTGGGAAATATTTACGCAAATTACACCTAGAGTGACCAGGATTGTTCACTAAGTTTTTATTAAAGCTTAATGGTAATACTAATATTACTGTTGTTTTTTCTGATTTGAGATTGAATTTGGGTTTGGTAACGAGTTTTTTGTTGGGCGCATTTCCAGTTTTTATGGTTGATGTATTCTTGAGTATCCCAATAGTTATCAAAAGGATCAAAGGCTTGCTGCCTAGAATAGTTGAAATTACCAGAAACTAACCTATCTAAATATTCAATGTCTCTCCAACTTAGTATTTTAGTTGGAACATGAAAGATTAGCCCATCAGAACGTTTAAGTGTTACTTCACGGTTTATTTGACTGTAAGTAATAAGTTCAGCTTGAATCACTCTACCATCATAAGAAGTCCATATTCTTGAACCAGCATGACAAAGGCTAGCCGTCATAATCACAAATAGAGTTGAGAGTAGAACTTTCATCATATAAAGTATTTAAGTATGAACTAAATTTAAAACTTTTATTAAAATGGTCATGATTGATAGACTCTCAACAGTCCCTTTAGTATTTTTCAAAATAGACGAATTTATAAGGGTGATTGTTAAGAAGTAGTGGCTCCCAGTTTTTTACTTTGGTATCGATGAGGTAAGTGGTATCAAACCAAAACAAAGGAATCATGGGGGCTGCTTCTAAAAGAATTTTTTCGGCTTGAGCTAGTTTGTCAAATCGGGCTTTTGGGTCTGCCATTTGTGAGGCCTCTTCTAAGTACCTTTCATACTTAGTATCTGCCCAGTTGGTGTTGTTGTTACCGTTACCTTCTGTCCACATATCAAGAAAAGTAGTCGGGTCAAGATAATCACCTATCCAACCGGCGCTAGCGAGATCGTAATCACCTGCATGTTGCTTTTGTAGGTAGGTTCCCCAATCGGCAGTTTTAATGGAGACGGTTATTCCTAGATGCTCACGCCATTTAGCTTGCAATAGCTCGGCACTGCGTCGTGCACTATCACTCTCCGTAATAAGTATGCGTAATTTGATAGGGACATCTCCAATTTTGGCACGGAGTTTGTCCATTTGGCTTTTGGCTTTTTGTAGATTAAAAGTAATAATTTGTGGATTATTATAACCACTAAGAGGTGGTGTGAGCGCATGCGCAGCAGAACCAGAACCATTGCGAATCACATCAACATAGAGCCCTCTATCGATGGCTAGAGATAAAGCATGTCTGAGCTCAGGGTGTTGCAAAAACTCATTATCTACATTACAACGAATAAAGCTTGTTCCGACATAGGGTTCTTGGCGTAGAGACTCGGGATAATGTTGTTTAGCGTATTTTTTAAGCTCAGAAGGAACGCTGTAAGTGATATGAATTTGCTGATCTTCAAACATACGCATTTCGGTAAAAGCATTTTTAATAGGGAGGAAATTAATACCTTGTAATTTGACGTTATCTCTGTCCCAGTAGTGAGGGTTTTGACGGACTTGTATATGCTGGTTCACACGCCAAGAAGTAAGTTTAAAGGCACCGTTGCCTACGAGATTCTTTTCTTTGGACCATGGGGTAAAACTATCACTAATACTTCCATGTGCGAGTACAACATGCTTGGGTACGGGGTACCAAGTGAAATGCTTGACCACTTCGGGCAGGAATGGCGTAGGAGCCTTAAGTTTAATTTGTAAGGTGTGGCTATCTAGAGCTTTGACCCCTACTTGGCTAAAATCTGCTAATTCACCTTTATTGAACTCCTCTGCGCCTTCAATAAAGTAAAGCATTTCAGCATATACAGCGCCTAAAGCAGGGCTAAGAATACGCTCATACGCAAACATAAAGTCTTCTGTAGTTACAGGTTGTCCATCTGACCACTTGCCGTTTGGCTGCAAATAAAAAGTCCAAAGGGTAAAATCTTCGTTTGCTTTCCAGCTTGCTGCAGAGCCAGGCATGGCAACCGCGTCTTTAGAGAAATGATCTATGCAGAGCCCCTCAAACATGGAGCTGAGTAGGTTGTTTTCGAGAACCCCTGAGACAAGATGCGGATCGAGCGCCTTAGGTTCGCTAGAGTTACCTAAAATAAGTATATTGTTATTAGCTGCCTCTTGAGCTTGTTGCAAAGGATTACAACTACTTATTAGGGCCAAACATACGAGACTTAATAAGCAAATAGGTTTCATACAAAGTATAATACCTATTTATCTGAAAAATGCAAAGCCATGCTTATGGCTGCATTTTTAGCAGAGTTATCTTGGGATTTATCAATAAGTAATTGCAATCCTTCGATGCAGCTTTGCCATTCAGCTGCTTTTGCTGAACTGACTTCTTTAGAGGTTGATTTACCAATCTCATAACGATCTAGCATGGCAGCCATTTCGATGAGTTGATGGCGAAAATGCAAAAAACTAGCGTCAACAACTTCTTGACTGCTTGGAGCTATGGCTTGTTTGGTAAATGAAGTGCTCATAAAGGTAATTATTAAGTAAGTTAGCAAATTTAAACTACTTTTACAAACGTCTTTACTTGCAACTTTTGTTTATTTGCTGATATAAACTACGCATGCAAGTTTTTAAAGAAAGTGAGCAGGGTTTTACTAAGCTTTTTTCCACTTTAGATAGAAGAGCTATTGCCAATGATTCAGTGGTAGATATTGTGTCAGATGTGATAGAGCAGGTCAAAGTCAGAGGTGATGCGGCTCTCATTGATTATACGGCGCGTTTTGATGGTGTGACGCTTGCGATTGATGATTTGTGGGTGAGTTCAGAGGAAAAAAAAACGGCTTTAGATAGTTTAAGTGATGAGACTAAATCTGCATTTGCTGCAACTTTAGAAAATATTCAGATTTTTGCCAAACATAGCCTTAAAAAAGATTGGCAAACTCACAACGCCCAAGGAGCTATTATTGGAGAACGTTTTTATGCGTATGATAGAGTGGGAGTGTATGTTCCAGGTGGTAAAGCACCGCTAGTGTCGAGCGCTTTAATGACAGCGGGTTTTGCTCAAGCAGCGGGAGTCAAAGAAATCATAGCAGCAACTCCCGTGCAAAAAGATGGCAAGGTCAACCCAGCTTTACTTGCTGCACTTATTCATTGTGGAGTTACTAAAGTTTTAAAAGTTGGAGGAGCACAAGCTATAGCTGCTCTCGCTCTTGGCACAGAACAGGTACAACCTGTGGAAAAAATTGTAGGCCCAGGTAATGTCTATGTGGTAGAAGCTAAGCGTCAATTAGTAGGTGCCGTTTCAATTGACATGCTTCCTGGACCTAGCGAGATTTTAGTGCTTGCGGATGATTCGGCTAATCCAGCTTATATCGCGGCAGACTTATTAGCTCAAGCTGAGCATGGGCCAGATAGCGACATTGTATTTATTACAGATTCAGAAGAATTATTAGGAAGCGTGCAACAAGCGATACAGGAGCAGCTTAAGAGCCTAAATCGTGCACAAATTATTGATCAAGTTCTACAGACTAAAACAAAAGTATTTTTGGTAGATAAGCTAGAATCAGCTATTGAGCTAGTTAATGCATATGCGCCTGAACATCTAAGTTTGGCGGTGAGCACAGAGATAGAAGACGAATATATCAAGCAAATCAGAACTGCTGGAGCCATATTTATAGGTGATATGAGTCCTGTTGCTGCAGGTGATTTTGTTGCTGGACCAAGTCATACGCTGCCTACAGGTGGAGCAGGAAAATCGTTCTCTGGGTTGCGTGCAGATCAGTTCCAACGACGTATTAGTGTTGTCAAATTAGATAAAGAATCACTAGCTAAATCGGTTGAATTTATTGAAGAATTTGCGCGTATTGAGGGTTTAGATGCTCATGGTAAGTCAGCAAGTATTCGACTTAACTAATTTTAATTTAATGATGTTTAAAGCGGTTTTATTTCTATGTAGTGTTATTTTTGCTGCTGTCTTGGCTGCAAATAAGCCTAATATTATTCTAATAATTACAGATGACCAAGGTTACGGAGATTTAAGTATTACAGGCAGTGAAATTGTAGAAACTCCGCATATCGATCAAATTGCTAAAGATGGACTATGGATGGAGCAGTTTTATGTGAGCTCAGTTTGTACTCCTACACGCGCAGCGCTAATGACAGGTAGGCACCCTCAGCGTACAGGAGCTTATGATACTTATATTGGGCGCTCAACATTACATCAATCAGAATACACAATGGCAAGCGCCTTAAAAGCAGGTGGCTATAGTACAGGTATTTTTGGCAAATGGCATTTAGGTGATCACTACCCATCACGTGCTATGGATCATGGGTTTGAGGAGAGCTTGGTCCACTTTGGTGGAGGGTTAGGTCAGCCTAGTGAGCCATTTCCCTCGCCAGAGCCTGAAGTGGTTTATACGGATCCATTACTAAGTCACAATGGTGAGCTGAAGAAATACCAAGGTTATTGTACAGACGTTTTTTTTGAAGAAGCAAAAAAATTCATTGCCAATAATAAAGAACAGCCATTTTTTGCCTATGTTTCGCTTAATGCCCCACATGGGCCTTACACAGATGTTCCAGAAAAGGTTTATCAAGAGTTGTTAGCCAAAGGCGTTCCAGATAAAGAGGCTCGTATATTTTCTATGATTGAAAATATAGATGCCAATGTAGGTTTATTAGACGAATTTTTAAAGAAACAGGGTTTATATAAGAATACAGTAGTAATGTTTATGACAGATAATGGCCCTAATACTAGGCGTTATGCAGGAGAGTTTCAAGGCTGGAAAACGACTAATAACGAAGGAGGAGTGCGCACTTCATTTTTCCTTAGATGGCCTGACAAAGTAAAAGCAGGTAGTAGAAACCCTGCTCCTGTTGCACATTATGATTTATACCCAACTTTGCTTGAATTAGCAGGTTTAGAGGCGACCTCTCCTAACTCACTAGATGGAGTGAGCTTTAAGCCATTAGTGCTTAATCATGAGGTGGATATTCAAGCATGGCAACAAAGACCCATTATATTGCAATGGAACAGGGGCTATACAGCTATTAAAAATCAAAACTTTATGGTACGCCAAGGTGACTGGAAGTTGCTAGGTAATATAGAGCGAGATGGAAAAGTCAGTAAAAGACTCTATGAAATCACCAAAGATTGGGGCGAAACTAAAGATGTTAAAGAGAAGCATCCTGAGATATTCACAAAGCTCGATAACATGTATAAAGAATGGCTCAATGATGTTAGTAGCACGAGGCCTTATAACTACAGTCAGCAAAGCACTATTATAGGAACAGATCGACAAACACTTACCCAACTAACTCCAGAAGATAGGCACAAAACTTGGGGTTTAGGCTGGGGAGACCAGGGATTATGGCACATTACAGCTAAGCAAAATCAAGTTTATGATATTACGGTTATTTTCAAAGAAAAACACCAAGTGCCAGTTGGTTATGTTGAGTTAGCTATTGGTAGAAACCTGTACCATGAGCGTTACAATGGGGAGCATAAGCAAACCTTCCATGATGTAAGCATCTCAAAAGGAGATCATGTAATCTATTCCACTCTATTTAATTGGGGTGTGGGAAGAGGCTCAAATGATGCGTTTGCAGCTCCTTATCAAATAATCATTAATAGAAAGTAAATTAAAGTATGAAAAAAAGCTTTAGTTTATTATTAATCATAGGATTTATTGGGGTGCAAGCAGCTCCAAATAGTTTATTATATGATCATATTTATGAGCTTACTTCTGCAGATGAGCGTAAATTAAGAGCTAAAATATTAGCATTTAATGCAGAGACTATATCTGTGGAGGCTGAATCGACTAAAGCTAAATACGAAATACCATATAAAAGATTAAATCAATTAACTCAAACTCAGCTTAATCAGTTATGGGCTATAGAAGTTAATAAAAAATTAGGCTTTGATATGATGCCAAAGGGCCAAGAAAAACTTTGGTCACATAGCATTTTAAATTTCACTAAAAAGTTTAATATAGAAAGAAAAATTAATATCTTAAATTCAGCTGATTACTACTACATGACTGACTATAAAGATCAAATTTTTGGAGCTAGAGCTTATCATTTGCGAGTTTATCCTAATGATTTAGGTGATAAGACTAAGCTTAAGCATATTGAAATCGAATTTGCTAATGTTAAAGTCTACCCCTTAAGCAAAGGTCAGTCTACTATTTTTGGTGAATCTCAAGATTCAAAGAAGCTAGATGCCGCCATGAACGCTGATAAAAATAAAATAAAAAATAATTTAAATGCTTTATTTGGCACAGGCTTTGAAAATACCACTAGTACTCACGCTTTCACGCGTTGGGATTCTAAAGGTTATAGCTTTTTACTTGAATTAAGGCATTTAGAATCCTTATTGCTGCATATTGTGCCTACGTATTCATTACCAAACCTTGAAAATACAGATGAAAACAAATAAATATATCACACTTATCATAAGCTTGTTTATGGGCTGGCAATTTATGCAAGCCAACTTAATAGCTGCAGAGTCGGCTTTTGATCAATACTATGATTTAAGCTCCAAAGATGGCAGAACGCTTAAGGCCAAGATAGAACAGTTTGAAGAAACTGGTGTAAATATTATTTTAGCAAACAAAAGTCGATTTAAAGTTCCTTACACAAGCTTTAATAAAGAGACTCAAGACAAGCTGCATCGATTATGGGCAGAAGAGCTTAATAATGCATTAGCTATCAATATTTTTCCTTTAGATGGCAGAAATATAACAGACATGCCCGCTTCAGAATGGGCTGAATTAGCGAAAATAAGAAAAGAATCAGAAACAAGTTATGATAGTAGCTATCGCAATTACTTTAAAGACAAGAAGGCTTTAAATTCTGCAGTATATACTATATCAGCGCATGCTAAAAACTTAGATAAAGAGCATAGAATAAAACATATTTCTATTGTTTTTGCCAATAAGGGAGATTCTATAAAGTCTATAGAAACTTCTCCTGAAATGCTTCAATCTGTTTATGATGATTTACAAAAAGAAGCACTTAAAGAGCTTAATGAAAAAATCGAACAAGCCTCAGGGATCATTGAGCAGCAATTACAAAGTTGGTTTGGTAATCCCATAAGGTTTGAGCAAGGTTATGGCAGCCAAAAAGAGCGCATGGATCGCTGGGATTCTAAAGGCTATAGTTTTTTACTTAAAATTAAAAAAAATGAACTTGTTTCGCTAAAAATCATGTCAACATCCGATTTAGAGAAAGAAACTAATAACAAACAACAAGTAAAGATAAATCCAGAAGACCTTAAATCTAGAATTGTCACTAATGACTTTGGAGATGTCGTGTTAAGTGATATGCCGATGGTGAATCAAGGCCCCAAGGGCTATTGTTTTCCAGCTACTTGCGAACGCCTGATGCGCTACTTAGGTATCGAAGCGGATATGTATGCTTGGGCAATGGCTGGAAAAACTGATGTTGGAGGAGGTACACATGACGAAGATATAATCATTAAAGTCAGCAACTATTTAGTACAAAAAAGTAATAATAGACTTAGAAAGCTTAATTTGAAAAAACTTGAGCTTGAGGATGTTACTCAATGGATAGATCAAGGAGTGCCTATTTTATGGTTGATGTACTCTAGCGATATTTATAATTCAATTGCCAAAGAGCGAACCAAGATGCGCGAAGGCAAAGATGCAGAAGCCTGGGCAAGCCAAATTGCGCAAGAAGCTAAAGAAAATACTAAAAAATTAGAAGGCAATAGAGAAAATGGACACATATGCATGATTATTGGTTATAATAAAAATACTAATGAGGTGGCTGTTACTGATTCTTGGGGCGAATCTTTTGCTTTGCGCTGGGTTCATGTGGACGAGGCTAGAGCAACAACATGGTATGATGGAGCTGCTTATGTTGCGTTTCCAGAGTAATAAGTTTATCATTAATCACACTACACGACAAAAAATCAACGATAGGAAGAAGATTTCAAGGGTCATAGGTGAATTGAAGTTAATTAAAAGAATGATGATAAATAAGAAAATGCAAGTTTTAGTAAGATTAGAGTAACTACGTTACTTTAATAAGATAAAAGAAGCCATAGCTCTTTTGCCCTTATGCTGTGTTGTTCCCTTAACTGGTATGCATATACCAGTTGGCTCTCACGCCTTGCCTAAGAGCAAAATCAGTAAACGAGTAGTGCAGCTGATAAGACTCGCAGAATGCTTAAGCATTCGAGAAGCCCCCTCGAGGGGTGAGAGACAGCCAAAGCTTCGCTGGGCGAATCAAATACCTTATGGTATCATTAATTTTTTTGTCGTGTAGTGTGATCAGAAATATACTTTTAATAAGCTCTTTGATTCACCTCAAGCTCTTAAGGCCTTTATTATAAAGTTAATAACGAGAATCTTTTGCTTGACAAGGTAGGGAGCTTACATTAATTTGCGTTCCCCAATTAAATTATTAACAACATATGCGCGGTATAACAGTAAAAGGTGACGAAGGAATTGATAAGGCTCTTAAACGCCTTAAGAACAAACTTGATTCAGAAGGTATTCTTGAAGAAATTCGTCGTCGTCGTTCATTTGAGTCAACTATCGTTCGCAGTCGCAGAAAAGCTAAATCAGCTCCTAAGCGTTACAAAGCTCGTTGGAATTACGATGCTCCAGCTAAGAAAGAAGCTTAATTTTTTTATTTGAGATGACTAAGCAAAGCATCCAAAAAGCAATTTATATATTTTTGCTTACCTTAATTGCATTTTTTGTTTATTGGACACTCGAATCATTAGATTTAATAGGTCTTCTTTAATAAGATTAACCAATTAAATTTTAAAAAGCCGGTCAAGTTTATCTTTGCCGGCTTTTTTGTTGACTAACAACAAAAACCTACCATTATAATTCGCATGAAAAAGCATTACTTTCTATTAACCTTTGTTATTTTTACGAGTTTTGTTTGTGCGCAGACAAATAACTTTTTAGGCAAAGAAATCGCGGAAATTGAAATTCGTTATAAAAAAGGTATAGAATACCCTAAAAATCGCTGGGCTAGCTTTATTAATTTACAAAAAGGAGATAAACTTGCTTATGATAATTTAAATGAAGCGACGAAAGATCTCTATGACAGTGGTTTAATTGAGGATGTAACCACATTAGTAGATTCTTCAGCTAACGATAAAGTTAAGGTTATTTTTGAAATCAGCACCCGAGCCCTACTTAATAAGATAGGGTTTGAAGGAAATACAAGGTTTAGCGATCGCAATTTAGTTGATGAGCTTGACTTGGAAACAGGATCAGTACTTACAGATAAAGCCCTATTTGACGCTAAAAAAGTACTATTAGAAGCGTACGTTAAATTAGGTTATCCTAATGCTTCTATTACTTATGAAATAAAAAACCTAAAATCAGGTTATGCGAATTTGCTTTTCACCATCAATGAAGAGAATAGACAGGTTATTGAGAAAATGGTGTTTGAAGGCAACAGTTTCTTTGCTCAGCAAGATTTGCTTAGATACACTCGAACTAAGCCAAAAGGAATCTTTTCTTTCTTAACTAAATCTGGTCGTTTTGAAAAAGATGTGTGGCAAGCAGATTTAAATAACATAGTGAAAGGCTATCAAAATAAGGGTTATCTCAAGGCAAAAATAACTGGGTGGAAACTTGAGCAAATTAAAGGCAAGAAATGGCAATTAAATACCACTATTAATGAAGGGCAACTATACAAAGTTGTAGATGTAAGCGTGCAAAGCACGTCTATTTTTAAAGCTTCAGAACTTGAACCTCAGTTATATATGCAAGCTGGAGACTCTTACTCTGCCAATAAGGTGGGTACAGACAAAGAAACGATTGCAAACTTCTACGGTTCAAAAGGTTATGCAGATGTGCGCGTTAATGCGGCACTTACAAATAGAGGTTCTGGTAAAGTGGCGCTTAGATATGAAATCACCCCAGGCAAATCTTATATTACTGGACAGATTGAAATTGAAGGCAATATCAAAACCAAGGATAAGGTAATTCGCCGTGAACTTATCGCTAAACCAGGAAAACCATTAAGCTCAGTTGATTTAAATGTCAGTGAATCAAGATTAAGAAACCTTAATTATTTTGATGCAGTGACTGTAAGCACAACCAATAGTAAGCAAATTTCAGGGGCAAGAGATGTAGAAATCAAAGTTCAAGAAAAGCCAACTGGTTCAATTTCTTTTGGTGCAGGGATTAGCTCAATTGATAGTGTAGTTGGCTTTATTGACCTCACACAAACCAACTTTGATGTGACAGAACCATTTGGCTTTAGTGGAGGTGGACAGCGATTTAATGCGAATGCACGTTTAGGTAGTGAGAGATCAGATTTTAGTATTTCATTAACTGAGCCATGGTTTTTGGGGCGTCCACTTTCTGTAGGTATTGAATTGTTTAGAACTAACGCGAATTTCTATAGTGATTTATTTGAACAGCAAAATACAGGCGCTGCCATTTTTGCCAGAAAGCAATTAGGTAAAAAGAGTAGTTTGCGCCTTGAATATCGCGTTGAACAAATTGACATGGATTATGAGTTTGCTAATGTAAACGCATTGCCGAATGCATTTAGTAATGAAGATAATTATTTAAAAAGCGCTTTAGAAGCTAGGTACTTTTACGAAGACAAAGACAGTTTATTTGTAACGCGTGAGGGCAAGCAATTAGATTTGAATCTTAATTTAGCAGGCGGAGCGTTTGGTGGAGATATCGAAACAGTAACATTTAGAGGTTCATACAAGCAGTTCTGGAACTTTAAATGGGATACTATTCTTATTTGGAAATCACAATTTTCCTTTGTAGATAAATGGTTTAATGGTGATGAAATCCCTGTATTTGAGCGTCAATTTTTAGGTGGAGCTAATGATTTAAGAGGCTTTGATTTCCGAGAAGTAGGCCCTAGAGCTATTGTAGACGGAGCTAACCAAGTAGAGGTAATAGGTGGCAATAGTAGAGTGTCGACGACGCTTGAGTACACAGTGCCTTTGGGTGAAATTCTTCGTGGTGCTATTTTCTCTGATATAGGTACAGTTAGTTCAGATACTTGGAGCGTTTCAGGTGATGAACTTTATGGAGATGTGGGTTTTGGTATAAGAATTCAAACGCCACAGTTTCCATTAGCTCTCGATTACGCGTTTCCAGTTATTGTAGAAGATGAAAGAGCTGATGATGGAGCCCAGTTCCAATTCTATCTAAACTATGCATTTTAATTTACTAAGTGATAAATAGCCTAGGGAAAATGAGCACGATTCATCAAGATACAAGTATTCGCTTATATCAAAAATCAAAGATATCATTGTCAAAGTTTTTTCTATGATGGAGGAAAAAAAATGCCCACAATGCCATTTTACTTTGGCAAAATTACAAGACATCCGCCGCTTAGGTTGTGGCTATTGTTTTAAAGTATTTGCTGATGAATTAGCTCCAGCTATTACAGGGTTACAAAAGCAAGCTCTACATGTTGGGCGTAAGCCTCAAATGAGCATAAAGTCTCAGACGGATCAATTAACAATCCAGTTAAAAAAAGCTATTGCTCAAGAAGCTTACGAAGAGGCTGCAAAAATAAAACAAAAGCTCTCCTTACTTACCGAATCTACATGAGATTTAGCACACTAATTAATAATCCAGCTGACTGGATGATGGGCAAAGGTGAGGAAAACGATGTCGTTATAACCTCGCGTGTACGTTTAGCGCGCAATATTGAATCAGACCCCTTTCCTGGTTGGCAAACAGCAGCCCAAAGAGAGCTAACACTCAACAAGCTTGAGCCAGAATTAAAAGCTATTCCAGAGATGGAGGCAGGGCTTTGGCAAAACTTAGGTGATTTAAGTAAAGTACAAAAGCAAGTATTAGTAGAGCGTCACTTAATTAGTCGAGAGCATGCCGCTAAAAGCAAGGGTTGTGCAGTGCTGATTAATAAGAAGCAAACATTAAGCTTCATGGTCAACGAAGAAGATCACATGCGCTTACAAGCCATGCAGGCGGGGTTGCATCTTAGAGAAGCCTATGATCAGCTTCTCATGGCAGAAAAGTTCCTCGATAAAAAATTACAATGGGCCTATGATGATAAATTAGGTTTTCTTACTGCCTGCCCCTCTAACTTGGGTACAGGTATGAGAGCTTCAGTGATGATGCATCTTCCAGGGCTTGCTCTTTGCGATCAAATTAAGCAAGTCATGCAAGGCTTAACAGATATAGGTTTAGCCATACGTGGCTTTTACGGCGAAGGAACAGAGTTTTTAGCTAATCTATTCCAGATTTCTAACCAAGCTACTCTAGGGCTATCAGAAGAGCAAATAATTGACACCCTTAGTAAGACAGTTGCTGAAGTTGTTACTCAAGAGCGTTATGCTCGCCAACGCCTCATCAAAGAGCGTCCAGATTTTCTCACTGATCAAATTAGTCGATCTTATGGCTTGCTCAAGCACGCCTATCTCATGGAGTCCAAAGAGACCCTACATCACCTTTCACTCATTAGATTAGGCAGAGACTTAGGCTTTTTTCCTAAATCTTCAGCTCAACTGTGTAACACGATGCTTCTAGATATGCAGCCAGGACATCTTCAACTACATGAAAAACATCAAATGGATATTGAGCAAAGAGATATGACCAGGGCCTGTATTATGAGGCGCATGATTAGTAGTATTCCTGCTCCTGAGCGTCCCTTTTAAACCAGTTCTTTTAGCATCTAAGTGTAGCGTATAAAACTGTTATTTCACTTAAGTAGCTATACTTACACTTTATTCAACAGGTTTCTAAGAAAGCCTCTTAATTAGTCTAAAGAGCCTAATTTATATTTAGTAGCTAGCTGGTCAAGTTTTTCACTAATTTCTTCTTCATTAGTAAGATTGAGCAAGTTGATAGCTTCAGTTAAAATATCAAGCTCACTATTCGAATAGTAGCGAAAATTTTGTTGGGCAGCCTCTTCTGGGTGAGCGTCATGAAATTGGCGAGATAGCTCTAAGCAGAAAGCTCTCAATTTGCGTTGAATGGGATTATGAGGCGTGACACAGATAAAGTCCTCCCAAGCATAATCTAAAGCGCGCTTAATGTTGTTATGGCGCGCTGCAGCTACATATTCTTGTAGGAAATCACGGGTTTTGAGCTTATCAAAATGGTTTTTTGGTTTATAAAAAAGCTCAATAATTTGTTTCATTCCAAACATGAAAATAGATTAAATCATAATATAAGCTAGGTAAATACTAAATCTAGTCTTTAAACTTAAAAAAACAGCACCTCTTAAGAAATGCTGTTTTTTTTAATAAACTAAGCTAACTGAGCTATCAATTAGATAGTTTGCACCCCTTCTTTGATAGAAGAGCTGAGATAATCTCTATTAAGTTTAGCGATGTGCAGGTATGATTTGAGCCTCACTAACGTTTGGCTCGTATCACCGTCTGTGAAACTATCAATTAGATAGTTTGCACCCCTTCTTTGATAGAAGAGCTGAGATAATCTCTATTAAGTTTAGCGATGTTATCGACGCTGATTTCCTTAGGGCAGACAGCTTCACATTCGTATTGGTTGCTGCAGTTACCAAAGCCTTCAGCATCCATTTGAGCTACCATGCCTAGTACACGTTTTTTCTTCTCAGCTTGACCTTGTGGAAGATTATTCAAGTGAGCTGCCTTAGCAGATACGAAAAGCATAGCTGAAGCATTTTTACAGGCTGCGACACATGCGCCACAACCAATACAGGCAGCAGCAGCAAAAGCTGCGTCAGCAAGCTCTTTTTCGATAGGTAAGCTGTTGGCGTCTACGGCTGAACCAGTACGGATATCTACAAAACCACCTGCCTGAATAACTCTGTCCATAGCTGATCTATCGACCATAAGATCTTTGAGTACAGGAAACGCTTTAGCACGAAATGGCTCAATCCAGATAGTGTCTCCATTGCTAAATGAACGCATATGGAGTTGGCAGGTCGTAACGGCTTGCTCTATACCATGAGCTACACCATTGATGTTCAATGAGCAAGCCCCACAAATACCTTCGCGGCAGTCATGGTCAAAATGAATAACATCCTTGCCTTCTGCAATGAGCGTTTCATTGACAATATCTAGCATTTCTAGAAAAGAAGCACTAGTAGGTATATTGTCAGCTTTGATGGTTTCAATCTGGCCTTTATGTTCGGTGCTTTCTTGCTTCCAGACTTTGAGTGTAACGTTGATTGTTTCAGCCATAATATTTGTTATTTAAAGTGAATATATAATTGGATGTACGGTGTTTATTGATAACTACGAATTGACGGCTTAACTTCTTCGAAGACTAGCGCTTCTTTATTTAAGCTAGGTTGTACGCCTTCTCCTTGGTAACCCCAAGCTGCAACATAGCCAAAATCGTCATCACGACGCTTTGCTTCACCTTCTTGAGTAGTGCCTGCTTGAACTTCTGGATCGGCTTGAGTAAATTGATGCTCAGCACGAAAATGCCCACCACATGATTCTTCACGATTCAGAGCATCATGACACATGACATCTGCAAACTCGATAAAATCAGCTACACGCAGAGCTTTTTCCAGCTCTTTATTGAGCTCGCCAGCATGACCAGGAATACGAACGTCTTCCCAGAATGATTTTCTGATTTCTGGAATTTTAGCGAGCGCCTCTTCGAGACCTTCTTTAGTTCTTTCCATGCCGCAATTATCCCACATAAGGAGTCCGAGTTCACGGTGAATACTGTCCACACTGCGTGTTCCTTGAATACTTAAGATTTTTTCAATGCGTTCACGGTTTTCTGTGGCTGCTTTTGCAAATTCTGGATGCTCTGTTGTGACGGCACCTGGTTTTTGGTCTGCGAGATAGTTACCAAGTGTTACTGGAATAACGAAGTATCCATCTGCTAAACCTTGCATGAGTGCAGAGGCCCCAAGACGATTAGCCCCATGATCAGAGAAATTAGCTTCCCCAAGTACATGCAAGCCAGGAACATTACTCATGAGGTTGTAGTCGACCCATAGACCACCCATAGTATAGTGAACCGCAGGGTAAATGCGCATAGGGCTCTTATAGGGATCTTCACCTGTAATTTTTGCATACATTTGAAAGAGGTTTCCATAACGAGCACGAATAGCGTCCTCACCTAAACGAGCAATAGAATCTGCAAAGTCTAAATAGACTCCTAGACCGCTAGCTCCTACGCCACGACCTTCGTCACAGACTTCTTTTGCGGCACGTGAAGCAATATCACGTGGGCAAAGATTGCCAAATGATGGGTACTTACGTTCTAGATAATAATCTCTGTCTTCTTCGGCAATTTCAACGGCTGGTTTGCCGCAGTCTTCTGCTTTTTTAGGCACCCAGATACGCCCATCATTACGCAAAGATTCTGACATGAGTGTCAATTTGGACTGGTAGTCTCCACTTACTGGAATACAGGTTGGGTGAATTTGAGTGTAGCAAGGGTTCGCCATATAGGCACCTTTTTTGTAAGCTTTTAGAGCGGCTGTGACGTTACAACCCATTGCATTAGTTGAGAGGAAAAATACATTGCCATAACCACCAGTTGCAAGAATGACAGTATCGGCGGCATGACGGGTAATTTCACCAGTGACTAAGTTACGAGAGATAATGCCTTTGGCGTGGCCATCAACTTTTACGATATCGAGCATTTCAGTTCTAGGATGCATGGTCACTCCACCTTTAGAAATTTCTTTGGACAGAGCTTGATAAGCGCCAATAAGGAGCTGCTGACCAGTTTGACCTGCTGCGTAGAAAGTTCGCGATACTTGTGCACCACCGAATGAACGATTGGCAAGTAATCCGCCGTATTCACGAGCAAAAGGAACACCTTGTGCTACACATTGGTCAATAATTTGAGTTGAAATTTCTGCAAGACGATAAACATTGGCTTCACGAGATCTAAAATCACCACCTTTAATCGTGTCATAGAAGAGACGGTGTACATTGTCCCCATCATTTTGGTAGTTTTTGGCAGCATTGATACCGCCTTGAGCTGCGATTGAGTGAGCGCGTCGAGCACTGTCTTGGTAGCAAAAACAATCAACTTGATAGCCAAGCTCTGCAAGAGTCGCTGAGGCAGAAGCTCCAGCAAGTCCAGAGCCTACAACAATAACTTTGTACTTACGCTTGTTGGCTGGGTTGATGAGTTTAGCGCTTGCTTTGTATTTAGACCATTTATCTGACAAAGGGCCTTCTGGCGCTTGGTGGTGTGGTACGGTTGAATCAGCTTTGTATGAAGACATCATAATATGTATTTTTTAAAAGTGGACAAGATTAACGATAAATACCAACAAACCCAACTAAAATGGGGATAGAGGCAAAACCTACAAAAATAAGAAGACTAAGCAATACGGACGCGACTTCAAAATGCTTGCGAGTCTTATTAGAGCTTAGGCCAAGTGTTTGAAATAGTGAGGCAAACCCATGTTTGAGGTGTAAGCCAAGCAGAAAAACAGAAACTAGGTAAAACACAGAGACCCAATGATTAGCAAATCCATCAACTACCATTTGCCAAGCATCAAAATGCCCATCACCTAATTTGTAAGAAGGATCGTTAGTACCTAGAGCATCTAGACGCACAGTAAAATGCAGTACGTGAAAAATAATAAATGCTAAAACCATGAGCCCACTAAGAGGCATAAGCTTAGAGCTTAACGTTGCACGCACTGTTTTTTGAAAGTGATAAGGTTCACGAGCTGTTTTATTCTCAATGACGAGTGATACAGTAGCTAAAACATGAGCTACAATTAACGCTAATAGGCCGACACGGGCAATCCAAACCAGGGCTCCATGTAGGAGATGATGTAGCATATAGGCGTAGTCATTAAAGGCTTCTTGACCCACAAAAATGAGCATATTACCACTTAAATGGATCAAGCAGAATAAAAATAGAAGCAGACCAGAAACTGCAACAACGATTTTTCTTCCAATTGAAGAAGTGAAAAAACTAAAGCAAATTGACATAATAAATTTTTTTTAAAAAATAGAGGGAAATTGTTGAGTGGTTACAAGTATTTTTCGCAACGCAAGATTATAGCGCTCAAATCTAGTTAATGCAAGTAGAAAAGCTTGATTTATCAAGCTTTAATGCTATTTATAATTGAGATTTAGTCTCAGTTATAGCGCCTTATAAACAAGGTAAAGAAATAGTTATTTTTGAAGTTCTTCAAGAGCCAAAGTAAAGGCAAATTGGCTCCATGTTTCCAAGTGTTCAAAATAGTCAGCTTGGATTTCTTCGATAGAGAGAAATTGTGCATTTTCAATGCAGTCTTCGCGGCCTTCTACATCTAAGCTATCTAGCTCGATTAGGTGAACGACACCGAGGTGCACAGCTCCAACCTCATTACTATCATCATTAATGAGTCCAACAATTTTTTGAGTAAGTGTTGTCTTAATAATGAGTTCCTCATGTAGCTCACGTTCAATGCCTGCTAGATAGACATCTTCGCCAAGTGAACTTGTTTGGCTATCAATAGGGTTAATGTGCCCACCAATACCTAATGAGCCCTTTGCATGTAAGCGGCCTTCGCCACCAGATGAGCCACGTGTATAATGCAAAAACTTACCTTTGTAATGTAGTAATGCATAAGGAATAATTTGCTTAAATTCAGGGCTTTTCTCAGCCTTTGGACGAGGCATAAAGAAATTAACCTCTGGATTCACTATGGTTTTCCAGTATTTATTAATATCTTTATTAAAACCTTGAAAACAACCTAATTCATGAAAAACAGGCGTTGGAATCACTAAAACTTGCTCGATGTCTGACATAATCTAAGTGAACAACTAAAAGTTAAAAGTTAAAAGTAAAAAGTGGGTTAAAAGCTTATGTAAAGTATTTTGGCTAAGAAACTTAAAATTAAGGTTTTAAATACTTTGTTAACTTTTAGTTTTGCTATCTTCAAAATATTGTTTGTGGAGCAAGCAATAACTCATGATAATTAAAACGCCAAAGATTAGAGTGAGCACTGCCCATGCTTTAGGTTTTTTAATAAAACGCAGTTCAATATTTCGTGCTCGCAATTTGCTGGAGCTTTCGTGAATGGCTAGGGCAAATATACCTTGAATTATAAAGACTACAATAACCATGAAAGCAATAGTTGCTTGCATGGCTGCAGATGCAATTATTGAGACAAAACAAGGAGTTAAAAACTGATTAGCAAGTGTATCAAGCATGTGCTAACTTAGGTTTTAAGAGCAATTTGGTCAATAAGATTAAGGTTTTGGATTAAGGCTCGCCTTGTAGGCGGTATTGCAAGGCTTCCATGATATGTGGATCCTGAATATTATCCGAGTTGGCGAGATCCGCTATAGTACGAGCTACTTTGAGAACTCGGTGATAGGCTCGTGCAGATAAGTTTAGCTTTTCTGAGATTTGATAGAGTTTTTCTTGCTGTTGATTATTGAGGTTGATATGGCTTTTGAGCTGTTTAACCGACATGCTCGCGTTAGTGGTTAGATTATCTCCAAATCGCTGATTTTGTGTTTTTCGGGCTTGTAGAATACGTGACTTAACGGTGGCTGAGGACTCTTCAATTTTATGAGTATCATCCATATCACGTAGATTCATAGCTGGAACAAAGCAGTGTAAATCAATTCTATCGAGTAATGGTCCGCTAATACGGTTAGTGTAGCTAGTAATTTGCAGGGGTGTGCAGCGACAGTTCTTTTTGGGGTGACCTAAATAGCCACAAGGGCAAGGATTCATAGCTGCTATGAGTTGAAAACGAGCAGGAAAATCTAGACTAGCTGCGGCCCGTGATATATTGACCATACCTGTTTCTAACGGTTGGCGTAAAACTTCTAAGGCACTACGCTTGAATTCAGGCAACTCATCAAGGAATAAAACACCATGGTGGGCTAGCGATATCTCTCCAGGGCGAGGAATAGATCCTCCACCTATGAGACCGACATCAGATACAGTATGATGAGGAGCTCTAAAAGGACGCTTAGTAATGGCTTGTTCTAGACTTAATGATTCACCTACAGAGTGAATGCGGGTGGTTTCGATAGCCTCTTCTAGGTTGAGGTCAGGCAACAGCTTAGGCAAGGCTTGAGCAAGTGATGACTTGCCTGATCCTGGAGGGCCTGAGTAGAGGAGGTGATGCCCACCTGCTGCCGCAATTTCGAGTGCTCGTTTAGCTTGTGCTTGCCCTTTGATATCGGCAAGATCGACAATAGAATCATTATCATTTACAGGTTGGCTACTGTGTTCTGAACTGACTGTTTTGATATAAGGCTTAATGGTAGATTGTGAGGAATTACTTGCATTAGTGAGCCACTGCCAAATACTTGCTAAGTCTTTCATGGGGTAGAGCTCTATTTCGTCGACTAAAGATGCTTCTGCTATATTTTCTGGAGGTAGTATGAGGCGTTTTTTGCCACGTTTTTTGGCTTCTAACGCTATAGATAAAATACCTTTGACAGGCTTAAGATTACCTTCAAGAGATAATTCACCGACAAAATAAGTGTCGCTTAGATTAGGAAGCGTGTCGACACACTTGGGGTCTGTTTGTGCTATCCCTAGGGCAATAGGAAGGTCAAAAGCTGGGCCTTCCTTGCGCACATCCCCTGGCGCCAAATTAACAATAATAGTGCCCATATCCCAGCCAAGTCCGACAAAGTTAAGCGCAGAAAGCACGCGCTGAATAGATTCTTTAACGGCGGTATCAGGTAAGCCCACGATTTGAATCATAGGTTTTTCTGTGCTTCGAGTAGCTACCTCTACGGCCACTTCATAAGCATCTATTCCTAATGGCGTGGCCGTGTATAAATTAGCGACAGACATATGGTTAAAAATAAATTATAAAATTAAAACATAAACCTTAGCACAAAACTTAGATAGCTAGAAACTAAAAAAGTACTAAGGATGCATATAATTTACTTTTAGAACTTTTTCCACATAGCTGGAACAATAAGCGCTAATATAGCGTAGAGCTCGAGTCTTCCTAGCACCATTAATAAGCTTAGAAAGATAAGCGTAGATTCGTTTAGGTGGGAAAAATTACCTGTAGGACCCACATCTCCCAAGCCTGGGCCAATATTTGGCAATGTTGCAACAACAGCGCCAAAAGCAGTGAGTATATCAATACCGTTAGAGATTTCCAAAAACGCCACAATGAACACAGAGATGAAAGTGATAAAGACAAATAGCATCACAAAACCTAAGGTATGTGAAACGGTCTCAGCGTCTAAATTGCGTGAATTTAGATTCACACGGTCAATATAATTAGGTCTAAAAGTTTTAGTAATTTCAAAATGGCAGGCTTTAAGCGCAGTAAGGACGCGACCAAGTTTTATTCCACCAGCAGTAGCGCCTGAACACCCTCCAATAAACATAAGTGCTAACAAAATAATGATAGCATAAGTAGGCCAAGTTTCATAATTCTCAAGCCCAAATCCAGTTGTAGAAGCAATAGAAACTACCATAAATAAGCAACGTCTAAGTGTATCAAAAAATTCAACACCTATTTGCCCCTGATCCATTTGATACACTCCTATCGTAATTACAGCTGTAGCTGACATAAGTAGAACAAATAGGCTAAATGATTCTTCTTGGAAGAAAAATTGCCTCCACTTACGCTTAATTAGCAGAGTATAAATAAGAAAATTAAAACTACAAAGCAGCATAAATAGGGTAATCCAGAGCTGAATTGCCCAAGCATTACCCCAGTTGCTATAATAACCAATGCTTTGATTATGTGGGCTAAATCCACCTGTGGAAACCGTAGTAAAAGCGTGGCAAACAGCATCAAATGTTGTTAATCCCATAGCGAGTAAGCCTGCAATACATGTAACTGTAAGCAGCAAATAAATTTTGAGGAGTAGCCAGGCAACATCTTTGATACGAGCTGTACTGCTTTGAGTGATTTCAAATGAAGACTCGTGCTGAAATAAAGACTTACTACCCACTCCAAGAGAAGAGAGCACAGCAACAAACAGAACAAGAATACCGACACCCCCAAGCCACTGAGTGAGACTGCGCCAAAGCAAAATTTCTTTAGGCCATAAATTTAAGTCTATAATGACAGTTGAACCAGTGGTGGTAAAGCCTGAGAAAGATTCAAATAGAGATTGCGCAAAATTTAGAGGCTCAGCTACAGAGCACAACCAGTAAGGAAACGCTCCTACAATCCCACAGATAATCCAGCCAAGCCCTACAATAAGAATAGCTTCTTTGCGTAAGACATGTTTTTTCTTAATCTTAAAGGAAAAAAATAAAATAGCTCCAATGAAAAAAGAGCCAATACAGCTCCATTCCAAAGCAGAAATCCCAAAGCCAACCTGTGGATTCTCTCTATTTGCAAATGCATAGAAAAGAGTAGAGCTCATAGCCAATCCCATAAGCATCATCAGTGCTCCTAGAATCTTGAGGACAAACCTAAATTTCATGAGTTATGACTTAAAAAGTTTAAGAAATGCTTTAAGCGCCGGCTTTTCTACTAGAGCATGTACAGTCTGCCCTGCTTCTAGCAGTGAGTCAGCATGCGGAACTTGTGATTTCTTAAATTTAGAAATACCAAGCAAGACAACGCCTTGTGGCCATTCAATTTGCTGAACCTGTTGTTGATCTAGGCTAGATCCTTCTGGGATATCAATTTCGATGAGGTCATTGCCTTGGATTTGATGGCTTACAAAATAAGCTTTATTTGTGATATATTTTTGTACTTCTTTAGCGGTGACTTCTTTAGGGCTTACAGCTGCAATAATACCAAAATTCTTACCTTGGTTACGTACAACATTCGCATAATCGGTACGATGGATAAGAGTTAAGCACTGCTTAGCGCCTAGAGTGCTAGCCTGCAAACAACTCATCAAATTGTCTTCATCATCACCACTCATAGCAATAAAAAAGTCAGTCTCATCAATTTGCTCCTCTTTAAGTTCTTCAGCAATAGTTCCGTCAATACGAATAATCGAAGTAGATGCTAATATCTGCACCAAATCATTGGCTCGCTCTAAATCTTTTTCGATGAGCTTTACGCGGATATTCTTTAGATTCTCAATCATCTGAGCGAGTGACAATCCGTATTCGCCACCACCAAAGATAATCACATTAATAGTTTTATCTGCTCGAGTGCTCTTATGTAAAAGTTTAGCTAATTTAGTTAAATCTCTAGGTTCTCCCACAATCGTTGCGATATCATCAGCCTTGAGAATACTATTAGCATGGGGGACAAATGATTCGCCATCACGACAGACAGAGGCAATGAGAGTGTTATCAACTCTCTTTAAATCGCCGAGTCGAGCATCAGCCCATGGACTAGACTGATTAATGGAAATTTGCTGGAGTTCAATCTCACCTTTGGCTAATTCTTCAACTTGAATAGAGTCTGGATTGCGCACATGCTTGGCTAATTCAATAGCAGCAAAACGTTCAGGAGAAAAAATAATATCAACATTAAAATGAGCTTGGTAATTAAATAACCACTCCTCTCTTTGCACAGACGGCTCCACACGGCATAGAGCTTTCTTAGTCCCCATAGATTTAGCTATAGAACAAGCTACCAAGTTTAAGCTAGTATCAGGAGTCAGAGCAATAATGATGTCGCTAGTAGCAGCCCCTGCATCTGCTAAGGTGCTTGCATTAGCGCAGTGTGCGTGCATAACTCTAGCATCTAAAATCGCTTGAAGCTGCTTAATTTTGTTTTTATCAATATCAATAACACAAATACTATGTCCTTGAGCTGAAAGCTGCTTAGCTAGGTAAGAGCCAATATCGCCAGCTCCAATAATAATAATTTGCATAATTAGGAAAGATTAAATGGGAGAGTCAGCCGTGTGGATGAGTAACAGCTAATAGATAGATTTACAGATGAAACTTACAAAGGTGTGTTAGTAGAGTAATTGAGCCACGCCGTGATGACTCCGTCTCTAATTAAAGCTTTGGCTTTAATGGTTTGAACCCCAAAAATCCCACCTTCTTTACGGTAAGTAACAATCCCAGTTTGATATTTTTTCTCTTCAAAAACAAAAGGCTCACCGACAGTAAAACCTTTAATCTCATTACCTTTAAAAGCTGCAACATTATCAGAATCAGCTTTAATGAGGGCGACAATCTCCTCGTCACTAATCTCTTTGTCCATGGCAAGGAAAAGTGGCTTTAACGTTTTAGGTTCACCTGATTCTGTGAGTCCAAACAAAGGTATGTCATTGAGGTAACTTGTCGTTGTCTTAGTTGGAGCAGGCATCACCTCTAATGGCTCTTCTTTGATTATTTTAGGTTCTTCTTTGACAACCTTAACAACCTTAGGCGCCTCTATAACTTTAGGTTTATTCGCCACAACTACAGGTTTTTGAATAAGATAGGATTCTAAAAATGGATAACCCAAATAGCCTGCAGCAAATAAAATGCCACAAACAATAATTCCTGTGAAAAATGACTTCATAATCTATATGGTAAATTTTATAAACGTAAAGTTTTAGAAAATCAATCTTAATGAGCCTCCAGCCAATTTATCCCCATGCCAAACTCAGCTTTAATAGGAATATCATTAGGTAACAGCATAGATTCTTCCATGATTTTAGCTAAAACCTGAGGCAAGGTTTTAGCCTCATCAGGATGTAAATCAAAAATAAGTTCATCATGAACTTGTAGCAATAATTGAGATTTGCACTGATTTTCTTCGATATATTTATGAATATCAATCATTGCCATCTTCATCATATCCGCAGCTGTTCCTTGAATAGGCATATTAATAGCAGCGCGTTCAGCGATTTTTCTATCCATACCATTGCTTGCATTGATTTGCGGCAGATAGCGTTTACGACCCCAATAAGTCTGCACATATCCTGTTTCACGAGCTTTTACGAGCAACTCGTCAAGGCAGGTTTTAACCGCAGGAAAAGCCTGCCAATAAGTATCAATAAGCTCTTTGGCGTCTTTAAGTGCCAATCCATCTAGGCGTTGGGTCAGTCCAAAAGCGGAGATTCCATATAAAATACCAAAATTAACCACCTTAGCCTGACGGCGCATATCTCCTGTCACTAAATCGTCATCTACTTGATAGATTTTAGCTGCAGTTGCGGTGTGAATATCCTTACCTTGGACAAAAGCGTCCTTAAGAGAAGCGTCGCCCGAGAGAGCTGCCATAACGCGTAGCTCAATTTGCGAGTAGTCAATAGAGAGGAGCTGATGATCTGTATGATTAGCGATGAAAGCTTGACGAACACGACGCCCCAGCTCAGTACGCATAGGAATATTCTGCAAATTAGGATCACTACAGGAAAGCCTCCCAGTGCTAGCCAAAAGCTGATGAAAATGAGCGTGTACACGCTGAGTTTTAGGGTGTATATGCTTAGGCAGAGCCTCCACATAAGTGCTGAGTAATTTTTGATACTCACGGTAATCAAGAATGGCAGGGATTACGGGGTGCACATTTTTGAGACTTTGGAGAACAGCTTCATTTGTGGAATATTGTCCTGTCTTGGTTTTTTTGGGTTTAGGCTCAATACCTAACTGATCAAAGAGGAAAAACCCTAACTGCTTAGGTGAATTCAAATTCAACTCCTCATCGCTATAAGAATGAATCGCAGCACTATCAGACTCAAGTTTAATTAAAATCTCAGACTTAAGCTCATCAAGAATACTTAAATTCAAGCTAATTCCTTGATTTTCCATAGATGCCAACACCTGAATAAGAGGCATCTCTATATGATAAAACACACGATCAAGCTTAGTAGATTGAATTTTTTCAGTGAGCTGCAGCTTTAAATCTAGCATTAAATCAGATTTTTCTCCACTCAGCTTAGCCAAAGTCTGAGTATCCCAAATCAGAGGAGCTGCATCATCAGTAGCTCCTTCAAATAAGTTCAAACTCGATGCTTGAGATGCCTGTAAATCAGGTTTTTGCAACTCAATAGAACCAGGATCTAGCATGTGGTAATCACAATGTTTCTCTACTAATGCAGGTAAAACTTGTTGAGGTTTAGGCGTCTCAGGCTCTAATAACTGTTGAGCCAAATGCACATCAAACAAAACAGGTAGATTGGGAAAACTAGCCTCATCAAGCTTAGCCCAATAAGCCAGATAACTCACAAATCCTTTGAGATGGTAACCAACAAGCGCTGCCTGTTGATTTTTTGCCCATTCAATAAGCAACAAACAAACGCTCAAATTAGGCTTATGCAAATACAAGCTTTGACGAGGACTAATGCTAATAGCTAAACCAAGTAAAGCAGACTCAATATTTAAACGCTTGAGAGCCTCTTGAGGGGCTTCATTAGCATGGGGGGACTGCTCCCATATAGGTGCTAAACTAAGATGCTTAGGTTGCTTAAATAAAATAGCTTGTTCCGAGGCTTTTTTCAAAAATAATTGGAGCTGCTTATCCAAAGTTTGAGCGTCAAAATTTTCACAATTAAGCGACTGATAATTAGTCTGCCTGCTTTCAAAATTATTTACTTTAACAGGCTTTACGGAATCAAGTGCCTCAGCTCGTGTAGATTCCTCAGCAAACTCAAGCAACTTATTGGTCAGCTGCTTAAATCCTTGTTGATGACAAAATTCAGCAATAGGCTTAGCATCAACAGGATTGAGGCGATAACTATTAAGATCCAAATCAACCTCAATATCAGTCCAAATAGTTACCAATTTTTTATACAAAGCTAACTGATCTTTTTGAGCAGCTACATTCTCTTGTTGCTTGCCCTTAAGTTTATCAATATTAGCGACCACACCCTCAACACTCTTGTATTCATCGACTAACTTAATAGCTGTCTTCTCACCAATACCTGCAACACCAGGAATATTATCAGCAGCATCACCAGCTAAAGCCAAAATATCAATGAGCTGACGAGGTTCCTCAATTTGCCATTTAGCGCAAACATCTGCGACATCCATCACCTCAGCTACAACCTTGCCCTTAGAGGGGCGCCACAAACTAATATTATCAGTCACACATTGAGCAAAATCCTTATCAGGAGTCACCATATAAAATTGAATATCCTCATTCTTTTGCGAAATTTGATTGGCCACACTGCAAATCAAATCATCTGCTTCATAACCATCGCGCCTTAGTAATGGCATATCTAATACCTCAGCGAGCTCAATAGCTAATTTAATACAAAGGCGTAAATCATCAGGCATCGCCTCACGCTGAGCCTTATAAGCAGGAAAATCAGTATGACGCTGAGTCGGCGCAGATGTATCCAAGGCAAGCGCCATGTAATCTGGCTTCTCCTTGAGCTTAATATCACAGATGAAATTAGCTAAGCCGTATAAGCCAGAAATATTCTCCTTATCAAGATTAAGCAGAGGGTTTTTGCTAAAGGCAAAATGCGCACGATACAGCAATGCCATACCATCAAAGAGAAAAAATTTAGATTCAGCCATAGGTGATTTAATATCTAATCACAGTTTTACGCTTAAGTCACCAGATGTCAAGATAGTGGGCGAACTAATAAGCATAAATTTAGCAAATAGTTGGTGAGATAATCAGGTATTTATGTGTGCAATTTTGCTATTTTAAGTTTATAAAAAGACCCAATATATAGATGTAGAATCACACTACACGACAAGAAATCAACGATAGGAAGAAGATTTCAAGTATCATAGGTGAATTGAAGTTAATTAAAAGAATGATGACCAATAAGAAAATGCAAGTTTTAGTAAGATTAGAGCAACTGCGTTACTTTAATAAAATAAAAGAAGCCATAGCTCTTTTGCCCTTATGCTGTGTTGTTCCCTTAACTGGTATGCATATACCAGTTGGCTCTCACGCCTTGCCTAAGAACAAAATCAGTAAACGAGTAGTGCAGCTGATAAGACTCGCAGAATGCTTGAGCATTCGAGAAGCCCCCTCGAGCAACTGTCTTTAAAAACTTTCTTATTAGGCGACTAATTTTTGAGTTTTGAGGTACTGATACATTGTATGATTGAGGTGACATAATAACTTACGCATAACCGCAGTAAGAGCTATTTTTTTAGGTTTACCGTTAGCTACTAATCTCTGATAAAACTCACGTAACACAGGGTTGCACTTGCTCGCAGATAAAGCAGCCATATACAAAGCCTCTCTAATCTCACGTCTACCCCCATAAATAGAACGTTTAGCCATCATTCTGCCACTATCTCGATTAAAAGGAGCAAGACCAGCTAAAGCAGCAGCTTGATATCTGTTAATTTTGCCTAACTCAGGCATAGCAGATAATAAAGAAAAAGCCGTAAGTTCACCTACACCTTGAGTTTGACTCAATAAATCAACTGACTCACGAACAGCCGTATGCTCTTGCTTAATGGCAACTAGCTCAGCTTCGAGTTGAGCTACCTGCTTAACCAGGG
>Ga0209533_1000326_pt1 | contig 45868 bp, 39 predicted proteins | sample COG_04_FD_184748 | JGI IMG/M metagenome (GOLD analysis project Ga0209533, IMG submission 184748) | Pelagic Microbial community sample from North Sea - COGITO 998_met_04 (SPAdes) (version 2) | ecosystem: Environmental > Aquatic > Marine > Neritic zone/Coastal water | place: Helgoland, sampling...
AGAAGGATTGTTAACACGTGACCCTAGAATGGTTGAACGTAAGAAACCAGGACAAAAGAAAGCTCGTAAGAAATTCCAGTTCTCTAAACGTTAATATTGGTTTAGTATCTAAATTGTTAAGACTGCTATGGCATTACTTAGCAATTGCGAAAACGTAAAAAGAAAGTAAACAGACAATCAAAATGGCTGAAATTAAAGAACTATTAGACGCAGGTGTACACTTTGGTCACCTTACGCGTAAATGGAATCCAAACATGGCACCGTATATCTTTATGGAGCGCAATGGAATCCACATTATCGATCTTAATAAAACCGCAGTAAAGCTTAAAGAAGCTGCTGAGGCAATGAAAAAGATCGCCCGTTCGGGAAGAAAAATTATGTACGTTGCTACTAAGAAACAAGCGAAAGAAATTGTCTCTAACTCAGCAAAAGAAGTAAACATGCCTTACATTACTGAGCGTTGGCCAGGCGGTATGTTGACAAATTTCGTAACAATCCGTAAGGCTGTTAAGAAAATGTCTTCAATCGATAAAATGAAAGCAGACGGTACTTTTATGGTTCTTTCAAAAAGAGAACGTTTACAAATTGACCGTCAACGAGCAAAATTAGAAAAAACCTTAGGTTCTATCTCTGACATGTCTCGTTTGCCTGCAGCTTTGTTTATAGTAGACGTAAAACGCGAAGCAATTGCAATTGCAGAAGCGAAAAAATTAGGAATTCCTACTTTCGCTATGGTTGATACCAACGCAGATCCAGAATTAGTTAATTTCGCCATTCCTTCAAACGACGATGCTTCTAAATCAATCACTATAATCTTAGACTCAGTTAACGCTGGTGTTAAAGAAGGTTTAGCTGAGAGAAAGAAAGAAAAAGAAGTTCAAGCTGCTGCAAAGAAAGACGAAGAAGCTACCAAAGAGGCTGCTAAAGAAGCACCTAAAGAAGAAGTAAAAGAAGTAAAGGCTGATAAAGCTGAATAATTTAAAAGATAGCCCTTTGGGCTATTCTTTTTTTAACCCTTATTTTCTGTAATTATGAAAATTGCTGCCGCAGACGTAAATAAATTAAGAAAGCAAACTGGTGCCGGAATGATGGACTGCAAGAAAGCTCTTGTAGAAGCTGAAGGTGACTTTGATGCTGCTGTTGATGTTCTTCGTAAGAAGGGCCAGAAAATTGCTGCTAAACGTGCCGACAGAGACGCCTCTGAAGGAGTTGCCTTAACCAAAGTTAATGCAGAAAACACCGTTGGTGTTGCCATTGTTTTAGCATGCGAAACAGATTTCGTTGCAATTAACGACACATTTAAAACCCTTGCATCTCAGTTCGCTGAAATCGCCTTAACGCAACCAAACAAAGAAGCCTTTTTAGCTGCTGACTTTGACGGTATGACTGTAGCCGAAAAGCTGACTGAACAAACAGGTGTTATTGGAGAGAAAATTGAAATCAAAGGTTTCGAAAGAGTAGAATCTAACTTTGTAGGTTCTTATACTCACGGTTCTAAAATTGCCGTTTTGGTTGGTTTAGATAAAGTGGTAGCTAATGCAGATGTATTAGCGAAAGACCTTTCGATGCAAGTAGCCTCTATGGGTGCAACAACCTTATCGTTTAGAGATTTTGACGCTGATTTTGTGGCCTCGGAAACGGAAGCTAGAATTGCTGTAATTGAAAAAGATAATATTGAATTAGCACGTTTAGGTAAAACACTCAAAAATGTTCCTCAATACATATCAATGTCTCAATTGTCTGATGCGGTTCTTACCCAAGCAAAAACGGCTATTGAAGCTCAACTACAATCTGAAGGCAAACCAGAGAAAATTTGGGACAAAATTGTTCCCGGAAAAGTAACTCGATTTATCGCAGATAATACCAGCTTAGATCAAGAAATGTGTCTTTTAGACCAAGACTTTATCAAAGACGAAAAACTAAACGTTGCAGGTTATATTGCCACTTATGGTGATGTTGCTGTTGCTGATTTTAAAAGAGTAGCCTTAGGTTAATCTTTCAAAATATACATTTGAAACCACTCTTTTATGAGTGGTTTTTTTTTGTCATTAAAATTTCTGAATTACTTAATTTTTACTGTCAACGATTTAGCTATCTTTGAAAAACATTTTTTGAAATCTTATCGAGCTATGAAATACAAAAGAATACTACTTAAACTCAGTGGTGAAGCCCTTATGGGTGATGGTGAATACGGTATATCGCCAGAAAAAATTTCTGAATATGCAAAAGATATTCAAACCATAGTAGCTCTAGGTTGTGAGGTTGCAATTGTAATAGGTGGAGGCAATATATTCCGTGGAGTTCAAGCCGCAAATAGTGGTATGGACCGAGTTCAAGGAGATTATATGGGAATGTTAGCAACCGTAATAAACGGCTTAGCACTCCAATCTTCCTTAGAACATATAAATGTTAAAACCCGTTTAATGTCAGCCATCAAGATGGATGAAATTGCAGAACCTTTTATACGAAGAAGAGCTGTAAGGCATTTGGAAAGAGGTAGAGTGGTTATTTTCTCTGCCGGTACAGGTAATCCGTATTTCACTACAGATACTGCCGCTACACTTAGAGCAATAGAAGTAGAAGCCGATGTTATTTTAAAAGGTACCCGTGTCGACGGTATTTATACCGCCGACCCAGAGAAAGATCTTACCGCAACAAAATACGATACCATAACCTTTGATGAAGTATATCGTAAAGGTTTAAACGTAATGGATATGACAGCATTTACCTTGTGTAACGAAAACAAGTTATCCATTATGGTGTTTAACATGAACACGCCCGGAAATTTATTAAATGCGGTTATGGGTAAAGAAATTGGTACTTTAGTTACTTTTTAAGACTTAAAAAAAACACGATGAACGAAGAAGTAGAGTTCTGTTTAGATAGCGCAAAAGAAAGCATGACTAAAGCTATTATGCATTTTGAGTCTGAACTTTCCAAAATTAGAGCAGGTAGAGCGAATCCTCAAATGCTATCGGGGGTAATGGTAAACTACTACGGTTCCATGACAGCCTTGCCGCAAGTAGCCAATGTAGGAACCCCAGATGCGCGAACACTTACAGTGCAGCCTTGGGAAAAAGGAATGCTTTCAGAGCTTAACAAAGCCGTAATCAACGCTAATTTAGGTTTTAGTCCTATGGACAATGGCGAGATGTTGATTATTAACATCCCACCACTAACAGAAGAAAGACGAATTGAACTAGTGAAGCGCTCAAAAGGGGAAGCTGAAAACTGTAAAGTTGTGATCCGCTCGTCTCGTAAAGATGCAAACGACGAAATTAAAAAATTAGCAAAGGAAGGATTACCCGAAGATGTAGCTAAAGATACAGAAGCTTTAATACAGAAGCTTACCGATGCACATATTTCTAAAATTGAGTCCATTTTAAAAGAAAAGGACCTCGAGATTATGAAGGTTTAGTTTTAAAACCTACGCTTACTTTTTTCTTTTTTTCTTAACACCGTTTATCGATTATATGTGGGCAAAGATCTCTCGTTTTATACTTAGAAATAAATTTTTCTTATTACTCGCCTTACTAGCCTCCACTATTTTTATGGGCTTTAAAGCAAATGACGTTTTGTATTCGTACAAATTTATGCCTCTGCTGCCCGAAGACGACCCTGTTTTTGTTGAATACCAAGATTTTTTAAGCTATTTCGGACAAGAAGGGAATGTAGTTGTAGTAGGTTTTCAAACCGACTCCTTATTTGAGCTAGAAACCTTTAATGCCTTTTATAATCTGCGCAACGAACTTACCCAGGTTCAGGGTGTAGAGCAAGTGGTATCTCTTTTACAGGCGCATGAGTTAGTTAAAAATGAATCAACAAAATCTTTCGAGTTCAACCCGGTTTGTAAAACCAGCCTTAGTTCCGAAGAAGAATTAGCAGCAGTTAAAGCAAGCTTAGAATCGCTTCCTTTTTACAAAGACTTGTTCTATAATGCCCAAACCAATGCTTACTTAATGGCTTTAACGCTTAACAAAGCGGTGCTTGATTCTCAAGAAAGGGTAGGCTTAATTGAAGATCTAGAAGCTATAATAAATCCTTTTGCAGCACAAATTAATGTAGCCGTCCATTACTCAGGACTGCCTTACATAAGAACAAAAAGTACCGTTAAAACCAAAGCCGAGGTTAAGATGTTTATTTTCTTAGCGATGGCAGTTACAGCTTTAATCATGCTCTTGTTTTTCCGCTCTTTTTCCGCTATGTTCTACTCCATGCTGGTGGTTGGAATTGGCGTAATTTGGGCTATAGGAACAATTGCTTTATTAGGCTTTAAAATAACGGTTCTTACGGCACTTATACCTCCTCTTATCATCGTTATTGGAATTCCGAATTGTATTTTTCTGCTCAATAAATACCACAACGAATTTAAGCAACACGGAAATAAGATAAAAGCCTTAAGCAGAGTAATACAAAAAGTTGGTAACGCTACTTTTATGACCAACGCCACCACGGCTGCTGGTTTTGCGACCTTTATGATTACTCAAACTCAAATTTTAGTTGAATTTGGAATTGTAGCCTCTATAAATATCCTACTCGTTTTTTTCATCTCTTTAATTATTATCCCATCTATTTACAGTTATTTACCAGCGCCTAAAGCTCGTCATTTATCTCATCTCGAAAGATCTTGGGTAAACCGCTTAGCCCTGTGGATGGAAAATGTAGTTTTAAACTACAGGTCCAGTGTGTACTTGTTTACCATTAGCTTTTTAATAATCGCTTTTTATGGGATCTCTAAAATTCAAACCACCGGTAATATAGTAGACGATATACCAAAAGACGATCCTATTTCTGTAGATCTTATGTTTTTTGAAGAACACTTTTCGGGGGTGATGCCTTTTGAGATTATGATTGATACACGTAAAAAAAACGGTGTTAACAAACTATCTACTTTAAAGAGAATTGAAAAACTAGAGAAAGTATTGGCAGAGTACCCAGAAATCTCAAGCCCAACATCCATCGCTAATCTTGCGCGTTTTTCCAAACAAGCCTATTACAATGGAAACCCCGATTTTTACAGTTTGCCTTCTTCTCAAGAAAAAAACTTTATACTAAAATATGCTAAAAACACCTCGAGTAGCGATTCTGATTTGTTTAGTAGTTTTATGGATTCGACCAATAGTGTAGCCCGTGTTTCTTCAAGAATGAAAGACATTGGCACCAAACAAATGCGAGCTTTAAGAGATTCTATTAAACCCAAAATTGACGCTATATTTTCTCCAGACAAATACGATGTATCTATTACAGGAAACAGCGTATTGTTCCTGGAAGGAACCACCTATTTAGTTAAAAACCTTTTTAGTAGTTTACTTTTAGCCATTGGTCTTATTGCTATTTTAATGGCCTGGATGTTTTCATCTTCTCGTATGGTGGTTGTTTCCTTGCTTCCCAACTTAATTCCTCTAATACTTACTGGAGCTTTAATGGGCTATTTCGGAATTTCAATTAAACCATCAACTATTTTAGTTTTTAGTATTGCCTTCGGAATTTCTATTGACGATACCATTCACTTTTTGGCCAAATACAGGCAAGAATTAAAATCTAATAATTGGAATATTAAAATTGCAGTTATTAATGCACTTCGCGAAACAGGCGTAAGTATGTTTTATACCTCAATTGTTCTTTTCTTTGGTTTTTCTATCTTTATTGCTTCCGATTTCGGAGGAACTGTTGCCTTAGGACTTCTAGTTTCTGTTACTCTATTGTTTGCTATGATGGCTAACTTACTCTTATTACCCTCGCTGTTGCTTTCTTTAGAACGCATCATTACAACACGATCTTTTAAAGAGCCACTTATAGATATTTTAGACGAAGAAGAGGATATAGAATTGGATGCTTTAACAATACGCAAAAATAGCTAATATGAAATGGTTCTTTACCTCCGCGATACCTCCAATATTTGAGCTCTATAATTTTCTTTGAGTACACAGTAAATCTGCCGACAATCTAAATCATTACCAACACATACATGCTCGTTTACTCTAAGAAATAAATGAATACTTTTGCCTTAGTAAATAAACGAATATGCAGCGTAAAACACATGCCTGTATTTAACTAAAGATCATTGCAGCCCTTTAACTGGATGCCTAATAAACTTGATGCACATAGATGAGTAACTTAAAATCGATTAAAGAATTACAAGTTTCCTTAAACCTTGCTCTAGATAAAATTCCCTTTCAAGCAGAACCCGCTGAGTTGTACGAACCCATTTCATACATTCTCACTTTAGGAGGAAAGCGCTTAAGACCGGCCTTGGTATTAATGGCTGCCGATATGTATGGATTTGACATTGCTAAAGCCATGCCCCAGGCTCTTGGTATAGAGTTGTTTCATAACTTTACATTAATGCACGACGATATTATGGATCGGGCGCCTCTAAGAAGAGGGAAAATAACTGTTCACGAAAAATGGAACACCAATATTGGAATCCTTTCTGGCGATGCACTCTTCGTAAAAGCTTACCAATACATCGTAAAAGCAGAATCTAAACATTTACCTGTCTTAATGGACCTGTTTAATCAAACAGCTCTAGAGGTTTGCGAAGGACAACAATTTGACATGAATTTTGAAACACAAGAAGTAGTTTCGATGAATTCATATTTAGAAATGATAAAGTTTAAAACGGCCGTTTTATTAGCTTGTGCCCTAAAAAGTGGAGCCCTCATCGCCGGTGCTTCTCTAGCAGATCAAAACAATTTATACAAATTCGGTATCCATATAGGTTTGGCTTTTCAGCTTATGGACGACATTCTTGATGTGTACGGCGATCAAAAAGATTTTGGAAAGCAAATTGCAGGAGACATACTATCCAATAAGAAAACCTGCTTGTATATTAAAGCGTACGAATGCGCTTCCGAGCAGCAACGCAAAACACTTGATTACTATTTTGCACATCAAAATTTTAATGCAGAAGAGAAAATTGAAAAAGTAATGAACCTCTATGCAGCACTAAATGTAAAAGCCGCTTGCAAAGAAATGATGGACGAACATTACCATTTAGCGCTTAATTATTTAAACGCTATACGTGTAGAAGAAGCTCGTAAACAAACACTCCTGCAGTTTACAGACTTACTAATGGTGCGAGAAAACTAATGAATTTTACACTTAAAAATGTAGAAGATTACACCAAAAACTTAACTTGGATGCTGAAAACACTCAATCAAATTGAGAAAGAATTTTGCAGCCAAGCTTGGGTTTTTACAAAACCAACTCTAGCAGAAAGTGCCTTTGAAGACATTAGCCAGCAATTAGAGCCAAAAATAAGCAGGCTAATCGACAATAATGGAGTACAGTATTGTAAGCAAATACTCTATACCATTGACGTTTCTGAACGTCAAATAACAACAGCCTTAACGCTAAACGCGGATGCCCTTTTTTCCAATGTGCTCACAAATCTCATTATAAAACGGTGCCTGCAAAAAGTATTGATAAGAAACTATTATAAAAGCCCCGAAAAAGACGCCTTGGGCAGCAGCTTAGAAGAATAAATTATTTATTTTTGTTGTGAATTTTTGCGTTTAAGAAAACGATGGACAATTACTCATTTTTAGGGGCAGCGAATACTGCTTTTTTTGAGGAGATCTACGAACAGTATCTCAAAGAGCCCGATTCAGTAGAGTCGGGTTGGAGAAGCTTCTTTCAAGGTTACGACTTTGCAAACGAAACCTACTCCGAAGAAGAGCTCGAAGCTCAGTTACCAGATTCCTTTAAAAAGGAATTTAAGGTAATCAACCTCATAAACTCCTACCGGCAACGGGGGCATCTTTTTACCAATACAAATCCAGTTAGAGAGCGTAGAGACTACAATCCGAAATTAGATTTAGGTAATTTTGACTTGTCTGATATAGACCTAGACACCACTTTTCAAGCAGGAACACAATGTGGTATTGGAGCTACTTCCTTACGCAACATTATCGTTCATCTTAAACAAGTGTATTGCCAGTCTATTGGGGTAGAGTACATGTATATTCGCGATACCAAAGAAAGAAATTGGATTAAGGATTTCATTCATCAAAATGACAATCAACCAAACTTCGGACCCGATCAAAAAAAACAAATCTTAAAAAAACTTAACGAAGCAGTCGCTTTCGAAAGCTTTTTACACACCAAATACGTAGGTCAAAAACGCTTTTCGCTCGAAGGAGGAGAAGCCTTAATACCTGCCCTAGATGCTTTGGTAGAATACGGCTCTACCCTAAACATAAAAGAGTTTGTTATTGGAATGGCCCACAGGGGTAGACTAAGTGTTTTGGCTAATATTTTTAAAAAGCCCTACAAGCAAGTTTTTAAAGAATTTGAAGGTAAAGGCTACGAAGACGAAGAGTTTGATGGCGATGTGAAATACCATTTAGGCTATTCGTACGATGTAACCACCGATGCAGGTAAAGACGTAAGCATGTGCCTAGTGCCAAACCCATCGCACCTAGAAACGGTAGGAGCGGTAATGCAAGGTATTTCTAAAGCCAAAATAAACCATAAATACGCCGGCGATAATTCTAAAGTACTGCCCATAATTATTCATGGAGATGCTGCAGTTGCCGGACAAGGAATTGTATTCGAAATTGTTCAAATGGCACAGCTTCCCGCTTACCAAACAGGCGGAAGCATACATATTGTTGTAAACAATCAAGTAGGTTTTACTACCAACTACTTAGACGGACGCTCCAGCACCTATTGTACTGATGTTGCTAAAACGACCCTATGCCCTGTGCTCCATATTAATGGAGACGACGTAGAAGCGGTAGTACATGCAATGAATTTTGCCGCAGCTTACCGCCAAAAATTTAAAAAAGACATTTTTATCGACCTACTTTGTTACCGTAAATACGGTCATAATGAAGGAGATGAACCTCGTTTTACACAACCTAAACTGTATCAAAAAATAGCAAAACACCCTAATCCTAGAGAAATTTACAATCAAAAGTTGATGGCTCAAGGCGTGGTAGAAGCCAATATTGTTAAGGAAATGGCTTCTCAGTTCAAAGATTTGTTGGAAATTGATTTGAGTCAAGCTCGAAAAGAAGAAACAACAAGTATGACGCGCTTTATGGAAAAAGAGTGGGCACATATTACAAAATCCAATAAATTAGATTTTGAGTCCTCTCCTGAAACAGGTGTTTCTCGTACTGCTTTAGCAAAAATAGCCAAAGCTTTGTACACAGCTCCACAAGGGAGTCAGCTTTACAAAAAAGCACTGCGTCTTATAAAAGACCGCGACAATATGTTTAATACCACCGATCGTTTAGATTGGGGAATGGCAGAGTTACTTGCATACGGATCTATTTTGGACGAAGGCAACGAAGTTCGAATGAGCGGTCAGGATGTTGAGCGAGGCACCTTCTCGCATCGTCATGCAATTTTGAGAGATGTAGAAACCGAAGAGCGCATCAATTTATTAAATCATCTTGGAGAAGGGCAAGGGAAGTTTGAGGTATACAACTCCCTATTGTCTGAATATGCAGTATTAGGTTTCGATTACGGTTATGCTATGGCTTCGCCAGATGTATTAACTATTTGGGAAGCTCAATTTGGAGACTTCTCCAATGGTGCTCAAATTCTTATCGATCAATACTTATCGGCTGCAGAAGACAAATGGGAAATTTATAACTCCTTAGTAATGCTCTTGCCACACGGTTACGAGGGCCAAGGTTCCGAGCATTCCAGTGCGCGTTTAGAACGTTACTTAACCTTGTGTGGACAACACAATATGCAAGTGGCTAATGCAACAACTCCCGCAAACTTTTTTCACTTACTGCGTCGTCAGCTCCACAGAAAATTCCGAAAACCCTTAGTGGTCATGAGTCCTAAAAGTTTACTGCGACACCCAAAATGTGTGTCTTCTGTAAGCGATTTAGTTAGCGGTAAATTTCAAGAAGTAATAGACGATCCTAGCGCAAAAAAATCAGCAGTTAAAAAGTTGGTATTTTGTTCTGGTAAACTTTACTACGAATTACTCGAAGAAAAAGAAAAACGCAAGGCAAACGATGTTGCTTTAGTACGTTTGGAACAACTGTATCCATTCCCTAAAACACAATTAAATGCCCTTGTAGGTAAATACGATAATGCAGAAACCTATGTATGGGCTCAAGAAGAACCCGAAAATATGGGTGCCTGGGGCTTTATACTTAGACATTGGCGTAAACTGCCCCTGCAACTTGTGGCTCGTAGTGTAAGTGCTACTCCAGCCTCTGGTTCTTCCAAGCGTTCTACCCGTAGGCAGCGCGCTGTTATAGAAGGCGTATTTGAATTGTAAAAGAAATTAAGAAGTCAAAAATATACAGCTATGATCGTTGAAATGAATGTTCCATCTCCTGGTGAATCTATCTCTGAAGTAGAGATTGCAACTTGGCTTGTAGCCGACGGAGAATACGTTGAAAAAGATCAAGAGATCTGCGAAATTGATTCTGATAAGGCAACCCTTACACTGGCTGCAGAAGAAAGTGGCGCAATTTCTATTAAAGTTGAGGAAGGCGAAACTGTTGCCATTGGCGACTTAGTTTGCACCATAAATACCGATGCCAAAGGAAGCGCATCTGCCACTGCAACAAAAGCTGAAGCGCCCGTAACTAAAGCTCCTGTTAGCACTGCTTCGGTAAGTGCAACGGCAACTACTTATGCTACCGGAACACCTTCGCCTGCAGCTCGCAAAATGATGGACGAACAAGGCGTAGATCTCGCTCAAGGTTCTGGAAAAGGCGGACGCATTACAAAAGAAGATGTTGTAAAAGCCAAAACAGCTATGGGCAATGGTCCCGGCCCTCGTGGTTCGGAACGTAAAAAAATGTCGGTACTACGTAGAAAGGTAGCCGAGCGTTTGGTTTCGGTTAAAAACGAAACAGCTATGCTTACTACTTTTAACGAGGTAGACATGAAGCCTATAATGGACCTGCGTAAAATTTACAAAGAAGAATTTAAAGAAAAATTTGGAGTAGGATTGGGCTTTATGTCCTTTTTTACCAAAGCTGTTACCCGAGCGTTAAAATTATTTCCCGATGTAAATGCCATGATAGATGGCAAAGAAGTAATCTACTACGACTATGCAGACATCTCCATTGCGGTAAGTTCGCCTAAAGGACTTATGGTTCCGGTAGTGCGTAATGCAGAGTTGTTAGATTTTGCTGGAGTAGAATCGGAAATAAAACGTTTGGCCATAAAAGCACGCGACGGTAAAATTAGTATGGACGATATGCTGGGTGGTACCTTTACCATTACCAACGGTGGTGTATTTGGTTCCATGTTATCTACACCCATTATAAACCCACCGCAATCGGCCATTTTAGGAATGCACAATATTGTAGAACGCGCTATGGTTGTAGATGGTCAAATCGTAATTCGTCCTATAATGTACGTGGCTCTTTCTTACGACCACCGTATTATAGACGGACGCGAGTCTGTTGGATTTTTATGTGCCGTAAAAGAAGCTTTAGAAAATCCAGTGGAATTTTTATTGGATGGAGAATCCAATGTAAAAAGTAGTTTAGGACTGTAATTAGAACTCTTTATAAATACAGAGCCCCTTCATTTATGTGAAGGGGCTTTTTTATTCCGAAGTAATTTGTAGTATTGCACTAATATAATTAACTAGATAATAAATTACAACAAGCATGAAACATCAATTATTTAAATGTACACTTTTCTTGGCAGGAATTCTTTCTTTTACTAGCTGTACCAAAGACCCAGCATCTCTTACATTAGCCAAGCCTGTAGAGCCCACTATTGCCCTTAAAAGTTTTCCAACCTTTCCCACTTTTGCTGTTCATATTCTCGAAAGAGAATTTTTAAACCAAAAAGCACTCGACAGCGAACGTGTTGCTAAACTTAATTTAAACGAATACATAGAAGCAAGGCTCTTAGAGCTGGGTAAATCTGTAAAAAAAAGTACGATTAAGCTATAAACAAAACATACACAAAAGGTATGTGGTGCTGTAGTTTACCCAGAATCTTACCCACAAGCAGAAGCTGAGGCAGACGCAATAAACAATACTAAATACATTTGGTTTACAGCAGATTAATACAAGACAGCAGATGAAACATAGCAACACATTTTTACTAATTTTTGTACTTTGCTTATTTTCGGCATGTACGAATTATACAACCTATCATTCTTTTTACATCCGTAATACCAGTACAGATACTCTTGAGTTTCGCTTCAAAACTGAAGAAATGGAACAGGGAATTGATTCTATTTTGCCACCTTATGTGCCTCCTCAAGGATCCTCTTATACAAAATATGTCGAGCCAGGAAAGGAAGACCGGCTGACTAATGAGTTTATTTTAGAATATTTTGAACGCTTAGAATTCATAAAAAACGCAGACACTTTTCGCTTAAATGCTTTAAACATAGATGTTTGGATTTCTTATTATGATGAGGGCACAGATTGGTTTGAATCTTCAAATCGGCACCAATATGGTATTTCGGTAACCGATGAATATTTAGCGCAGTAAAAAACACATTTGATTTGAGTACTACTGATAAAATAGGCATTGTACTGCTGATAAGTAAACGTTTTTTGTCGTGTTTAACTCTGTCTTAGAAGTCAGTAACCAAAATTTGTAGTGAAGTGTAAATTTCACTAAAGAATAGATAAAAATGTATTCAAAACATACTAGTTTTGCTTTTAGTGCATTTATAAAGACATATGCATCTAAAAATCAGTAGTTTAATTTCGACCTATTAACATTCATTTAACATCTCTTTAACTTAGGGCTAAGTAGAATAGTTTTACATTTGCTAAAGAATTTTAGCCTATTGAACTTATGATCCCACGAGTAAGATTTCAGAACAAAGAGCAGGTTCCTTTTGTAAAGGAATTGAGAAAACGCGTAAACGGATATTTTAAAGAGAATAAAATCTCTAGAAATGCCAATGCTCACATGGTTGTAAAAACCATTGCAATGTTTTTGCTCTACCTTATCCCTTATGCTTTTGTATATACAGGAATACTTTCGGGTGGCTGGGCAGTACTTTTAGCCCTCACTATGGGAATAGGTATGGCGGGTATTGGTATGAATGTGATGCACGATGCCAACCATGGTGCTTACTCCTCCAATCCAAAAGTAAATAATTTAATAGGTATTTGTATTCACTTAATTGGTGGAGACGTATACAATTGGAAGGTGCAACACAATATTTTACACCATACCTACACCAATATAGACGGTTTGGATGGTGACATTCATCAAGATCCATTACTTCGACTTTCCTCGGAGCAAAAGTGGGGCAAAGGACATAAGTTTCAACATGTTTATGCCTTTTTCCTCTATACTTTAGGTACGCTTTTATGGTCTGTAATAGATTTTATACAGTACCGCAGGTTTACAAAAATGGGTTTAAGCCCAGAGGGTAAACTAAACAAGCCAAAACAATTCAGAAAATTACTAACTTATAAAGTAGCGTACTGGATGTTTATTTTTGTGGTACCCATGGTTTTTTCTCCTTTTGTTTGGTGGCAAGTAATTTTAGGCTGGTTGTTAATGAATATGGTTGCTGGTTTTATACTAACCGTTACATTCCAATTAGCTCATGTGGTAGAAGGGGTTTCTTTTCCGGTTCCTTCAGACAAGGGTAAGGTAGAAAATGAGTGGATGATACACCAGTTAAAAACAACTGCCAATTTTGCTAAAAAGTCTAAACTGGTAACCTGGTATGTGGGCGGTTTAAATTTTCAAATCGAACACCACTTATTCCCAAACATTTGTCATGTTCACTACAAAAAGTTATCAGACATAGTTAAGGCTACAGCCGAGGAGTACGGTATAATGTACAACGATAAAAAAACGTATTTAGAAGCGGTTCGCTCTCATTATAAGATGTTAAAGCAATTGGGTGTTAAACCCATATTATCTTAAACAGCATATATATCTAAGAAAAAAAGCCGCTTTAATAGCGGCTTTTTTTCTTAGTATTGCACACTATAAATTCAATAAACGCTGTACATGTTTAGGTACTTATTTTGCCTCCTATTAATTGGTTTTTCCTGGTCTAATTTTGCTGAGAATCCATTTGAACCCGATAGCTTAAAAAAGTGGAAATCATCTGCTGTATCTTCCTTAAATTTTTCTCAAGTAAGTTTTAACAATTGGGCCTCTGGAGGCGAGTCATCCATTTCTGCTACCGGATTGTTTATGTATGATTTGAGCTTTTCAGATTCTCTTATACTCTGGGAAAACTCTTTCGATATCGCTTTTGGGATTATACGAGAAGGCGCCATGGAATCTTTAGCAAAAAGCGACGATAGAATAGAGTTTAACACTTCCTATGGATGGTCTGCTTTTAAAAAATGGTACTATAATTTTAGTTTTAATTTCCGATCGCAGTCTGCTAAGGGATTCGAAAGTAGAGGAGATTCAAATCTAATTTCAGATTTTTTAGCTCCTGCTTACAGTACCATTTCATTAGGAATGAGTTACAGAAACACCGCTAAGAGTTTAAGTTTACAAGTACTTCCGTTAAGTGGGAAGTTAACCTACGTTCACAATCAGAAATTGGCCAATGCAGGTGCTTTTGGTTTGGATGGAGCTACCTATGGCCAAAATGGCTTTTTAGTTAAGTCTGGTAATCGATTGCGAAGTGAGTTTGGCGGTTCGTTAAAAATTCAATACAAAAACAATTTGTGGGAAAATGTTAAGCTAGACACTCAGGCAAGTCTATTTTCTAATTACAAGGGTAAACTCTCGCATATAGATGTAGATTGGCAGCTTCTTTTAATCATGAAAGTGAATAAGTATTTAAGTGCAAATATTACCACGCACTTAATTTACGACGACGATGTAAATCTTGCATTAGACTTAGATAAGGACGGTGTATTTGAAAGCTCAGGTCCGAGAGTTCAATTTAAAGAACTTTTTGGTTTGGGCTTGAGTTATTCCTTTTAAAGGGATTTGTTTCTTTTACTCCATAAAGTATTTATTTAGGTTAGCTGTCAAGTATACTTTGTAGGTGGTAAAGTGCAATTTCTAGTTCGGTAACCTTATCAAAAACCAAGCTTAATTTATTGTTTCGTTCTTTCATTTGGCAAGCTCTAGGATTGGCTTTTATAAAGTTAAGCACCCCTTTAAATTTTTCCGATTCAAAAAAGTTAGACTGCGGATTTGCAATAAAGTAAGCAATCATTTTATTGGATTTTAATACAATTTTTTCAAATCCTAAATCGCGTCCTAACCAGCGTAATTTAATAGAGTTTAGTAGTTTTTCTACCGATACAGGAATGGGTCCAAACCGATCCGTCAGATCTTTTTCGAAAACGCTTAATTCTTTAATATCCTTTAAATTGTTAAGATTTTTATAGAGTTGCAGTCGCTCCGAAATGGAGTTTACATACAGGTCTGGAATCAATATTTCCATATCGGTATCTATTTGACATTCGTCTACAAAGAAGGAATCAGCATCTTCTTTTTTGTAAAGGTCTTTAAATTCAGTTTCCTGTAACTCTCTTACGGCCTCATTTAAAATTTTCTGGTACATTTCAAACCCAATATCAGATATAAAACCGGATTGCTCAGCACCTAAAATATCTCCAGCTCCACGAATTTCCAAGTCGCGCATGGCAATGTTAAATCCAGCTCCCAAATCCGAGTGCTGTTCTAAAGCTTGAATACGCTTTCGTCCTTCCTCGCTCATGCTAATTCTTGGAGGCGTAACTAAATAACAAAAGGCTTTTTTATTAGAGCGTCCTACACGCCCTCTCATTTGATGTAAATCGCTTAATCCAAAATTTTGCGCATCGTTTATAATAATAGTATTGGCATTAGGAATGTCTAAACCACTTTCTATAATGGTGGTAGATACCAATAGGTCGAATTCCCCTTCTATAAAATCCATCATCAAACGCTCCAGCTTTGGCCCGTCCATTTGACCATGGCCAATACCCACTTTTACGTCTGGGCACAAGCGTTGTATCATACCGGCAACTTCTTTAATGTTTTCAATTCTGTTATGAATAAAGAAAACTTGTCCGCCTCTAGATACTTCGTATTGAATAGCATCTCTTAGCGTTTCTTCATTAAAGCCTATGTTTTGTGTTTGTACGGGCTGTCTGTTAGGTGGGGCGGTTTTAATGGTAGACAAATCTCTTGCTGCCATTAGCGAAAACTGTAGAGTACGCGGAATTGGAGTGGCGGTTAAGGTGAGCGTATCTACATTGGCCTTAATGGTTTTTAGCTTGTCTTTTACCCCAACACCAAATTTTTGCTCTTCATCTATAATTAGCAAACCTAAATCGATAAACTTCACGTCTTTTCCTACAATTCTATGAGTTCCAATAATAATATCCAATTTACCATCGGCTAAGTTTTGCAGGGTTTCTTTTTGTTGTTTAGCCGTTTTAAAACGATTTATATAATCTACACTTACCGGAAAATCTTTTAATCTTTTTCTAAATGTTTTATAGTGTTGTAAGGCTAGGATGGTCGTAGGCACCAATATGGCTACTTGTTTATTATCGCAAACGGCTTTAAAGGCAGCTCTTATGGCAATTTCGGTTTTACCAAATCCAACATCACCACAAACAAGACGGTCCATTGGCATGGCAGATTCCATGTCTTTTTTCACGGCTATTGTTGTTTTTAATTGGTCTGGTGTATCCTCGTATATAAAGCTGGCTTCTAGTTCGTATTGTAAATAATTGTCTGGACTAAAAGCAAAACCTTTTACTGTTTTTCGTTTTGCATACAATTGTATCAGATCGAATGCAATGGTTTTAATGTTTGTTTTGGTTTTTTGCTTTGTTTTGGCCCATTGAGGCGATCCGAGCTGATGAATTTTTGGCGCTTTTCCTTCCTTACCGTTAAACTTAGCTATTTTATGGAGCGAATGGATGCTAACATATAGCAAATCGTTGTTTCGGTAAATTAGTTTTATAGCTTCTTGTTTTTTGCCCTGGACATCAATTTTTTGTAATCCTCCAAATTTCCCTACTCCATGGTCTATGTGAGTTACAAAATCGCCAATTTCTAAATTAGTAATTTCATCTAAAGTGATGGTTTTTTTATAGTTTTGAGCAGATTTTAATTTAAACTTATGGTAGCGCTCAAAGAGCTGATGGTCGGTGTAACAGAGCAATTTGTTCTCGTGGTCAATAAATCCTTGGTGCAAAGGAAGTAACATGGTGTTAAATCTAAAGTTGCCTTCTATTTTCTCAAAAATACTGTGAAAACGCTCTTCTTGTTTTTGAGAAGAGCACATGATTATGTTTTGGTAGCCTTCTTTAGTTTGCTCATTAAAATGAGCTATAATAAGATCGAATTGCTTATTGAAACTCGCCTGAAAGGAGGTGTTAAAATCTATGTTTACTACCGATTTTTTTGTGTTACTGCCAAAGGAAACAGATTTAAATGCTTTAATTGATTTTTTAAAAACTTTGGCGTTTATAAAAAGTTCTTCAGGTTTTAAGTGCTTTACTTCGCCACTTAAGTTTTCGTAAGCATCGTATGCTTTTAGGTATAGTTTGTCTAGTTGTCCTTCGCAAAGACCTTGGTCGTCTATCCATACCGTAGCATTTTGGTCTAGGTAGTTCATAAAAGGAATGCGCTCCTCTACCATGTCTTTGTTCTCTACATTAGGAATGATGTTAAGTTTCTTAACTTCTAAAATAGAGAGTTGAGTGTTGATGTTGAAACTTCGAATGCTTTCGACCTCGTCTCCAAAAAACTCGATTCTATACGGATGTTCGTTTGAAAATGAAAACACATCCACAATACCGCCTCTTATAGAGAATTGCCCGGGTTCTACAACAATTTCAGTATACTCAAATCCGTACTCAAATAGTGTTTCGTTTAAAAATTCAATTCCTATTTCTTCTCCAATATTTAGTTTAAGTGTGTTTTTTGTAAGCTCTTTTTTTGTGATTACTTTTTCAAACAATGCATCTGCGTAGCTTACTATACACGAGGGTTTTCTACGAGAACTTAAGCGGTTTAAAACTTCGGCTCGCATTAATACATTCGCATTGTCAGTTTCTTCTATTTGGTAAGGTCTTCGGTAGGAACCGGGATAAAATAGCAAGTCCTTTTCAGATACAAATTGTTCCAAATCATTAAAAAAGTAGGCAGCTTCTTCTTTGTCTTTTAAAATGAAAATATAAGCTTGCTCATCTTCATTAAAACAACAAGATCCGAGTATACTAGCGGCAGAGCCAGAAACTCCAGATAAATGAATTTTCTTTACTGATGCTAGGGTTTGTAAAATATTTTTGCTTTTTACACTTTGTAGGTAACCGTTTAGTAATTCACTTTTTTTCATCTTTCTGGAATAACTTTACCCCAATCAAAGCTTTGATTGGGGTGTGTATTAATTCGTATAAGGGGCATTCAAAATAAGCAAAGGTGTTTGTATCTTCTTTTTTTAGCTTAAAAAGCTAAGTGCTTTTTTCATCATTTCTTCAGAACCTGTAAAAAAGGGAGTTCTTTGGTGAATTGTATTTGCTTTAATATCTAGCAGTCTGTGTTTGCCAGAAGTTGCTGTTGCTCCTGCTTGCTCTGCAATCATTGCAATAGGATTGCATTCATAAAGTAAGCGGAGTCTTCCCTGTGGAGCATCAGCAGTTGCTGGGTAAATAAAGATGCCGCCCTTGAGCATGTTCCGATGAAAATCGGCCACCAAAGAACCCATAAACCGTGCAGTATGTGTACGTTTACCTGTAGTTTTTAGTTCTTTGCAATAGGTAATATAAGCCTGGATGTTTGGGTTTACAGAATTAAAATTCCCTTCGTTAAAAGAGAATATAGTTCCTTGTTTTGGTGTTTTTATCGAGGCATTCGACAGTGCAAATACTTCGGGTTTGGCATCGTAAGTAAAGGCATGAACGCCTGAGCCACAGGTATATATTAATACCGTTGAGGTTCCGTAAAGAACATAGCCTGCAAGGATTTGTTCGTATCCATAACGATTAAATTCTTCTGCTTTGCAAACGCCTGTTTGATTGCGTTTAAAAACAGAAAATATTGTTCCTACAGATATGTTTACATCAATATTCGAAGATCCATCCAATGGGTCGGTAGCAAATAAGTACTCTCCTGTATCGTTCAGTTGTATAATGTCTTCATTTTCTTCGCTTGCAATAGCCGCAATATGGCCACAGGCTCCGAGTGCCTCAATAAACTGATCGTTGGCAAATAAATCCATTTTTTGAACTTGTTCGCCTTGGATGTTTTTACTACCAGCAGCGCCCAAAATGTCAACAAGTCCGGCTCTGTTTATTAGGAGATGAACTGCTTTAGAAGCTTTTTCTACTGCGTTTAAAATAGAACGTATTTCCGTCGGATTTTCGCCGTGAAGTGCCGGATTTGAATCTATAAATTTTGGGAGTACTATTAAATCTTTGCTTGTCATAATTTTATTTAAGACTTAGTCTATTTTAAAGCTAATACCAGCTGTATAACCTGTAAAATATTCAATTTTTGGCGAGTCGTTTAGGCCCACTTTTCCACCTTCGTAAAGATCCAGTCTATCGCTGAAACAGTAGTTTAATTCTGCGGCCAAATTAAAGCCAAAGTAAGGGGTTAAGTAATATTCAAAATCCAAAGTGATGGGAATAAATACGGTCTTAAAATTATCCTGAGTATCTGGCCAATAAAAGTTCTCTGAATGCAGTTTAACTTTAGAGGAAATTACACCTAAGCCTGCAGCCAAATTTATTCTCAACATATTCATATTAGACTCCTTTTGCTTGATAAGTTGTTTCTTTACTAAGAAACTATAAGCTAAAAAAGAATTGCTAAATTCACTTTCTCTGGATTCGGAAAAATCATAGGAATAATTATACGTATCGCCTTTTCCGTAAAGATGACCAATGCTCACTTTTGTAGTTAGAGACATTCCTGCACTCACGCGTTTGTTTATGGTTAAATTTGTTGTGGTAGAGCGCTCGTCTGTTTTTTCATCTAAATCTCCCTTAAACTCAAGAATACCGTATGAAATGTTTGCGCTGTATGCATTTTTGTAGGTGTTATTATACAAACCAACTTTTCTATTTGTACTATTAAAATTTGATCTTATTTGTCCGACGAGTTGAAGAGAGAATAAACAAGTAAATAAAAGGAAATATACTTTTTTCATGCTTACCTTATTTTATAGCACATCCCAATATTAAACATCAGCTGGTTGTCTACTCCATTGCTTTTCACCTCGTATAAATCTATTTTGTCGTTTAAATACAAATTATTGGTTATCGAAGCCATAAAACCAAAGCCCTGTTCTAAATAATAACTTGCTTCTATGCCTAAGGGAATGTATAAGGAACTAATTGTTTGTTGTTTCTCTGGGTTTTCATCATCCAGATTAAGGTTAAATAGTTTTACCTCTGCAATGTAATATCCCGTTCCAAATAGAAGATGCAACTGGGGTATTTTTTTTCCCGAGTTAATGCTTTTTATTTTTGAGATGGACCTTCGGTAGGCAATGTGGCCTTGTAGGTATTGGCTTCTAAAATAACGATCAAAACTACTTACATCAAAATCTGATTCGCCACTGTTTTTACCCGCAGTAATCGCAAATTGATATCCTTTTTTTGGTCCTTTTTCTTTATTAAAACGCATGGATAATGCAACGTTTGGTAAGTTTCGCTCTGATGAGTTGTGTCTTAAGTCGCCAAGAAACACTGTGTTTCCATAGGATAAAGAGCCGTTCCATTCTATTTTTTGAGAAGTTTTGCTATTAGCTATCGCTTTAAATTTAGATTTTCTCTGAGCAAATAATGGAGTACTATAAAGAAGAATAAGTGAAAGTAGTATTGCGTTTTTCATTGTTCTTGTTGAAAAAATTATTCAACAAAGATAAGTTTTATGAGCGGTTGACAAAATCCTTTTATTTACTAGTTGTTTAATCTGTATGATCGTTGTTTTTAAGTAGGTGTTATTTGACATTATATTTCATTTTAATAAAATGAAATATCGATATTTTCATCTTACCTTGCTCATGAAATAAATTTTTAAACATGAAAAAATTTCTTATACTATTGTTCGCAATGACCTTATCCAATTCGTGCGTACAGTCACAAGACAATCACTCTATGGAACATACCAATAAACTCATAACAGAAACATCTCCTTATTTATTGCAGCACGCTCACAATCCTGTTAATTGGTATCCGTGGGGAGCGGAAGCTTTCGAAAAAGCAAAAGCGGAGAACAAACTGGTTATTGTAAGTATCGGATATTCTGCCTGTCATTGGTGCCATGTAATGGAGCACGAAAGTTTTGAGGACGATTCTGCCTCTAAGGTAATGAACGATAGGTATATTTGTGTAAAAGTAGATCGTGAGGAGCGCCCAGATGTAGATCAGATTTATATGAATGCTGTACAGTTAATGACCGGTAGAGGAGGTTGGCCTCTAAACTGCGTTGTTCTGCCCGATGGACGTCCAATTTGGGGTGGTACTTATTTTAGAAAAGACCAGTGGATTGAGCAAATCAATCAGATTGCAGATTTCTATAAAAGCCAGCCGGATAAAGCTATAGAATATGCCGAGAAGTTAACCCAGGGAATAAAGCAAAGTGAGTTGGTTAGTCTAAATACGAAAGCACCAAACTTTACCAAATCTCAGCTAGATCGTATTTACAGCACCTGGGAAAAACAATTTGATACGCTCGAAGGAGGCCCAGACAGATCGCCTAAATTTCCAATTCCCAATAATTATCAATTTCTTTTGCGTTACGCACACTTAAGTAATAATAAAGCTGCCTTAACACAAGTGAAATTAACACTCGATAAAATTGCTTACGGAGGAATCTACGATCACTTGGGTGGTGGAATAGCTCGTTATGCTACCGATAAATTGTGGAAAGTACCTCACTTCGAAAAAATGCTGTACGATAATGGTCAGGTAATAAGTCTTTACAGCGAGGCATACCAAAAATTTAAAGACGAAGATTATAAAACATTAGTATACGGAACACTGGAGTTTATCGAAAGAGAACTCCAATCGAAAGAGGGCGCTTTTTACTCTGCTTTGGACGCAGATAGCGACGGGGAGGAAGGAAAGTTTTATGTTTGGAAAAAAGAAGAGTTGCAAACTCTTTTAGGCGAGAGTTTTGAGCTGTTTGCAGATTACTACAACATTAATAGCAAAGGATATTGGGAACACGATAACTACATTCTGTTAAGAGAAGACGACAACGCAAGTCTAGCAAAAAAACACAACATTACACAGGCAGAGCTGAAAGCAAAGATGGCTGTTTCTCAAAAGATTTTAATGGCAGAGCGCGACACCAGAGTTAGACCCGGCTTAGATGATAAAACCCTAAGCTCATGGAATGGCTTGATGTTAAAAGGATATGTAGATGCTTACTTAACTTTTGGCGAGCCACATTTTTTAGACGTAGCACTAAAAAATGCGAATTTTATTTTAGACAAACAAAAGCGAAAAGATGGGGGCTTAAACCATTCGTACAAAAAAGGGCGCTCTACCATTAATGGATACTTAGAGGATTACGCTTTTGTTATCGACGCATTTTTAAAATTACACGAAGCTACTTTTGATGTAAAATGGTTAAAAGAAGCAAATGCTCTAATGGCCTATTCAATAGCGCATTTTTACGATCAAGAATCCGGAATGTTCTTCTTCACTTCAGACGAAGACCCAGCCTTAATTGCACGTAAAATGGAAGTAAACGATAATGTAATTCCAGCGTCAAATTCTGCAATGGCCAACAATTTATTTCTACTAAGTCATCATTACGATAACAAAGATTACAAGGAAATGGCTCTTAAAATGCTCAACAATATTGTCGACAAAATAGAGTCCTATCCTGCGGGATATTCGAATTGGTTAAATTTAGTACTCTCTCAAGTATACCCCTTTTACGAAGTTGCTATAGTTGGTAAGAAAGCGGAAATCAAATCAATAGAACTCCATCAGACCTACGTTCCAAATAAGATGCTATGTGGTGCAAAAAAGGAAAGTACACTTCCACTTTTAGCAAACCGTTACAGCAAAGGACAAACACGTATCTTTGTTTGCGAAAATAAAGTATGTCAAATGCCTACAGAGGAATCGGCTGAGGCGCTTAAATTGATGCTAAACAAATGATTGTAGTTACAGGAGCAACAGGTTTTATAGGTTCTTGCATGGTTTCGAAGCTAAACCAGGAGAATTTTAAGGACATTATTGTCGTTGATGATTTTTCTCGAGCAGATAAAAACGCGAACCTTGAGGGGAAAGAGTACACGGAAAAAGTACATAGAGACGATTTCTTTGTTTGGTTGAAAATTAATGAAAATCAAGTACAGTTTATAATTCACATTGGTGCTCGTACAGATACCAGTGAGTTTGAAATTTCTATTTTTGATAAACTCAATCTTAATTACACCAAAGAAATGTGGAATGCATGTGTAGAATATGGCATTCCTTTGCTCTATGCATCTTCTGCAGCCACGTATGGTTTAGGCGAGCATGGATACGATGATTCGCATGAAATAGTGGGTAAGTTGCAGCCTTTGAACCCTTACGGCGACTCAAAAAACGATTTCGACAAATGGGCTCTAGCTCAAGAACGCAAGCCTTACTTTTGGGCAGGCATGAAGTTTTTTAATGTATACGGCCCTAACGAATACCATAAAAGCAGAATGGCATCTGTGGTTTACCATACTTACAAGCAAGTTCGTAAAACAGGTGGTATGAAACTGTTTAGGTCTCACCGTCCCGATTTTGAAAATGGAATGCAGTTACGCGATTTCGTATATGTAAAAGATGTGGTAGAAGTTTTATACTTCTTTTTACAGCATCGAAAAAACTCGGGATTGTACAATTTAGGTACTGGTAAAGCAAGGGCTTTTTTAGATTTAACCAAAGCTACGTTTAAGAGTATGGAAGTAAACGAGTCGATACGTTTTATAGATACTCCAGTAGATATTCGCGACAAGTACCAATACTATACCCAAGCAAACATGTCTAAGCTGGCGGGTATTGGGTATGCTAAAAAGTTTCATTCTTTAGAAGAAGGTGTAGCCGATTATGTTGAGAATTACCTAATGAAAGAGGTGTATTATTAGCCCATTTTTAAAGCTGGCTTAATAAAGTTTATAGGCACTAAACAAGAGTTTTACACTCCATTAGTATCGGTGTTAATTTGAGCTTATTTCTTATTTCTAAAACCATTTCTTAGAATAAAAACATGTATATTTGCAGCCGTTTTAGTAGGGTTTAGTTAGCTTAACAGGCTCATAAACAAGGTTTAAAAAATAAACGTACGATTGATGAATATTTCAAAAGAAAACATAGACGCTTTAAATGCAGTTATTAAAATTGAGCTAAGTGCTGCAGATTATCAAACTCAAGTAGATGCAAAATTGGCTAATTACCGCAAAACTGCAGATATGCCCGGTTTCCGCAAAGGAAAAGTCCCTATGGGAGTAATCAATAAGCGCTATGCTGTTCCTGTAAAAATAGAAGAAATTAATAAAGTTCTTTCCGACACTCTTACCAACTATGTGGTAGCAGAGAAGTTAGACATTTTAGGAAATCCATTACCTAAAGACGGCTCTCATATTAACTGGGAAAGTCAAAACGACTTTACTTTTGAGTATGAAATTGGTTTGGCACCTGATTTTGAAGTGCAAATTTCCAAAAAAAATAAAGTAGACTATTATACCATCAAGGCCGATACGGTAATGATAGATCGTTATGCCGAAGATATTGCTAAACGCTACGGTAAAATGTCTAACCCAGCCATAGTGCAAGACAAAGATCTCATTTACGGTACTTTCCTAGAATTAGATGTGAATGGAAAAGAATTAGAAACCGGTTTAAGTAATCAGGCCTCCATTTCTCTCGAAACAATAAGTACTCAAGAGCTTAAAGATGCTTTTATTGGCTCTTCTAAGGGTGCAATTGTTACCATAGATCCACACACATCTTTTGTAAAGGATACCGATGTTTCCACTTTGTTAGGTATAGATAAAGAGGCCTTTAATACGCTAAGCGCGAAGTTCTCTTTCACCATTGATAACATCAGTCGAATGGAGCCAGCAGAATACAACACAGAACTCTTCGATAAAATGTACGGCGAGGGGCTTGTTAAAACAGAGCAAGAGTTTAGAGCAAAAATAGCTACCGAAGCTGAAGCGATGTTTGTAGCAGAATCAGATCGTAAGTTCCAAAACGATGCAGTTGAGTATCTTTTAAGTAAAACTTCTTTTGAACTTCCAGAAGAGTTTTTGAAAAAATGGATGCAAACAGTATCAGAAACTCCGGTAACACGAGCCGAAATTGAAGATCAATTTGTGGGCTATAAAACCTCTTTAAAATGGCAGATAATAGAAAATAGAATTGCCAAAGAAAATAAGTTAAGCGTTACTAGAGAAGAAGCAATAGCAGAAACAAAGAAACTAATTACAGCTCAAATGGCTCAATACGGTCAAATGGCTCCAGAGGAAGAGATGTTAGAACAATACGCCAATCAAGTTTTGGCAAATAAGAAAGAGGAAAAAAACATTTACGACCGTGCATTTGCTTCTAAAATGACGGCATTCTTCAAAGAGAACTTTAAAATGAATCCAAAAGAAATATCCTACGAAGAATTCGCTAAATTAGGACAAGCCTAATTATCGATTTTTAACTGTAAAAAAAGCTTAGTGTTTACGGTCCATTTTTTACTTTAGACACATTAATTTTAATCACTACAACACTTATGTTTTCACAAGACGAATTTCGAAAATACGCTATTAAACACCATGGGATAAGTAGCACCACCGTTGATTCATTTACTTCAATGATGGACAACTATATTTCGCCAACAATTATAGAGGAGCGTCAAATGAATGTAGCTTCTATGGATGTTTTCTCTAGGTTGATGATGGATAGAATTATCTTTTTGGGCGTTCCAATAAACGATTATGTGGCTAACATAATTCAGGCTCAGCTTTTGTTTTTAGAATCTGTAGATTCAAAAAAAGACATTCAAATATATTTAAATTCTCCTGGTGGAGGAGTTTACGCTGGTTTAGGTATTTACGATACCATGCAATACATAGCTCCAGATGTTGCTACCATTTGTACCGGAATGGCTGCAAGTATGGGAGCCGTATTGCTTTGTGCTGGGGCAGAAGGCAAGCGTACAGCATTAAGACATTCTCGTGTAATGATTCATCAACCTCTAGGTGGAGCGCAAGGTCAAGCATCGGACATCGAAATTACTGCTCGAGAGATACAAAAATTGAAAAACGAATTGTATACCATTATTTCTGAGCATTCTGGAAAACCATTTGATGAAGTATGGAAAGACAGCGATAGAGATTATTGGATGACTTCTAGCGAGGCAAAAGACTATGGAATGATAGATGAAGTTCTAATAAAAACAAAGTAATTTTTTATTGAGCCAAAACCTTTAGAATAAAAAAGACCTTCCATTTGGAAGGTCTTTTTTATTATTGAAACATTTCTTTGACTTTATCAAAGAATGACTTGTTGTCTTTATCCGGATCAGGTTGAAAGTTTTCTTCGTCTCTGCAAGCTTCAAAAAACTCTTTCTGATCTTTGGTCAGTTCTTGAGGTGTCCAAACATTAACGTGTATAAGTAGGTCACCACTACCGTAACGTTCTACGCTAGGCAATCCTTTTCCGCGGAGGCGCAAAATTTTACCAGACTGGATTCCGGCTTCAAGTTTAATCTTCACCTTTGAAGAAATGGTTTGAATTTGTGGGTTACTTCCAAGTACCGCATCTATATAACTAATGTACAAGTCGAAGTGCAAATTCTTTCCGTCGCGTTTTAAAGATTCGTGTGGAATTTCTTCAATAACAACAATTAAGTCTCCAGCAATACCATCTCTAGGTGCCATGTTTCCTTTTCCAGAAACCGATAGCTGCATTCCATCTTCTACTCCTGCAGGAATGTTTATACTTACTTCTTCTGGCTTTTTAACAACTCCTTGGCCGCTGCACGATTTGCAAGCACTGGTAGCTGTTTCTCCTTGTCCTCCACATCCGTTACAGGTAGCGGTTGTTTGCATTCTACCTAAAGGCGTGTTTACAATTTGGGCCGTTTGCCCGGCTCCATTGCACTGTCGGCAGGTATTTAAATTACCATTTTCTGCTCCGGTAGCATTGCAGTCATCACAGCCTACATTCTTTTGTATCTTTATTTTCTTTTCTACTCCAGCAGCAATTTCTTCTAAGGTAAGTTTTACGCGAACTCTTAAATTTGACCCTTTACTGCGTCGTCTTCCACCTCTAGAACCACCACCACCACCAAAGGCAGATCCGAATATGTCGCCAAACTGACTAAATATGTCGTCCATATTCATGCCGCCGCCGCCGAAGCCACCGCCGCCGCCAAAGCCACCGCCACCTTCAAGCCCTGCATGTCCGTATTGGTCGTAGCGTGCTCTTTTGTTCGCGTCGTTTAAAACCTCGTAAGCTTCTGCAGCTTCTTTAAACTTGCCTTCGGCTTCTTTGTTGTCAGGGTTTTTATCCGGATGATGCTTAATCGCTAATTTGCGGTAAGCTTTCTTTAGATCCTTATCTGTAGCTCCTTTGGTAACTCCTAGAATATCGTAATAATCTCTTTTAGCCATTGGTATGGTTATTTTCCAACTACAACTTTCGCGTATCGGATTACTTTATCGTTTAATAAATAGCCTTTTTCTGTTTCGTCTATAACTTTTCCAATCATCTTCTTAGAAGGTGCCGGAATTTGAGTAATAGCTTCATGAAAGTCGGTATCGAAAGCTTTACCAATAGAAGAGTCCATTGCCTTTAAGCCTTTTTGGTCTAATATGCCAATTAGTTTGCTGTGGATTAAATCTACTCCCTTGGCCATTTCTTCTGTTTCTTTAGAATCCTCTCGGTGCTTTGCAGCTCTATCGAAATCATCTAAAACAGGCAGCATAGATTCAAAGAATTCTAAGCCTGCATTTCTAAAAAGATCAATACGTTCTTTAGAGGTTCTTTTTTTGAAGTTTTCGAATTCGGCAAACATTCTTAGGTGTTTGTCTTTTAATTCTCCTACTTCTTTTTCTAGCTCTTCTTCTCTACTTAACTCAACAAGGGGTTCTTGTTCTAAAACTTCTTCTTGGTTTGTTTCTTCTGTATTTGAAGTAGCTTCTAACTCCTCGTTTTCTTTATTTTCTGGCATCTTCTTCTAAATTATATTTTGCTACTGCCACAAAAGCAAATTGTTTGCCATTATGAATCTTATGACATAATGGCGTAAAAGTAATTATTTTACTGGAATTATGACGGATTTGTGAGCCTTTCCGTCAGTAGTTTCCAGTGGATTATTGGGCTGGTTTTCTCAGTGATTAGATCTGTATTAGAATTCTAAAGTAGAATGCCTATGTTTTTAATGCTCATTTATAAATTAGGTCGTTTATATTTGTTGTCTTGCCAGTTGTAATAATCGTTAATAATTAGTTTTAGGACTATGAATTTTAAATCTATTTTTAATTGCCTTAACTTATTTTGCTTAAGTTTTGTGTGCTTTACTCCGTCTTGTACAACCACAGAAAACCAGTATGCTAGTTATAGTACCCTGCCTAAAGAGATTCGTAGTAATATGCATTTACCCGCAAAATCTTCTTATTACGCTAAAGAAGATTTTACTATTTACGAAACTGCTGTTTTATCTCTAGCACCGGGTGTTAAATTTGTCCTGTGCGATACCTGTCAGGTATATTGTAAAGGAGCAATTATTTCGCAAGGAAGTAAGGCCATGCCAGTTGAGTTTGGACGAAGAAGTAATGAATCCAAATTTCATTTTACCTCATCTAAACAAGCATCAATTTTTATAAATACTTCTTTTATAAATACTTCCATTTTTTTAAATCAAACTAGTCTTACTTTAGACAGTTGTTTCTTTAATGAGTTTGATTATAAAGAGAAAAGCAAATTAGTTTCATTTGTACTTTCATCCTATAAATCGAATGTTAAGCTCTCAAATTCATTTTTTACAGGAAATGATTTAAAAGAGGGGCTTGGTTTTAATAAAGGCTCTTGTACAATTGTAAATAATAAATTCACCAATCATCCCGACGCCATAGAATTATCTAATATTGACAGTGCTTTAATACACAATAACCACATCGATTATTCTAAGGATGATGGGATAGATTTAAATAACTGTAGAAATATACTTATTTCTAATAATAGTATTCGTTTTTCTAAAGATAAGGGCATCTCTATTGGCAATAGGAGTGAGGTCTCTATAGATCACGCTATCAAAATTAGAAATAATACAATTCGAGCTAATAAAATAGGCATCGCTGTTAAAGAAAACGCTTTCGTTCAAGTATCTAATTGCACTATTTCAAATAATGATCAGGCTTTGTTTTTTTCTGAAAACAACCCTAATAGTAAAGCTCTTATATCTGTTGTAGATTCTACTCATTTTACAGATAACAGACAAATTGTAAACGCAAACGGAAGTCAAAGAGTGCAGTTTTCTAATTGTTTTAGTCCTCAGTATTTACCAGGACTTGGCAATTCTCAACATTCAAATTAAATTGTTTTTAAAACAGCAGCTTACAATTGTTTTAGATGCTTGTTGTATGCTTTAGGTCTACTCTTTAAGAATTCTCTCATTTCTTCAATCTTACGAATCCATAACTTTTGGGTTTCGGGCATTTGCCACCTATCAATTTGATGTGGTAAACTGGGCTCGAGCCTTGCCGTCATCAAGTTTAATTTCGTAATGAGAAAACTGGGGTTAAAGAGGGTTTCTTCAAGTTCTTTGTAGCGGGCTTTATATTTTGTTACAAACTCTTGGTTTTTGAACAATTGCTTAAAAAGTATTGTGCTGCCTTGCGAATTGTTTCCATTGTTTTTGTTTTTTGCTAATAGGTATTCAAACATATTATCCTTTCGAAAACAAGCATCCATATCGTGAATGATAAAGCGCCACTTATTATCTAGCTCCTTAGATTTCCAAAATTTATAATTATTAGCTGGCCAGTCCTTATTCCCAAAAAATGTGGAAACAATTAAATAGTCAATTAAATTATTTAGGTCTACTTTTTTTTCTAGGTACTTGTAGATCTCTATTTCAGAAAGCTGGTTTGTATTTAAAAAGTCGATAAGAGAATCGTGTTCACTTTTGTCTCCATAACATGCTTTATAGTTGCCAGTGCTTTGCCTGTTAAACTCTACAATAGAGATAGATTTTTTAGAAACCAAGTACTTAGCTGCTATCGAATGCTCATTAATTTTTTCTCTTAAATGATACAAGCCCCAGTATTCGCCATTTATATATAGGTTGCATGGAATTGATGCCATCGCATCTAAATTTATTTTAAGAGCAATTTCTCCTATATAGGAATCCATAAGTATAGATTGGCCCTGCATTGAAGATGTAAATGGTGTTCTCAAAATTAACTCTTGGTATCTTTTCTCTTCTCCAAACAAGTTGAGTTTAGTCATTTTTGATTTGAATTGAGCGTTAAGCAAAAGACCAAATGATTTTTGAGGTTGAGCTCTGCTTAAGTTTCCGTGAATTTTTACTCCAATTGTAGATTTATAAATTAACGCGCCTTTTGTGTTAAAAAGATGCGCGTAGGCTATTTTTTTCCATTTTTTTCCTCTTTGACTGTAGTTTCCTTTTTTAGGATTGTTAACGTTTTTGTAAACTCCTTGTGTGTATATTCCTGTTTCGTAATCGAATAAGTCTTCCGGTTCTATAACCATGGAAAGAACCATGGCTTGATCCTTAATTTTTTTTGATTGATCAAAATAAATACGAGTATTGTTTTTTTGTGAACTTGATTCTTTATTTACTATTGTGATTCCTGTTTTTATATTCTTGAGTTTTGGTTTGGCCCATCTTTTTATATCGCCCATTTTTTTTAACTCAGATCTCATTAAGATCGAATCAGTGCTGAGTAAGTATCCTTTTAGTAGGTTTGTATCTATGCGTATGCTGCTATCCGTATTCATTGCTAACTCTAAAGGTAACTTGTACCATCCACTTATAGCAGTTTCAAAAGTTAAGCTCGTATTTGTGTTTAAAAATTGATTCGAAGTCTTCTTTTCTTCATTACAAGATAGAATAATAGAAAGCATACAAATAAAAAGGATAAATTTGTTGAGATTTTGAACCATGATCTTACTATGAAAATTAAAAAGTACTCAAAACTACTGTTTTTATTTTTTTGCATTCTTGTTAGCTGTTCAGAAAACAGACTAAACAACGAAAATAGCGTTTCTAATAAACTTTTTCACGATTTAAATATAATGTATATAAGCTGTGATGAAGATGCTTTTAACTCCATTCATCAAAACTTTAAAGAAAACACATACATTCCTGTAAAGATTGAATATATGGGAGTGAAGTGGTCGGATGTTAAACTGAGAATTAGGGGAGACAGCTCTAGAAAACTACCCAAAAAGTCCTTGAAATTAAAATTCTCAAAAGATTCGCTTTTTAATAATGTTCGGAAAATTAATTTGAATGCTGAGTGGTATGATAAGTCTTACATGAGTCAGTACATCTCTAGTTACTTAATGCGTAAAAATGGGGTTCCTTGCTTTAATTCATCTCATACAGCTCTTTACTTAAACGATGTATTTTACGGTGTTTTTTTAATGGTAGAAAATGTAGACGAATCTTTTCTTAGTGCTAGAAATTTCGGAAATAACACTACGCTCATTAAGGCAACCAAAGATGGTGCTTGTTTTAACGACTCTTCTGAAGTTGAGACACTATGGGAGGTAAAAACCAACAAAAGCATTCAATCCATTAACCGATTCAAAGACTTTATAACAGAGGTTAATAATTTATCTGTGCACGAAGCCTACGATTATTACAAGCAGAATTTTAAGTATGATGAACTGATAACCACCGTTGCGCTTAATATTTTACTCGGAAATAAAAGCACCTATTACCACAATTATTACCTGCTTAATGATTCTCTAAGCGCTAAATGGTTTATGCTTCCTTGGGATATGGACAAGACTTTAATGAGTCCAATGTTAAATTTACATTATTGTAGAAGCACCTGGAGTGAAGGCAGTAATTCTAATTTACCAGACAATACCATACCCGAGCTTATTTTTTTAAACGACAGAATGAAATCTGATCTCGTAACTAAATTGAATGAGTTGAAAAGTTCCACTTTTAACAGAATGCATTTAGATCCTATAATTGATAGTTTACATCAATTACTTGATCCGGCAATACTCTTGGATTTAAACGATAATATTACTGAAGCTCCAGAATGGAGCAAAGCTGTAACGGAGTTAAAGGAGTTCATCACAAAACGAGCTCCAATAGTGTTGCATCAAATTGAAAGTTATCCTTCCTCTTTTGAAGTTTTTCCAGCTCAAGGCAAAACACTGTCCTGGTCTGTGTCTAATTCAGAAACATCAGTTATGTATACACTAAAGATGTGTACGGATTTTAATTTTAAAAGCGAAAGGGTGTATTCTTATTCAACTCAAGAAAACTCATACACAGCTAAAGAGCTACCCAAAGGGGTTTATTATTATTTTGTTTCTGCTAAAAATGAAGCCGGATCTACTACAGGTTTTAGAATAAAATCTACACTTAGGATAGAATAATCGGCTTAGGGATTAAAGAACTTAACTTACTGCGTTAACCTTTTGATAGTGGCATATAGGGCTGGTCCTTTTAGGTTTTTGGCAATGATAATTCCATTTTCATCTACCAAAAAGTTACTCGGAATACTGTTAATGTGGTACAGTTTTGCAATTTCCGATTTCCAACCTTTTAATTGGCTTCCATGACCTTTCCAAGTCAATTGATCCTCTGCAATAGCATTGGTCCAATCTAATTTAGCGTTCTCTTGTTTTTGGTTTCCTTTTCTGTCGGTAAGTCCGTCTAAAGAAATGCTAATTACTTCAAAACCATCTGCAGTTTTAAAGGCTGCTTTGTTTAATTTGGAGTAAACCGACACAATATTTGGATTGTCTCTTCTACAAGGGCCACACCACGAGGCCCAAAAATCTACTAAAACCAATTTCCCTTTGTAATCACTTAACGAAAACGCTAAACCTTCTGGAGATTCGAGTGTGAATTCAGGAGCCTTATCGCCAATATTCAAACCATCCGATTGGGTGCCTAATAAAACAGAGTCTGTAGTTATAAAGCTAAAGCAAATGCAAATGCAGGATATAAATAGAATATTCGTTAATTTCTTCATAGTGGTATGTTCTGGAAATTTGTGAAAATTTAATTTAGTCTATTGCCTCTACTAAACTATAAAATAGTAATTATTCGAAAGTAAAAGTCTGTTTGTTCTAGGAAATTCGAGTAATATCTGCGCCAATTGCAAGAAGACGAGCCTCGATATCTTCATAGCCTCTATCAATTTGTTCTATGTTATGGATGGTGCTTTCTCCATCTGCCGATAAGGCGGCAATTAATAAAGAAATACCAGCTCTAATATCTGGCGAAGACATCACCGTTGGTTTTAAGGAACTCGATCTATCTAAACCAATAACCGTAGCTCGGTGCGGGTCGCAAAGTATAATTTGTGCACCCATGTCAATTAGTTTGTCTGTAAAAAACAAACGACTTTCAAACATTTTTTGATGAATTAGAACAGAGCCTTTTGCCTGCGTTGCTACAACCAATATAATGCTTAATAAATCGGGAGTAAAACCAGGCCATGGAGCGTCTGAAATATTCATGATTGATCCGTCAATAAAGCTTTCAACCTGGTAATGATCTTGAGCTGGTATGAAAATATCGTCCCCTTTTCGTTCTAACTTTACGCCTAATTTTTTAAAGGTGCTAGGTATTACACCGAGTTCGTCGTAAGCAACATCCTTAATGGTGAGTTCTGATTGTGTCATGGCAGCTAAGCCAATCCACGAGCCAATCTCAATCATGTCTGGCAATACACGATGCTTGCATCCGCTAAGCTTTTCTACTCCATTAATAACTAATAGATTAGATCCAATTCCGGTAATATTTCCGCCCATGCGGTTTATCATTTTACACAACTGTTGCAAATAAGGTTCGCAAGCAGCGTTGTAAATGGTTGTTTTTCCTTTTGCCAAACAAGCTGCCATAACGATGTTGGCTGTTCCGGTAACCGAGGCTTCTTCTAAAAGCATGTAAGCACCTTTTAATTCTGGGGCTTTAATTTCGAAGAAACCATTTTTATCATCGTAGTTAAAGGTAGCACCAAGTTTTTCAAAGCCTATAAAGTGTGTGTCTAATCTTCTTCTTCCAATTTTGTCTCCACCGGGCCTAGGTATGGCTGCTTTTCCAAAACGAGCAAGCAAGGGGCCTACAATCATTATAGATCCTCTTAGTCTGCCACCTTTAATTCTAAAGTCATCACTGTATAAGTGGTCTAAGTTTATTTCGTCTGCCTGAAAACTATAGGAGCCTTTACCAAGTTTATTGATTTTAACGCCTAGGTCTCCAAGAATTTCAATCAGTTTATTTACATCTACAATATCTGGTATATTCTCGATGATTATCTTTTCGGAAGATAAAAGTACGGCACTTAAAATTTGAAGCGCTTCATTTTTTGCTCCTTGTGGTGTAATTTGTCCAGCAAGTTTTTTACCACCTTTAATTTTGAATGAAGCCATGGGGTTTATTTTCTTTTACCGTGGTTTGATTTTCCACGATTGTTTTGTTGCTTTTTCTTGGTTTTCTCTTGTGGTTTTACACTTGCAAAAGCTGCAAGTTTAAAACGGTCTTTCATTTCTAGTTTCCCTCCAGATATTTGAGCAAGGTGCTTTAAGATTACCTCATCTTCAACCGTAGATTTATTCCAGGTTAAATAGGATTTTTTCATGTGGTTTGCAATACAAAAAACTAGGATGTCTTTATGTTCACTATCCTCCATGCCGATAGTATGTTCTATAATTTGCGGTAAAATTTTACCGTAATGCCGAAGCTTTATGTTGTTATCGGAATAGGAAATTCGATCCGGTTTTTCTTCAAAAGACTCTTTAGAGGGTTTCCCATAAGGCGAGTCTACGTCTAGTGCAAATTCCGACATAATAAAGAGGTGGTCCCAAAGTTTGTGCTTAAAATCGGGCACATCTCTTAGGTGGGGGTTTAAGTTCCCCATCACTTCAATTATGGCTTTTGCTTGATGATTTCTTTTTTCTCGGTCCTCAATTTCTATAATCGAGTGAACCATCTTCTGTACATTTCTTCCGTATTCGGGAATTATTAAATGCGGTAAGCTTGTATTGTATTCCATTCAAATAGTTTATTTCAGAATGTTGAGTTTCGCAAATTTTGCAAGGAGCGTTTTCTCTCCAACATCCGTAAAGTTAATGCTTATTTTTTTATTGGCACCATTGCCTTCTAATTTGCAAATAATACCTAAACCAAATCTGTCGTGTTCTACCTTCATACCTGTAGTGTATTGTTGTTCTGTATAGTTTCTGGCTTGTAGGTTAGGGTCTAGCTTTTTTAGGTTTTTTGGTACAAATACAGGTTTTATACTTGGTTTTTCTTTTTCTTTATTTTGAGCAGATTTATTAAATCTAGAGGGTACGTTTGTTTTGTAGTTAGTTCCTGCGTTTCTAGTATCGCCAGTTCTTCGTGTAGGTTTTACATTTACAAAACTCAGGTCCAAGTACGCTTCGTCTATTTCGTCTAAAAATCTACTTGGCTCACAATCAATAAGATTGCCCCACCTGTACCTACTTAAGGCATAACTTAGTGTGGCTCTTTTTTCTGCCCGTGTTAGTGCAACATAAAACAAGCGTCTTTCTTCTTCCAGGTCGGCTCTAGAGCTCATCGACATTTGAGAAGGGAAAAGATTTTCTTCCAAACCTACAATATACACATACGGATATTCGAGTCCTTTGGACTGATGTATCGTCATTAAAGATACGTGGTCGCCTTGGTCATCGTCTTCCTTGTCGTTGTCTGTTAATAGAGCAATATCTTCCAGGTAGTAGCTCAAGCTTGTGTTTCGTTCTTCTTCTGGCTTATTGTTTTCTTGGTCTACAAAGTCTTTTAAGCCGTTAAGCAGTTCTTGTAAATTCTCGTATTTGCTTATTCCTTCGGGTGTTTTATCGGCTTGCATCTCTCTAGATAAACCCGATTGCTTTGCAATATAACTGGCAACTTCATAGGCATCTTTTTCTAATGCCAGTGCCTGAAAACCCTTTATGAGAACTGAAAAATTGTCTACTTTTGTTTCGCTCCCAGCATTTATGCCTGTGGTTTCATTTTTAATATTTGCCACCACCTCCCACAAAGATTTTTGCTCTTCTTTAGCGCGCAATGTTATGCGATCTATAGAGCTGTTTCCAATGCCTCTTTTTGGGTAATTGATAATTCTACGTAAAGCTTCCTCATCTTTTTGATTTGTGGCCATACGAAAATATGCCATCAAATCTTTAATCTCTTTTCTTTGGTAAAAAGAAAGTCCTCCATAAATGCGGTAAGGAATACTTCTTTTCCTTAAAGCCTCTTCCATGCTCCTAGATTGAGCATTTGTACGGTAAAGAATAGCAAAGCTTTCGTTAAGCGCCTGATGTCGGTTTTTGGTTTCTTGAATATTTGAAGCTACGGAAGCTGCTTCATCACTGTCAGACATAGCTCTGTTTACTTTAATCTTATCGCCTACATCGTTCGAGGTCCAAACTTTTTTATCGAGCTGTTCGGTATTTTTACTAATAATACTATTGGCCGCTTTTACTATGTTTTGGGTAGAGCGGTAATTTTGCTCGAGTTTTATAATTTTTGCATCCTTATAATCTTTCTTAAAGTTGAGTATGTTGCGAATGTTGGCACCACGGAATGCGTATATGCTTTGAGCATCGTCTCCAACAACGCATAGGTTTTCAAATTTGGAGGCCAGCGCTTTTACTATTAAGTATTGAGAATGATTGGTATCCTGATACTCATCAACCAAAATGTACTTAAACCTTGTTTGGTATTTTAAGAGTACCTCTGGAAATCGGAAAATAAGTTCGTTGGTTTTAAGTAGCAAATCATCAAAATCCATTGCGCCAGACTTAAAACATTCTTTAACGTATTTCTCGTAGAGTACTCCCATTTGTGGTCTATGAGCAGCATCGTCTTGCGTTTTAAGTTCCGCATTGTTGTTGTATGCTTTAACTGTAATTAAATTGTTTTTAAAAGAGGAAATCCTAGAGGCAACTATATTTACCTTGTAGATGTCGGTGTCTAAACTCATCTCTTTAATAACACGTCGAAGCAATGCTTTGGAATCATCCGAATCGTATATTGTAAAATTAGAGGGGTAGCCAATTTTGTCCGCTTCAAAACGCAATATTCTTGCAAATACAGAATGAAAGGTTCCCATCCAAATATTTTTTGCTTCGGGGCCAATAATTTTTTCAATTCGCTCTTTCATTTCCTTAGCCGCCTTATTGGTAAAAGTTAAGGAGAGTATGTTAAAAGAATCGACCCCTTTTTTTAGCAGATGAGCTATTCGGTAAGTTAAAACTCTGGTTTTACCCGATCCTGCTCCTGCAATAACCATTAAAGGTCCTTGAGTTTGTTCTACAGCTTTTCGCTGCGATGGGTTCAAATGCGCTAAATAGTCACTCATTTTCTTGTACTTATTGTAAGAGGTCAAAATTCTTTGAATAAGGCTCAAAGTTAATTTTTATTCTAGGCTTTTGGAAGCTGTTGTAGGTGAAAAGTCAATATTTATGTTTCAGGCCAAATTCTCAGATGCAAATAATAAATTTGATAAACAAATAACTTAGTTATATATTTGAGATATTAATTATGAAAACAGTAATAATATTAAACTTATTTATTATGAAATTAAAGTCGAACAATTCACAGAACTATAAAAGACTATTTATACTACCAATTTTATTTTGCCTATCTTTTCGCAACAAGCTTACGTTAATAAAGAATGGGTGAGTTCAACAGGAGCTGTTGGGAATATTCATAGAACGGTTTCTACTCTAGATAGTAATCAGAATTTAATTGTAGTTGGTAACACACTAAATGCTTTCAATAATACAGATGTTCTAATTTCAAAATACAACAGTGATGGAGTTCTACTTTGGCAACAAACTTTTAATGGATTCGCAAATGCTGACGATAATGGAGTTCAAATAAGAACAAATTTAAGTAATGAAATATTTATTGCAGCCTATTTAACTACTAATACAGGTGTTGATTTTGGGATTTTAAAGTACTCAGCTAATGGAACGCTTGTATGGTCTAATACGTGGGATGGCGTAATTAGTAGTGTTGATATTCCTTTAGATTTAGCAGTCGATAACCTTAATAATACATATTTAGTTGGAGCAACACTTACAGCAAATAATCAAGCAGACTATGCTATTGTAAAATTTAATTCTAATGGTGTTTTACAATGGGAAAACACCTACGATTATGCAAATTTATATGATGTTGCAACAAGTGTAAAAGTAAGTAATAATTCCCTTATTGTTACTGGTACTTCAGCATCTTCTGCAAATAATTGGGATTTTGCAACATTGCGTTTAAATAATATATCTGGAGAAATAGAAAATATAGAACGAAGTGAAGTGCCAGGTCTAGGATTAGATAACGCCCAAGCAGTAACAACCGACATAAATAATAATATTTATATAACGGGCTATATAGAGTACGATGGAAATAGAAATATTCAAACCATAAAATTGGATGTAGACTTTAATTTGGTTTGGATAAAAACATTTGACGGTGGTTTTGAAGATATTGCTAAAGCTATTGGAGTTGATGATTTTGGAAATATTTTTGTTGCGGGTACTCAAGAAAACGAAAATGGAGGGAAAGATTATTTAACTATTAAGTACGATAGTAACGGAGTAGAACTGTGGGCTAAAGAATTTGGTTCAGAAGGAAATCAACATATTGCTACTTCCGAACAAATTGCGATTGTAAATGGCGAAGTTGTAGTTACTGGAACACTAAATAAAAACGGAGTAAAAGAATTTGCTACCCTAAAATATTCCTCAGATGGAGATTTAAAGTTTGTGAAAAAATACGATGCAGGTTATCAAATCAATGAAGCTAAATCGGTTATTGCAAAAGGAGATGATATTTATGTTTCGGGTATCTCAGTAATAAATGGAGAAAGTAAAAATACTTCAGTTAAATACTCGATAAAGGAAAAACCTTTCGAAATAGAAAATGGAGAAAATGGAGAAAAATATGTATTCGATGAGTTATTAATTCGATTTGACACCTCTGCGGTTTATTATGATGTTATAGATGATAGAGAATTTACAGCAGGTGTTTTATCAGATTTTGTTAAACCAGAGATAATTTCTGAAATGAACCAAAAAACAAAAATAGACTGGGAAAGAGCAGAAGTGTATAAAATATTTTTAAGAATGACTACCGCAGATAGTCTTTCTATAACAAGACTTGGCGACACAATCCGTTTAGACAATTATTGAGCAACCCTATCTGTGTTTATTCCATTAGATTCCGATCATCAAATTATTGAGGATAGTTTAAATACAATGTTTCCAACTATTCATTATGCTGAAAAAAACTTTATAGCTGAGTTGAATAGTATTCCCAACGACCCTTTGTTTTTAACAGAACAATCAGGCTTGCATCCTCATAATCTTTCTTAATTTGAGTGTATTCCGAATGTTGGCATTACCAAATGCGTATATGCTTTGAGCATCGTCTTGCGTTTTTAGTTCCGCATTGTTGTTGTATGCTTTAACTGTAATTAAATTGTTTTTAAAAGAGGAATCCCAGAGGCAACAATATTTACCTTGTAGATGTCGGTGTCTAAACTCATCTCATTAATAACGCGTCTAAGCAACGCTTTGGAATCATCCGAATCGACCCCTTTTTTTAGCAGATGAGCTATTCGGTAAGTTAAAACGCTGGTTTTACCCGATCCTGCTCCTGCAATAACCATTAAAGGTCCTTGAGTTTGTTCTACAGCTTTTCGCTGCGATGGGTTCAAATGCGCTAAATAGTCACTCATTTTTCTTGTACTTATTGTAAGAGGTCAAAAAATTTTGAATAAGGTTCAATTTAATTTTTATTCTAGGCTTTTTATACTTCAATACAAAAAAAATGAACCGCTAATAATCCGTTTGTTTTTGTGTTGCCTAAGCCCAATATTTGCTTTTTATCATCCATTATATTTGTATTTCTATTAAATACTTACTATTGATAGGTCTGTTAAGCACCCAAAACAGTTAAAAGTAAGTGGATCAATAAATAAAAGAGAATTGCTGTTTGTAAGATTGTGGAAAAGTTATACATTTGCAATCCCTAAAAATTAGGGAAGTTGTATATAAATGAATTATAAACTAAAACAGCATTATGCCTACTATTCAACAGTTGGTACGAAAAGGTCGTGAAAAATTTACTAAAAAGAGTAAATCGGCCGCACTAGATGCTTGTCCTCAAAGAAGAGGTGTTTGTACCCGTGTATACACTACGACTCCAAAGAAACCAAACTCTGCAATGCGTAAAGTAGCAAGAGTAAGGTTAACCAACGGAAACGAAGTGAATGCATATATCCCGGGTGAAGGACACAATTTGCAAGAGCACTCGATAGTATTGGTACGTGGAGGAAGAGTTAAAGATCTTCCTGGTGTACGTTACCATATCGTTCGTGGAGCTTTGGACACAGCTGGTGTTGATGGACGTACTCAAAGACGTTCTAAGTACGGAGCTAAAAAACCTAAAAAGTAATCAGAGAAATCTGAAGAAAAAAGCAAAATGAGAAAAGCAAAAGCTAAAAAAAGAGTCTTATTACCAGACCCAAGGTTTAACGATACGCTCGTAACGCGTTTCGTAAACAACTTGATGTTAGACGGTAAGAAGAGTACTGCGTTCAGAATCTTTTATGATGCAGTAGACATCATAGAAGAGAAGAGTGGAGACGAAGAGAATGCATTAGAGATTTTTAAGAAAGCATTAGTAAATGTAACACCTCATGTAGAAGTACGTAGTAGAAGAGTAGGTGGTGCAACTTTCCAAATCCCAATGCAAATTCGTCCAGACAGGAAGTTGTCTTTAGGCATGAAGTGGTTAATATCCTTTACGCGTAAGCGTAATGAAAAAACCATGGCGCTTAGATTGGCTAATGAAGTAATAGCAGCGTCTCGTGAAGAGGGAGCTACTGTGAAGAAGAGAACCGATGTTCACCGCATGGCGGAAGCGAACAAGGCATTCTCTCACTTTAGATTTTAATCATTAACGATAAAGAAGATGGCTAAAAGAGATCTAAAATATACGCGTAACATTGGTATCATGGCGCATATCGATGCTGGTAAAACAACAACTACCGAGCGTATTTTGTACTATACTGGTGTTTCTCACAAAATTGGTGAGGTTCACGATGGTGCAGCGACTATGGACTGGATGGAGCAAGAGCAAGAACGTGGTATCACCATTACTTCTGCTGCTACAACTTGTTTCTGGGATTACCGCAGCAATGGGTACCAGATGAACATCATCGATACTCCAGGACACGTTGATTTTACCGTAGAGGTAGAGCGTTCATTACGTGTATTGGATGGTGCTGTTGCATTATTTTGTGCTGTAGGTGGGGTAGAACCTCAATCTGAAACAGTATGGCGTCAAGCCGATAAATACAGTGTACCTCGTATTGGATTCGTTAACAAAATGGATCGTGCAGGTGCAGACTTCTTTAACGTGGTTGCCCAGGTTAAAGAACGTTTAGGTGCTCACCCAGTGCCTCTTCAAGTTCCTATTGGAGCAGAAGAGACTTTTCGTGGTGTAGTTGACCTTATTTCTAACAAAGCAATTACTTGGGAGAACAACGACCAAGGGATGACCTACAATGAGATTGAAATTCCTGAAGATCTTATTGAAGTTGTAGCTGAGTGGAGAGAAAAATTAGTTGAAGCTGTTGCCGAATACGACGACAACTTGATGGAGAAATTCTTCGACGATCCAGATTCAATTACTGAAGCTGAATTAGAAGCAGCTATTAAAGCAGCCGTTCACGATATGAAAATTACACCAATGTTCTGTGGCTCTGCCTTTAAGAACAAAGGTGTGCAAGCAGTTTTAGATGCCGTAATGGAATTCTTACCATCTCCGATAGATGTAGAATCTATTATCGGAACTAATCCTGATACTGAAGAACAAGAAGAGCGTAAGCCAAGTGTTGATGAGCCTTTTGCTGCATTAGCCTTTAAAATCGCCACAGACCCATTTGTTGGTCGCTTGTGTTTCTTCAGAGTTTATTCTGGTAATTTAGATGCAGGTTCTTATATATGGAACTCAAGAACAGGTAAGAAAGAACGTATCTCTCGTATCTTCCAAATGCACTCGAATAAGCAAAATGCAATTGATAATATTGGTGCTGGTGATATTGGTGCAGGTGTTGGTTTTAAAGACATTCGTACTGGTGATACCCTTTACTCAGATAAAAATCCTATCGTTCTTGAATCGATGTCTTTTCCTGAGCCAGTAATTGGTATTGCAGTTGAGCCAAAAACAAAGGTAGATATGGATAAGATGGGACTAGCTTTAGGTAAATTATCTGAAGAAGATCCAACCTTCCGTGTAGCTACCAACCAAGAAACAGGTCAAACTGTAATTTCGGGTATGGGAGAATTACACCTAGACATTCTTATCGATCGTATGAAGCGTGAGTTTAAGGTTGAGTGTAATCAAGGTGAACCTCAAGTACAATACAAAGAGGCTATCCGAGCTACAATAGATCACAGACAAACTTATAAGAAACAATCCGGTGGTAAAGGTAAATTTGCCGACATCCAATTCGCTATTGGCCCTGTAGAGGTTCCAGAAGGCGAAGAGGCTAAAGAAGGATTGGTGTTTATTGATAAGATTAAGGGTGGTTCTGTACCAAGAGAATTTATTCCTTCGGTACAAAAAGGTTTCGAACAAGCTATGGTAAACGGCCCTTTAGCCGGTTATCCAATGGACAGCTTACAAGTAACTCTTTTTGATGGATCTTTCCACGCAGTAGATTCAGATGCATTGTCGTTTGAATTAGCAGCAAAACTTGGATACAAAGCTGCTTGTAAAAAAGCAACTCCTACATTACTAGAACCCATAATGAAACTTGAAGTGGTAACACCAGAAGTTAATATGGGTGACGTAGTAGCCGATTTGAACCGAAGAAGAGGTCAAGTAGCTGGTATGGACTCTCGTAATGGTGCTCAAGTAATTAAAGCTAATGTGCCACTTTCAGAAATGTTTGGTTACGTAACAACATTGCGTACAGTAACCTCTGGTAGAGCAACTTCAACTATGGAGTTCTCACACTACGATGACTGTCCAAGAAACATTTCAGAAGCTGTGATCACTAAAGTTAACGGTAAATCTTAATTCGTATACAATGAGTCAAAAGATCAGAATTAAATTAAAGTCTTACGACCACAACTTAGTAGACAAATCTGCTGAGAAGATCGTGAAAACAGTTAAGACTACAGGTGCTGTTGTAAATGGACCAATTCCATTGCCAACACACAAAAGAATATACACAGTACTTCGTTCACCTCACGTGAACAAGAAAGCTCGTGAGCAGTTCGAATTGAGCTCTTACAAGCGATTACTTGACATCTACAGCTCCTCATCAAAAACAGTTGATGCTTTAATGAGACTAGAGTTGCCAAGTGGTGTTGAAGTAGAGATCAAAGTTTAATTAGTCATCCATTAAATAAACAAAAATGCCAGGTTTAATTGGAAAAAAAGTAGGAATGACGAGCATCTTTAACGAGCAAGGGAAAAACATCCCATGTACCGTTTTAGAAGTTGGTCCTTGTGTTGTGACACAGGTTAGAACCCTCGAAACAGATGGTTACGAGGCTATTCAGCTGGGTTATGGTGAAAAGAAAGCAAAAAATGCCGGTAAAGCACTTACCGGTCATTTTGCGAAAGCAAAAACGACCCCTAAAGTAAGAGTTCAAGAATTCGAAGGTTTCGAATCAGAACTCAATTTAGGAGATGTAGTTGATGTGGAGCTTTTCACCGAAGGTGAATATGTTGACGTAACTGGCGTTTCAAAGGGTAAAGGTTTTCAAGGGGTTGTAAAACGTTATAATTTCCGTGGTGTAGGTGATGCTACACACGGTCAACATAACCGTTTACGTGCTCCGGGTTCTATTGGTGCGGCTTCTTATCCTGCACGTGTATTCAAAGGAATGCGCATGGCAGGAAGAATGGGGGGCGATCAGGTAACTGTTGGCAACCTAGAGGTCTTAAAAGTGATCAAGGATAAAAACCTATTAGTTGTTAAGGGTTCTGTACCAGGACCCAAAAACTCACTTTTAACGATCGAGAAATAATGGAAGCAGTAGTTTTAGACATAAAGGGAAAAGATACAGGTAGAAAAGTATCTTTAACCGATGCGATCTACGCAATCGAACCTAACGATCACGCTGTATATTTAGATGTAAAGCAATACTTGGCTAATCAACGTCAAGGTACGCACAAATCTAAAGAAAGAGCTGAGATTACAGGTAGTACAAGAAAGATCAAAAAGCAAAAAGGTACGGGTACCGCTCGTGCAGGTAGTATTAAGTCTCCTGTGTTTCGTGGTGGTGGTCGCGCTTTTGGACCTCGTCCAAGAAATTATTCTTTCAAACTAAACAAGAAGTTAAAAGCATTAGCACGTAAATCTGCCTTTACTATTAAGGCAAAAGAAAATGCTATTGTTGTTATGGAAAACGTTCATTTTGACGCTCCCAAAACTTCTGCTTATTCTGAAATGATTTCTAATTTAGGTCTTAACACGAGAAAAACGTTGTTAGTGCTTGGAGATTCAAATAAAAATGTATATTTGTCCTCGCGAAATTTACAATACACTCAGGTGGTAACTGCTTCGGAATTAAGTACTTATAAAATACTTAACTCAGGAACAGTTTTATTGACTGAGAGCGCTGTAGAGAAGATTGAGAACATTTTAAGCTAAACAGACGATGAACATTCTTATAAAGCCGGTAATTACCGAGAAGATGACAGAAGCCAGCGAAAAGAATAATCGCTTTGGTTTTATAGTTGATAGAAGAGCTAACAAGCTTGAAATCAAGGACGCTGTAGAAAAAATGTACGGCGTGTCTGTTGAGAAAGTAAGAACAATGATTTACCCAGGTAAAGCTAAATCTCGTAATACGAAAGGTGGCGTTATTATCGGTAGAACAAATTCTTACAAAAAAGCTATAGTTGATGTAGCTGATGGAGAGAGTATTGATTTTTATAGCAATATTTAATAAGTTATGGCAGTTAGAAAACTAAGACCCACAACGCCAGGTCAGAGACATAAGGTGGTCAATACCTTCGACGGTATTACGACAGCTACACCCGAAAAGTCTTTGCTTGCGCCGATGAAGCGTTCCGGAGGTAGAAATAACTCAGGACGCATGACTATGCGTTACATCGGTGGTGGTCACAAGAGACGTTACCGTATCATTGACTTCAAAAGAGAGAAGTTTGGTATGGACGCGAAAGTGACTACAATAGAATACGATCCAAACCGTACGGCTCGTATTGCACTGGTAGTTTACGCAGATGGTGAAAAACGGTATATCATTGCTCCGAATGGTCTAAATGTTGGGGATAAAATTGTATCCGGTAAGGATGTAAATCCTGAAGTAGGAAATGCACTGTATTTAGGTGACATCCCTTTAGGTACAATTGTTCACAACATTGAGCTTCGTCCGGGACAAGGTGCCGTAATGGCTCGTAGCGCAGGTGCATATGCACAATTAGTCGCAAGAGAGGGTAAGTATGCAATTCTTCGTCTTCCTTCAGGGGAAACAAGAATGGTACTAGTTACTTGTTTGGCAACGATAGGTGTTGTTACCAACAGTGAGAGAGGACTTGAAAGATCAGGTAAAGCAGGCCGTTCTAGATGGCTTGGACGTCGTCCAAGAACTAGAGGTGTGGCTATGAACCCGGTTGATCACCCAATGGGTGGTGGAGAAGGTAAATCTTCTGGAGGACACCCACGTTCTAGAAATGGTATTCCTGCGAAGGGTTATAAAACTCGTTCGAAGAAAAAGGCTACCAATAA
>Ga0209533_1000328_pt1 | contig 45723 bp, 46 predicted proteins | sample COG_04_FD_184748 | JGI IMG/M metagenome (GOLD analysis project Ga0209533, IMG submission 184748) | Pelagic Microbial community sample from North Sea - COGITO 998_met_04 (SPAdes) (version 2) | ecosystem: Environmental > Aquatic > Marine > Neritic zone/Coastal water | place: Helgoland, sampling...
TTATCACATAAAAAAACAAAAATATATTTGTAGGCTCATAACTAAACAATTGTTGTTTAAGCCTATAGTTAATAAACCAAGCAGGGATAAGGGTGAAGAAAAAAGAGAAAATTATTAGATTTTGTTTATTCACAGTCAATTTTTCTCCTCCAAAAAGCATAGAGAAATTTTCAGTTCCAGACAACCCTATATAATTCCAAAGCCATATTGCAGAAGCAACTACTAGTATTATTAGGTAGCTAATTGCATTGTTTTTGAAAAGTGATGTGATCATTAATGATTAAAAATATAATTAGCAGAGCGATCTAATATCCTAAAGTTATTTATATTTGTGACGTATAACGAATAAAACAAAAAATTATGGGTTGGTTAGCTTCTTTTTTAGAATCAGTATTTCAATTAACATTTGGTCTTATTAAACCACTTGGTGATACACCCTGGATGATAATCTCATTAGCTATTGCTGGTGGTTTATTATACTGGTTAATGTGCCAAAAGAAATATAATGCACAAGCCGAAGCAGACGAAAACCAACTTAAATAAGTTAGCCTTACTGTAAATCGAATCCAATATCGGTTCTATAATACATTTTCTCGAATCCAATTTTATTTAAAGAAGCATACGATTTATCGAGTGCTTCTTTTTTATTTGCCCCAAACGAACTAATAGCTAAAACTCTTCCTCCGTTTGTAACGATTTTTCCATCAAGGACTTTTGTTCCAGCATGAAAAACTACACTTTCGTCAATTCCTTCAATTCCTTCAATTACTTTTAGTTTCTCATAACTCTCTGGATAACCACCAGATACAGCCATAACTGTACATACTGTTTGGTCGGTTACTTTAAATTCTATTTCGTTAAGTGTTTTATTACCTACAGCTGTAAATACTTCTACCAAATCCGATTCTATTCTAGGAATCACCACTTCCGTTTCTGGATCTCCCATTCTTACATTGTACTCAATTACAAATGGATCTCCACATACATTCATCAGTCCAATAAATAAAAATCCTACGTAATCGATATTGTCTTTTTTAAGCCCGTTTACAGATGGCTTTACAATTTGCTCCTCTACTTTGTCCAAAAACTCTTTGGTTGCAAATGGCACTGGTGAAATTGCTCCCATTCCTCCTGTGTTCAATCCTTTATCTCCTTCTCCAATTCTTTTATAGTCCTTTGCAGTTGGTAATACTTTATAGTTTTCTCCATCGGTCAATACAAAAACTGAAAGCTCAATTCCATTCAAAAATTCTTCAATAACTACTTCTTGACTTGCTGCTCCGAATTTAGAGTTAGCCAACATATCTGTCAATTCTTTTTTAGCATCAGCTAAATTATCAGGAATTACTACTCCTTTTCCTGCTGCTAATCCATCTGCTTTTAATACAAATGGAGGATTTAATGTTTCTAAAAATGCAAATCCATCTTCCAATGTTTGAGCTGTAAATGCTTTATACCTTGCTGTTGGAATATTATGCCTTTGCATAAATTCCTTCGAGAATTTTTTACTTCCTTCCAGTTGAGCACCTAATTTTTTAGGGCCAATAATGTGAATGTGTTTTAATTCTTCTTTTTCTTCAAAAAAATCATGAATTCCCTGAACAAGTGGAACTTCAGGACCCACAACTATCATTTCTACTTTATTCTCCAAAGAAAACTTAGCTATTCCATCAAAATTAGAAACTGATAAATCAACATTTTCTCCCAATTCCTCTGTTCCAGCATTACCTGGAGCAATAAATAATTTAGTCAATTTTGGACTTTGTGCTAATTTCCAAGAAATTGCATGTTCTCTTCCTCCTGAGCCGAGTATAAGGATATTCATATGTTATTTTTTTACAAAATTATCATTTAAAATCAAATTAAATCTATTATTAGTTGCAATTGACTACAAAAAAATTAATTTTGCGTAATAATAGAAATAAATAAAACCGAAAATTATGTATTGGACGTTAGAACTAGCATCATATTTAGAAGATGCGCCTTGGCCTGCAACAAAAGAAGAATTAATTGATTACTCTATGCGTAGAGCTGCTCCATTGGAAGTAGTAGAAAACTTACAGAGTATCGAAGAAGAAGGAGAAATTTACGAGTCAATTGAAGACATTTGGCCTGATTATCCTACAAAAGATGATTTCTTCTTTAACGAGGATGAGTATTAAAAACACGTAAACTTAATTGTTACAGAACCCGATTTGACTTTGTTGAATCGGATTTTTTGTATTTAAGAATTTAGAAAAACAACCACAAAAAAAATCCCTCAAAGTAAAACTTTGAGGGATTAATAAAATTAATATTTAACCTTACACAATACCTTGTGCCATCATAGCGTCAGCTACTTTGACAAAACCAGCAACATTTGCTCCTTTTACGTAATCAGTATGTCCGTTTTCAGTTCCATACTCTACGCATGATGCATGAATATCTTGCATGATTTGAAGTAACTTAGCATCTACCTCTTCTCTTGTCCATCCCATTCTTAATGAGTTTTGAGACATCTCTAATCCAGATGTTGCAACACCTCCAGCATTAGATGCTTTTCCTGGCGCGAACAATATTTTAGCATCCATAAATGCAGAAACACCTTCTGGTGTAGTTGGCATGTTTGCTCCTTCAGCAACACACATTACTCCATTAGATACTAATGTTTTCGCTTCATCTCCATCCAACTCGTTTTGAGTTGCACAAGGCAATGCAATATCTACTTTAGTCCCCCAAGGTCTTTTCCCTTCGTGGAATTCAGCACCAAATTTATCTGCATATTCTTTAATTCTTCCTCTTCTTTCGTTTTTAAGTTCCATAACGAATGCTAATTTCTCAGTATCAATTCCGTTAGCGTCATAAATATATCCTGAAGAATCTGACATTGTAACCACTTTTGCTCCAAGCTCAGTTGCTTTTTCACAAGCATACTGTGCTACGTTTCCTGAACCAGAAATTGCAACAGTTTTACCATCAAAAGAATTGTTATTAGCTTTCAGCATTTCCTGTGCAAAATATACACAACCATATCCTGTAGCTTCAGGACGAATTAAACTTCCTCCCCATTCTCTTCCTTTACCAGTTAACACACCAGTAAATTCATTTCTTAATCTCTTGTATTGTCCGTACATGAATCCGATTTCTCTTCCTCCTACTCCAATATCACCTGCAGGTACATCTGTATCTGCTCCAATATGCTTGCTCAGTTCTGTCATAAAACTCTGGCAAAACTTCATTACTTCGTTATCTGATTTTCCTTTTGGGTTAAAATCAGCTCCACCTTTTCCACCTCCCATTGGAAGTGTTGTTAAACTGTTTTTGAATACTTGCTCAAATGCCAAGAATTTCAAAATACTTAAGTTTACAGATGGGTGAAAACGCAAACCACCTTTGTAAGGTCCAATTGCACTATTCATTTGAATTCTGAATCCTCTGTTTATTTGAACCTCTCCACTATCATCCAACCAAGGAATTCTGAACATGATTACCCTTTCTGGGTTTACCATTCTTTCAAGAATTTTAGCCTTCTTGTACTTAGGGTTCTCTTCGATATAAGGTATTACAGTCTCTGCAACTTCCAATACAGCCTGTAAAAATTCTGGCTCTTGTGGAGTTATTCCATTAACGTAATTCATGAACTCATCAATCTGAGCTTGGTACTTAGATGCTGACATTAATTTAGGTTTTAGTTAGTTCTACAAAAAAACGTAAAATATTAATCAAATATCAATATTTTTGTCTTTTTTTATACATATCACTTGTTTTTTAATTGAACTAGAATTTGTTTCTTTACAACTAAGTAATTCAATCCTAAATTTCTCCCTTCTAGATGTCAATTTATATACTAGACTCCATAACTCAATTAGCAAGACCCTCTTTACCTACGGTCAGTTTTTATGTTTTTATTTTTGTGGGTTTAGTATTTATTTATTTGAAATTATCACAACCAACAAGATTAAGTCAAATAGCAAATAACATGAGGATTGAAGAAAATAAATTTGACCTTGCTTCTGGGTTAATGAACCAGAGCATTTCTTCAATACTAATGCAAATTTCCTATATATTACTTCAAACAACTGGCATATGGACAGTTACAAGCTCCGAATATGATTTTTCTAGTTTTCTATTAATCCTATTGTTTGTTACAGGAATATATCTTGTTCAATTACTTGGGTTCTATTTTTTCTCTTCAATTACAACACAAGAAAATAAATCTTTTTTTAGACACAGGATCACTCATTATGAGTTCTTTACGCTAATTTATTTGCCAATATTTATTGCGCTTACTTTTATCCCATATGATTACAACCTCATTATGATAGTGATTATTGGAGCTTGTTCTTTATTCTCATTGGTGAGGAGTGCAATTTATTTAACTCAATATATTTCTGTATTTCATAATATTTTGTACCTTTGCACCTTAGAATTATTGCCGGCTTTATTTTTAATAAAACTGGTCTTAACTAAATAATATGAGTTCAACGAAAACAAAAACGACTGTTAAAAGTATTTTGATTTCTCAACCAAAGCCGGAAGAAGGAGAAAAATCTCCTTACTATGATTTAGCGGATGAGAGAAAAATCAAGGTTGATTTTAGACACTTTATTCATGTAGAAGGAATAGATGGTCAAGAATTTAGACAAACTAGAGTTGAGTTAAAAGATCATACAGCTGTTATTATTACTAGTAAAAGTGCTATTAATCATTATTTTAGATTGGCTGAAGAAATGAGATTTGATGTTCCAGATTCAATGAAATTCTTTTGTACCAACGAAACCATTGCAAAGTACCTTCAGAAATATATCGTTTACAGAAAACGAAAAATCAGTTTTGGTAAAGCTCAATTTAATGATTTGTTGCCACTGATAATTAAAAACAAAAGCGAAAAGTTTTTATTACCACTTTCTGCTCAGCACAATGGAAGTATTTCTGTTATTCTAAAAAATAACGACATCAATTTTTCTGAAGCAATCATGTACAAAACGGTAATCTCGGATTTATCTGATTTAGCTGATGTAAATTATGATATGCTAGTATTCTTTAGCCCATCAGGGATTGAGTCCTTATATCATAACTTCCCAGATTTTAAACAAAACAAAACTAGTATTGCAGTTTGGGGTAAATCTACTGCAGAAGCTGTTATTAAAAAAGGGCTGACAATTAATGTACAGGCTCCAATGCCTAAAATTCCTTCAATGAAGAAGGCAATTGAAATGTATATTGACGGGAAATAAACCCATTTATAATTCCATGAAAAACTCATTTTGCAAGGAAGAAAAGCTTTGCAACAAAATTCTTATTGACCAATTATTCGATAAAAAAAAGAAAATCAAATTCACTGAATTTCCTTTAACACTTATCGCCCAGGAATCCCCTAATCATAATCAAACGTATCCTGCTCAAGTTTTAATAAGTGTGAGCAAAAGAAAAATTCGCCTTGCCGTAAACCGTAATCTTCTTAAAAGAAGAATGAGAGAAGCTTATCGTTTAAACAAAAATGAATTTTATGATTCTCTTAAAGCTCAAAATAGAACTCTAATTTTTAGTTTTATTTACCTAGGAAATAAACCTATTACCTATACAGTGATAGAAGAGAAAATAATTGTACTTTTAAAACGTTTAACAGATAAAAGTGATTAAAATTTTGAGTTCCATTTTGATATTTTTCGTGAGAATTTATCAATACGTTATTTCACCTATTTTACCAACATCTTGCAGATATACTCCAAGTTGCTCGGTTTATACGGTAGATGCTATCAAAAAACATGGCCCTTTAAAAGGTACATGGCTTGGTGCAAAAAGAATTTTATCCTGTAATCCTTGGGGAGGACACGGACATGATCCTGTTCCATAACCACAATAAAAAAAGAATGAAAAAAATTTATTTATCCCTTATTTTACTTTCAATTTCAGCACCTTATTTTTCTCAAGAAGAAACTACGGATGACTATTTTGAAATATCTAAAAACCTAACCATTTTTAGTGAAGTCTATAAAAACATAAACTTATATTTTGTAGATGAAACTAATCCTGGTGAGTTAATGAAAACTGGTATTGATGCCATGTTAAAATCACTAGACCCTTACACTAATTACATCCCAGAATCTAATATTGAGGATTACCGAATGCAACAAAGTGGTCAATATGGAGGGATTGGTTCTTTGATAAGAAAAAGTGGTGAGTTTGTTCAAATTACAAATCCTTACGAAAATTTTCCCGCTCAAAAAGCAGGACTTAAGGCAGGAGATTTAATATTAGAAATAGACGGACAATCTATTAAAGGAAAAACCTCAGGCGAAGTAAGTGACTTATTAAAAGGAGCCAAAGGAACTGATTTATCTATTAAAGTAGAAAGACTTAAGGAAGACAAACCTCTTACTTTTAATGTAACCAGAGAGATAATAAAAATACCTTCGGTACCACATGAAGATGTATTTAGTGATGGAGTTGGTTATTTAAAACTAACTCAATTCATGAATACTTCTACTCAAGAATTAACTACTTCTTTTAAAAAATTAAAAAGCGAAAAGAAAATCACAAGTTTGATTCTTGACTTAAGAGGAAACCCAGGTGGATTACTTAATGAAGCTGTGAGTATTGTAAATATGTTTGTGAAGCAAGGTTCTAAAGTAGTTGAAACTAAAGGGAGATTGAAACAGCATAGTTTCATCTATTTTGCTCGTGAAAAACCTCTTGATTTAGACATACCAATTGTAGTTTTAATTGATGGTGGTTCGGCATCAGCTTCTGAAATTGTATCGGGTACTTTACAAGATTTAGATAGAGCTGTTGTTATTGGTAACCAATCTTTTGGAAAAGGATTGGTACAACAAACACGAAACATGGAATACAATTCGATTGTAAAACTTACAATTGCTAAGTATTACACACCAAGCGGAAGGTGTATCCAAAGGTTAGATTATTCTGACAGGAACACAACAGGTAAAGGCGCTACGATTTCTGATACTTTGGTAAAGAGTTTTACAACAGCAAATGGCCGACCTGTTACTGATGGTAGAGGAATTACTCCAGATATTGAATTGGATAAAAAATCATATACATCAATCAGTTATTCACTAATTAGTAAAAATATAATTTTTGATTACGCTACGGATTACTTTTATTCTCATGATAAAATTACTGAAGCAAAAGATTTTTCTATCTCGGATGTTGAGTATAATGAGTTTGTGAAATTTGCTTTATCCAAAGAGTTTGAATACACAACTGGAAGCCAAAAAGTACTAGAAAGACTTCAAGAATTAGCAAAAGAAGAACAGTATTATGAATCTTCGAAAGAGGAATTTGAAACTTTGATAAACAATCTTTCTCCAAATAAAGAGAGAGACTTAGCGAAGTTTAAAGCTGAAATAAAATCATTAATCGAAGCAGAAATAGTTGGCAGATATTATTATCAAAAGGGCCAGGTTTCTTATAGCCTTGCCAATGATGAGTTTATTAAAAAAGCTGTCGAGATATTAGGTGATAAAGACCAATACAACAAAATTCTTAAACCTTAAAAAGGTATAGTAAACAGTATGTTAAAGAAAGGGAAAAAGCTCATTTCGTTTGTAACTGGTTATTGGACTCATGTTTTTTTCTTGAGTTTAATAGTTGTTGGAATGCCTTTTTCTAAGTTTTTGATGAGCTTGGGAACCATAGCGCTTATTGTTAATTGGCTTTTGGAAGGAGGTATTAAAGCTAAATTCAAAAAGTTTTTTTCTAGTAAAATAGCTTTATTTTCAACTGGTGTTTATCTACTTTTTGTTTTAGGTTTACTGCACACTCAAGATTTAAATTATGGCCTTAATGACTTAAGGATAAAGCTTCCTTTATTAGCGTTTCCAATAATTTTTTCTTCTAGCCACAGGTTAAAAAAAACTCATTATTTTTTAGTCGTTAGACTATTTGTACTATCGGTACTTGCCAGTACTATTTATGGATTTTTGGTGTATCAAGGCCTTGTTCCTGCTAAAAAAGAAATAGCTCAAATACGAGATGTATCTCAGTTTATTTCGCACATTAGACTTTCATTAATGATTGTGCTTAGTTTGTTTTTAATCCCTAAGCTATTCAATAATAAGCTCATCAATATGGTGTTTGGTATTACTGCCAGTCTTTGGTTGTTGTATTTTTTATCCTTTATGGAGTCTGCAACTGGTCTTATTCTTGGTTTTGTAACGTTATTCTTCATTTCGCTTTATTATCTCTTTAAGAAAAAAAGCTTGTATGGTTTTGCCATGTTGGCCCCACTTTTTCTGGGTGCACTTATTCTAGGTAATCATTTGTATAGCAATTACAAAGAAGTTAAAATTGACAGAACAGAATTAGCTACTCACTCAGCAAGCGGAAATGAATACAAAGAGAATCCTCTTTGTTCTTTTTTTGATAATGGAAATTACTCCAATGATTTACTATGCGAAAAAGAACTGTCAGAAACTTGGAGTAACAAGTCCGAAAAACCTTATTATGGCGAAGGTGGGGTTCAGTTTATCTTAATTCGATACATTACCTCAAAAGGATATGCTAAGGACAAGGAAGGGCTCGAAATGCTTACTCCTAATGATATAAAGAATATTGAAAATGGATTTCCTAATTATTTACATCCAGAGTCTTCTTTACTGTCTCGTATTCCTAGATTAATGTTTGAAATTGACGGATATATTGAAGGAGTAAATGCTAGCGGAAATTCATTAGCGCAAAGGCTTGAATACTGGATAGTTAGCAAAGAAATCATTAAGGCTAATCCTGTATTTGGAGTTGGAACTGGTGATGTTCCTACTGCTTTTGCAATGAAATACAATGAAACATCAAGTCTATTGGATAAAAAATATCAGTTACGTTCACATAACCAATATTTTTCGATAACAGTTTCTTTGGGGTTGTTGGGATTATTATTATTCCTTTTCTGTATTCTATATCCAGTTCCTACTGCATTTAGAGAGAGGAATTATTTCTACTTAATCTGTTTGTGCATTTCGTTACTCTCTTTCATTTCGGAGGATACACTGGAAACTCAAGACGGAGTTTTCTTTTGTGCTTTTCTAACAAATTTCTTTTTGTTTAGCTCCCGAAATAGGTACTTAAAAAGTGTAGATTAATTAAAAATCCTAAGCGTATTATTACTTGAATTAAAATTGGTGTTATATCCTTTTAATGGCAATGTAGCAGGGTTTTTATTTACCGAACCATCAAAAATATTGTATTCGCTTCCGTCACAAGGACAAGATATGGTGATATTGTCAGATTCTACATCAGCCTTTCCGCATGAGTTTGCTTCTTCAAACGTACAGTTTCTATCGTAAGCTATAAAGTCTGTCGTATTAATTCTGTAAACAATTATTCCTTTTAATCCTCCAGTTACATATGCCCATCCTCCTGGGACTTGTAAATTTGTATACTGAGGCAATGTAACATTTATATAAGCATCTACTGGCGGATAAAAAGCACGTTCATCAGTGTTTTTTTTACAACTGAAAGCGATTAAACTCATTGCAAAAAACACAACAGCTATTATTTTAAATGATTTCATACTTATCCAAACTTATTATAAACTCTATTATTGTTTTGTAAAACTCTTTTGATACAACTCAATCCATTGTTCTGGAGTAAATTTACGAATTAATTCTGCAACTAAGTCATAAGGAATATCTTCCATCTTTTTGAAACGGACACAGCTTTTTCCCATGTCCAACTTATACTTGCATCTTTTACCATATTCTTCAACAAACCAATTATAAATAGATTCATCAGCATAAACTCCCATATGGTAAAGCGCTATAAATCCTTTTTGATTAGCCAAATTAATAAACGACAAAGGCAACTTAGGATCACAATGATATCCAGCAGGAAAAATAGAATGAGGAACAACATATCCCAACATTTTGTAACTCATAGTTTCCTCAAATCCATTAGGAATATTTTCTAAAATTGTGGCTCTTAACTTCTCAAAAGGAGCTTTTCGCTCTTCTGGGATTACTTCGAGATATTCTTGTATTGTGGTTGGTTTTGTTGGCATAGAATTGATTGTTAAAATCAAATATACAGAAATTTAGTTTTTCGTTTTTTCAAATACTGTCACTATTGAGTTTAATATAACTTTAGTAATAAAAAATAATATAATGAAAGTAATAATTTGACCAATGATAACACCCCATATTCCTATATCAACTCCTTCTCTTAAAATAAATCCAAGAAAATATCCAGGAAGAAGGAGTGTTTCTAACCACTCAGGAAAATCTGAATAATGGCTGACCTTGAAACTTCTAGGCATTGACAGTAATTCGTAGGTAGCCAAAGAGCAGTAGGTCAATGTAATAATTAAAGCTATTTTGGTTCCTTTCTTCATTCCCAAATATAAACAAAAAAACCCTTCAAGTATTTAGCCTAAAGGGTTTTGAAAATTAAATCAATCCGTAAATTTACGCTTCTTCCATAGCGTATTCTTCAATACTTGGGCAAGAACAAATTAAGTTTCTATCTCCGTATCCTTGGTCTACTCTTGATACATGTGCCCAAAATTTGAACTCATTTAAATAAGGTAATGGCATAATTGCTTGCTTTTTTGGATATGCAAATGGCCATTTATCTTCCATAACATCAGCCAAAATATGAGGGGCATTTTTCAATAAGTTATTCTCCTTATCGTACACTCCTTCTTCTATTTCTCTAATCTCATTTCGGATAGCAATCATTGCATCACAAAATCTATCCAACTCTGGTTTAGATTCACTTTCTGTTGGCTCTACCATCAAAGTATTAGCTACAGGGAAAGAAACCGTAGGTGCATGAAAACCATAATCAATAAGTCTCTTAGCGATATCTGCAACTTCAATTCCTGTATCAGTTTTAAAATCTCTACAATCCAAAATCATTTCGTGAGCTACTGTTCCATTTTCTCCTTTATAAAGAATATCGTAATCATTTTTAAGTCGAGCTTGAATGTAGTTTGCATTTAAAATAGCGTGCTCAGTAGATTTTCTTATTCCTTCTTCACCCAACATTTTAATGTATCCGTAAGAAATTAATAAAATTAATGCACTACCAAATGGCGCTCCTGAAATAGATGTAATTGCCTGCTCTCCTCCAGTTTTAATCAATGGATTTCCTGGTAAGAAAGGCGTTAACTGCTTAGCAACTCCAATTGGTCCAACTCCTGGCCCTCCTCCTCCGTGAGGAATTGCAAAAGTCTTGTGTAAATTAAGGTGGCATACATCTGCTCCTATATTTCCTGGAGAAGTTAATCCAACTTGTGCATTCATGTTGGCCCCATCCATATAAACTTGTCCTCCGTGCTCGTGAATTAAATCTGTAATTTCGATAATAGAAGCTTCAAATACTCCGTGAGTAGATGGATAAGTAATCATAACTCCAGCAAGATTTTCACTGTGCTTTTCTACGTTTACTCTTAAATCTTCTACATCAATATTTCCTTTGTCGTCACACTTGGTAACCACCACTTTCATTCCTGCCATTACAGCACTTGCTGGGTTTGTTCCGTGTGCAGATGCTGGAATAATCATAATATCTCTATTAAAATCTCCTCTACTTTCGTGATAAGCTCTTATTACCATTAATCCTGCAAATTCTCCTTGTGCACCAGAGTTTGGTTGCATAGATACTTTATCGAACCCAGTAATTTCAGATAACATTTCGTCCAATTCATCAATGATTTGGTGGTATCCTTCGGCTTGGTTATTTGGTACAAATGGGTGAATATTAGCAAACTCACTCCAAGTAATTGGCATCAATTCACTTGCTGAGTTCAATTTCATTGTACAAGAACCTAAAGAAATCATTGAGTGTGTCAATGACATATCTCTGTTCTCTAATTTCTTGATGTAACGCATCATATCCGTTTCGGTATGATACATATTAAATACTTGATGAGTTAAAAACTCAGAGTTTCTCTTGAAATTATCATCAAAAGAAATTGCTTCTTTTTCTCCTTCTGGATCAATAGAAATAATGTCTTCCGAATCAGAATTAGCATTTGAAAACACAGCTAAAATTGCATTTACATCTTCCAGTCTAGTTGTTTCATCTAAACTAATTTGTAATGTATTCTCATTTTCATAAAAGAAGTTTATTTCATTTTTAAGAGCCTCAGCTTTTACATCCTCTAATGAGTCTGTTTTAACAGTTATCGTATCAAAAAAGTTGATTGTTTGTACTTCTAAATCTAATAACTCAAGACCTTCTGCTAACCAAGTTGTCATAGAATGTACATTGGTTGCAATTCTTTTTATTCCGGCTTGACCGTGATACACTGCATACATTGCAGCCATATTTGCCAACAAAGCTTGTGCTGTACAAATATTTGAAGTAGCTTTTTCTCTTCTAATATGTTGCTCACGAGTTTGTAATGCCATTCTCATTGCATTGTTCCCATGTCTATCTTTAGAAACTCCTATAATTCTTCCTGGTAAGTTTCTTTTGTATTCTTCGCTAGTTGCAAAGTAAGCTGCATGTGGCCCGCCAAATCCCATTGGCACACCAAATCTTTGTGTCGTTCCTACTACTACATCTGCACCAAATTCTCCTGGAGGAGTTAATAATGCTAAACTTAATATATCGGCAGCAACAACTAATTTTGCTTTTAATTCATGTAATTGAGTAGCTAAGTTTCCATACTCATGGATTTCTCCATTTGCAGCAGGATACTGAACTAATGCTCCAAAAAACTCAGCAGTTGGAGTAAATTCTTTGTGGTTTCCTATTACTAATTCAATTCTAAATCCTTTTGCTCTTGTTTTAACAACATCAATAGTTTGAGGAAAACATTCTTCTGAAACGAAGAACTTAACTACGTTACCTTTTACTTGGTCTCTTTTTCTTGTATTGAACAACATACTCATTGCCTCAGCAGCAGCAGTCGATTCATCCAATAAAGATGCGTTTGCAATTTCCATCCCAGTTAAATCACTTACCATAGTTTGGAAGTTTAATAACGATTCCAATCTACCTTGTGCAATTTCTGCTTGATAAGGAGTGTAAGCAGTATACCATCCTGGATTTTCTAATACATTTCTCTGGATTACCGGAGGAACAATAGTATTGTAATATCCCATCCCAATATACGTTTTGTATACTTTGTTTTTTGCTCCAATTTCTTTAACAGCATTTAAATATTCAAATTCAGACATTGCATCTGGAATATTTAATTTGTTTTTTAATCTAATTCCCTCAGGAATAGTTAAATCAACTAGTTTATCAATAGAATCAATTCCAATTTCTTTGAGCATTAATTCCCTATCGTTACCTAATGTTCCGATATGTCTGGTTTCGAACAGTTCTTTATTCATTTAATATAGATGTTAAAAGCTTAAATTTGAAAGGTCAAAATTAAATCATTTTTGATTAAAAGTTATATTATTTGAGATAAATAAAAGCATGTTGGAAATTTTTTATTCAAATTTAAATTTCTGGTAATATTATGAAGTTGTGTTGTACATTCCTGCAGGTTGGTTGACCTTTAAGAATTAAAGTTCTATTTTCGATAAAATATTAAATACTACTTTATGAAAACAAGAATTACTTTAGGAACATTTGCCATCCTACTAGCATTATTTTTTACAAGTTACAGTGATGTAATCGCCAATTCTGGTGGTTCTCAAGGAGGATTTTCGAGCTCGGGCGGAGATAATGGAAACTCATGTGGACAAGGAGGTTGCCATGGTGGCGGACATACTTTACAAGCGGGGATTATTATAACAAACATTCCTATGTCGGGATATACTCCTGGCACAACTTATAGAATAAATGTTGCTGGGACTTCTGGTACAGGGACTAAATTTGGGTTTGAACTTGCAGCAGAAAATGCTTCTAATGCAACTGCCGGAACTTTAACTCCAGCTTCAACCGGAGCAAGAGAGAAAATTCGCTCAAATGGTCATGCAACTCATACTTCTGTTGGTAATATTGGTACTATGGGGGCTTTTGGTTGGCAACTTGACTGGGTTGCTCCAGCTTCAGGTACAGGTGTTGTTAAGTTTTCTACTGCTGTTTTAGTTGCTAATAATAACGGAGGAACAGCTGGAGATGCTACAATAAGATTTAACACAACTACAAACGAAGCTTCTGCTACTAGCATCACTGAAATAACAAGTGACAATACAAAGCTTTATCCAAATCCTATCGAAAATCATCTGAATATATTCTCTGACAATACTGCGGTTAATTATTTATCTGTGATGAACGTAGAGGGTAAAATTGTATTTGAAACTTCTATCTCTTCAGTTGATAGAGTAGATTTATCTCAATTAAAAAAAGGAATTTATTTTGCTACTATTAAAAGTAATAAGGCTAACTTTACTCAGAGAGTGATTAAGTTATAAACCCTATTTATATTAATTTAAGACCGTCCAATGTGGCGGTCTTTTTTTTGTCAAAAAAATACACTTTAAATAGTTGACAAACAATTTATTAAAAACAAATAAATCTAATATATAAGTCAGTTATTACAGTTATTTACTTTGATGTTTCATGTTTTTTGAATGATTTTTGATTTATGAAAAACATACTATTTTTTGTATTTTTAACCTATACCTCTTCAGCATTTTGTCAAGAAGCAATTCATAGGTTCAATAACTTTGTTAAATCAACACCATTCGCAATTTATGATAGCGAAAATCCATCTATACGAATTGCTTATGAAAGAAAATTTCATGAAAATTTTGGTTTAGAAATTGGTGCTGGATATATCTATACACTATATGATTTTAAAGAAAGAATAAACACAGCCTCCCACAATTTTGGTTATATGTTTAATATTGAATTGAGGAATTATTTCTCTGTCAATAAAAAATCAAATAGTTTAGCCTTTTGGGGAATTAGGGGAGTAATAATTAATTCAGACAATACCAGAAAAATGCGTTTTTCTTCTATTTCGCCAATAACTGGTCTGCCAGATTATTTTGAAGAATTGATTCGATTTCAAAAAAAAATTTATGGAGTTCAGTTAATTCTGGGAGGTAAGCTTACAGTTACTAATCATATTTTTTAGAATCAATAATTGGGATTGGGACTAGTTATAGAGAAATTGACAATAATACTTTAGAATCATATTCAGGTCCTTATTATGATAGAAATTTTCGTGCAGATATATCAAACAAAAACTATAATAATTGGTTTACACCTTATCCATATTTTCAAGTACATGTAGGCTGGGCTTGGTAAAAAAAATTGCTTGAATTCCGAATATTCTAATCCACCTTCACCAACTTAGCCAAGTTCTTAGTCTTTTCAACTAAGGCTTCCATATCACAATCAACTTTGTCATAAGCAAGAGCTACGGCCATTCTTCTGTATGGACGAGTTACTTGTTTTCCAAAAATCTTGATATCAGTATAAGGTTGTTGAAGCGCTTCTTCTACTCCTTCAAAAACAGGGTTTTCTCCGTGTTCTCTTCCAAGAATTACAGCACTTGCTCCTGCTTGTAATTGCTTTATCTCTGGAATAGGAATTCCCATAATTGCTCTGAAATGCAATTCGAATTCATTAAAATTTTGTGTGTTAGCCAATGTCACCATTCCAGTATCGTGTGGTCTTGGTGATAGTTCAGAAAAATAAACTTCGTCTTTAGTTAAGAAAAATTCTACTCCCCAAATTCCTGCTCCACCTAATTCTTGAGTTACTTCAGCTGCCATTCTTTGTGCTGATTCTAATAAAGAATTATCCACTACTGCTGGCTGCCAACTTTGTTGGTAATCTCCTCTTTCCTGAACGTGTCCAATTGGTGGACAAAATAAGGTGTTTCCGTTTTTTTGAGTTACAGTAAGCAAAGTAATTTCTGAATCAAATGGTACAAATTCTTCTATAATTACTTCAATCAAATCTCCTCTTGATCCTTGAACCGCATATTTCCATGCTTTTTCAATATCATCTTCGGTTTTAATAACTGATTGCCCTTTCCCTGAAGAAGACATCAATGGTTTTACCACACAAGGCATTCCTAATTTATCAACCGCAGTTTTTAGTTCTTCGCCAGATGTTGCATAAAAATAAGAAGCTGTTTTTAGTCCAAGTTTTATAGCTGCTAAATCTCTAATCTCCTTGCGATTCATAGTGTAATTAGCTGCTTTGGCACTTGGAACTACGGTAATTCCTTGTTTTTCGTAGTCATAAAAACGCTCAGTTCTAATTGCCTCAATTTCTGGAACAATAAAATCTGGTGAATGTTTAGCTACAATTCTATCAAGCTCTTCGCCATCTAGCATATCAATTACTTCGTGTAAATCTGCAACTTGCATAGCTGGTGCATTTTCGTAACTATCAACCGCAATTACTGTTTGCCCCATTCGCTTTGCAGCAATTACAAATTCTTTACCTAGTTCACCCGAACCTAAAACCATTATCTTATAAGCCATGTTTTACTTTTTAATTGAAAATCAAAATTACAACTATTTTCTTTCTGAATAAAATGTATAAAAAAAGCAAAAGCTGATTACTCAACTTTTGCTTTTAAACTATTTAATCAATTGTATTATTTACCTAACAATCCACCAAGAAATCCTAAGATTCCTCCTTTTTTGTTATTGATAAACATACTTGCAATATCTCCAATATCAATTCCTCCAGAATTATTAGAGTCATTTCCTCCTAATAAATTAGAAACTAAACTTCCAATACCGTTAGACTGTAAATTGTTTTGCTTTTTTTCTTTTCCTAAATAAGCCATTACAAGTGGTGCAGCAATTTCAAGAATTTTACTCATTCCACCAGCACTAACTCCAGTTTTTTGACTCAACATTCCTTCTACAGCTGTTCTTCTAGAACCTAAAGCATGCTTTAAAATTCCTTTTCCATTTGCAGCTTGTGGGTTATCAAAAAATTCAGAAAGATTGTCTAACAAACTTCCATCATGATCTTTTTCTAATGCTCCAGCCAACTGCTTTTGTCCCAATTTACTCTGAGCATTTCCTTGTAAAGCTGTTAAAATTGTTGGTAATGCAGCAGATAAAGCACTCATAGTTTGATTTTTATCTAAACCTGTTGGCTTCCTACTTTTTCTACTTCATTGTCTCCAAAAAGACCTAGTATAGTACTTAAATCCATAATTTTTTGTTTTTGTTTTGTATTAAGAATTAAAGTAAAAAATTCTTTCCAATTAATCTGAATATTTAAGTGTTTAATTTTATACTTTTGAGTAATCAAACGTTAAAACAAACCAATGAAAACAGATCAATATCAAGCCCCAGATTACTTTAATATGGATGATTTATTGACGGATGAACACAAATTAATACGTGATTCTGCTCGTGAATGGATTAAAAAAGAAGTAAGCCCAATAATAGAAGATTACTATGAAAGAGCTGAATTTCCTAAACAAGTTATTCCAGGATTAGCTGCAATTGGTGGTTTTGGACCATACATTCCAGAACAATACGGAGGACCAGGATTGGATCAAATATCTTATGGATTATTGATGCAAGAACTAGAAAGATGTGATAGTGGATTACGTTCTACTTCATCTGTACAGAGTTCGTTAGTTATGTACCCAATTTACGCTTACGGAAACGAAGAGCAAAGAATGAAGTACTTACCTAAACTAGCTACTGGTGAATTTATTGGGAGTTTTGGATTAACAGAACCTGATCATGGATCAAATCCTAGCGGGATGATTACCAACTTTAAGGACATGGGTGACCATTATTTATTGAATGGAGCAAAAATGTGGATTTCTAATTCTCCTTTTTGTGATATTGCTGTAGTTTGGGCAAAAAACGAAGAAGGAAGAATACACGGATTGATTATAGAAAGAGGAATGGAAGGGTTTACAACTCCAGAAACTCACGGAAAATTATCATTAAGAGCATCTGCAACTGGAGAGCTTATTTTTGATAACGTAAAAGTGCCTAAAGAAAATTTATTACCAAACAAATCTGGATTAGGAGCACCACTTGGTTGCTTAGATTCAGCAAGATATGGAATAGCATGGGGTGCTATTGGAGCAGCAATGGATTGCTACGATTCTGCATTGAGATACTCTAAAGAAAGAATTCAATTTGGTAAACCAATTGCAAGTTTCCAATTGATGCAAAAGAAATTAGCCGAAATGATTACAGAAATCACGAAAGCTCAATTGTTAACTTTCCGTTTGGGACAATTGAAAAACGAAGGAAGAGCTACTACAGCACAAATATCTATGGCTAAACGTAACAATGTTGCCATGGCATTAGATGTAGCTAGAGAAGCTCGTCAAATACACGGAGCAATGGGAATTACCAATGAGTATTCTATTATGCGTCATATGGCGAACTTAGAATCGGTAGTTACTTACGAAGGAACTCACGATATTCACCTATTAATTACGGGAATGGATATTACTGGAATTCCTGCATTTAAATAGGATTTAAACTAATTTAAAAAAGCCATCCGCTATTGCGTGATGGCTTTTTTTATGTTGTTACTTCTCAAAACCAAAACACCACTTTTGCCAACTTCAAAATCATCAAAATTTCCATCAGACTCAAGCTCCAGCTTTTTATCGAAAATTATCAAATTGTAGCTAAAAATGTCGTTTTTCACTCTAAAAAAGACTTTTTCTTTGTAAAACTTAACTATTTCAGCATTTTCTAATTGAATACGTTTTACATAATTTCCAAACAAATCGAATACGAATAGGCCTTGATTAGGATCGAATAAATACACTTGGTTATTATACTCCAAAAGTTGAGTTGGATTGATATCCCGTTTCACTAATTGACCAATATTATTAAATCTATTGGTCACCTTTCCATTTTTATCAGTTTTAATAAGTGATTGTGTGGTGATGGAATACAACCAAAAAGCATTATCCCTATTTGACATACAAGCTAAATCTATCCATTCAAAAAAATTGAGTTTAATTTTATTGGTTTCGGACAAGGTGTTATCAAGTAAGATAATTTCTTGTTGTTGTTTGTAAAAAAGCATCAATTGCATAGGGTTCCTTGTATCCAAGGAAGTGATTGTACCGCTACTAAAAATAGAGTTAGTCCTAAGTGTATCCAGTTTATCCGAATACTTTACAATTTTCATTTCCGAAATCTGATAAATGTTCCCCAACTTATCTTGAGAGATAACCGAAGTGATTTCAGGTGATTTTTGTTCAGTCTTAAGTGTTTTACAAGAAAATGTGAGCAAGAGTATTGCAAGATAAAAAAGCGATATGTATCGATCTTTATTCATTTATTATTGCTCTTCATAATTTTGGTATAAGAAATCATTATAAGGGAACCTTGTAATGTGAATTCTCTTAACCTGAGCATACATTTTCTCTCTCAGCTCTTCAATATTCAACTTGCCTTTAGCCGAAATAAAAATACAATTTTCTTCATTCATTCGGTTCATCCAACTATTCTTAAGCTCAGTTAAAGAGATGTTTTCTCTTAATACTGGAGTTAAGTCATCATCATCCTTTTTCACGTATGAAAACGCATCTATTTTATTAAAAATAAGGATTGTTGGCTTATCAAAAGCTTCAATTTCTTTTAGAGTTTCATTTACCGTATTGTAATGATCCTCAAATACTGGATGAGAAATATCTACAATATGTAACAGTAAATCTGCTTCACGAACTTCGTCTAATGTAGATTTAAAAGACTCTACTAATTGGTGAGGCAATTTTCTTATAAACCCAACAGTATCAGCTAATAAAAAAGGAATGTTTTGGAATACAATCTTTCGTACAGTTGTATCCAAAGTGGCAAAAAGCTTGTTCTCTGCAAATACTTTTTCTTTACCCAAAAGGTTCAAAATTGTAGATTTCCCTACATTGGTATAACCTACCAAAGCCACACGAACCATCTTTCCTCTGTTCTGTCTTTGAGTCGATTTTTGCTTGTCAATTTTTTCTAACCTCTTTTTAAGTAAAGCAATTTTATCACCAATAATTCTTCTATCCGTTTCAATTTCTGTTTCTCCAGGACCTCTCATTCCTATCCCCCCTTTTTGTCTATCAAGGTGAGTCCACATCTTTGTAAGTCTTGGCAATAAGTATTGATATTGAGCCAATTCTACTTGTGTTCGAGCGTGAGATGATTGTGCTCTACTTGCAAAAATATCTAAAATCAATCCACTTCTGTCAAGGATTTTAACCTCTAATTCTCTCTCAATATTTCGCATTTGAGAAGGTGAAAGTTCATCATCAAAAATCACTAAATCAATGGAATTAGATTTAACGTACTTCTGAATTTCTTGTAATTTACCTTTCCCTACAAATGTTTTAGGGTTAGGATAATCTACTTTTTGAGTAAATCGTCCATGTGTAATTGCACCAGCTGTTTCTGCCAAAAAAGACAATTCATCCAAATATTCTTTTACATCTGCTTCGCTTTGTTTTTGAGTAATGACTCCAACCAAAACTGCTTGTTCCTCTAGGTACTGAACTTTTTTATTTTTCTCTATCATTCCTACTTACTACGAATTTAAAAACGGATTATTTTGTTTTTCGAAACCTATCTGTGTTTCTGGTCCATGACCACAATATACCACGAAATCATCTGGAAGAGTGAAAAGTTGTTGTCTAATACTCTCTAATAAAGTCGCATGATCTCCTCCTGGTAAATCTGTACGGCCAATACTTCCATAAAATAGACAATCTCCATTCACTACAAACTTCTCTTCTTTTGCTATGAATACAACATGTCCTGGTGCATGACCTGGCACAAATCTTACTTCCAGCTTTGAGTCTCCAAAAGTTAACTCTTCCCCTTCTTTTATAAAATTGGTAGGCTCAGCACATGGCTTATATTCCATAAATCCATAGTTTGCTGCATAAGTTACTACCGCCATCAAAGTATCTAAATCCTTAGTATGAACATGTAAATTTACACCATACTTTTCCATTACAAATTTATTCCCAAGTACATGATCAATGTGGCTATGAGTAGAAATAAGTTTTACTGGTTTTAACTCATTATCAGTAATAAACTTATCTAATTCTTCTTCTTCATGCGACTCGTAACAACCTGGGTCTATAATGACACATTCTTTAGTTTCATCAAACAACACGTAGGTGTTCTCTTGAAATGGATTGAACGTGAATTTTTTAATTGATATCATCTACTTGCTTTAATTATAATATAAAAATTACTGCTAAAATGAAAATTACAATAATCAAAAGATACTGCCAAACATCAACAAAGTATGGTGAAAAATCTTTCCATATTTGTTTCAGTCGTTTCATTTTAATTGTTTAGAATAACAAAGTTAACTATTATAATGGACAAAAAATACGTAGGTCTTTAAACTAAATTTCACATAAATGCGTATATTAAGGGAGACAAAAAAAGAGACATGAGTAAAATATTTAATTGCAAAATAGCAATTGGCCTTATCTGTATTGTTTTTCTTGTTGCAAATTGCAAAAAACAAGAGATTACAGTTCATGAAAACCTGGTGATTGATGGAAATAAGCCCCCAACATACGAAGGTGTTAGCCAAACACAAATAGAGGTTTATATCAGTAAGCTCTATATTGATTTACTTGGTTTACAAGCAACTCAATTAGAAATTACCAATGGGGTTTCTTACCTAAAGTCAAGAGACGCGATCAAACCCTTGGAAAAATGCCTTTGTATGATGTGCTAGCTCCTTGGCAGATAAAAGCTGTAGAAACATGGATAAATAATGGAGCTAAAGATATTTTTAATAACTCTCCTAGTTTACCAAATTATGAGCCAAGTACTGGCGGTATGTTAGCTTATGTCAACAACACTTCTGGAAATAGAAGTAATATCGTAACAACTTCTAACATAAGAATTACAAAATAATTTCTTATTTTTATTCAGAAATTTATAACTTAAGTTCATGAAAAAGTCTAAAAAATTTATCCTTGCAGTAGTAGTAATATTACTTGTAGCATTAGGTTTAGTTATTGCAAACCCTGACTGGGTAGATAGCAAAGAGGAAGTTACAGTAGAAGTGTCTGAAGAAGTTGAGGACACTCATAATGAGCTTGAAAACGAGTTGTTTGATTAAAACCTCAAAGTAGCCCCACCAAGAATATTAATTCCTTGAACAGGAAATTGATTGTATACTTGATACTTTTGACCAATAATATTATTGAAATTAAGAAAGGCCGAAATGCTTTTGTTGTATCGGTATTCAAATCCTAAGTTAAAATCAAAAAATGCATTTTGATTCACTGAGTACGAATTATCATTATTCAATTCAGCATCTGCAACTGGCACAAGTGATTTAGCTTTTCTGGCTCCAATGTAATAGATATCTGCTCTTACCATGATCTTATCGGCTAAGTCATAAACTCCTCCTAACGAAATATCTAAAGCTGGTGTATTCCAAACATAAGCTTGGTTAAGCGGAGAGAAAAAACTATATTTCCCTTTCAAAAACACTCTTACTTTTTCGCTTTGTAAGTAAGTAATTTGTGCATTAAGCTCAGTTACATCCATTGAATCATAAATCACATCCATTTTATTTTGGATAGAATAAGTACTGTCGTTAACGAATAAAGCATTTCCAAAAATACTTTGTCGGGCTATACTCACATTAAACGAAACTTCATTGGTAATACTTCCTCTTACCCCTCCATATACATTATAACGAGTATTAGTATTCTGTAATCTTACTTGCGATAGTACAAACGGATTATCAGAACTAAGGCTTCTAAATGAGTTTCTTTCCAAGCCACCATTTATTCCTACGTAAGGAATAAAAATATCTAGGAAGCTATACTTAGCTTCTATGTTTGGATAGAAATGAAAGCTTGTTTTATCATTAATATCAGCAAAAACCGAAAACCCAAAACTTGCATATAATTTCTTTCTGGAAGTAATAATTTTAGGCGATATCTCTAAAATAGTATTGTTATTGGTTTCAAGATTTGGAGTAAAAGTAGCTGATGCTCTAAATGGTGCTGATTCAATACTGTTGTAGCTGTTGAAATCTATCCCAAAATCCAATGCAAACAATTCCTTTTTAATCATCTTAGAAGTGTTCAAATCAAAGTCAACATTGTTTTCTTTGGCTTCATATCTATCAGAATAATTCGTGTAATTAAGTGTTCCATCCCAATTTACATCTCCTGTGTCTATTTTAAAACTTTTGAAATTAATTCCTCCTCCAATTGTGTTAAACACTTGCTTTAACGAATCATTATCCAATACAACTAAATCTTCTGGATTAAACCCATAAAAGTGATTCATAGAGCGGTTGTAATTCACTTGCCCAGTAACAGAAAACTTCTTATAAAAATGCTGATAAAAAGCATTTGCTTCGTTTTCACTAAGCCCACTAAATCCAGTGTTTTTAATCGAAGTATTAGAAGAAATATGCCTTCCATGAATTCCCCAATTATTATTTTTAGATCTTAATGAATTGTAATAAACCTCAGACATTGGGGTAAGATAATTTCCAACACCCACTTTTACATAACCTCTTTTTAATTCCTCAAGTGGATTAACCACTTTTAATCTAGCTGGCGAAATTGGTTGTAGTTGCAATTCGCTACTAGCTGTGTATTCATAAAACACAAAGTCAGAGTTTATTTGAGACTGTGTAGTGTCTTCGAATAAAATAGGAGTTAAACTTCTCTTTTTAGTCGTCTTTATTATCCTGTCTCCTTCTCCTTTGGCATCAATCACAATGATGGTGTCATTTTGCGAAAAACTGGTAGCACTTAAAAAAAGTACCCCAAGAAACAGTGCGATATGTAGTATGTAATTTCTCATCTTTTATTAAGGTTTCTCAATCATGTTAATTTCCAATTCCTCCTCATCTTGGTTGTCTTTAGCATCTTCTGCAGCAATAATTGCAGCAAGTTTAGATTCTGCTATAGATTTTATCTCATCAGTACCTTTGTAATAGTCTATTACACTTTGTAGTGTTGCTTTTGCCTGAAAGTTATCATCTAGCTTAACATAAGTATCTGCCAACAAAATATAGCCTTTAGCTAGCCAATAATCATAAGAAGGCTTTTGCTTTAAGTAAGCAAATATTTCAGCTTCGGCTTGTTTGTACTGCCCATCTAAATAAGTAATCTCACACAATTTATATCCTGCTTCTGCTCTATCTACATCAGTAGAAAGTGCAACTACTTTAGCGTATAAACCTTGTGCTTCAATAGTATTTCCTAGAGCATAATTTGCATTTGCTTGTATCATTGTTGCTTCTTCCTTGTGAGCTCTTGATAATTGCTCATTCTGTAACACAATTGCTGCAAACTTAGCCGCATTCACATGGTCTTCTTTATGCTTGTATGTCAACATCAATCCTCTGTTCATTGCAGGGATTTTAAGCTCATCTGTGTTTATCTCTTTTAACTGAGTGTAGTACGTATTTGCTTTTTCGTAATTCTTTAATCTGTAGTTGATATTTGCTGCATGAAACAATGCATCAACCATATGTTTTTCGTTCTTTTCAATTACTTTATCGTAGTGAAAAAGAGCAGTCTCATATTCTTTATCTAAATAATTACACTCTGCAATATAAAAGTGCCCAGTAACATAGTTTCTAGGGGCTTCAATTTTAGCAAGGTAAGCAGTAAGTCCAGCCTTGGCATTTATACAGTCTGCATTTAAGTAGGCTTGATTAGCAGGATACCATAAAGTAGAATCTAACTTAGATTGAGAATATTTTATTCCCAATGAAGCCAATAAATCCGGAAATTGAGCAATTTTATTTTGAGCCAAATACGATTTTTCTAATTCGTTTATAGCAGCTTCTCCTTCTTGAGATTTTGGATATTTGCGAACTAAATCCTTAAACTCCGTTTCAGCTAACTCATAATTTTTTTCTCTCAAGTGAATTCCACCCATTTCCAACCTCGATTTTCTCTCTTGGTAAGTCCCTTCTTGACTCAGAACTATTTGCTTATAAAACTTTAGTGCTTGTGCATTTTTGTTCTGTACCCTATAATTGTTGGCCAATTCAAACATAGTATTGGTACTGTAGGCAGAATTAGGATATTCCGTAAGTAATTGGTTTAGTAACCTTTCTTTCTCTTGGTAATCTCGTCGGTAACCACTACTCACAGATTTTTGATACAAAGCATAATCAATGTTACCTTGTGCCAAATCAATTGCAGTTTGGTAATACTTAACTGCTTCATCATCATTTTTTAAAAGGAAATAAGAATCTCCTAATCTTAAATTAGCGTCACTTTTCTTGTCTTGATCAGCTGCTGACTTTATGTAGTTTCTGAAAGCAGTAATACTTTTTTCGTACTTCTTCTGTTCAAAATAAGCGTAACCAATATTGTAATCTACCAAAGATGCTAAATCAGAATTTATTGCACCTGGCTGAGATTTAAAAGCCTGGTATCCAGCAATTGCTTGAGTATACTTTTTCTGTTTGTAATAAGCTTCGGCAATCCAAAAATTACTCTTTGCCATTATTTCGGTATTTACAGGATAAATATTTACATCCTTGTAATACTTAATTGCATTAGTGTAATCATGCTTATAGAATAACTCTGTAGCTCTATTGTAACTCAGTTTTTGATGAGCTTCTTTTATCTTGTAATTCTTAGCCGAAATTCTACTAATAGAATTAAGAGCTGCTTCATAATTTTTGGTAGTAGTATAAACATCTAATAAGTACTCATAAACCTGTTCCTTCTTTGTTGAGTTAGGATATTTATCCAAGAAAGTATGAAAGATATCTGTGGCCTCATCATAAGGATTGTAGCTTAACTCATAAGTAGTTTTTGCATAACCAAACAAAGCATCTTCATTCAGCTTTTTATCAAACCCTAAATCATAAGCTCTTTTAAATGCAGCTTTTGCAAATTGTTTTTTGTCTGATTTCACGTAACACTCAGCTAACAAAAAGTTAGCTACTTGAGCCCTTTCTGTTTTCTTTGCAGCAACTCTTCCTAAGTACTTAATCGCATTTTTGTAATCGTCAGTCTTGTAATACGAATAACCTAACTGGTAGTAATCATCTGTTGATTTTTTAGCTGTTTTAGAAAAATACTCCTTTAGATATGGAAGTGCTTTATCATATTGCTCCAGCTTAAAGTAAGAAGATCCTAATATTCCTTTTATCTCTGCTTCTCTTTTTATCTTGTCTCCAGATAAAGCAGTTGGGATATACTCAATTGCTTCGTTATATTTTTCTTGTTTAAACAAAATTTGAGAAATATAATAAGGTACAATTGGACTAAATCCTGGGTTGTCCTTAATGAGGTTAAAACTCTCTAAAGCAGTTTGGTAGTTTTCATCTTGATAAGAAAGATGTCCATAATAGTATTGAGTTGGACCATAATAATCCGACTCTTTTTCATCTTTAATCTCGTAAAAAGCCTGCTTGGCCTTATCAAACATATCTTTTTCAAAATAGCTGTATCCAATTTTAAAGAAATACTCTGTTCTTTCGTCAGCAGTTAAATCGTACTTATCTACTTTCTCATACCATTCTATTGCATCTCTCCATTTTTTCTTGCGGTAGTAATCATTCCCAAGTAAGAAAAATATTTTCTTTGTTTTGGGCGAATCCGGATGGTTAAGAGCAAACTGAGAAAGTAAGTACTGAGCGTCTTTATGAAATAGTTCCAATGCACAAACAGCATGCAAATATTCGGCACTAACTTGCACCTCATCATTTGAGTTATCAATTAACTCAATTACGTTTTTGAATTTTTGCTGAGCTGCACTGTAGGCACCTTTATCGTACAATTCAAGTCCATCACGATAATCTTTATAATCATCAGTATAAACTCTCGTCTGTTGCGAAAAAAAAGGATTGCACAGAATTACGAATCCAATCAGCAATGCTATTTGGCGAAATCTATTCATGTTAAAACAGGTCTTATTTACTTTTTAATTGGTGTATTAATCAACACTTCGTCAATCATACCGTATTCTTTAGCTTCAGTAGAAGTCATCCAGTAATCTCTATCACTATCTGCCCATACTTTGTCATAATCTTGTTTAGAGTGATCAGCAATAATTGTGTACAGTTCTTTCTTTAATTTCTGAATCTCTTTCAAGGTAATTTCCATGTCACTTGCTTGTCCTTGAGCTCCACCTAAAGGTTGGTGAATCATTACTCTTGAGTGCTTTAAAGCAGTTCTTTTACCTTCGGCACCAGCACATAACAATACAGCTCCCATAGAAGCAGCCATACCAGTACAAATTGTAGCTACATCTGGCTGGATGTATTGCATAGTATCATAAATTCCAAGTCCAGCATAAACTGATCCTCCTGGAGAGTTTACATAAATTTGGATATCTTTTTTAGCATCAACTGAAGCCAAAAACAACAATTGTGCTTGAACAATATTGGCAACTTGATCATTTATTCCAGTTCCCAAAAAGATGATTCTATCCATCATCAGTCTAGAAAAAACATCCATTTGAGCTACATTTAACTGGCGCTCTTCAATAATATTTGGAGTTAAATTATTCACATAACCACTTAATACATTGCTGTTTATGCCAGCATGCATTGTTGCGTATTTTTCAAATTCTTTTGAATCAAACATAGAGTAATTTTTTATTTAGATTTAATATTTTGTAAGTCAATTATCAATGGAGATAAAACGGTATTCTCCAATAGTCGAAAATAATTAAAATAACCCCTTTTCTTGAGTATTTTCTAGGGAGTAATAAACTGATTGATGTTTATAACGTGTAATAGAGAAAATCATTATAAAAATTGATATTCAATTTAAAAAAACACTTTGATTCTCTTTGATTCGAAAAAAACCTCAAAAACAAGGATTTATTAAAGAAAACTCTTACATTTGCATCCGATATTTTTCAAATATTAGCGGGCGTGGCGGAATTGGTAGACGCGCTAGACTTAGGATCTAGTGCCGCAAGGTGTGAGAGTTCGAGTCTCTCCGCCCGCACAAAAAACAAGGCGTAAGACACTCTCTTATGCCTTTTTTGTATAACGTATTTTGCAATAATTAGTGAATTAAATTCAGAAAACATGAATATTACTCAAGAGAAAGTAGATGACTTAAATGCAATCATCAAAATCAAATTAACTCCAGAAGACTACACGGAGCAATATGACAAAAAACTTGCTGAAGCAAGAAAACAAGTAACTGAGCCGGGTTTTAGACCAGGAAAAGTTCCTATGGGAATGATAAAAAAGAAATTTGGACAATCTATCCTTGCAGATGAATTGAACAAAATGATTAACGATAAATTGTATAGTCATATTTCTGAAAATAAATTAAACGTACTTGGTAACCCAATTCCATCTGATGCGCACACTACTTTTGATAAGTGGGAAGCTGGAAATGATTTTGAATTTGGATACAAAATTGGATTAGCTCCAGAATTTGAAATTAAGCCATCATCTAAAGACAAAGTAACTCTTCACAAGATAAAAGTGGACAAAGCAACTATCGATAAGCAAATAGAAGATTTTGCTAAGAGATATGGTACAATGGGAGAAGTTGATAAGTCGGAAAAAGGAGATATGGTTTTTGGAGAATTTGTTCAATTAGATGACAAAGACAAAACTTTAGCTGAAGGTATTACTGCTAAGTCTACTGTTTCGGTTCCAATGATTGAGGACGAAAAAATTCAAAAGAAATTTGTTGGACTTAAAAAAGGAGATAAATTAGTTATTGACCCAAAGACTGTTTCTAAAGGTGATGCTGATTTAGCTGCTATGTTGCACATCAAAAAAGATGAACTTGAAACGGCTACTGGAAACTTTTCTTTTACTGTTGAAGAAATAAAAAGATTAGAAGCCGCTCCACTTAACCAAGAGTTGTTTGATAAAATTCATGGAGAAGGAAACGTTAAGAACGAAAAAGAATTTAGAGCTAAAATTGAAGAAGAATTAAGTGTTGCTTTTGTAAACGATAGCGATAGATTATTCCAAAAATCATTAGCAGATCATTTCGTAAACAAGTTGAAACTTGAATTACCAGATACTTTCTTAAAAGAATGGATTCAAACTTCTAACGAGAAAGATGTTTCTATGGAAGAGATTGAAAAAGAATACCCTCAATACTCGAACCAACTAAGATGGCAGTTAATTGAAAACAAAGTAATTCAAGAAAACGAAATTAAAGTAGAGGTTGACGAAGTAAAAGAATATGTAAAAGGAATGTTGATTCAGCAGTACGCTCAGTACGGTATGCCAACTCCAGATGACGAAGCATTAGAAGCTAACGCAATGCAAGTTTTACAAAACCAAGACGAGACAAAGAAAATCTTTGATTACTTGTATAAAAACAAAGTATCTGATTTCTTTAAAAACAATGTTAAAATCCAAGAAAAAGAGGTGACTCAAGAAGATTTTATCAAGTTGTTTTACGCTCAGTAAAAAGTTAATTATTAGTGAAAAGCCCATAGAATTAGGTTCTATGGGCTTTTTTTTGATCTATTTAGACTTCTAACTAATTATATAGCAGAAGTTATGGCAAAGCTAAACGACAAAATGAAGAGTGGTTTCATGGATTTAATCAAGAAATTTTTTGCCTCAATATTTACTTCTAACAAAGCAGAAAAATAATACTGATTTTGAAAAAGCTCCTTCTCATATTCGCAATTTTATCTTTTACCTTCTCTGGGTTTTCCCAAGGGAATGAGGTACAAGGTGAACAAGAATTACACAAAGGAAGAATTGATAAACAACCTCAATTCCCTGGTGGGCAAGCTAAATTAGTTGAGTTTTTACAAGAAAATTTAGTCTACCCTACAGATGCTCAGGAAAACAGAACTCAAGGACAAGTGTATGTTGAATTTGTAATAGAAGCAGATGGTTCGATTACTAATGCTAAAGTAATTAGAGGAATTGGTAGCGGTTGTGACGAAGAAACAGTGAGAGTTGTAAATTCAATGCCGAATTGGACTCCAGGAAATCATAAAGGAAAAAACGTAAGAGTAAAATATGTACTCCCAGTTAGTTTTTACCTCCCCAAAAAAAAGAAAAAGTAAATTATTACACTAATAATTAAACTTAACGACCTTTAAATAACTAATACCTCTTTATCTTCTGAAAAGAACATATTGGTCTATTAATTGGTGATAAAAGTTTATTCTAAATATTAAAAACATGAAAAAAATTATTCTATTTCTATTTCTCTTATCTAAACAAGGATTTATGGCTCAAGATGCTGTAACGATCAGAAAAAATAACGAGATATTTTCTATAGTCGAACAAATGCCTCAATTTCCAGGAGGAGATTCAGCCATGTATGTATTTATTGCAAATAACATTTCATATCCCGATAGCCTTCTAGGTAAAGGTTTCTCTGGCAAGGTATATGTTCAGTTTGTTGTAGAGGAAGATGGTAGAATTACGAATGTTAAAACTCTTCGTTCACCTCATGACCTTTTTACTAAAGAAGCTGAAAAAATGATGGCTAAAATGCCAATTTGGATTCCTGGAACTCAAAATGGAAAAGCTGTGAGAACTAGAATGGTTTTACCTGTTCATTTTAAGTCTTGATAAATGAAATAATTCATTTTTAGAAGTACTTCTAATAATTAAATCGCATTAGCTTTTTACTTCCACATTCTGTATATTTACTCATTCCATTTTTTACAAAAAATAGCTTGAGACTGATATGAAATTACAAAACTACGCCCAAGGAAAATGGGTAAACGGAGAAGGAGATGGGCAGCAATTAGTAAATGCTGTAAACGGAGATTTAGTTGCCGAAGCAACATCCAAAGGATTAGATTTTGGAGATATGATGAAATACGCTCGTGAAGTTGGTTCGCCTGCTTTGCGTAAATTAACGTTTCACGAAAGAGGAAGAATGCTAAAAGCTCTTGCTTTTCACTTAATGGAAAAGAAAGAAGAATTTTATAAAGTTAGTGCCTACACAGGAGCTACAAGAGTAGATTCCTGGATTGATATTGAAGGTGGAATCGGAAACTTATTTTCTAATGCATCATTAAGAAAACAATTCCCTAATGAAACATTTGCTTTGGATGGAGAAATTGCTCCGTTATCTAAAAATGGAACTTTTATAGGTCATCACATATTAACTTCTAAGCAAGGAGTTGCTATTCACATCAATGCATTCAACTTCCCGGTTTGGGGAATGCTTGAGAAGATAGCCGTAAATTTACTAGCTGGAGTTCCTGCAATTGTAAAGCCTGCAACAGTAACTTCCTATTTAACAGAAGCTGTAGTAAGAGAAATTGTAGCTTCAGGAATTTTGCCAGAAGGTTCATTACAACTTATTTGTGGTTCGGCTCGAGGGATTTTGGATTACGTAGAAAGCAGTGATGTAGTTACTTTTACTGGTTCGGCAAGTACAGGAAAAATGCTTAAATCTCACCCAAGGTTAGTAGAGGAATCGGTTCCATTTAACATGGAAGCAGATTCACTAAACTGCTCAGTTTTAGGAGAAGATGCGGTTCCCGGAACACCAGAATTTGATTTATTTATAAAAGAAGTACAGAAAGAAATGACTGTGAAAGCAGGACAAAAATGTACGGCTATTCGTAGAGTGTTAGTTCCAGAAAAATTAGTGGAAGATGTGCAAATTGCACTAGGACAAAGATTGGCCAAAACCGTAATTGGTGATCCTAGTCAAGAAGGAGTAAGAATGGGGCCACTTGCAGGAAAAGAACAAGTCGCAGAGGTTACAGCACAAGTAGCTAAACTAGCCGAATCTCAAGAAATTGTGTATGGAAGTTTAACTGATTTTAATTTGATTGGAGCCGACAAAAACAAAGGTTCTTTCTTATCCCCTATTTTATTTTTAAATAACGATCCTTTTAATAAAACGGATTGTCACGATATTGAAGCTTTTGGTCCTGTATCTACTATTTTACCTTACAAAACAATTGAAGAAGCAATTGAACTTGCCAAAATGGGGAAAGGTTCATTAGTGTGTTCTATTGTAACTGCTGACGACCAAATTGCCAAAGAATTTGTTTTTGGAGCTGCAGCAATGCACGGAAGAATATTAGTATTAAATGCAGATTGCGCCAAGGAAAGTACGGGTCACGGCTCACCAATGCCACAATTGACTCACGGAGGTCCAGGAAGAGCTGGAGGTGGTGAAGAAATGGGTGGAATGAGAGGTGTAAAACATTACTTGCAAAGAACTGCAATTCAAGGTTCGCCAACTACATTAACAGCTATTACCAACCAATATCAATCTGGTGGAAAATTCAAGCACGATAAGGTTCACCCTTTCCGTAAGCACTTTGAAGAATTAGAAATTGGAGAAACTTGGATTACTGCAAAGCATACGGTAACGGAAACTGATATAGTAAACTTCGCCAATGTAAGTGGAGATAATTTTTACGCCCATATGGATGTAACTTCTTTGGAAGGAACCATTTTTGAAGAACGTGTAGCTCATGGATATTTTATCTTATCCAAAGCTGCAGGATTATTTGTTGAGCCAGCTAAAGGTCCTGTTTTATTAAATTATGGATTAGAAGATGCTCGTTTTGTAAAACCAGTTTATGTAGGAACTACCATTGGAGTAAAATTCACTGTGAAAGAAAAAGTGGATGGTGAAAAACGAGACGAAGAAGACATTGCAAAAGGAATTGTAAAATTCTTGGTAGATGTGTATGACCAAACTGGAGAGACTGTAGCGATTGCTACTATTTTGACAATGGTAAAGAAGATTGATCAAAGTAACTAAGTCAAATGCAACAAAAAAGATGGACATTTAACCCGAAATCTGAAACTTCTACGGCTGAACTAGAAGAAAAACTAGGGTTAAGCAAAGAATTAGTAGAACTACTTCATCAAAGAGAGGTGACTACTTTTGAGGAGGCTCAAACTTTCTTTCGTCCGCAAATGTCGCACATTCACGATCCTTTGTTGATGAAGGATATGGATAAAGCTGTAGACCGTGTTTTTGAAGCTTTTGAAAAAGAAGAAAAGATATTAGTCTACGGAGATTATGATGTGGATGGAACTACGGCTGTTTCATTGATGTATACTTTCTTGATAAAACATTACAAAAACGTAGAGTTTTATATTCCAGATAGATATACCGAAGGTTACGGAGTTTCGTACCAAGGAATAGATTATGCTGCCGACAATGATTTTAAACTAATTATTGCACTTGATTGTGGAATAAAAGCAATTGACAAAGTAGCTCACGCAACAAAAAGAGGGGTAGATTTTATCATTTGTGATCACCACAGGCCAGGAGATGAATTACCAAAAGCAGTAGCCGTTCTAGATCCAAAAAGAAAAGATTGTGAGTATCCTTACAAAGAATTATGTGGGTGTGGAGTTGGGTTTAAATTAATACAAGCGCTTAATCAAGAATTAGGTTTTGAGTTTGATGATTTAGAAGAATATTTCGATTTATTAGTCGTGAGTATTGGTTCGGATATTGTTCCGGTAACAGGAGAAAATAGAGTATTGGCTTATTTTGGATTAATGAAAATAAACCACAGTCCAAGAAAAGGAATTGCAGAAATACTGAAACTTTCATCTGTAAAAAATGAACTAACTATTACTGATGTAGTATTTATAGTTGGCCCAAGAATTAATGCTGCTGGGCGAATGAAATCGGGGATGAATGCAGTAAAACTATTAACTTCTGGAGATGATGAAACTGCTAAAAATTTAGGTGAATTTATTGAAGGAGAAAACAAGCAAAGAAAGACTTTTGATAAATCTATAACGGAAGAAGCTCTAAAAATGATTGACGAAAACGAAGAGTTTTTGACAGCAAAATCTACAGTGCTATATAACGAAGGTTGGCACAAAGGAGTTATAGGAATTGTGGCTTCGCGAGTTATAGAAACTCATTACAAGCCCACAATTATTCTTACAGAAAGTAATGGAAAAGCATCTGGTTCTGCACGCTCTGTTCAGGGGTTTGATGTATACAATGCAATTGACGAATGTTCGGATTTATTGGAACAATTTGGTGGGCACATGTATGCAGCCGGTATGACAATGCCAATTGAAAATATTGATAAATTCCGTAAGAAGTTTGACGAAGTAGTTTCAAAAACCATAACTGATGAACAGCTAATTCCTGAAATACGAATAGATATTGAAATTACATTAGACCAATTAATTCCTGAAAAAGGAAAACTATTTCCTAAGTTTTACCGTATCATAAAACAATTCGCGCCATTTGGCCCAATGAACATGCATCCAGTATTTGTTGCAACCAATGTTCAAGCTAAGTATGCTAAGGTTGTTGGAGAAACTCACCTTAAAATGTCTGTCTATCAAGAAAGTAATCCTAAACAATTATTTGACTGTATTGGATTTGGACTAGGAGATTATTTTGATAAAATCAATAATAATAGTTACTTTGATGTAGCATTTGTGATTGAAGAGAATACTTGGAATGGAAACACCAAATTGCAATTAAATATTAGAGATATAAAACAAAAAAACTAAACTATTAAAACACTTATTACCTCACTACTTATTTTTATTACCATTAATTTATCTGCACAGGATTTTGGTGCTGCATTTAACCAAGATATGTTTTTAGGTTTTAATGCTGGAATCTCTATGGATATTGGAGAAGATGATTTTTTAAAAAACAATAGATTTGATGTTGTTGGGCTTTATGGTGGAAACGTTTCTTTCTTTGAGTTACATTTCGCTTCTACTGATATGGATAGCTGGGAAGACAGTTATTTTAAAACTGGAGTTTCTACCTCATTAAAATACTTTTACCCAATTGAGTCAGGTGATTCTTTAGGATCTAGATTTTCTGGATACTTATTTGGATTCGATTTAATTGGAGTTAACTTTTTCCCGACTACAAGCTTTTTAGATTTTGTAATTTCTGCTGGAGCTAACACAGGGAGTAAAAAGGTAAGAGCTGATAATGACGTTAAGTATAAAAACTATGTTTTCGCACCTAAAGTTTCTGGAGAATTGAGATTGGTGTTTAATGATCAATTTGGACTTAATGTTCATGTAGAACAACAAATAGATATTACTAAAGCAAGATGGAAACTAAAAAAAGGAGCAGATGTTCTTCCAGGATTAGCTGGTTATAAAAACAATGCTTTATTAATTTCTGCAGGTATCTCTTGGAAGTTGAACTAGTAAAGCCAACCACAATAACTATTTCATTTAACCTCAATAAGCTAGTTGCTTATTGAGGTTTTTTTGTGTTTCATTCTGACTAGATATTTTTTTTCAATGAATTGTAGTATCTTAATAAACAATTAGTAACACGTTTAAATTCTGACACTAAATGATTCCATTATTTGAAATAATTTCTAACCTCACCAAAGAAGAGCAATTAAAATTTATATCTCATCTTAAAAAAAGTAAAGGGAGTGGTGATAGTGTTAAGCTAAAACTGTTTAAAGTAATTCAAGAGAAAAAAACCTCTCCTAAATTGATTTCTACTAAGGTTTATGGAAAAGAGAACAAAGTAGCTTACCACCAATTACGAAAAAGATTATTTAAGGAATTAGTAGATTTTATTGCTTCCGAACGGTTTAATAAAGAAGAAGAGCATGTATTGGAAATAAAGAATTTGATTCTTACGAGTAAGCATCTTATCGAAAATAAAAACTACAAACCAAGTTTTAAACTTCTTGAAAAAGCTGAAGTAAAAGCCAAGGAAGAGGACGAAGTGGAGCTTCTTAATGAGATTTATAATCTTTTCATTCAGTTTGCTCACTATAATCCCGAACAGGACTTACAAGAGATTGTAAAAAAATTAGAATCGAATAGGGTTCAAATGATTCAGGAATCGAACTTAAACATGGCGTATGCTGTTGTAAAAGAAAAGCTTCAGGAGTTCCATAACGAAGGAATAGAGATTGATTTTAATAAATTACTTGATGAAGTGTTTGATCGGTTTGACATTAATCAAAAATCTGGATCTAATTATAAAACTCTATATCAATTAGTTCAAATTGTAGCTGCCAATGCCAATGTAACAAAGGAGTATCATTTAGTCGCTCCGTTTGTAACAGGATGGTATAATAAAATACAGAAAAGCGAAGAAGAGAAAAACAGGCACATGTTTTTTCATATTAAGCTCCTATATTTCATTGCCAATGTTTTTTTTAGAGACAAGAATTTTGAAGAAAGCAACCGATATGTAATTAAAATAGAGAGTTTACTCTCAGGAAATAAAAAGTATAGAAAAGTATTTGAAACAAAAATCCTAGTCTTAAAAGCACTTAACACCAATTATTTAGGGGAAAATTTAGACTCGCAAGAAATAATTGAGCAAGCAATTCCCAACAAACCAGATTTACGAAATAAGGATATGCTAGATGCATTAATTGTGGCATCCATGATTTACTTTCATCAAAATAATTTCAAAAAAGTACAAACGATTTATTCTCAAATGCAAGCATCAGAATCCTGGTATACCAAAACAATGGGAGCGCCATGGGTAATGAACAAAAACTTAATTGAAATACTGACTCACATTGAGTTAGAAAACATTGATTATGTAGAAAGTAGGGTTGAAAGTTTTATGAATAAAAACAAAACCTACTTACTTCAAGACCAAAGAGCTGCAGTGTATTTAAAATATCTAAAAATTAGTTATTCCCATCCAGACAAAGTGCAAACGGAAGAATTTCAAACAACATTTTTTGATGCTGTTGAACAAAAACCTAGGCTCCGAGAAGATATTTATGTCCTTAGTTTCTTGGCTTACTTAAAAGCTAAGATGCTTGATGAAGAAACGTATAAAACCACACTTGATTTGGTTGATAGGATGTCCTAATAAAATTTAGAAACCTCTCCAAGACCTTTTCTTTCGATATCAGGAACGTATGCTTCAATGTCTGGATAGCCAACTGGTAGCAATAAAAATGCTCTTTCGTTACTTGGTCTTTCCAATAATTTTGTCAGAAAATTCATTGGACTTGGTGTGTGAGTCAGTGTAACTAGTCCAGCTTGGTGGATTGCAGTAATAAGCATTCCGCAGGCAATTCCTACCGATTCATTTACATAGTAATTTTGCAGTTTTTCTCCGTTTTCACCTAAATCATATGGCTTTTTGAATACAATAATCAGGTAAGGAGCTATTTCTAAAAATGGCTTTAAATGGTTTGTTCCCAATGGTTTTAAATCTTTCAGCCACTCTTCACTCATTCTTCCGTCATAACTTTTCTTTTCTTCCTCTTCGGCAGCCACTCTTATTTGAGATTTCATTTCGGCCGACTCAACCACACAAAAAGTCCAAGGTTGTTTGTGAGCTCCACTTGGTGCTGTTGAAGCAGTTTTTATAATATTTTCAATAACAGGTTTAGGAACTGGTTTATCAGAAAAATCACGAACACTTCTTCTTGAATCCATCAATTTAAAAAAGTCTCCTGCTCCTTTTTCAATATTACTTACCTCTATTTTTTGTTCAAAAAGTATGTGTGGATTTCCGTCAATTATTTTTATTTTGCTCATGTTATTCAATAAATTCTTAATCTATAAATGTTTTTCTATCAACAACTTCATGCCTTCAGAAGCAGTTAATGGTAATACTGTTAATCTTTCCGAAGAAGAAATATTTGGCTTGGGATCAATATAAAAAATCTTTGCAGAAGGCTTAGCGTAATCCATTAAACTAGCTGCAGGATAAACTTGTAGCGAAGTTCCTATTACAACTACAACATCTGCAGAATTCACAATATCGATAGCTGCTTCCATTGCAGGAACTGCTTCTCCAAACCATACAATGTGAGGCCTAAGTTGCGATCCTTTTTTACATTTATCTCCAACAATTACATCTTTATCCCAATAATAAATCAAACGTTCATCCGCAGTACTTCTTACCTTTCGTAGCTCTCCATGTAAATGTAATATAGATTTACTTCCAGCTCTTTCGTGCAAGTCATCTACATTCTGGGTTATAATTGAAACTTTGTAATCATCCTCCAAGCCTGGAATTAAATTGTGACCTTCATTGGGCTCTACTTCAAAAGTTGTTTCCTTCGAGCATTGTAAAACTCAAGAACTAACTCTATATTTCTTTCGAAAGCTTCATAAGTAGCCACATCCTCAATCGCATGATTCTCCCAAAGCCCATTAGAATCTCTAAAAGTGGATATTCCACTCTCGGCACTCATTCCAGCTCCTGTAAGAAAAACAATGCTTTTTTTAGTCATAGATATCGCTTATAATCACTGCTAAATATAAAAATATTGTAAATCAAAACAGAAAGAAATCGTCAATTCAATGAAATATAAACGCTAATTCATTAAATTTGAACAAAGAAAACAGCTTTTAACTTCTTATTTCATTGCTGGTTTCAATATTCTTTTTAATTTCAATGATTAAATATTACATCAAATGAAAAATTTACTTCTTATATCCGGGTTTGTTATCCTTTCTCTTGCATCTTGTAAAAAAGATTACGTTTGCGAATGTACAATTACAGATAAAGATGAAATTTTCCCTGACCAAATTAAGACAATTACTTACAGAGGGAAGAAAGATGATGTAGAAAATACGTGTACAACACAAAGTAAAAAAGAAGACAACATTACTACTACTTGTATTGTAAAATAATCGTTCTATCCAGATAGAACCAAAAATAATGAACCCTCTTTTTTCCTGGATTTCGGGAACGTGTTTATTATTAATCAGTATTTTTTTATTTAATGATTTTACTCAATTTGAACTAAAAACCTACGAATCGGGTATTTCTTCATACTTCTTTAGCGGAATCTTTTCACGGTTAATTATATCTCTACTTCTTATTTGTAGTGTGTTTCTTTGGTTTCATAAATCGAATAAATTAATCTCAGTCATAGCTATTGTAACTATAGCTGTTGTTGGGTATATTTTATTTATAGATTCTGGCAACTCAGATGTTTCATTGAATTATGGAACACTTATTTCTTCCAAAATAAAGTTAATTATCCTCTTTTTATTTAGCTTTTTCGGATTGGTTCTTTCTTATTTTTATCCTCACAAAAAGAAGCTAAATAGCTTACCAATTATACTCTCAAAACATATATTATCTATTGGTTTGGTAACAGTTCTTTTTGCTTTTAATCCGTTATTCCCAGAAGAGTTTCAGGATATATCAATAAAATCATTAACTGAAAGCCAACAAGATGGAATAGCAAAAATTGAAGCTACGGACAGTAATAAACTAATGGCTTTCTTCACAACTTCGTGCCCATATTGTGAGCTTGCAGCCAAAAAACTAACATTATTATCCAAAAACGAACAAGAGTTTCCCGAAGTAAAAATTTATTTTGCAGGATCAGAAGAAGGGGTTGCCAATTTTTTTAAAGACACTAAAACTAGGTTTGATTATCAACTAATAGAAACCAAAACCTTTTTGCAAATAACAAAAGGGTCTTTTCCTAAAATGATATTTTATTCCAAAGATAAATCGCCTATCTATTTATCAGGAAGATCATTTAATTATGCTGTAGTTGATGTTATTGAGGAACATTTAAAATCTGAATTTTAATTAAAATTCAAACTAATTACATAACCTAAAAAAATATTCTTTGAATCCAATATACGCTTTAGACTTAATCGGAACATTTGCATTTGCACTTAGTGGAGCATTGGTTGCCCACAAACAAGGGTTTGATTTGTTTGGAGTAGTAATAATCGCATTTGTCACTGCTGTAGGTGGAGGAATGGTAAGAGATGTTCTTATTGACTCACATCCAATAAATTGGATAGGAAACTTAGCATATATTTGGGTTATTTTGGGAGCTGTAGTTTGTGTTTTTCTATTCAAGAGTAAAGTTGCTCCTTTGAGTAAAACTTTATTCCTTTTTGATGCTATTGGTATCAGTGTCTTTACTTTATTAGGGCTACAAAAAAGTATTGATGCAGAATTACCTCTTTTTGTTGCGCTTATAATGGGAATGGTATCCTCAGTTTTTGGCGGAGTTATTCGTGACGTATTAACCCGAGAAGTTCCTTTAATTTTCAAAAAAGAAATTTACGCATCTGCATGTTTAATAGGAGGTTTAGTATATCTTGTTTTCCATTATTTTGAGTACACAGGAGCCATTCAATTTGCTGTATCAGCCTCTGTAATTTTTTTAGTACGTATCATTTCTGTAGTTTATCACCTGGAACTTCCAAAAATCAACAAAGATGTTTTTGGAAAATGAGTTGTATTAACTGATAAAAAACAAAAAAGCCTCTTTCGATAAAATCAAAAGAGGTTTTTTTTGTACTCGAGACGGGGCAAATATCGAACTTTTTGAAAGAGGATATCCAATTAGTTCTGAGCATTATTTAAGATCCTTTATCCTCGGTTTTGAAGCATTAATTATTACTAAATACTCTTTACTAAAATTGCCCTTCCTTCAAAAAGTTAAATCAGCAATAAACATAACTTTGAATTTTTATCAAAAATGACAAAAATCATAAGGTTTTAATTTAATGCGACAGAACAAAGTTATTTCGTATTAGGTATTAAATGTGAAAGTCAATCTTAATGAAGGATAAAAAGTCCATGCGTTGCATAGTCAAAATTGGTTTTAGGGTTTAAAATCATAATTTTGTTTAAAAAAATACTATATTAGTTAAACAAAATAATTGATAAAATGAAAAATTCCTCAAAAGATAAGGCGCCTTACTTAAAAACGAAACATTATTTATTAAATGGTAGATTGGAGACTTGGCATGGCCCTCAGTCAAAAGTACATTCTTACATTGTTCTGGATGAAGAGGACCAACCAACTGAAATAGGAGAGATTCCTGATATGGATAGTGAAATTGCTTTAAAAGCTTTAGACGCTGCGGTTAATGCTTTTGGAAGAGGACAAGGAGATTGGCCCACGATGAAAGTCAAGGAACGTATAGCCTGTGTTGAAACTTTCGTGAAGCACATGCGCAAACACCGAAAAGAAGTTGTTGAATTATTGATGTGGGAAATCGGTAAAAATCAAGAAGCTGCTGCTAAGGAGTTTGATAGAACTGTTGACTATATCATAGATACTATCGAAGCCTATAAAAAGTTAGATCGAAAAAGTGCTAAATTCGAAAAAGAATCCAGTATTCATGCACATATTAGACGAGGACCATTGGGTATCGTTTTATGTTTAGGCCCATATAATTACCCTTTAAATGAAACCTTTTGTTTGCTCATACCTGCATTGATTATGGGTAACACTGCAGTTTTTAAACCTGCAAAACTTGGGGTTTTATTAATTACTCCTCTAATTGAAGCGTTTCAGAAAGCATTTCCTCCGGGTGTAGTGAATATTCTATTTGGCAGAGGTCGTAATATTGCAGCTCCCATAATGAGTTCGGGAAGAATAGATGTACTAGCCCTGATAGGGCATAGTTCGTCTGCTGTAGCTCTTCAAGATTTGCATCCAAATAAAAACAGATTACGACTTGTACTTGGCCTTGAAGCAAATAATCCAGCCATTATTCTACCTGATGCTGATTTGGAGCATACCATAAAAGAATGTATATCTGGTACTTTGTCCTACAACGGACAACGATGTACCGCATTAAAAGTGTTGTATGTTCATGAAAACATTGTAGATGAATTTTTGGAGAAGTTTTCAAATGCTGTTGATGCTCTCAAATATGGTTTACCTTGGGAAGAAGGAAGTTTTTTAACTCCATTACCAGAAAAAGGTAAATCCAACTACATTAAAGAGTTACTTGATGATGCTGTAGGAAAAGGAGCTAAGATTATTAATGATAGAGGTGGAGAATTATCTCCAAATTTTTGTTTTCCTGCAGTGCTTTACCCCGCAGATAGCACTATGCGCGTTTTTAATGAGGAACAATTTGGACCTATTATCCCTGTGGTACCTTTCAAGGACATTAACGAGCCTTTGAATGATATGGCGCAATCAGAATATGGTCAACAGGTAAGCCTCTTTGGAAGAGATGTAAGCAAGATTGGGCCGTTAATAGACATACTAGCCAATTTGGTTTGTAGAGTTAACTTAAATAGTTCATGTCAACGTGGACCAGATGTTTATCCATTTACAGGAAGAAAAAATTCAGCAGTAAGTACCTTAAGCGTTTTTGATGCCTTGAGATCCTTTTCTATCCGTACTTTTGTGGCGTCCAAGGATAATGACTACAACAATAAAATTTTAAAGGAATTGCTGAATTCAGAACACTCTAATTTTGTTAATACGGAATACTTACTTTAATTCCTTTTCGAATAGGTTTTCTTAAGTCCTTTCTGAATTGGGTTCTGCCGCATTAACTGGTTCTGTCGCATTAACTTGGAGTAACTAATAAATGTTTAGATTTGACTTCATCTAATACTGAAATTATGTTTGAGCGTCACCGATATCCAAGAGTAATTATATTACAAGCTGTTTATTTGGTTCTGTCGCATTAAACTAAAACCTAATGATTTTTGTCGTTTTTGATAAAAATTAAAAACTCTAAAGTTATGTTTATTGGTGATTTAACTTTTTGAAGAAAGGTTGATTTTAGTGAAAACGTTTAAAAAATAATTAATGCGACAGAACCCAAATATTAAAGTTATTTGTTACGGAAAAGGAATAGTTAGAATTTTACTATTCTAATTGTGGGCCAATAATATTCAGTAAAATTCCCAGTAGATAACAGTAGAAAAACTAGATATATTCTAACATTATTTTTTTTGAGAAAAAACATAAATTCAAAAAGAGTAAAAACAAGAAAAGTGTACTGTGTATTTTTAATGCATTAATTTTTAGGGTTCTGTCGCATTAATTATTTTTTAAACGTTTTTCACTAAAATCAACCTTTCTTCAAAAAGTTAAATCACCAATAAACATAACTTTAGAGTTTTTAATTTTTATCAAAAACGACAAAAATCATTAGGTTTTAGTTTAATGCGACAGAACCAATTTTATTTGTTGTTAGCATTATTTTTATCAATTATTGAATGATAGAGTTAGAAAGAAAAACCTAATCCGAAATAAAGAAGTTCAGGTAAACCAACTCCTAATTTGAATATAAACTTTTTATTAGGGTCCTGAATTCTCCATCCAATATTCGCTGCATAAGGAAAACCTATAGGCTTGTCTCCATATCCAATTTTAGGGAATGCTAAGTTTCCTCCTGCACTTATTTCAAAATGGTGCTTGTTCGCACCAGTTAACAGGCCAAATTGAGCCATTGTATATCCTCCACTGCCCCAAATATCAGTAAAACCCCCAACTCCAACTTTTACAAAAGCTGAAATATTTTTATCCCACATATGTTGTTTTAACGTACGTTCATAATTTATATTTATATAATTGTATACTAATAAAGGACTTGCATTTACAACCAATGCATTCTTATTCATTTTTCCAGATTTAGAATCAACTTGTAAAATTGTGGCTTGTTTGTTTTTCTTCACATGATCTAAATATTGAGTTTGTTGATCAATCCATTTATCTTGAAAATAAATTATGGTATCAATTTCATTTTTTTTAAATTCCCTAGGAACTGCGCAGTCATAACAACACAATGTATAGATTACTTTTCTTCGATTAACTTCTTTAACCTGCACCAATTTTGCTGTTCCATCAGAGAAAATGATACTGTCACATTGTAAACTAACTTTCCCTTCGCTTTGAGCAGAGACTTGAATGGAAAGTAGAATTAGGGAAAGAAAAATAAATGGTTGCATTCGTGTGGTTTTTATTGAGGTGAAATTTTAGGTTCTGTCGCATTAATTATTTTTTTTACGTTTTTCACTAAAATCAACCTTCCTTCAAAAAATTAAATCGCAAACAAACAAAGCTTTAGGTTTTTCAACTTTTACCAAAAACTACAAAAATCAGTCGGTTTTAGTTTAATGCGACAGAACCTGTTGTTTTCATTTCCTAAATATAATTTTAATTTTAATTGATACATAATTGATACAGTTCTCAATAAAAATCAGTCGGTTTTAGTTTAATGCGACAGAACCAGTTAATGCGACAGAACCTTATTTAGCTGCATAAGTTGCATACCAATCAATATCAAAATCAATTCCATCAATATTCAATTTCGCATAATGATGCATTTTCATAGAACTTTTATCAATATCAACAATAACATTTTTAAATTTAAAATCCCATTCAAGTATGTCTTCTCTTTCAGAGTTAACACCATATGAAATTATTTTTTTACCCTCAGAAAAAAGCGCAGAGCCTTCAGCTTCCTTTGTATATTCATACAATAAATCTGTGCCCATGATTTCACCAAACTCTTCATCCCATCCTTCTTCATGACCATTAAGCAAATTGTCCATTCCCATCTCTGTTAATTTCGAATAATTCAGAACATAGTTATCATCACTAATCGCTTCAGTCAAACTATTTTTTACAAAATCAATCATAGAAGGAGCTGTCTCTGATGTTATATTTGAATAAGACTTTAACTTCCAGTCCTTGTCTATAATCAAATCCACAACATCATTGTATTCATTCGGAGGCACAACAAGCTCGTATGTTTCCTGATTTCTGTAAGTGGTATAAATTGCTCTTGAGCCAAAAATTAAGCCAAAAATAAGTACCCCAATTATAGAATATAGATTTCGACCTTTACTTTTTAATTTAATATCTTTTTCAATTGATGATTTTTTTTTATTAAAGTTATCTTTTGTTGGCTTTGATTGGTTATCAGTTTTGATACCACACTGTCCACAAAATTTCGAACTTTGTAATAATTTTTCTCCACACTGACCACAAAATTTATTCATTTCTTATTTGTTTTTAATCGTATTTTTTAAAATTACTTAATCGCAATATAATATGCTGGTTTGTCATATATTTTTAATACAACACAACCAATTCAGGTATAAGACAATAACAGGTATACTCCAAGTAAAAGACGTTGAATATTTTAATATAAAACATTCAACGTCTTTGGTTATTTTTTTTCTTTAAATGAAATGACCAAAAGGATTAAACTCATTAAGAACATTATTGAGCTTAATGGTAATAGAATCATTGTATTAACTTCTTCTATCATAGTATAATGAGGTTCGGACATATATTCTCCTTCACAATAATAACTGAATGACTCACGCCCCAAAATTGTAAAATAAAAAGATCCGAGTGCAATTGTAAATGTGGATAACGTAAAAGCTATCGCAATAATTTTTTTCATAATTTTTGTTTTTGATAAAACGTTTTTTTTTGTTTTTTCATGTACTTCAACAGGAGTTGTTTCAGCTTGAGCATGAACCTTGTCTTCCTTATTTAAATTTTCTGGCTGGTGGCCGCATTGATCGCAAAATTTTGAACCTGCGTTAAATTCACTACCACATTTTGAACAATACTTCATAATATATTAATTTTGAACATTAAGAATCTGACTTAAACTTTTTTTAGAATATTTTGAAAACCAAATCATACCTTGCGGAACCTCTATGGATTCTCCATCAAAATCTAAAGAAATGGAATTAAATCCTCGAGCTGCACGTACTTTATTAAGAAAATTTTGGTCATTATACATTTTGGCCTTTATACGTTTTACTCGTTTTTTTCCTTTGCGATATCTAAAAATAAAAATTGGAGCAATAAGTATCCCTATTCCAAGTGTCAAAATTATGACTAACCATATTTCAATCATTCTATTCTTAAGGTATTTTTTCATACAAAATTCTATTGCCTCAATTTTTTCATTATTAACATTGTCGTTGGGTTCTGTCGCATTAACTTCATTAAAGATAATAAATTTAATTTTTAATACATTGTTAGGCAACTAACGAACAGAATGTTTTGAACGAAGTAGAACAAGGATTAATGATTTGATCCTTTTTAATTATGCTTACTACTTCTATTCCTGAGAGGGTTCGCTGTGCTGATTCAAACTCCTTGAATCCTGTCATTATTCTTATTCGCCTTTTTATTCTTCGGTGGTCTTGTTCTATGATATTATTCAAGTACTTGACCTTTCGTATCTTTATTTTCTTTGTGCTTAAACTTCTTTTGTTCACTGTCAAAATTGCTGAACTATTAGACCCACTTTTGT
>Ga0209533_1000329_pt1 | contig 45712 bp, 45 predicted proteins | sample COG_04_FD_184748 | JGI IMG/M metagenome (GOLD analysis project Ga0209533, IMG submission 184748) | Pelagic Microbial community sample from North Sea - COGITO 998_met_04 (SPAdes) (version 2) | ecosystem: Environmental > Aquatic > Marine > Neritic zone/Coastal water | place: Helgoland, sampling...
AGAACCATCTCGGAAGACAACGCATATTATAATGCAATTAAAAAATATTACGATAAGAATCTAATACAGATAAAAGATAAAAAAGGTGTTTTAGTTCCGTCTGGTAAAAACAACGCGTTGTATATTTTTAACGACACCGAAAATAAATGGATAGAAGGGAAACCTACAGACTATATTTTGTTTGAAAAACAAATGCAAACCCAATTTTCAGTAAATAGTGATAAAATAAATAACGTATTCGGTTTCATGCACAACTTCAAAGGGCAAATTATGTTTAAAATCAAAAATACAAAAGGTGATAAAAATAATACGGGAGCGATTTGCGAAAACTTAGGAAAAGTAGATATATTGCACAGAATTCAACCAATAATAAATGAAAATCCATACAAAACAAATGGATGGCCTCTTTATAACAGTAGTGAATTTGAGAATATATTAAAACCGGGGTTATGTGTCTTTTTGGAATGTATAATGCGCTATTATAATGAATCTACTAACGATAAAGTATGGTTTTTAGACATTACACGATCACTCTCCAGTAATGTTACTAAAAAATAATATTTCTAATATAAAATTGATAATAACATAAAGTTAATATATGTTATTATATTAAGATGGCAGCTCAACAAGAAAAAAAAATTTACGGTGTGTATAGCCCGTCAGTTTTAACAACTAAGGTTATTTTATCTATAAATGATGTAGGAAAAAATGTGAAACAAAATTTAGAAAGAACCATACAGAAAAACACAGAAGGGAAGTGTATTCCAGAAGGATTTATTAAACCAGGTTCAGTAAGTGTAATGACCTATTCTTCTGGAAATGTTCTTAATGCAAATATAGAATTTCAAACCGTTTATGAATGTATGTTATGTCATCCGGTAGAAGGTATGCTAATGGAATGCACTGCTAAAACTATAACCAAAGCAGGTGTGCATGCAGAAGTAATTGATGAAGGAGGGAGTGTGCCTATTACAATTTTCATAGCAAGAGACCATCATTTTACGTATAAAGAATTTTCCAATATTAAAGAGGGAGACAATCTAATTGTATCGGTTATTGGCTGCAAATATGAACTAAATGATAAATACATATACGCGATTGCTAGTTTGCAAAAACTAAAACGTTAATGCCACGTATAATGATTCAACTAATTTTTTATTTCATATGTAAAATAAAAAATTTATATTTTTATGTAGAATGACTATGCATATACACAGACTTGGTTGGGTTCAAACACATTTGTTGTGTAGGAAATACCTGTCCCGATAAACATTTGTTGGCATCCTCTACTTCCACACACCCGCGCTTGCCTTCATACTCACCAACCAAACACCATGACATTTTATCCGAAGTAATCGGTTTTTGTATGGGAGTTTCACTGCTATCAGATTCGGGCTCCTTATATTTGAATAAAGATTTACTTGGTGCTCTATCGTTGTTAGACGTTAAAGAGTTGTCTAATTCGGCACGGGATCTGGGATCTACATTTGATGAACTGGCGTCTTTTAACAAATCAGCTACAGACTGAATTGTTCCACCAGCAATATCAACTCCTGCTTTAGCTACTGTAGTGGCAACATCTTCGGTTTTATCCAATACAGTCCCAGTGGTATAGCCTAATACCGACAATATTTGTCTTACCAATGGACCGAAAATATTGATTATAACTTGTATCCAGTTTCCTAAAATCATTAACAAATTTATTCCTAAAAAGGACAAAATCAATAACCCTGTTAAGATTATGATAATAAAGTTTTTTCCACTAAATAACATAGGAGATGCATCATTCATATTATTATCCGGTTCCGATATTGGGGAAAGTGTATTTTCAAATGAACGATTCATAATATGATTATATAATGTATTCTTATTTTTTTGTAGGCTACATAATTAAATAATTATGTAAATAATTTAGACACTCGTTGTCTATTATTTAATATAGTATCCCTCTATTGTAATGAAATTGTTCAATATGCTAGAGTCTATGTTTTTTATTACTTTAGGTATAAGTTGTGTATTACTTTTAATGTTGATTTATCATTTTAAACAACGTGTCAGCAAGTTAGAGCAGAGCACTGAAACCATGTTTGAAATACTAAATAATATGGTACAGGAGCTTTCAAGTATAAAACGTGGTTTAGTACATCCTTCTATTATAACAGAACCAACGTATCCATCATTTACAGACCCTCAGACTTCTAGGATTAATGTAAGCTTAAGTGATGACGATGAATCTGACAGCGACGATGCATCGTTACCTGATCTCATTGACTGCAGTGTTCATGCTATCAATAACGAAGATGAAGATTCATACGACGATAGTGATGATGACGATAGCGATGATGGCGATAGTGATGATGGCGATAGTGATGATGGCGATAGTGATGATGGCGATAGTGATGATGACAAAGAAGGAGAGGTAAAAGTTGTATCAGTTGATATGGACGAATCTTTAGACAATATTGATACAGCCGAATCTGTAATATCAGATATGCATGACGATGTTGATGAAAATGATAACGGAGCATTTGAAGTAAATACTGTAGCAATTGATGAAATTCACATTAATAAGCTGGACGAGACGAACCATTTAGAGGAAAATGACAACATGTCGCATGCTTCTATTAATACAGCTGAAGTATATAAGAAAATGAATGTACCAACATTGAAATCACTGGTAATAGAAAAAGGATTAAGTAGTGATCCTAGTAAATTGAAAAAAAATGATTTGATTGCATTATTAGAAAGTAATCAATAATTTAAAAAAATGTATTCTCCTATTATAATATAAAATTATATTATAATGTTTTCAACCTTTTTCTCAAATTCACAAAATATTGAGTCAGCTTATCCAGTAATCAAAGAAACTGTCCCTCAATCCGAGAGAGGGTATAATACAAACAATAAATATCCAGGCATGCCTCCTCTCATGAACGACGGTCGTTCAATTACGGCTTCATGGCAACCTAATGCAACTGAAAATACAAAAATCATTGAAGATAATAAAATAACATCCAATTGGCAATATCGCAAATATTTAACAAACAATGCGAATGACGTTATGAAATCTAATTTTTTAGCTTCTTCTAATGATAATGGCTATAATACCCGTCCAATTGATATACCAAATATCCAATCTAATCAAATAAGTCAGAAAATGAAAACGCCTCACACATTTTCGTCTGTATTAGACAACACTGAACCATTCGGTTTTACAAATAGCGATCTTAAAGAAAGCTATTTAACAAGAGAACAATTATATGCTAGAAAAGTGTCTCCTGTAGTTACGCAGGAGAATTTTATTAAAAAAACTGTAAGACCGGAAACTAATCCTAGCAAGTAAAGAATGAAAAGTATTTTTGAAATTATGAAACATAAACAATATTGTATATGTTTCATATAGAATATTATGAAATTAATAAGTTTTGATGTTGGTATCAAGAATATGGCATACTGTTATTTAAGCTATGAAAATAATCAACTTGAAATTGTAGATTGGGGTGTTCTCAATCTAATGAATGAAGAAACGTCCGAAATAGAAACTTGCAATTTTCAGATGCAAGGGAAAAAGAAAACAGATCCTAGCAAGATTTGTGGAAAAAAAGCGAAGTATTCAAAAGGAGTGGATTGTTTTTGTGAAAAGCATGCAAAAAAAAATAGTCAATTTATGATACCTACAAAAGAAACTGAATTACCTTATTTAAAAAAACAAAAAATAGATACATTATTGAAAATAGGAAGAGGAAATTTTTTATTAATGGATTATGAAGAAACTAAGCCCAAAAAAGAATCTATTGTTAATACAATTCATACATTTTATCAAAATAAATGCTTCCAGACTATCGCGAAAGATAAACAAAAAAAGGCAGGCGAAGTTGATTTAATTGAAATCGGGAAAAACATGAAAAAATGTTTAAATAACATTGCAGGAATTGATAAAATAACACATGTTATTATTGAAAATCAAATTTCACCGATAGCCAATCGTATGAAAACAATTCAAGGAATGTTAGCACAATATTTTATAATGAACGATGATAAATTAGACATATATTTCGTGTCGTCTTCACATAAATTGAAACAATTTTCTGAACATGAATTGCAAAATAAGTTCGTAGAGAAAGAAATTGCTGAATCATCTTACAAGCCAAAAAATAATCCGAATTATAAAGAGAATAAAAAGGATGGCATTTACTATACTTCTATTATATTGAAAAATAACAATGGTTTCCAAAAATGGATAGATAGCATGAATACTAAAAAAAAAGACGATTTGGCAGATTCGTTTTTACAAGGTATTTGGTTCTTCAAACATAGAAATATAATATATTATGCGGACGATTTAAAAATAAATAGTGTATAAATATCATAAGCATGGACATAATTGATATTGGTGCAACTGATATAGATGATCCCGTATCCATTAATATAAGCGATGCGCCAAAGGTTAATTTTGGGTCTGGTATAGAATTATTAATGAATGATAAAAGCCGTTCAGCATCTAATAGTAATATAAATGTAGATTTAGGAGATTTGAATGATTTGGAAAACGAATTGAATGAACTGTCTGAAAAAACTGCCAACGCTGACTCCAGATCTTTATCTGGAATGGCTTCTGATATGTTTGGACTCGGTGGATTTTTAAAAACTGAAGATTCTATTGGAATGGAGTCAAATAAAATAAATTCAGACGATCAAATGAGTAATGGTAATCTGGGTTCTGCAACCCGTGATAGCATTGGCAATACCAAAACATGGGATGGATATAGTAAAATGAATGAAATGCCGAATGTTCCGCCCAAATCTAGTATGAATGACAGGGAAAAAAGACGAAAAAAACGCATGATGCTAAAAAAAATGGAAGAGTGGTACGAAAAGGGTCACATAAAGCAAAATAACGATTTAAACATGGATTCTTCATTTGAGGAGATTGAAGATGAGTATGAAACTATTATGGAAGAAAAAAGAAAGAAAGATGCCGTCAAACTACAAGGTTGGTGGTTTATGACATTTGTCAATTCAGTTGAATATGCCAATGCGGTGTTCAATCCGTTTGATTTGAATTTGGATGGTTGGGGGGAACAGATTAGCGAAGACATAGATAGTTACGATGAAATATTTACAGAACTCCATGATAAATATAAAGGTGGAAAGATGGCACCTGAGCTTTCATTATTGCTACGTCTAGGGTTTAGTGCAGCTGTATTGAATTTTTCCAATAAGGCTCTGTCAAGTGCAACACCTGGATTTAATGATGTCATCAAACAAAGTCCCGAATTAATGCGTATGTTTACAGATGCTACGGTGAATACAATGAGTCAGCAGTCGCCTGGATTTGAATTTGCAAATAATTTGATGCAGGATCAAATGAATAAACCAAAGGGTCCTCCTCCCCCCGCACCAGTTGAAACTAAAAATCAACCGCCTCCAGTCAGACCAAGTATGAATTTTACAGAAACTCCTAGTAATCGTCCTGATATAAATGCAAGTAGAGGAACTATGTTCCGAGAGCAAGGAGTTGAATTGAATAATGGCATGTCTAATGTAAATGAACGTTCCACACCTGCAGTTAGACCCGAAATGAGAGGTCCGCAAACCAGTGGCATAGATGATATTTTATCTGGATTAAAAACACGAAGCGTTGATATCCGTAAAGAAGGTCCATCTACCACGGGAAATAACGATAACGACTCTATGATATCAGTAAGCTCATTGAAAGACATCCAGAATCCACATGTACCTCTCAAATCAAACAGAAAAAGAAACAAATCAGATAAGAATGTAATTAGTCTAGATATTTGAAAATAATTTCAAAAAAATAATAACAATACATATATTATTATTTTTTAAGCTTTTTTGTACATATTCATCATTTGTTCTTTTCTAGAGGAATAATCAACAATGGGCTTTGGATACTTAACGTGGGAATATCTTTTATATGCAGTATCCCATTCATGAATATCAGAAGAATCAACCGATTGTAACTCTGGTACCCATTTTTTAATGTAGGTTGCGTCATAATCAAATTTTTTACTTTGCAACCAAGGATTCATATCACGAAAATATGGTTTCATATCAACACCAGTGCCACTTATTCCTTGCCAATTGCCATTATTGCTGGCTACATCATAATCAGTAAGTTTCTGTGCAAAATACTTTTCCCCCCAACGCCAATCTATTAACAACGTTTTTATTAAAAAACTGGCAACAGTCATGCGTCCTCTATTGTGCATATAACCAGTTGTATTCATTTCGCGCATACATGCATCAACTAATGGTACTCCGGTATTGCCTTTTTTCCACTTATTAAAATATTCTTTGTTATTTTCCCATTTCAAATTACGAAATTTTTCTTGATATGATTGTCCGACCACCTCTGGATAAGAATATAAAACATGCGCAAAAAATTCTCTCCATATTAGTTCTCTTATTAATCCGTGGTCTAATCCATATTTATTTTTAAACAAATGATAGACTTCTCTTATAGAAACGCATCCGAATTTTATATAAGCAGATAGATGAGTAGTCTTTTCTTTAAAAAAATCCCTCTTTTCGTCATATTCTCCTTGCTGCATTCCAGCTATAGCTAATTTATTCAATCCATTAACCCTACCGCCTTCAACCAGTATTTTTGTATTTTGTGCAGCATATTTGCTATACATTTCATTCAATGTAGTGTTACTCAAACTTTTTTTTGGTGCCGTTAAATTGGAAATTTTTTTATTATTTGGGATATCTACATCCATACTTAATACTGTTCTATAAAAAGGCGTATATTTTTTATACGCTTGATTTGATGAATCAGTGATAACGGATCCTGGTTCGTATAAGTAATAGTCCGAATAACTTTCACATAAAATATCATTGTCTCTACATAGTTTTATTATGCTATTGTCTCTTTTTACTGCATAAGGTGTATAGTCTTTGTTAAAACATACTATATCTAATTGCATGTATTCTAATAAACCAGTTACTATTTCTACAGTATTGCCGTAAAATAACTGTAAATTTCCATTATCTTTTTCTATGTTTTTTTCTAGATCTTCCAAGCTTTCAATCATAAATTGAATAGAATTTTGTGATCTATATTTATTTTTTTCACTTATCTGTTCGGGTGTAAATATAAAACAAACATATAACTTTTTTACGAGTTTGCTTGCTTCAATGAGACCTTTATTATCCCTTAAACGCAGGTCGCGATGAAATATAAATAAACCATTTTCTAGTTTGGGCATACAAGTATTTATAATATAACTCTATTTTATTTGAGAAAAAAATAATTTAAACATATTCATCAAGGATATATATATATATATATGTATTTTTTGTTCGGAATATCTGGCATGCTATTCTTAGCAAAAATATGTGATTTTGTTTCCTCCATCAACCCGTACAATATAAATATTGATCTAGAAGAATACTTCCAATTAAAAGAGTATTTTGATTATGAAGACATAGATTTAAAAGAGTATTTTGACTATGAGAATGTTGCACTTCAATGTATCTTATTATACAATAAAACATATTCCATTTGTAAAGACCAATTCATGGATATATACATAAGAAATGAAGCAATCCACAATAGCGTAGATTTATTTGTTAATCTATATTTAAATTTTTACAGTGCGATAAACAAATGCAGAGTAGAATATTATGGCTGCAATTGGATTAATATAGCAACTATGTATAAACAAACTAATAAAAATGAATATAGCTTAGTTGAAACGTATAAGTATATTCATTACAATAGCAATTCCGATATTAGTGATATGATAATTAAAAACTCTGTAAAACCTTTTTCAAATGAAAACAAAGAAGATTCATCAACTTTAACGGTGAAAGGTATATGTATATTAAAATATAATGAAAAATATCTATGTTGTCACAATAAACGCAAATTGTATGATCAATGGCATTCATTAATGGAATACACAACAAATCCTTTCTTTGAAATTGAATACGTAGATAATTATCACTCAATACCAATAGATATACCTAAATCGTATTTCATAAAAAATAATGAAATTCTATCATCGGTATTTTTAAAACGATGGTTTGATTATACTATGAATAAGCCTGAACATTTCGTTTTCACTAATCATTACAAGTTAAAAATAACAGATGAAGATTTCAATGAATTTGATTTGCACTGTGACGAATTTATAATGTTAAACGACAACGGGTACAGCATTGAAAAAATAAAATGATATAAAGATTGTTTATCCTATATATATACGGGTAATTATGGATGCGGTGAGTACTCCAACCCAATTGCACCATTTAAATGATAAATGGGATATATATTACCATTTACCACAAGATAAAAATTGGTCTCTCGCAAGTTATATCCCCATACAGAAATCAATAGATACAATGGAGGACATTATCCGTTTAAATGAATCCATTCATGATGGAATCATCAAAAATTGCATGCTGTTCATCATGAAAGATAGCATTACACCGACTTGGGAAGACCCTAAAAATAGAAACGGTGGGTGTTTTTCATATAAAATTAGCAATAAAGTTGTCGTAGATGTATGGAAAAAACTTACTTATTTAATGACTGGGAATGCATTATGCATAGACAAATTGTACAACAAACATATAAATGGAATCACGATTTCGCCTAAGAAAAACTTTTGCATTATCAAAATTTGGTTAGACGTTTCTGAACAACAAGACCCTAATATAATTACTGAGATACATAATTTATCTACACAAGGTTGTCTTTTTAAAAAACATGAACCCGAATTTTAATAAAAAAAATTATATGTGCAACGAACGCATATAATTTTTACACATCTAAAGCAAATGTATATATATATATATATATGTCTAGATTCATATCTACTAAAAATGCAGTAATGGGTACTGGTATAAATTATTATATGAATACAGGTATTGGTGCCAAATCGCCAGCACTTAGATCTAATTTAGCAAAAAGAGCATATTTTTGTTGTCCAAATCCAGTAAGAAACGATAATAATTTCAGTAATGGTAATGATGCTAATAATGATAAACAAGGTCAATCTGGCGATAATACAGATATTGCAATCACAAGTGAAACCGGAGAACCAACGAGCGAAACTATTGAATTACAAATATGGTACAGTTCTGATGATACATCTTTCTTAAAACCTGGTAGTATTTCAGATGATGGTAATATTCAGCAATGGGAGGATAAATCAAGTTACGGACATAATTTAAACGGAAGCGGTAATACCAAGCCTTTATTCCAAACAGATCCTTCATTAAATAATTTAAGTATCATAGAGTTGATAGATACATCATATTTCAGTATAAATCCAATAGCATGGTTTAATGATTTATCATCATTTACATTCTTTATATTATTCAAAACCACACAACCTACCACTTTACAAACTTTATCTACTACTAATAACAATATATTGAATATTCAAGTCAATAACGATTCTACAATAAATATCGCTTTTGGAAATGTATCAGGTACAGTCAATGATGTACTTTTAGATGATAATTGGCATTTAGTAACTATGATTTATGATGGAGGACAAACTATTAATGAAGATAAACTTAAATTTAGATTTGATAAAACTCTTAAAACTATTTCATATAGTGATACTATTGCGGAAACTACTGGTTCTAACAACACTGAATTGAATATTGGTTCAGGTTCTAATTCTTTTATTGGTTTCTTAGCAGAAATATTAGTATATGATGTTGCTTTATCTAATGCTAATTTAGATAATATTGAATCATATATTACTGATAAATGGGGGGTATGATAGATAAAAACTAAGAATATAAGATTATCACGGATGTAAAAATTGATTATTTCATTATTATTTACATACTAATAATGAACAATGACAACAAGTATTTACATTCCATCTTTAGATAACCATGTATTATTTAGTCTTGGTAAAAACTCACAAGACAATTTTGATATAATTGACAATGCTGATGAAAATGATATATGGTTTCATGTGCAAGGCTCTTCATCATGTCATGTAATTGCACACATATCTACAGTTGGTATAGAAAATAAGAAGCAAATTAGACAAATTATCAAACAAGGAGCTATTCTATGTAAATCTAAGTCAAAATGCAAAAGCATGAAAAACACAAATATTATTTACACAGAAATAAAAAATGTCAGCAAAACCAATATTATTGGTACAGTTATTGCTAACAATGCAAAATCTCTTAGTATTTGAGAAGGCGTATACGGATAATGATATAGTTATTCTACTAATATCGTGAAAATAAGTTGCATTTGAAATTATGAACATTGCACCACATACATTGACGCTCTTTTGTAGCACATTCTATACATATTTTTGGTATCAAATACAAGTATCCAAATGGATTTGAAGTATGATCTGGATTTGTATAACCATGTACATTTTTTTTGTTGCAAATTACACATCTGCCTCTACATGGCGAAAGAAGGGTTTCTATCTCTAATGATTTATGAGTGTCACATATGTATTTATATTCGCTCATGTTAATTTGTATATACAAGTAACTTATATACAAATTGTTCAATTTTTTAAATATTTTCCAATCCTCTGATCAATAATATATTTGAAACGAGAAATCCAATAACCATCGTCATAAAAATAATAATCATCAATAATACATCCATATAGTATAATATATTTAGGATGGCGGCAATGAAGCCAAACACATTCTAATTTCACCTAAAGATGCTACGTCATATTTGACAATCAATGGCAAATCATTTCCTAAATACATTTCCAGATGGCTACATAATGGCGTGCATTTTATAAAATGACTCAAACTTTTCAATGAAAATTCTCCTTGGATAATGACAGATGCATCCGATTTTTGCAAGAATTCCATATTACCTCCCGATTCAGACCGAAAAATACGTGAGCTTGCAAAATTACCATCGCAAGAAAACACTAAATCATTTCCAACAGATTTGATTTCAATCCGGTCTGAAATTCCATTCAAATCGCGAACTATTTTTTGAAAATCTGTTGTTGGAAGGTTAATGACAGTTGAATATTCCACATCAGGCACTACCAATTCCTCCATATCTGGTTCAATCAAACGTAATTTTTGACTGTAACACTGTTTTATGTCTCCATTGTCATATTGTAATCCCAAATGAGATACAATTCCTTCATGATAATCGTCTTTGTCAATATACAACGTTAATGTATCATCATTAGACATTGTAGAAATAACTTTAAAAAGATGCAATGTATTTGCACAGACAATAATCTTCTCAGGCTCACAATTATAATACTCAAATTTGCTTGCATGCAAACATACATTCACTAAAATTGTATGTGTTTTATCAAAATTAATTATTTTCATACCTTCTTTAGTAAAAGTGATAGTCGCATCTGTCAATACGTCCTTGATGGCGGTTATCATATTTCGAATAGGTTGAATTTGAACAGTTTTAATTGTTAATACATTATTAGCTTCGTTCATTACAAATATAAATAAATCACTGCGTTTGTTTTTATATTTTTATTCGCATAAAAGTATAATTATAATTCAAACGCGTCTATTTTTTATAGTTTTGCTGCGTACATATTTCTTACATTTCTTTGCTTTCCTACATGTTTTATTAGCCATTTTCAATGCCATGCTCCCTGATTTACAGTGCTCGTTCAAAATGTGATAATCAACCGTGCTTGCAGGACCTCCTGTGATTGCACTTGCTAACCTCGCTACCCCCCAAGATTCGGGTGTTTGATTGGGTCTTGAGCCAGACGAATAATATGCACCTCGTCCTTTATTTATTATTTTTTCCAATCCAATCATAGAACATTTAGTCTTTTTTGATAACTCGTCATTCACAGCAATTGAATTTATACCATAGATACTGCGTACTGTTTCTAAATGTTTAGACGTTTTGTTTTTGAATGATTTTAACTTCGGGCGTAGATAATAAGATCTCTTCTTATATTGTCGTCGGCTCTTATTAAGATAGGACGTTTGTTTTTGTTTATCGTTTTTTGTTAAAACTTTAGGAATATACTTTTCTGGAATAGACATTTTACTATATAATATTATATTTATTTAGTATATAATGGCACAAAAATTAGATACTACTAACTATGCTAAACTAAACGAAGATATGACTGCTTTATTCAAGACCGGCTTATATTCTGGTGTAGCTATTACACTTTATAGTGACGAAGCTGCAACCACTGTTTTTGTATATGAAGGCATCCCAGTAGAGAAAAAAAAGGTAACCAAGGTCATTAAGACTGCTGGTTACACTGACAAAAATACAGGTGAGGTAATTAAGGCACATATAGATGTACATTTTGATGATGGAAAATGGAGCATTTGCACAGACGAGATTGATAGCTGTTGGTATAAATTAGAAGGCATCCCTGTACAGCGTCGTCGTTTCTAAATCAATACTGCATACATATTTACAGCATAATATCATAATAATTCTAAATTATGATATTATTTTCCCTTTTTTAGAATTTATAGCCTTTCTATTTTTATTTTTCCTTGTTCTCGCACTAATTTCCCCACCTTCATCAATTCCGAACCAATTTCCATTGCTCTTTGATAACTGTTGTAATCATATACTTCGTTTGTATTTGGGTTCAATACATAATCTATTCCATTTTCTGTCATTTTTTTTCCTTTCCATGTTATTTTCTTAGTATCTAATCCGCCTTTATCTTGTTTATCTTTTTCAAAAGAGGGATAAGATGCAAATTGGTTTGATTCAACTTTGCCAAAACCATAACACATTAATTGTTCGCCATCCTTTTTACTAGTATTGGCAAATATATTACAATCTATAGCGGACTCTTTGACAGATGTCAATATTTGATTGTTAATACGCTGTTTCATGCTAGCCAATTCATATAACGTTTCATCTGTAGTGACAGGGGTTTTTTTGTCTATGCGACTTGTGTCACGAATAATAAGTTCTATGTGTTTTTCGTCCTTCTTTTGTTGTGCGGTCAATGTTGAAACGTACAAATATACCTTTACTGTCCTTAACTCTTCAGGCAAATCTTGGTGACTACATATACGTCTGGCACGACCAACGACTTGTTCTACACGTACCATATGCCAATACGGTTCTACTATATGTACAAATCTTGTGTTGCGTAAATTAATGCCTTCTGCACCAGACGAGGTAATCATTAATACTTTAATAATATCACCATAATGGTTATTTTCTTTTATTGTTTTTAATTGCGAAGTGATTGATGAGGGTACATATTCCCACATACTATTATACACATTTCTGATTATTTCTTTCTCTTCTGCTGTTTCAGTTCCAGTATATAAGACAAACTTGGGCTTTCCTTTGTCGCCATCTTCTTCAATCATTTCCCATTGATTATCTACACGCTTAATCTTAAATTCAGCGAATCCATTAGCCATCAATATTAAACGCAAAATACCGATTCCTTCCATTGTTCTGAAATGACTATACAACAAATGCAATCCTTCGTTTTCTGGATTGCTAATATTTTCTAGTATTTTTGCAAATTTCGGAGTATATGTCGGCAATCTATCTTTTGATAAGTATTTTTTGGTCGCGGTTCCTTCTTCATCTACATTCAATGCTTTTAATGCAATTTCTATACGCTTATTGTAATTTTCCTCTTCTCTTTCGCTTATGATTTCTTCTTCATTCACTTCAGCAATATCGGTTTCTTCTATATTCATATCTACATCATTTTTGGGTGCTATGTCCATGATTTCTTCAGTTGCCTCATTGCCTTCTTTGATATTTGGGATAGGTCTGTCAATATCTGGGGGGAATGTGAAATTGCAAGCAGCTCTTGAAAATATACGATAAGTTGAAGAAATTGTAAATAAATCATCTTGTCCTGGTTTTTTCATTCTTGCCATTTTCTTTGTTTTGGACTCTTTGTCGCTTTCTACTTTTCTAATCTTTTCATACAAGTTAAATTGATGATCAGTCATTTCTGTCTTTTCTACATGATAAATATCTCCGTCTTTTGTTTTCACATAACTCGGCAATAATTCTTCTTGTGCGCTGCGGAAATAAGAGGTTAAACCGAGTATTCTTCGTTGAAAAAGATTCAGGTTCTTTGCATTGCCAGTATCTACATCTACGAATGCTTCTAAAAATGCATTACTATCGTCTGGTAAAGATTTATGATTGGTTTGTTTGATTTGTTTATCTAATATAGTAACGCCGTTTTTTCTCAATATTTGCAATACCTTTTCAATAAAAACTTGATTGGTTATGTTTCCGGCTTCATCTAATTTTACACCATTATATTTTTCAAATACTTCAGATGCACCTCCAGAATAATCATATCTATATCTATCGTCTTCATTGTGTCCTTTTCTCGCGAGCAGTTCCATTCTTGCATCTGTCTCTATTGGCATATCTTCAAACTCTAATTTATCGGCGAAAGCTTCTCGCTTTTTTGTTTTGTTTTTCTTGCCTCCTTTTTGAAGTCGGGTTCGTTTTGTACCTTTTGCTGCACCACGTTTTTTTGTATTGACAAACCCAAATGGATTACGGGTAATTGTGATTTTATTATCACCATAATCAACCAGATCAAACGTTTTTAGATTTGCGTCGTCTAACATGGACATTACTACATCTGTATTGATTTTTTCCTTACGTTCCCATTTTATTGGGATTGTCCAGGTTGTTATATAACCTCTCAACAAATTATACAATACACCTATCTCGTTTGGGTAATTTATAATGGGTGTTCCTGTTAATAATACCACTTTCGCATTTGATGCACTCATGATATAATCATATAGCATATATGAGATAGATTTTGGTTGTTTAATTTTATTTACAATTCTGCTTACAAAATTATGGGCTTCATCTATAACTATTACTGAATTATCAAAAGGATTGCGACTATAATCTCCAGTCAATGCCTTCATTTTGTTATTATTCATTCCATTGTAATTTATGTCTGTATATTTGCTGCGTATCATTTCATTCAATTGCTCATCTAATAACTCTTGTTCTGAACTATCTAAAGATTCATAATTAGATTCCTTATTTATATTCACTAACCATGCACCATTGTTTGAACGTATATATTGAGTTGATAATGACAATGCTTTTGCTAATATACCAACATATTCTGGTTTGCCTTCTATACTTACAAATTCCCAAAACTGATTCTTTTTATAAAGGTCGTCACCACACTTTTTCATTTCACTAAAAAAATTCATCTTTAATGAAGCAGGTGTCATTACAAATATGCGTTTGTTTGTTTTCATTCCCTCTGCAATTGCGATAGATGTGCAGGTTTTTCCGGATCCTAAACCATGATATAATAATAACCCCCGATAAGGTGTATAAATGTTTAGATAATCACGAACTATTTTTTGATGTGTTAATAAATCAAATGAATTTCCAGCACTACGATTATCACAAGATATATTAGACGCATTGTCTATTAGCTCTTTTTGATATGGTTTGAATAACTCGGTAAGCTTTTGAATAAATATTTTTCTATTGTTCATGTAGTAATTTGATGCCTTTATTATAATTTTTTCTTTTTCGCTAGGAAGTCTATCAGCCACTTTTTGTGTTCTAATAACTGCAGTAGTCAGATCTACATCTGTGTCTTCTTCTTGTTCTTCTGGTTGCACAATCTTCAATTTGCGTTTTCTACCAGGTTTTATCTTAATCGGTTCTTCTACTGCGGGATCATCCGGTTGCACTTTATCACTTGTTTCATCTTCATCATTGTCCAGTTTTTCAGTGTTTATTTCTACAACTCCTTCTACTATATTTAATTTCCTTACTGGCCTGGCTTCTTCCTGCTCTTTTTCAGTGTTTATTTCTACAACTCCTTCTAGTATATTTAATTTTCTTACTGGTCTTGCTTGTTCTTTCTCGTATATTTTAGCATTTGATGATTCGTCTGTAGTTTTTACAGACATTGTTGGGCGAATTCGTTTTAATATAGCTTCTCTATCTACATTGCTTGTGCGACGTTTATCTACTATTTTCACATTCATTTTTAATGACTCTTCTACAATTGGTTCTGTATCTCCTATGTTTGATTCTTCGTCCTGGATATTATCCTCTTTCTTTTTATATTGGATATTTATTCTCTCGTAAGGAAGTGGTATAGGCCTTTTTTCTAATATTTCTAAAGGTTGAAATACATTACTATCCTGATTAATGTTACTCATTTGTAATTGAATATATTATATCTTTACAAAATATATTCAATATCTTTCTGGCTTATAAGTTTGAAACCAAATTATAATATATTTCGTTAATAAAATGGTTCGTTTTATTCCGTTTGGTTACGATTGTTCCCCCGCCTCCGCACTAAGGGCACTGGATTTGCGTGACGTTGCACTTCCATTTGATTGGGTTGAATCCAGAATAGAAGGCATTGAAGAATGCTTAAGAGAAGATTTCAAAAAATTCCATCAAACATTGTTCTATAATCGTACAAATACTAGAATGGTGGATGAATATCTTTTCCAATTTCCGCATGATTACCCTTTCAATACTTCAACTGAAAATTTTGAAAAAACGTTAATAAGTGATGAATTATATGGCGAAAGAAAAAATGATTCAATTATTGATAATTGGAAAGATTATCACGATAAAGTGTTAGAAAAATATAATAGACGAATAGAAAGATTTAGAAATATAACACGTGATTCAGAACCTATAATTGTTCTTTGTAGATATGGTATGATAGAGAAAGTTTATAAACTGCAAGAGTTATTTTCTGAACTCTACAACAATAATAATGTATATTTTATTAATTCGCATCCTGATTCTTTTGAAACTGATAAAATTTTGTGTATATGTACTGAAAAAAATGGCAACTGGAATGATAGTGAAATATGGAAACAAGGCATTGAACATATGAAACAAAAATATGAACTATAAATAAACTATGTTCAACTCTTATTAACAACAATATGTTTAGATAAATTCCGTATTACTTTGTTGTCTAACTTGGTTTGTTCGTCTCCTATATCTCCTAGTATATTTCGCATCATATCCACACAAAAATCATACTTGGGATGATTCCAATCTTGGCATTCGGGGTAATTTTCACGCCATAATGGAATAGTTGCATAATTGCGTTTTGCGACACACTTGATGGTTTGATGTAACTTGGAATTTTCGGGCGTGTCTTTACACCATTCATCGTTATCTTTAATGTACATCGTTTCGCGTTTCAAGTCAGTGCAATGTAGCGGACGTTTTGTTACATCCAGCTCTTTAATGCGTGATAAAATCATGTCTGTCATGCCAGACACATATCCATTCTTCCCTATATTCTCAATATCTTTGAATCCAATTTCCATATTTTCAATAAATTCTGACATATTTAATGCATCTTTACAAGTCGTATTCAGGAAGAAATTAAGATTGAATTTTTGATTGTTATTAGTAGTATTATTATTATTGATAGTATTACCACCATCTTTAACTGCTTCAATTAGCTGACTTTGTAATTTTTGGCTTTCAATATGCAATTTTTGATTTTCCTGTTGTTGTTTTTGATTTTCCTGTTGTTGTTCTATAATTAATTTCTTGAATTCTTGGTTTTGTGTAAGTAATTGCAATACTACATCAGTTGTATCATATTTGAAAGGTGTCGGTTGTATATCTTCATTACTACCTATATTTAATTGTGGTTCTACATTGCATTTTTTCTTATGTTTCCATAATCCTGATGCAGTTTTAAAAATTTTGCTGCAAACTGCACATGTGGCATTTTTTTGTTTCCATAAATTTCCATTTCGTTCCAAATTATGTTTTCGGGTGTTTATATGTTGATTGTAATTACTTTGCTTGCTGCATTTAAAGTTACAGTCTATACACTCATAAACTTTGGCATTTATTGGCATTTTTATTATTTCCAGATATATAATATATGGAAATAAATAAAAATGCTTAAATCTATTTTCGTATAAATACTTTTTAAAAGGTTAGTAACAATAATAATAAGCACAACTACATTTTACTGCATAATGGTCTAATACGTAAAATCACACTTTTTCTGTAAAGTTTTTCATTCTAAAATCAAAAAATGGACATTTTATTTTTGTCCTTTTTTTGAAAGTTACCCAAGAAGTTTATAAAAAAAATATATTTATCTAATTCTTTTCTACAATTATATGTTTGGAAAGATTTTTTATTATTTTGTTGTCTAACTTGGTTTGTTCATCTCCTATATCTCCTAGTATATTTCGCATCATATCCACACAAAAATCATATTTGGGATGATTCCAATCTTGGCATTCGGGGTAATTTTCACGCCACAATGGGATAGTTGCATAATTGCGTTTTGCTACATACTTGATTGTTTTATGCAACTTGGAATTTTCGGGCGTATCTTTGCTCCATTCATCGTTATCTTTAATATACATAGTTTCACGTTTCAGATCAGTACAATGCAGCGGACGTTTTGTCACATCCAGCTCTTTAATGCGTGATAAAATCATGTCTGTCATGCCCGATACATATCCATTCTTCCCGATGTTCTCAATATCTTTGAATCCAACCTCCATATTTTCAATGAAATCTGACATATTCAATGCATCTTTACATGTCGTATTTAAGAAAAAATTAAGATTGAATTTTTGATTGTTATTAGTGGTATTATTGATAGTATTACCACTGTCTTTCATAGCTTCAACCAATTGGCTTTGTAATTTCTGATTAGATAACAATAATTCTTGATTTTGCATCAACAATTTTGTTATCAATTCGGAACTAATGTTATCATTTAATGCAGTTGGATCATATATTTTGTTATTTTCTATATTTTGTATAGAAACATACCCGTTACATTTTTTTCTGTGAGCAAATAACCCTTGTCTATATTTATATATTTTACCACAAACACACGCAAAATCTTTATTATTTGCAAGATTTATGTCATTATTTGTCATTCTGATATGTTTCTGGGTTGATACATGAATATTATAATTTTTACTATTGCTGCTTTTAAAGTTACAATAAATACAATGATATTTTTTTGCATTTTCTTGCAAGATTTTTGTCATGAATGTAACTATATATTTGAATGACAAAAAAATGCCTAAATCCTTTTGAGTGGAAAATATTTTAAAAAAGGTTGCAGTTATACTATTTTATTTAATACCAAAAACACAGCTTAGTGGTTTAAATTGAAAAATCACACTTTTTCTGTAAAGTTTTTCATTCTAAAATCAAAAAATGGACATTTTATTTTTGTCCTTTTTTTGAAAGTTACCCAAGAAGTTTCTAAGAAATTAATAAGTATTCTTTTTATGTCTTATTCACTAAAATGTGACGGGACAAATTCTTTATTACTTTGTTATCAAGTCTAATTTGTTCATCTCCAAGATCTCCAAGTATGTTTCGCATCATATCAACGCAAAAATCATATTTGGGGTTGTTCCAATCCTGACATTCTGGGTTGTTTTCGCGCCACAATGGAATGGTTGCATAATTGCGTTTGGCCACATACTTGATTGTTTTATGTAACTTGGAATTTTCGGGCGTATCTTTGCACCATTCATTGTTATCTTTAATATACATAGTTTCGCGTTTTAAATCCGTGCAGTGTAGTGGTCGTTTTGTCACATCCAGCTCTTTGATGCGTGATAAAATCATGTCTGTCATGCCCGATACGTAGCCGTTTCTACCGATGTTTTCAATGTCCTTGAAATCTATTTCAATATTTTCAATAAATTCTGACATATTCATAGCATCTTTACATGTTGTGTTTAGAAAGAAATTGAGATTGAATTTTTGATTGTTGTTATTAGTTGTATTGTTGTTATTAGTTGTAGTATCCTTCTTAGAAAGCTCTATAATTGTCTTATTTTGTTCAGTAATAAGTTCTTTGAATTCTTGATTAGAGACGATTAATTCCTGATTTTGTTTGATTAGATGCATCATAGTTTGCACAATTTTAGAGTTCTCTTGAGTATCGTCTTTTGTAACGTTCAAATTATGAATATTTTCATTCCTATTATTACATTTTTGTTTATGTTTCCATAAACCCGACAATGTATTATATTCTCTATTGCATTGAATGCAAATATGATGTTGCTCCTTTTTTAATTTCCATTTACTTCCATTTATTTCCAGATTATGTTTAGCAGTGTTAATATGTCTATTATAATTCCCCTTTTTGCTGCATACATAGTTGCACGGTATGCAATGGAATTCAATTGCTCTATTTTGGCTCATTATTTATTTCCTAAATATATAATATGGAAATAATTTTATGAGCCAAGTAATCCCTGAATATAAAAAAGGTTGCAGTTATAATATTTTATTTAATATCAAAAACACAGCAGAATGGTTTAAACTGACAAATCACACTTTTTCTGTAAAGTTTTTCATTCTAAAATCAAAAAATGGACATTTTATTTTTGTCCATTTTTTGAAAGTTATCCAAGAAGTTTCTAGAAAACATATTGTTAATTTTCTTATTTTTTTTTTATGACATATAAGAATTCTTTCACATCTTGATAATCTTTTTCCCGCTTATAGTTGCTAATTCCTTTCAACCTATTGTAAGTTTTATGGACTATAGGCTTTTTTTCTACATGTAGTGAATTGCGTTTCAAAATGTCATCTAATTCGCTAATTGGAATGATACCGCCATCATTGTATGATAAAATAATATAGCGCGCATTTGTATGCTTGATCAGTTCTTCCATTGTGTCTTTTGCCTCAACTTTACTATTATATCTAGATTTATACCAATTTAATGGCTGTCCTCTATTGGTGTCTGGAATAGAAATCGTCTTATTCCAATCATAAATAATATCAAGCATAAAATAATATATGTTATATGGATGCTTGTTATACGGCGGGTCATAATATACGATGTCTAATGGTTCATGTGGAAATGTTTTTGCCCATTCATTCGTATCCATGCGTGTATTACAAATGTCACATTTATGATAATTAAATATAGGATACGGTATTTGAATGGGTTTTGTAATGCGATTTGTATCTATAGCGTTCTTTCCGCCAAAAGCGCCCACTTCGCCATCTTTATAAAATGCAGAAAATTGTCCGCTTGTATTATTGTGTATAGAACTTTCAACAATTAACGGTGCAAGCAAAAAAGGTCTGTATTTTTTAGGTAGCTTGCAAATATAATCACGAATTATATCAATGCGTCTGCCGTTTTCTCTAGTAAAGTATGCCCGATCGTTTTTTGTAATAGTATCTGTTTTTGGAGCCCAATGTGCGGAAATCCATGGTTCTGAGATATCATCATTGTAATTATTAGCCAGCTCATTAACTTCATCTATATATCTATAAATTTTTTTCCGTGTATTTATGTTAGGGGTTGCTAAATAGCATTCGTTCAATGTGTGACTATATCCAGCAAGATCATTCGTAAATAACTTATCAGCTTTCGTTTTCAAAAGACGACTAACTATACCAGAACCAGAAAAACCATCCCCGATTGTCAATTTATCTTTCTTCATTTTTGTTTTTAGATCTTCAATTACAAAGTCAATTTCCCCCAACAATTTGCGTTTGTTGCCCATATATGTAATTATCTGACTCGTCAAAAATATATTTTTTTTATCCTCATTCTTTTCAGTCATTATATATTCTAACAATACATAATTCTATATATTTTTACTACTTATCAACATAATCCATCGTTTCCCATAGAAATGTTCAAATAATTCATATGATCAGAAGTACTAGTACATTTTGTAGGTGCGCAAGAGTCTGAACAGCTATTGTCTTCTGTAATGCTATCGTCACATATAATATATACCGTATTATTTTCATTGTACCATATTTCGTTTGATATATGTCTATATCCTAAAAACTCTTCAGGTACATGTGGAACAATATCATAATAGTGAGTAACACGCTTTGAATAAATTTGATAATTATTAAAATAATCAGAAAAATCATCATTTCCAACACGCGGAGAGCCAAATGTTACCAAATAACTAACTTCATATGGGAAACTATAATACAAAATGTCAAATGAACATATGGTAGCCAATGCACCTCCCAATGAATGACCAGTAATGAATAATCGGTTGGTTTTGTACTTTATGGACATAGCAGATAAAATAGTTATGATTTTAGGTTTGATACTATCATATAGATCATAGAATCCCTTATCCACAGCGATAGACGTATCTGTATATGGTCGTACCAATGATATTTGAATATTAGATATCCAATTTTGAATATTAGAAGATCCTCTAAACCCAATAAACATAGCGTTGTATGGGTTATTGTATCCAAAAATAACCAGTTCATTATTTTTTACGAATTTTGTTTCATATACATTATTGTCATTGCAAGTATCGCATGTCCATGAATCAATATTTGATAAACAATAAGCAGCCTGTGAAATATTTACCGCGTAGTTCAATATAGCAGTATCGTACGCAGATATGCAAAGTGCAATGCATGAAAGCGAAACATAGAATAGCATATATTCGTGTGTATAGATATGTTATGCAATTTCTAATTAGTTTTTGACAATAATTCTACTAATTTTGTACATTGTTCAAATTCTATATTATGTTGTTTGTAAAAATCCAAGAACTCTTCTTGCATATCTCGTACGTGTTCCCCGAATATAGGGGTATTTCCAAACAATAATTCATATTCTTGATATGCCACACATACAATGATGAGCGGTTTTCCGTATAATAATGGAATTTCTGCGTATTTCAATGGAGTTCCATACACCTTTTCACCAGCGGTACCACTGGTTGTCCAACTTCTGGTTTTAACTTCATATATGAAGTCATCCGTTTCTATGTCTGGTAAATAATGGTTTTTTTTCTTTGGCATTCTAGGATTTTCACCTAATTGTTCCAAACATTCAAATACTAATGCTTGTCCCAATTTAGTTGTCCATTGATTATTATGGTTGTCTCCAATTATAGTGTTGCCCCATTTTTTCTCTTCTATATTTGTCATACGTACCCCGTTTATTGTTGGACAAGTTGCCGCCCATTCGCATGCAGAATGAAATGCAAGTGAATTTGTAAGTATTTTGCGTATGTGCATAAATATATTTTTATAGGAGTATAGTAATATGATATTTTTGTTGTTGTTGTGTATTAGCGATATGTTTGTAACATATTTAACTGACTGTATTTGTACAACCGTACCCTGTCCAATACAGGGACATAATACAGTAATTATGGGTGAGGGTGGTGCAAATATCACATATATATATAATTTACATGAGACGAATGAAGTAGTAGTATCTGCATATGGTACAGTGACACCTGAATCCTTAGATAAAGGTACCGAAACAACCAGTTGTACGCAAAAATACTCGCGAATGCTGGAAGACGACGGAAACCAAGATTGTGATGCAGGTCATATCCTTGCAAACCGTTTAGGCGGATATGGAAATCTGCCTATCAATATATTTCCACAAGACGCATCCACTAATCGTGGTTCTTATGCCCAGTTTGAAGGAAATATTTATGATTGTATGAAAAATGGTTCTACTGTCGGTCATTTGAGTTGGACATTTGATTACGAATCTGCTTCAAATACCATGCCAAAATCAGTGAAATATACAGCAGAGTTTGAAAACGGTGATTGTAGATCGCTATGTTCTCATTTTCCAAATTAAATCGTAATAAATATACATTTATTATGATATGGTAATACAATGAGTAACATAAAAAAAATAAATTTTAATTTTGATAATGATAACACAAATGATAAAAAAGAAAAAGAGGTAAAAAAAAGAATAATCACAGAAAACCAAATATGGAAAAAATATGAAAATAAACTCTCAATTGAAGATCAATATGCCTACATTACAGAATTACATAAAGGTGACATTGAAAATGCAGAAATTTGTGACATAATATTTAAACAAATAAAACAAAAGCTTTCTGGATACAGAAACCAAGACACAATCAAGAAAATATTAGATATGGACAAATTAATTAACGTGAAACAAATATTAAACCTGTTATATGATTCAGAATTAGATTGTTATTACTGCAAAAAAAAAGTGCGCATTCTTTATGAAAATGTTAGAGAACCAACACAATGGTCATTAGATAGAATATATAACGAGCACGGCCATAACAACGATAATGTGGTTATTGCCTGTTTATCGTGCAATTTGCATCGCAAAACAATGTACCATGAAAGATTCGCTTTTACTAAACAATTAAATATCATAAAACAATCATAATTCTGGGATGCCGGTAACCACTTGAATATTTGTAGGTAAATCCGCCCTACAAATATATGTTTCAACGTCTTCTGCTATATAGAGTTTGTAATTAACTGTTTGGTTATCCACCGTACATTTACTTGTCCATTTTGGTAGTTTTAAAACCTCATTCAAGCCAATTATTCTCCCAATGACACCTAAATGATTATTTGGACGTTTGCCTGGTCTTCCGTTAGTATGTTTAATTCTCCATTCACAAGATAAAGCATTTTTATGGTCAACAAATCCAGTTAAAAGTGCGTATATTTCCCACCCCCCACCCCGTCCGTGTGTATAGCGAGCCCCGCCGCAAATTTCTTCATTGTGCTGTCGCAATCGTCTTTTGGGGTTGTTAGTAGAACCGTTATATGTAAGATGACTAAATTGATGTTGTTTATTGCGCAAGATATAGCAATACCACTCTTCTTTCACTTGGTTATTGATTATGTTACAAATCGGTTCTTGCATAATATTTGTAAATTCCATTATACATATTATGCATAGTAAATATGTATAATAACAACTAATTTTTACGTTATTTGTTATTGGACAATCATATCATGAATATAATGACTCCCCCTTTGCAAACAAATTTCGCGGCAGTGCATCTTCAAAATCAGCTTTAAATAAATTTGCACCAGTATAACAAGTAAATAAATTAGTAGTTTTTGTCATATTTGTTTTGATAAAGTTACATTTTGAAAAATTCGCGTAAGATACATTTGCACCGGCTAATGATGCACCCAAAAAATTTGCTCCACTCGCAGTCGCTCCGTATAAATTCGCTCTTGTTAAATCCGCCCCTACAAAATAAGTATTTGTTAAATCTGTCCCTACAAAATCTGTACGTACTGCATATACAGATGTTAAGTTTGAATATGATAAATTCGCATTTGTTAAATCTGCACCAGATAAATTTGCGCCTGTCATATTGGAACATTGTAGATTAGTATTTGTTAAATAAGTTCCAATTAAGTCAGCACCAATTAGGATAGCTCCCGATAAATTTGCCCCAGTCAAATCAGTATTGGTAAGATCAGTGCGGATTAAGTTCGCATTATGTAGGTCAACCCCCCTTAGTTTCAATCCTGACAAGTCTAAATCAATTAGATCAGTAAGAAGATTAGTGCTCCCATCCAAAATTATTTCCATATAAGTAAAAAATATTTTGTATATGGATGATGTGAAAATATTGATAGCGCGACAGTTACTTTACAAATAGTAACTAAATAATAGAAAAACGTAGAGTGTAACGTTTAGATTAGAATATAATCCATAAAAATGTTCAAATGTGTAACACATATAAAACTATCATTTCAAGTATGAATAATGGAATTAACAAATTCACTAATAAGTACTGAAAATTATTTTTCAGGAAATCAATCCAATGAAATAATAACAAAACCGATCTTACCAATACATATGAATATAATGAATAAATTGGAAAGCTTCCTTAAAACAAAAAAGGTACCAAATCTACTGTTTCATGGCACATCTGGTAGTGGAAAACGTACATTAGTGAATACTTTTTTAAATAGAATTTATAATAACGATAAATATCGCATAAAACATAATGTGATGAATGTGAATTGTTCTCATGGGAAAGGTATAAAGTTTATTCGCGAAGAACTCAAATTTTTTGCAAAACGAAATATACACTCTGAAGAAGGCACCAACTTTAAAACGATTATATTACTGAACGCAGACCATTTGACAATAGACGCACAATCTGCATTGCGTCGTTGCATTGAACTATTTAGTTACAATACCCGTTTTTTCATTATTGTTGAAAACAAACATAAATTATTGAATCCAATCTTATCGCGTTTTTGTGAAATTTATGTTCCAGAATATATTGAAAATGGTAAGATCATTAATTTACATAAAAAGATTAATCATACGAATCAACATATTCAGAAACAAGAAAACCCATGGTTAGCTATGAAAATAAAAGAAATAGATGTTCAAATGATTACCCATACAGATTTGATAGAATTATCAAATGAAATATATCAAAAAGGGTTTTCATGTTTAGACTTGATACATTGGATAGAGAATGACGAAACAATAAATGAAGTATTGAAGAGTTCTACCATTATTTATTATGACAAAATAAAATCAGAATACCGTTCAGAACCATTCTTGATGTTTATAGTATTAGACTATCTATACATGAGAGAAAACAAAGAGATAAACTTTTGAATATCAAAATAACTTAAAGTAGATAACGTATAGTAAATATATATGGACGATTTTGTAATTGCCAATCTACACGAATCCAGGAATGAATGGTGTAGTCGTTTGGTAAGTATATTTACACCATTGGTAATAGAGGGTGTTAGATCAATATTTAATGAATCTTGGAAAATATGTATCGGCAATGACGAAGCAAATAAGTATTTGATGACGTTTCAAAATTTATTGTCTAGAGTTCCCAAGTGGAATAATACAATAATAGAGGAGGAGAAGAATAGGATAATAGAAAGAAGTGGATGCAATTACCTAGAAGATTTAATTACTTGTGTGCATATCATTCAATTGAAGGTACTAACCTGCATTCGTGTAGGAAATAAACAAAAAAAAATAGACATATCTATACCGAATTTAGACTCCTTTATACATAAAGTGTATATCAATGTGGCAAGAAAACTATACATGAATGTATATTTATTTGAAAAGAACCTTACCCCGTTACAAAGCCAGAAAAATAACCGCGAGTTAGAAAACATTGTACAGGAGTGCATTATGATGGCAATCCGTGAGAGCATTCCTACCGACGCGATTATAAGAGCTTATATGGATGAAAGTATTGAACACGAAGAACAAGTGTTTATTGAAAACATAGAAGGACCCGGAGACGACGGAGATGATAGTAAAGGCGAAAATGTAGATAATTCTACTCCCAATGCGATGGAATCGTCTGGCTCACTAAATGCAGAAGCAGATGAATCATCCAATGTCCCTGAAGTTGTTCCATCTATACAAGATGTAGATGACAAGGAGCTGGTGACAAAATTGTCATTTAATGATATGGACAGTATATTAGAAGACGACAATGCAATTAGTGAGGTAGAAGCACCAAAGTCAATAGAACGTTTGGAGGATATAAGTACTGCTCGTGCATTGCAAAGGAAATTGGAAGAGGAAGAGGATGACGATGACGAAAGATTGCAAATATCTACAGAGCCAATAGACTTAAGTGGATTTGATATTTTAGATGAGCCAGTCAGTAAAGTATCCACTGAAGACATTTTATTAAATGATATTGAAGAATTGCCTCCAATTTAGGAAAATGCGTAGTAAATGTAGTAATATATTCTGTATTTTAGTATATTAGATGGAAAAGTTGTTGATAATAGCAGTGTTAATATCCGGCATATTTTTCTTACTGAAAATTTTAGAAATGAAATATGTAACCAAAGAATGGAAACCATTAAAGTACATCATTAGAGATTCTGTATATGTATTTGTGTCTGGTTTTGTAGCGCTATTTGCATTTTTAAGCATGAATGGATCAATTAATGATTTCATGAATATAGTTACCGACAGTAAATCAAGCAGTTTAAAAGCAACCCAAATATTTACAGATGAACCTGGGTTTTAGATAACTATTTTATATCCATAATATATATTATGGATATAATTAAGAAAGATACAATAGAAGATGAAACTAATAGTATTTTACGAATGATTGATAAAGGTAGAAAAGACGTTTTAAAGAGTGATAAAAACATGTCCCAGGATGATAATATTTCAGATAAAATGCACGAAAAGGAATCTTTAAAAGAAACCAGATTGAATGAACAATTATCTGAAATGTTAGAAAAGATGTCTATTGTGATGAAAAAAAAAGGTGATAACATTCGTTCTCGCATTTACAGTAGAGCTCTAGATACAGTATTGGCTGAAGAAAATGATATTACAGATGTGAATCAGATGGAAGGGAAACCTCATATAGGTCCAACAATACTATCCAAAATGAATGAATACATCAAAACAGGAACATTGAGTATCTTTGAAAGTGAAAAAGATAACCCTTTGACATGGCTTACAGATATACATGGAATTGGACCTAAAAAAGCAGTTGAATTAATAGAAAAAGGCATCAGAAATATTGACGAATTACGTGAAAGACAAGATGACTTATTAAATAATGTTCAGAAAATTGGATTGAAATATTATGAAGATACAATAAAGCGCATTCCTCGCGAAGAGATTAACGAATATAACGAATTATTTCGTAAAGAATTCAAAAAAATAGCAGATAAAGATAGTCAATATGAAATAGTGGGCAGTTTTCGCCGTGGTGCAAAGACATCTGGTGATGTAGATGTGATTATAACTTCTAAGAACCCAGACGTATTCAAACAGTTTGTAGAATCTTTGAAAGCTACTGGCATCATATTAGAAATATTGTCTTGTGGAAATACCAAATGTTTAGTTATTGCAAAGTTAAAAGGAAACGCTATAGCACGTAGAGTAGATTTTATGTATTCCCCACCCGACGAGTACCCCTTCGCTGTATTATATTTTACAGGAAGTAAAGCATTTAATACTGTTATGCGTGGGCATTCACTAAAAATGGGCATATCGCTCAATGAGCACGGATTTTATGAAAAAGAAGTTGGAGAGAAAAAAGGAGATAAATTAGACAAGAATGTAAAAACTGAAGAGGATATATTCAAAGTATTGAATATGAAATACAAGACGCCCGACGAGCGCATAGATGGACGATCGGTTGAGTTTATAAATAAAACAATAGAATCGCAAATTATTGATAAACCTAATAAACCAAAACGTAAATATACTAAAAAGAAGAAGGTAACGGAAGAAATAAAACCAACCACTGATAAACCAAAACGTAAATATACAAAAAAGAAGAAAGTAACAGAGGAAGTAAAACCAATAGAAGAACCAATAATCCTAGAAATAGAAGAGTTACCAGAGTTAGTACCTATTATAACAGCGAGTGATTTACCCAAATCTAAATTAAAAATAAGTTCGTCTAAAAATATAACTAAAAGGAAAAAGGTTTTAAAGAATGACAATAAGAAAGATAAAGAAATGAAAAAGGAAAGTAAAATGGACAAAGAAAAGGTAAAAACAGACATGTTAGCTTTTAAGACCCAAGGATTTTCAGTAATAGAAAACCTATCTGAGTATGATTTGGGAAATATGATCACATTTGCAAATGAACAATATTACAATACAAAGAAACCGATTGCAACCGATGCGGAGTATGACATTATAGTTGAATTTATGGAAAGAAAGTATCCGAATAATCCAGTATTAGAAGGGGTAGGAGCCAAGGTGGAAAAGAATAAGGTGACATTGCCGTATGAGATGGCTTCCATGGATAAAATAAAACCCGATACATTTGCATTATCAAAGTGGAAAAATAAATATACCGGACCATATTTATTGTCGTGTAAATTAGATGGTGTAAGTGGATTATATACGACAGAGGGAGAAACTGCCAAGTTATATACTCGCGGCGATGGAAAAGTTGGACAGGATGTTAGTCATTTATTAAAAGTATTAAAGTTGCCCAAAGAAAAAGGTTATGTAGTGCGCGGAGAATTTATTATTTTGAAATCAACATTTGATGATAAATATAAAAATACATTTGCAAATCCTCGCAATTTAGTCTCAGGAATAGTCAATAGTAAAACTATTGATGAAAAATCCCGTGATTTACATTTTATTGCATATGAAGTGATTAAACCAGAATTGACACCGTCTGGACAAATGACGAAGTTAGAAGAATTGGGGCACAGAGTAGTACAGAATAGATTAGACACTGAAATATCAAATGAAACGTTATCGGAAACATTAATAGATTGGCGCACAAATTATGATTACGAGATAGATGGAGTGATTGTAACAAATGACAAAATCCATATTCGCAAAACAGGAAATCCTGAACATGCGTTTGCATTTAAGATGGTTATTTCAGACCAAGTAGCAGAAGCAAAAGTCTTAGATGTAATATGGACACCAAGCAAAAGTGGTTATTTGAAACCTCGCGTAAGGATAGAACCTATACGATTGGGAGGAGTAACGATAGAATACGCAACAGGGTTTAACGGTAATTTCATTGAAACGAATAAAATAGGAATTGGAGCAGTAATTGAATTGGTGCGCAGTGGCGATGTAATCCCTCACATCAGATCCGTAACAACATCAGCCGAAAAAGCAAAAATGCCAACAGTACCTTATCATTGGACGGAAACGCATGTAGATATAGTATTAGACGACATATCTATGGATGAAACAGTACAAGAAAAGAACATAACCGCTTTTTTTACAGGCATAGAAGTAGATGGTTTATCCAGTGGCAATGTAAAACGATTAATGAAAGCTGGATACAATACCATTCCGAAAATCATAGACATGAACAAAACTGATTTTGAGAAAGTAGAAGGTTTCAAAGAAAAAATGATAAATAAGATACATGATGGCATACGCGATAAAGTGGCGAAAGCTTCATTAATTGATATTATGGCTGCATCTAACCTATTTGGAAGAGGAATCGGTATTAGAAAAATTACTCCTATAATGAGTAAGTATCCTGAAATTTTAACTAGCACCGAAAGCGAGGAAGAGAAAAGAAAGATGTTATTGTCTATTCCTGGAATTGGCACAGAAAACGCAAAAAGTTTTGTAGAAAATATAACCAAATTTATGGTTTTCATAAAAGAAATTAAACTAACACACAAGCTAACAAGTGAATTAGAAAATACAATGACGTTTGAAAACAAAGACGTAAAGACTTATGATACCTCTCATGCACTTTATGGAAAGCATATAGTTATGACGAAAGTGAGAGATAAGCACATAATAGAATCATTGGATACGATAGGCGGTATATTAGATGATAATATAGGGAAAAATACAGATATACTTATTACAAAATCTTATGATGACGTTTCTAATAAAGTAAAAAAAGCAAAAGACATGAATATCCCAATATATACGCCTGCTGATTTTGCTAAAAAATATGATATACAACCATGAATGTATAGTATCAGAAAAAGATAAAAATATACAAAAATTGAATAGATTTTATATAATCTATTCAATCTAAACAGAAATCAATATAGTATGTTATGTCATTAACATGTTCAAACCGGGATTTGCGGTACATACAACTTGCTGGTTATGAAGCGACCAAATCAATCGTTGGATATAAACACGGGTGTGTTGCAGTTGTATCTGGGAAAATCGTAGCGAGGGGGTTTAATAACTATAGAACACATTCCAAAGATGGACTGATTGCACATGCATGTTCGTGTCACGCAGAGATTGATGTATTGAGAAAATGCAGAAAACAAAATATTACAAAAAAAATTACTCTTTACGTCGCACGTGTTACAAACTCAAATACTTTAGATTGTTCCCAACCGTGTGTGGATTGTTACACCAAGATGCAGAGTTTTGAAATCAAGCGACTAATATATAGTGACCATCATGGAGAAATTGTAAAGAGTGATATGATAGATTTTAGATCTACTTTCACGACTAGTGGTCAAAATGCTATACGTCAAAAAAGAGTTCGTTTGCTTGGTATGTCTCAGACATAAGTAGGTATTTTATCAATATCCATAATGTTTATATTGCCTATTTTTTTGTTAGATATTTCAAACTGTGAAAAAAAGAGTAATTTAAGTTGAGCTTCGGGAGTATGGTTATGTACAGTTCTAGCAATCATCTTATACAATTTGAAATCAGGATATCTTTCTTCACCATTTTTTTTGTATAAAATGTTTTTATTGTTATCATCTAGACACCATAACTGGATAACTTTTTGAAGATCATTGAAGTCAGTGGGGTTTTCATCATCGTCAATAATAAAATCATACAAAGAGCAGCCCAGTCTGCATAAGTCAAAACTGAAATTTGGATCAATTCTTGGCTTATTTTCGTTGAAAAATGGTTCTGTATTATATTGTGTATCAGCATCACCTTCTGGACCAAAACTATCACTGCAATAAATTCGTCCATTAAATTTATAAATGCTTCTACCGAAGTCTATTATTTTATAAATTTTTCCATATGTAGGCACTTTGTATAGCTGACCATTATAGTTATAATATAAAAATTCAATATCTGTGTCACAGTACATAATATTATTTGTATGTAAATCGTTATGAGTAAAATGAAAACATTTTTGGTAACATAATAGAGTCATTATAATTTGAAACAATGCACAAATGCCTTCGCTACTGCTTAATTGTTCATTTTCAAATAAATCATCCAGCGTGCCCTTGCATTTTTCAATACATATTCCTTGAACTGGATATTCATTAATGTAAGCAAATGTTTCATTTTCACACATAGAAGAATGCCCGCTTTCATCATCGCTATCTGTTTCCCAGTTTTCATCGCCACCAGCACTGTCAGTGTCACCATCATGGACACTACTATTTGTGTTTTCATTGATTAATTCCGAATCATTCGATGAATATGATACACGACTATCCTGGCTACTATCGCCTATACTTTCCTCGTCACTATCAATGTAATTATCTTGTTTAGAAATATTACTATTTTCATATACCATATTTAATTCTGCATTATCAAATGAATTATTTTCTGATGAATCAACTTGTAAATCCGGCAAAGAGCAACAAGTAACATTGTGTTTATTATTCATTGATATACGCAAAGGTTCTTTGTTCGCTCTCGATGCAAAATTCAAGAAAGGATTATTGGTAAGTGTTACTGTAAAAAGTTCATTCAAATGTTTATTGAAATAATCAGAGTTTTGTAAATATTCAATATCATCAGATATATCTATTTTGTATTTATTTTGAATACATAAAAATGATCCATAATAATCAAGTGAGTTGACAAAAGAATGCATATGCAGCACTTGACTGCAAAGATAGCAAAAGAAATTATCAGTATAGGAAACATTATTCGTATCAATATATTTAGGGTGAGTTGTGCCCACATTGTCTTTGATGCCAGGCAAGTTCTGTATAATAGGTAGTTGTTCTTTATATTTACCCACCATATATCGCATAGGGTCTAACAGAGGTGAAAACTTTATGAAAATATTTTGTTCTAAATTGGTGTCAGATACTCTGTCATACACAGTATTCGGATCGACAAATTGGTATCTTTGATTTAAAGTAATTCTGTTATAGGTATTTTCATCTAAATGAAATAATTCATTGTACAGAGGGTTGTAATTTTGATAATTACTAATTTTATATGGATTATATTCAGTTACGGTAGAATTATTAGAAATGTCGTTAAAGAATGATGCATTCAGTTTAGGAATCTTATGGTAATACAATTCAAATTTAGGCATAATTGGAAAAAAATACTCAATATAAGTGGATTGTATATTTTTCTTAAACTATTCAAACTAATGCAAAATAATATCTGGTAAATTCACGTTTGATAATAAAGAAATATATATGTTCTTACATTATTACAAATTCAATAAAAATGACATTAGAAATGAAAAAATTTAATATGCGCGAAATTACCTTTAAACCAGATGAAAATAAAGGACCGGTTATCGTTATGATTGGGCGTCGTGACACTGGTAAATCGTTTTTAGTTAGAGATCTTCTCTATTATCATCAAGATATTCCTATTGGGACGGTTATTTCTGGAACTGAAGCCGGCAATGGATTCTATGCTGCCCATGTACCTAAATTATTCATTCATGAAGAGTATAATACGGTGTTGATAGAGAATGTACTTCGCCGACAAAAAACAGTACTGAAGCAAGTAAATAAGGAGCTGGAAACATATAAAAGAACCACTATAGACCCCAGAGCGTTTGTTATTTTAGATGATTGTTTGTATGACCAAGGTTGGACCCGAGATAAAATGATGCGGTTGTTATTTATGAATGGACGTCATTGGAAAATTATGTTAATTATTACCATGCAGTATCCTTTGGGCATTCCACCTAATCTTAGAACCAATATAGATTATGTATTCTTATTAAGAGAACCCTATTTGACAAATAGGAAGCGCATCTGGGAAAATTATGCAAGTATGTTTCCTACACTGGAAGCGTTTTGTGCAGTTATGGATCAGACCACCGAAAATTATGAATGTTTGGTTATTAATAACAATGCGAAATCAAATAAGTTGAATGACCAGATATTTTGGTATAAAGCTGAGAAACATCCGGATTTTAGATTGGGTTCAAAAGAGTTTTGGGAGATTTCTAAAAATATGGGTTCTGATGACGAAGACGATGCATACGACCCAAGCAAGTCCAAGAAGAAGTCAGCAACTACTATTAACGTGAAAAAATCAAAATGGTAAAAAAATAATATTTGCTATTGTTAATATTATTTTCTTGAATTAGTATATTTTATCTAAGCCGGTGTGTTTCTAACATTCATATCCTCTACCACTGGTAAATCGGCATTATATGATTCAATCTCAGTTTTAACACTTTCTTTATCACTGTCATCACTGTCATCACTGTCATCACTGTCATCATTGCCATTACTATCATTTTCATCCCCACTTTCAATATTATTATTGATAGTATTATCTGCATAGTTTATGTACTGTGTCATTATGCTGTTGAAATCTTCACGTACATTGTGAGTAGAATTACCATACACCGCATTTTGAATATCTTTTCTATAATCTGTTATAAATTTCTTTTCAATATTGCTATATTTGATATGACAATCACTATCATTTGTATTATAATTACAAGGTGCTTCAAACGTACCAGCAATATCATTAAATGCTATAATATTTGTGCGTTTGTTGTTCATTTTTTTAACAGATTTTATGGTTTTACGTCCGAAAAGAGGATTTTGAATTGCAAAATGCTTAAGTAAAGCACGCCAATATAGACGATTTTTTGCCTTGTCTATGGTATTTAACGAAAACATGCTACGATAATAGTACTTGACGTAAGGTGTAAATGTTTTAAACAAAGTTTCCTCTGGAAAATCATCATGAATGTCAATCTTAAAACTGGAATGACTGTCGTTGTACATTTCAATCATATCTAGTATATCATTTTTAACATCACATGTGCAACTTTCATCCAGTAGTTTGCTTCTATCATCTATTGCCCTTTCTCTGAGCATACATTCATAATTATCTAAGAATTTAGTTAATGAAAAGTTGCACTGAAAGTAGGTGTGGTATGCTTCTGGGATATTATAATCACTCTTTTTGATAGCAAAATAAATTGCGTATAGATTGCTCTTAGTGAAAGGTAGATTGCAATACGGGTTTTTACACGGAAGAGGATCTGCATATAATTCCTCTGAATTATGCAGACTTTTGCGAATTATTTTTGTAATATCAGGGATAGTAAAGATATATTTGGTATTTTCCTGTAACATTTCAATATAATTATTTCCTTTTTTTGATATAGGGTTCATATACATATCATCAGTGCAACCATATCGGGCTTTTTTATACTTATACAAGAATGCAAACCGATTAAGTGCAATATAATGTTTTTGGGTAGTTGATAAACAATTTATATATTCATCTTTCTTTTCTTCACTTAAGAATGTGTTTTTTAATACTTGTTGTATAGAGACATATTTTTGTTTTCTACAGAATGATTGGTTATTTTTCTTATATTTAAAATAAGAGTAAAATAAAACATGCAAACAGTCTAACTCTTTTACTCTATCCTTATTTTTATCAATATAATCGCTATATTTTTCAAATGAATCTGTTTTTGTTAGCAGTACTTCATTAAATGATCCCCATACTACTTTTTCTAATACAGTGTAAAAAGCAGTAGGCTGATTCATACTAATCGTAAATTTCGTATTGTTATATAATTCATATTATGCATATAACAATTTATTTTTTTTGATAATCAATTTTTCAATCTACTTTCTCTAATGAGTCCTCGTCAGTAGCGTTGTTCGCATTGGAAATTAACATTTCATTATGTAATTTCGTAGATTCTGCATCGGCAACCTCTCGTGATTCAAAATCAACTGTTTCTTTCACTCCAATTAAGTTACCTTCATCATCCAATGTCTGTGTTAATACGTTGTTATGCTCCTTCGCCTTTTCAATATTTTCCGCGATGGCCTTCTTCTTCGTCTCACGAATACGTTCCTCAAATTCTTTCTTTGCCATTTGTTCATTCTTCATTTTTTCATGATGAAGAGCGTTTAACTCTTCCTCCAGATGTTCTACGCGTCCGGTTTTGTATGCATCCGGGTCCCAAGGCACCCATATGCCGACGGGTCCTACAAATATGTCGTGATTGGGGTCGTTTTCACGAAGTTTCTTACTTTTCATCTCAGCTTCTTCTTGCGTTCCAAATACACCTCTTATCTTTAGTCCTCTTACAGATGTTTGGAAAGCATGATCACGTGTAAATTGCTCATTCAACTTATCTTCCTGTTTATCCATAAAATTTTTGTAATCATCTTCTATGCCACTCTTTTTGAGTTTCATGCCTTCTTCTTTAACAAACTCGTTAAAATCCTCTATCAAGTTATCCACTTTGACATTATGCTTATATGCGATAAAATGGATAAATTCAAAATATCTTTCCATAGATTTGGAAAACTCCCATTGCTTAATAAACTGATCAAATAAAAATACCTCTCTTTTCTTGAGAATCTTTTCAGGAGATACAAAAGATATACATGCAAATTTCTGTCCAGCAATAGTAGGATCTTCATCACACAGATCTACATATTTAGGGTTTTTTTCACCATCTGGTAACGACTTTTTCTCAAAAGAAGACATTTAGCCAATATACATTTTCAAGGTGTATATATTTAAGTAATTTCAAGTAAATAATAATAAACGATATTTTTTTATTGTGTTATATTATACATTCAAATATGCCTGAGATGTTTGACATGAACGAGTTGTTGAAACGTGCTATCAAATACTTGATTGAGGGTTTAGCTGTTGCCATTTGCGCGATGCTTATTCCCAAGAAAGCTCTTAATGTAGAGGAGATTATCATTATTGCTTTGACTGCTGCCGCTACTTTCAGCATCCTTGATGTTTTCATTCCTGCGATGGGTTCCAGCGCACGCAATGGTGCTGGTATGACACTTGGTAGTACCCTTGTTGGTGGTATTCGCCTTGCTGCTTAAATGCAACCAATTGAAAAACTTATAATATAATAATAAACTCTATAATTATTATATTACACAGTAGGGAAATATTCCCAATCCAGATCGTTGCATACTTTTTTCCATATCATATCTTGTTCCAGCTGTTTTTCACGGTCTTTCATCATGGGAATATATGGCAAATATTGGGTCTGGTCTAACAATACACACAATTGATACAAAGTGTAGGTATAATTAAAAAAATTAGTACGGTTTGGTGGGCAATGTACAGCCCATGGTTTCTGAATTTCAATGAATAAAACACATAATGTTTCGTGTAATTCTTCATTCATAACTGGTGGTTTTATTCCAAACATAGAATTAATATATTGAATGTGCTCAAAATATTTATTGTACCCCAATTTACGTAATATTTCTCTCATTTTATCATAATTAATCAAAGACATGTCTGTAATTCTCTCTTTTTTAATCCTGGCACGGATATCTTCAATGACTTCTTCGGGTATTTGTGTAGTTTCTTTTGCTTGAAACTGAGATAATATCTCTTTGAAGTGATTCAAACGTATATATGCAGTATATGAGACTTCATTTGGAGGCTCTTTGTTAGTCGGTTTTGAACTATCCACGATATAAGATATATACTTACCGCATTTATCATTATTACATACGAGAATACCTTCTTCGTCTAATGCAATCATTTCGCCATTATTGCATATATTGCAAATATCAGTGGCAATAATATAGGATTGTATATTTTGAATTTCATTATTTACATTTGCCCAATATTGTGAGTAATATTGTTTAGATTGGTTATATTTGTCATTAGATATATTGCTTGATTCTTCCGTAACTGCTTTTATTTTGAAAAAGGAATTTAATACCTTTGAATTCTGATTGATTAAATTGGAATCATTGGAAATCTGTTGTTTCTGTTCAAAATATTCAAAAATATGTTTTGAATTGTCCAACAAATATGTTTTACGTTCTCGTGTTAATAATTTGATTTGCTTGTTTATTTCTACAATTTTATCTTTGATTAACATAAAATCATCTAATTGGTTTTCATTAAGAGTATTGACAGAGAGTTTTAACGTCTCTTTCTCTTTTTGCAGTTGAGGTATTATTTCATTCTCTATTTTTTGAAATCTCTCTAATAGTTCAGCATGCTTAGTATCTATTGTACGTATATTTTGTGGATTAGACGTTGCCTTATTTCCTCTTTTATTTGACATATGAATGTAGATAATAATACAATCATATGTTTTTTATGTTACTTTTTTCTCAATTGGTTAGTTCTTTTTTCTTCTGGTGCTATTCTTCTTTTTTATTTGAATCCGTTTTGTCTTTTTCCTCAACTTTTTAATTTTGTTTTTCTTATTTTTCTTTGTTTTTCTAAATTTACCACCAGCATACATTTCTATACCATTCCTAAAAACATTAGTTGGTACATTAACATTAGGTACATTAACATTAGGTACGTGTGTTGTATAATTATTTTTTTTCACTTCATCTATTTCTTTTCTGTTTTCTTCACTCATCAAAGAATACTGTTCAAGGTCTTCAATAGTTGGTTGGTATAGTTCTTTTTTACGAGTATATTCGTTAATTTTATTATTTAAGAAGTCAAAGTTACTATCATTTTTTATATTATCTATCTGCTCTGGTGTATTATCTTTTATTAACTCTATATTTTCAACGAAATCTAATAGAAGACGATAATCATATACAAATAATCCGTGTTCGTCTGTTAAACTGTTCATAATATTGTACATTTCCAATGCTTTTTTATCATCTTTACAAATACTTCTAAGTAAATATATTTCCAGGTCACCTTCAAATAACATATTTGCGTCATCTACTAATAATTCAACCAGTTCGGCCATTTTGTCGCTTACTCCTATAGCTTTTTCATCTTTAATTGCATACAAATTCTTAATCAACATTAATATTTGTTGCTCAAGACTATCTACTGATGACGTTAATTCTGTATTATATGTAAGTTCTTGTCTATTATCTTCATCCGTATTCGCTTTTTCAATTACTTCATTATTCAATTTCATCTGGTTTTCTATTTTAGTTTCTACAAACTGTAATAGTTCAGTAATAGACTGTCCAGACAGCTCTTTTAATGTACGATACTCGGGGAATCTGTCAAGATTTTCGTATTCTTTCTTATTGTTACCTCCTGTACTTTCTGGAAGCTCAACATCCATTCCTTCATCTGGTATAATTTCATTAGCAGGATGATAATTGAAACATGATACTAATATTTTTTTGTATTTATTACCACTCTTGCGTGAAGTCATCACATTAGCTATTTCCTCTCTTCCTTCTTTCAATATTCCTTCTTTACCAGTTAATTCTACCTGTTTATTCTTTTTTCCCTTTGAAAGGACTTTTGCAGGAGCTTTTTTTGCCTTCCCTTTTGTTCCACCAGTTATTTCATATGGATTTTTTTTCTCATCTCTGTCATATAATTTATCAATCCATACATCATACAATTTTGTTTTTTTATTAAATAAAACATCTAATAGATTTGATTCTTTGGCAACAACCGCTATGCCATTTTTTCTACATCTATCTTTTAAATACGTGTCTAGTGTAAATACTAGGTCATCCGGTGTAGCAAGTACAGCATGTAGCAAATCACCTAGTAATTTATATACTATCATTCTTTGGCCACGTAAAAAAATATCGGGAGATGTACTATCTGCATTCGTTTTGAAAAAATGGTCTTTCTCTCCGTTTCCTAATATTAAGATTTGGCTCATTAGATGATCATAATCTGGTGATGATTGCGTTGCACGATTAGGAATTAATAATTGATTCCCAGATTTCGTTTTACCCATAGCATATCCAGTTTTATGTATATATTCAGTATGTTTATCTTTGAAGTTTCGGTTATTTATATTAATAGTTGTTGCTAGTACAGTCGGTTTATTTGTTTCTTTCAAAAAATTATTTATTAATTTAAAAGATAGTGTAATATTCAGACCGTATTTTTTCAGATTAATTGTTTGATTGTGTAAACGGGTTACAGTTTCCGGAAATTCTACAGGGTATTTTCTGGATGCTGGATCAAAATAATACGCTGGTGTATATTTTTCATCCATGCTTAATTTCCATGCTGGTTCAGTATCACGTATAGAATAATTTTCTAATATCACTTGTGGCTTAGTGTATAAATTTTTCTTAGAAATGATAATCGGTTTTACATACATTAAATCCGGATATTCAAGAGAATTTATATCATCAAATAATGAATCTCTACATGCTTTATATAACGTATTATTTGGAGCTCCTGCATCATGATCCATATCTTCAAGATTCAAACCTGAATTCCATTTGGTTAAACTCTCATTATCCGCGTCTATAGAATAATTGTATGCCATTCAATATATAATACAGTTACATATTTAATGAGGGTTTTTACTTAAAGTTCTGTTTTTACTTAACGTTCTGTTTTTACTTAAAGTTCTGTTTTTACTTAAAGTTCTGTTTTTACTTAAAGTTCTGTTTTTACTTAAAGTTCTGTTTTCCACATTATGATTCAATTGCTTTTTCATATAATAATATTCATCATCTTCACTCTTTATCTCTACGAATCCGTATTTTTTATAATAATTTATTAAGAATTCTGGATTACGACCTTCCGGTTGATTTTTTTCTACATATAAATACATTCCATCTATTTTCTTAGATGTCCTCATTAAAGAATTAGTAATATAGTTTTCAATCAAATCCATCACTATGGATACCGGGGATTTATCTGTTTTCACTTCTTTATCTTTTGCACGACAAACTTCGTTAATCCATGGTTGTTGATATTGTAAAAAATCTTGATTACTTTTCTGAACGGTAGCTGCCCCTCCGTCTATAAAGTTTTCAAAATCAGTTTCGTATTTTTTATAACCCAAAGACATTGACACTATTAATGTTTTGTCATTTTTTGCTGAAAATAATTCTACAATCCTATCTTTGTTTTTATTTTTTACATTACGATCGTTGAAACATATATTTTGCATTTTGCACAATATTTTGGCTAAAATTTGAAAATCCATTTCTTTGGGCAATAGATTACAATTGTATTCACTAATACATACACGTGTAGCGATTTGTTTATTAGAATTGAGTTTATAGATAGCTGAATGATATTCAGGAGTATTCATGCTTATATACTATAACTACATTAAATACATTAAATTCATTAAATTCGTAAAACTTATAAAAACAGTATCTAAATATTTGCTATACAATGACACAAGACATATCGTTAGAATTGCCCGAAAATTTGAAAATAAATACGCCCGTATTCCAAAAGATGATATTTATAGCGAATGCATTGGACCAAGGTTGGACTGTGAAAAAAAATGAAGACTCTTATGTATTTACAAAAAAACACGAGAATAAGAGAGAAATATTTCAGGCAAATTATTTAGAAACTTTCGTGTCTTCTAATTTTTCAACCAATATATTGTTTTCTGATATTGAGAACCTTTAATAAAAGTAAAAAGTATGTAGAGTAACTATATATGGAAAATAAATTAATTGGGCAGGGTTCATATGGATGTGTAGTAAAACCCAGTTTAGAATGTAAAACAAAACATGATTACACGGATAAAGTATCCAAAATAATGTCTGATAAAGATGCAATACATGAGCAAAAGGAAATGGAAATATTCAAAAATATGGCCGGAATAGAAGAATTTGCCATGGCTTATCCGGAAGTTTGCAAGCCCAAATTAAATACCGCATTCAAAAAAATGATTAAAGATTGTGATGCAAGTCCAGTAAAGCGGAAGATAGCTTATTATAATGATTATTCTGGAATATCAATGTTACTATTAGACGACGGAGGAGTGGATATACATCATTTTTTATTCAAATTATTTCCAAAACTGTCCAATCATGATAAATCGGTATTTTTCACCTCTATATTGAATTTAATAAAAGGGCTACAGTTTTTTGTTGATAATAACATCATACATCATGATATCAAAAAGCAAAATATGGTCTATAATATTGAAACCGGAAAAGCAAAATATATTGATTTTGGTCTAATGAACAGAATTGACAAATTCATAGAAACCGCGAAAAAAAGTAAGAATGACATGGCTATATCGTGGAGTAATTTTCCAACAGAACTCAGTTGTGCGAATAAAAAATTTTTCAACAAAGACACATGTTCTCAATATAAGGAAAAAATGAAATACCCGCAGTTTTTAGAACGAGTAGCGAATAGTTTTGATACATATAGTTTGTCATTGGCATTCTGGCAAATGTTTTCAACTATATTGAATGACAACATGTTTTATGACGACAAATTTGTAAAGGATGCAAAAGCCTTAATGAAACAATATTGTACACCTAATTTTTTCAAACGTAAAACAGATTATAAACAGCTATATAATGATTATAACGCATTATTAAACGACCATATTGTATATACCTCCGTCAGTCCGAGTCCTTCAAAACAAAGTATAGAAATCGCATCGACCTTATCCGTATCAACATTTTTCACGCCACGTTCTTCTGCGACAAATTGTCCTCCAGGAAAGTCAGATTACAACCCACATACAAAAAAATGCGTGGTAAAGTGCAAAGAAGGAAAAGTTAGAAATGATAAATTCAGATGTGTTACAAAAAAACAATCTGCAAAAAAATCAAATAAAACCCAGAAAATCAAACTGGTTGTAACGAAAAAGGAAGAATGTATGAAAAAGGGAAAAGAGTTGAATCCAAACACAAACCGATGTGTAAAACCGTGTGCACCTGGAAAAATGAGAAATGAGGATTTCAAATGTGTATCTAACAAATTGTAAGTAGCATTATAAAAAGATGGCTAGTTAATGCACTCATCGTCTATACAAATACCAAAACATATGTATTTGTGGGTTAATTCCAACAAATACATAATAGCATTGTAAGTACAAATAATAATTTAGGAAAAACAGTAGCAAGAAAAATAAAAAGAATTATTCGTATTTTTCTGAAATTAATTTCTTTTTCTATTGTATAACTACAGACAAATGGCTGGAGGACTTATGCAACTTGTCGCCTATGGCGCCCAAGGACGTGTTCCTTACTGGAACCCCCGAGATTACTTTCTGGAAGGTGTCTTACAGACGCCATACTAACTTCGCTATGGAGTCTATTGAGCAGACTTTCTCTGGTCAGGCTGATTTCGGCCGCCGTGTAACCTGCACAATCAGCCGTAATGGTGATCTTGCCTACCGCACATACCTTCAGGTCACTCTTCCTCAGATTGACCAGGAGATGAAGAGTGCTACTGGTGCCGTCTATGCCCGTTGGTTAGATTTCATCGGCGAGCAGCTCGTCGCTCAGGTTGAGGTTGAGATCGGTGGTCAGCGCATTGACCGTCAGTACGGTGACTGGATGCACATCTGGAACCAGCTTACCCTCTCTAAGGAGCAGCAGTCTGGATACCACAAGATGATCGGCAACACCACTGCCCTTACCTACATCACTGATCCTAACTTTGCCAATGTCTCTGGACCTTGTGCTTCTTCCGGAGGCCCTGCCCAGGTATGTGCCCCCCGCAATGCTCTTCCTGAGACCACTCTCTATGTCCCCCTTCAGTTCTGGTTCTGCCGCAACCCTGGACTTGCCCTTCCTCTTATTGCTCTTCAGTACCACGAGGTCAAGATCAACATTGATTTCCGCCCCATTGGTGAGTGCCTCTGGGCCGTAAAGGACCTTGCCGGTGAGTCTGGTACCCAGTCAGTGAGTGCTGCTTACCAGCAGTCTCTTGTTGCCGCTTCTCTTTACGTTGATTATATCTTCCTTGATACCGATGAGCGTCGCAAGATGGCCCAGAACCCTCATGAGTACCTCATTGAGCAGGTTCAATTCACAGGTGACGAATCTGTTGGTTCCTCTTCCAATAAGATCAAGCTTAACTTCAACCACCCCTGTAAGGAGCTTATCTGGGTTGTTCAGCCTGATGAGAATGTAGATTACTGTGCTTCTCTTGAGAGTGGCGAGACACTCTACAAGACCCTTGGTGCTCAGCCCTTTAATTACACTGATGCCATTGATGCTCTCCCCAACGCCGTCCATGCTTTCGGTGGTGAGACCCAGACATCTGGTGCCGATAAGTTCATCAATAGCGAGGGACTCTTTGAGATGGACAAGGCTGGTGCTGCTGGTGCTAACGCCACTTGGGAGGAAGGAGCTGCTGCTGGTTCCAGTCTCTCTGATGCCGGTACATTCGTGCTTGCTGAGACTGCCCTTGACATGCATTGCTGGGGTGAGAACCCTGTTGTCACTGCTAAGCTTCAGCTTAACGGACAGGATCGTTTCTCCGAGCGTGAGGGTTCTTACTTTGACGTTGTTCAGCCTTACCAACACCATACCCGTGCTCCTGATGCTGGTATTAATGTGTATTCTTTCGCCCTTCGCCCCGAGGAGCACCAGCCTTCTGGCAGTTGCAATTTCTCCAGAATTGACAATGCTGTCCTCCAGCTTGTCCTTTCTTCCGGTGCCGTCTCTGGTGTAAAGACCTCCAAGGTCCGTGTATATGCCGTCAATTACAACGTTCTCCGCGTAATGTCTGGCATGGCTGGCCCTGCTTACAGCAACTAAGCATTTTAATTACAACTTTAAAATAAAAAATATTACATAAATATTTAATCCCATTAAATATTTATAAACTATCTTTTCAAAAGAATTACATTTTTTCTATTTATCTTCCGAATGTGAATTTGTATTCTGATCGTCTTGTGTGTTGTTTTTCACTTTTGCTAACCGTTCAAGTCTTGCACGCTTACGAACAATTGCAATTCGTCTGCGCATTTCGTCTTCTAATTCCTGACGGACCTGCTCCCATTTGTCTAGACTATACTCTATACAATTCGCTGGTTTTGATTTATTATGAACTGACAATAAGTTTTGAAATTTCGCCCAAATAAGACGAACCTCACGGTCTTCTTTGATATCAATCGGTGGCATGGTAATTTATATATAATTACATAAATTACATAAACTATCAAAAATGTCAATTTTACAAACGCGTACATATAGGATTGCCTAAAAAGAAATGATATAAATTAAAATCCTTGCCTAATTGTTTTGTTTTATACATATAATAGTCGGCAACACCTACTAACAAAATAAATGGCAGTGAATATAATACCACCTTTTCACCCTTTAATATATCTCTATTCATGTCAGGTTTGATATACTTACGATTAAAGTAATACAATCTTTGTGTATTTGTAATATACAGAACGAATAATAAAAAAAAGAAAATAGAATTCCATAGTATTCTGGTTTTAGATGAAAGTAAAAATAATCCATATATCACAAAAGCATATATCATGCTATGAAAACAATTTCCATTGCTCCAATCTACATCATGTTTCTTTAGTTCTGTTTTGTTAAAATCCCACCCACCTTCAAGCATGATAAACATAAAAATCAAACCTATGCCTATTAAATGTTTCCCAT
>Ga0209533_1000332_pt1 | contig 45414 bp, 45 predicted proteins | sample COG_04_FD_184748 | JGI IMG/M metagenome (GOLD analysis project Ga0209533, IMG submission 184748) | Pelagic Microbial community sample from North Sea - COGITO 998_met_04 (SPAdes) (version 2) | ecosystem: Environmental > Aquatic > Marine > Neritic zone/Coastal water | place: Helgoland, sampling...
AGCCGTGTTAGCTATAACCGGCGCGGCTGACGAGACAATTTCCAAATCTGGTTCTACTACCGAACGGTCCGCGGCTGGTCGACTTATCTGCCCGCTTGTCGGAGACATCACCGAGGCAGAATCCCCTGCCCTCGATGCGACTGGCGCGGCAAGCTCAATGGTTCCAGAGCTGGGCTCGTCAGGAATGCGCCAGAACACAATCACCGCAAGCACGAGCAGCATCAGCCCAACGGCGGCGAGCCAATAATTGCGGGCAGCAGCGAGACGCAAAGGCACAGACCGCGCGAATCCGGTTGCAGCGGCGAGGTAATCCGTCTTGCTCGCGCTGGTGTTGACGTCGTCCTCGTCGTCTCCAAAAATATCTGGGTCAAGCGTCGACGCCTCATCGCGCCGCGCTTGCCCTGCGTCCTCGGGCTGCTCATCATTGTCGAAGTCCGGGTCCAAGTCTTCGCCCGCAGAGAAGCGTGCTCCGCCAAGACTCGGCCGCGTATCGGGCTCGAGCCATTCGTCTATATTGCGATCAAATTCGTCTTCGCTCGCAGCCGGCTCGAGGCCGCTGTCGCCTAGCTGGACAGCATCGCTGCTGACCCTTTCGAATGCAGAATCTGGCTCTGGCTCCGGCTCTGATTCTGGTTCTGGCTCCGGCTCTGGCTCTGTTTCTGGTTCTGTTTCTGGCTCTAGTTCTGGCTCTGGTTCTGAACTGCCGTCAAACTCTGGATCATCATCTGACTCTGTGTCGGCAGCAGCGCCTGCCCCAGCGTCGTTCGCCATCATACCTAGTAGTTTATCGAAGCTTCCATCGGACTCTTTCTCAATATCGAGCGGCGCCAACTCAATAGGCTCAGCAGACTCAGTAGCGCCACTTTCAACCTGTGCCTCGTGGACATCCGGTTTTTGAAGCAGCTCATCGATTGGCGCGGCTGCCTCTGTGGTCGCTGTAATAGTTGCTGTAGCGGTTGCTTCAATCGGCTGATCGGGGTCGACTGGCCGCTCAGGCTCCTCAAGTTTTGGAAGGTCGAACCAGCTAAAATCCTCGATTCCTCCGTTAGGGTCGGCTCGCTCGATAGCGTCTCTTAATGCAGGATCGCCAAGAAGCAGACAACAGAGACTCGCCTCATCGGCTTCGTCGATAAGCTCATAGAGCGTCTCCAGAAAGGCATCGCTCAATGACTCTGCATCATCAACAATAAGAACGAGCAAGCGCTCTTGATCGGCAAGCGAGCCTGCATAGTCGACAATAGTATTAAGAGGGGTGTCAGCTGCGTACTCGACAGAGTCGGGACTCAGCTTAGATACGAGGCGCTGGATAAAGTCATCGCGATTTTTAAAATCGCTCGCCTTAAGCGCTATGCACTCAGCTTCATTAGCGAATTGTTGGGCAAAGCGTCGAGCAAGGGTCGTCTTGCCCGCGCCTTCAACCCCGGTAACCGCAATTAATGGCCTGCCGTAAAAGGCATCGTCTATAAGCTTTGAGAGAAGAGCATCGTGATGATCGATCATACAGCGAGCCTCGCTTTGCCCTGAATTAGTTGATTCTCCCTTGCTGCCAAGGGGTCCGGAATCAGAATCGCTGCGTCACTCACAGGCTTACTCACAAGTTCACTCACAAGTTCATTCACATAGGCGATCGGCGGCCTCCAGGGTGGCCACCAGCTGACCTGGTTCGATGTCGCTCGCTATCGCTCCCTGCCCAATCGCGTTGAGTAGGATAAAACGCAGCTTGCCTTGTTCGGTTTTCTTGTCTGAGGCCATCAGGTCAAGATAGCGCTCAATAGTGATATCGGCAGGAGGGACGACTGTCATACCGAAATTTTGCTCGAGGATTCGCCTGATCAGGCGAGCGTCTTCCGGGTCTATCCATCCAATTCGTGCACTCAGATCTGCCGCCATTACGGTGCCCATCGCAACCGTCTCGCCGTGCAGCCATGTGCCGTAGCCCGTAGCCGTCTCGATTGCATGACCGAATGTATGCCCGAGATTGAGCAGCGCACGTACGCCCGACTCTCGTTCGTCTTCGGCAACGACCTCTGCCTTAATTCTGCAACAGGTCTGAATAACCTCAGCCATCAGCACGGGATCACCGCTCACCAACTGCGCTGCATGGTCACCCAGCCAGTGGAAGAAACTCGCGTCTCTGATCAATCCGTATTTAGTGACCTCGGCGAGCCCCGCCCTGATCTCACGCGCCGGCAGGGTAGACAGCACATCGGTGTCGGCAATCACACACCGCGGCTGATAGAAAGCGCCGATCATATTCTTGCCGAGACGGTGATTAACGCCTGTCTTACCGCCAACAGACGAGTCGACCTGCGCGAGGAGTGTCGTTGGGATCTGCACAAAGTCGATGCCGCGCAGATACGTTGCCGCCGCAAAGCCGGTAATGTCACCGACAACTCCCCCACCAAGAGCGACAAGCGTGGTGTGGCGGTCATATTTATTGCTGAGCAAAAAGTCGTAAATAGTGTCTACGGCTGCAAGCGTTTTATGCGCCTCACCATCGTTCAAGACTATTGAAGCGCAGTCACGATCGGCAAAAAATGCCTCTGCTTTTTCGAGATAAAGCGGCGCGACGACGTCATTGGTCACGATTACGATCTTGCCTTGACGCAGCACCTCTTGGCCGATGCGGGCCGCCAGGCCTTGATCGCCAAGCAAGCCGGCACCAATAACGATCGGATAGCCGCGCTCGCCTAACTCAACATTTACGGTCAACATGGTCTCTAATCCTTCAATGCAATCATTCGATCGGGCAGTCCCGCAGGTTCAGGACACTGCAATAGGTAACGGGTAGTCGCCGCTTTACGCTGGAACATTCTCGTCGCTGTTAAGCTGCCGCTGTATTTCTGCGCAAACGGCCTTAGGCCCTCGGCGATAAGTATCAACCGTAAAGTCTGCGACCTCTCGATAGAGTGGCTCGCGAAAAGCCATCAAGTCACGAATTTTTTGTGCCGGGTCGGCTGTCTGCAAAAGCGGCCTAGACTTGTCGCGCTTGGTCCTCTCTATTTGCTGGCTTATCGGTGCGCGCAGGTAGATTACGCAGCCACGGCTCATTAGCCACTGTCTGTTTGCCTCCGCCAATATCGCGCCGCCGCCTGTCGCGAGGACAATATTGGTGCGGGAGGTTAGCTGCTCGATCATCTTAGACTCTCGAGCACGGAAGCCTTCTTCCCCCTCAACATCGAAAATCCAAGGAATATCAGCGCCAGTGACGCGTTCGATTTCGCGATCGGAGTCGACAAATTCAAGTCCAAGCGACTCAGCTAAGACCTTGCCAATGGTTGTCTTTCCGACACCCATCGGGCCAACTAAAAATAATGAACTTGAGGATTTCATCTGCGCTTCATGAGGGTTTTATCGAGTAGGCACAGTATAGAGGCAGTTACGCTATGATGAAACTTCGGGGTAAGCATCAATTGAGATTATTGAGCCCCCGCTAGGCCAGCGGGGAAGTTACTCGAAATTCTCTTCGAATATTTTAGGCGTTATGAAAATCAATAGCTCGGTTCGTCGACTCGAACGTTTCGTGCGTTTGAATAACCGGCCAAGATAAGGAATGTCTCCTAGAAACGGAGTTTTAGATTCAGACATTGCTGTCTCCTCGCGAAAAAACCCGCCCAAGACAATTGTTCCTCCATCGTTTACTAACACCCTCGTGGTCACCTGATTAGTGTTAATGGCGGGAGTCGACCCCGTTCCAGACGCGACCGAATCTTGTCGAATATCGAGATGCATATTAATGCGCCCGTCCGGAGTAATTTGAGGGGTAACCTCGAGCGATAATACTGCCTCTTCAAACTCTGTGGTCGAACCACCCGCAGCCCCCCCGCTTGCGACTGATAAGAAATGCGCACACCTGATTGTATCAATGCCGGCATTTTGTCTTGTGTCGTCACTTTAGGGCGAGCGATCACCTCGCCATTGCCGCTGCTTTCGAGTGCCGAAAGCTCCAATTCGATGAGCTCACTATGGCGTGCGTAGCCAATGGCAAAGCTCGACGCTTCTGTATCGGCAACACCAAGATCAACGCTGAGCGCTTGCGGAAAAGACGCCACGGAGCGGGGGATGGGAAGCGAAGCGCGAGCCAACGCGGCTATAGCGGGGATCAACTCTGGGTTGGTGTCACCCTGCAGCGCATCCAGCCTTGCAGCTTCGCCTGCAATAGCAGCCTGAGCGCGCGCATCAGCGACGGCAAAATCGGAAGAGAGCAAATCGGCCGTTGTCGCTTGTGATCCGCCGAATCTTGTCTTTCCAGCACTCCCCCCCAACCCCCATCTAACGCCTAGCTCACGGCCAAAGTTAGTTTCGACATTAACGATACGGGCCTCAATAAGCACTTGCCTTACCGCGATATCGAGGGTTGAAAGCATCTGCCTGGGCGTTCTAGGCATAAAGCAACGGTATCAACATCACCGATCACGCCATCCTCAACGGCGCCGTCTGCCAGTTCGCCAATGCAATAACCCTCAACTCGATAGCGGCCAGCCTGTTTGCTCAGGCTTACAACCCGCACTTGGGTATCCGAAATATCCACTCCAATAAGGAGGCGACGGTGTCTCCCAAAGAATCCGGTTAGACTCTGCATCTTTCGCTCGATACTCGTATCACTTTCTGCTGCCTTTAGGTCAGGGTGCCCAGAATTCCCAGCACCTTTAAAAGCCTCCGCTAAGGCGGCTTTCTCCTCTGCTTACTCTAGATGACAGAACTCTCTGCCGCCTACTTTCGTCGATTTTCTCGGCGGCGCCGTCGCTCGCACAGGAAAACCCGCGCCGCAGAGACATTAGACAGAGGAACAACGCCCTCTTCGCGATCAAAAAGACTCTGCCGCCTGCGAGCATTGCGCCGAGTGAGGTGTATACTTGGCAGTGTAAAAAACTGAGCGCGATGCGCTACTTCCTCCAAACGCCAAAATTTGAGCGATAATCCGCCGCGATGACGCCAGAAAAACGACAAAGACGATTGCGCAAAGCCATCCGCTGGCTATTACTCCTCTCCGTTGCCGCCTTTACCGGCGTGGTGATGATTGCCACCGCTGCCTATCTCTATCTCGCCCCACTCCTGCCAGCAGCCGAAACCTATCGCAGCGTCCAGCTAGAGACCCCGCTGCGCATCTATACCGCCGATGGCCTGCTCATTGATGAAATTGGTAACCGCCGAGATCCGGTCGAATTTGAAGAAATCCACCAGGTGATGATCGACGCGCTGATTGCAACGGAAGATGCCCGCTTCTACTCGCATCCTGGTGTCGATTTTCAGAGCCTTATTCGCGGCTTTTATGGCTTTATCCGCGGGGTGAACATGGGCGGCGGCAGCACGATTACTATGCAGCTCGCTAACAACCTGTCATTCGACAGCGACAACGTCTATCTGCGCAAATTTAAAGAGATCCCATTCGCGCTACAGATTCAGCGCGAACTCACCAAAGAAGAGATCCTCACTCTCTACCTCAACACCATTTATTTTGGCGCGGGCGCTGATGGCATCGGCGCCGCCGCATTCGTGTACTACGGCAAACACCCGTCCGAGCTTACCCTCGCAGAGGCTGCGATGATGGTGTCTTTGCTGCCCTGCCCGTCTACTTGCAACCCACTCAGCAATCCAAGCCGTTCTGTCGAACGCAGGAAAACGCGCCTTAAAAACATGGTGCGAGAGGGAATGATTACCGAGCAGGAGTTTGCGCTCGCCGACGCTGAACCGGTGAGTGCGACGCGCCATAATCGCAACATCGAGGTGAACGCGCCCTACGTTGCCGAAATGGTTCGTCAGCAACTCTTTGATCAATATGGCGAAGCAACCTATACACAGGGCTTCGAGGTCATTACAACGATCGATTCGACGCGCCAACACGAAGCCAACGCGGCGCTCGTTAACGGCTTAGAAAACTACTATGACAAGCGGCACGGCTACCGGGGACCCGCAACAAATCTGGCGCCGCTGCCCAACGAAGACGACACTGAGCGACGCACACGCTGGTTGCAGGCACTCGAGCCGGTGCCTACTTATGGCAACCAACAACCCGCGATTGTCACTGCGGTTGAGCCCCGGAGTTTTAACGCGTTACTCAGCGATGGCACTGAGATTACTATACCTTGGGAAGGGATTGGTTGGGCTTATGCTTTTCGCAGCAGAAATGAAGCTTGGCCCCCACCGCAAACCGCGAGCGACGCCGTAAGCTTGGGCGACATGATCCGCGTTCGCCGCAACGGCGATAGCTGGGAACTGGGGCAGGTGCCCGAGATTCAAGGTGCACTCGTTTCAATGCGCCCATCCAATGGCGAGCTCGTCGCGCTCGTTGGGGGCTATGACTTCCGCCGAAGTCAGGTGAATCGCGTGCTAACTCCGCGCCCGCCAGGGTCTAATTTTAAGCCTTTTGTCTATGGTGCGGCCCTCGAGGATGGCTACACGGCGGCGACGCTCATCAACGATGCCCCGCTTACCCGAGGCGACTATCGCCCTAATAACTTCGAGAACAACTTTTTGGGGCCCGTGACACTGCGTTTTGCCTTAAAAGAATCCCGCAATGTGCCCACCGTGAGGCTTTTCGATCAACTCGGCTCTGACAAAGTATTCGCCTTTGCCAAGAAATTTGGTCTGCCGGTTGAAAACTTTCCCCGCAACGACCTGACGGTCGGTTTAGGCAGCAGCGATGTGCAACCCATCGAAATCGTTTCCGCCTACTCGGCGTTTGCCAACGGCGGCTATAAGGTCGAGCCTTGGTTTATACGCGAGATTAACAACTTAGATGGCCAACAATTTCGCGCGCAGCCCTTTGTTGTCTGCGAGGATTGCGAGCAGGTGCGCGGCGAATTCGTCGAGGCAACCGCTGCTACCGAAAATGGCGAGCAAACACTGACAACTCAGCCGGCACCGCGCATAGTCGACCCTCGCATCGCTTATATACTCAACACGATGTTACGGTCGGTGGTTGTCGAAGGCAGTGGCGCGCGCGTCAAGCGCGAGATTGGCCGCTCAGATCTCATGGGTAAGACTGGCACAACCAACGGGCCACGGGAGCTCTGGTTCTCAGGCTTCAATCGGGATATCGCAACGACCGTTTTCGTGGGCTTTGACACCCCCGAACCTTTAGGTGAGCGCGAGCAAGGAGCGACTATCGCTGTGCCTATTTGGATTGACTATATGAAGGCAGCGCTCGCCGGCGCGCCTGAAAACAGCATGCCACGGCCAGATGGCGTCGAAGACCGTCTCATCAACGAAGAGACAGGTGAACCTACCATGCCTGGGTCGGAGAATGCGGTGTTCGAGTTTTTCCGCAGCGAGAACGCGCCGAGCACGCAGCCCCGAGCAACCCCCGATACAAATGACAAAGAAGAAGCAGTCGCTACCGAAACTATTTTTTAGGCAAAAAAACGCCCCGCCGGATATCCCGACAGAGCGTTTGTATTCGCTAAGTCGTATTTAGACTCGACGAGCGCCGAAACGCTTCTTAAAGCGATCCACTCGACCACCAGTGTCGAGGATCTTTTGCTTACCCGTGTAGAATGGGTGGCATTGTGAGCACACATCGATAAGGATATCTTGTGCCATTGTTGAGCGTGTTTGGATGACGTTACCGCAGCTGCAGGTAGCTTTCATCGTGTCGTATGCTGGGTGAATCTCTGGCTTCATGGGTCGTTCCTCTGATAAATGTCGCGACAGCGGGCGAGGTCTTCGGCAGCGCTGCACCACATCTTATTTGATGCCGTGGTTGTGATCAGCCTTGCTGATCGGGCCGCGCATTCTAGCAGACAAAGCCAAAGACGCAAGGGTTTATGACGCAGCTGGCATCCAATTGACTCAGCCAGCGCCTCCTAAGACGACTAACCCCGCGCCTCTTTTAGCTGCTTATGATTGAGCACAGCCTCGCGCATGATGCGGCTAAAGAGATCATCGATTAAACTCGCACTTAATCCCAGCTCAGCAGCCATTGTCCGCAAGCGCTCGAGTTTCTCGGCTTCGCGAACGCCGTCGAACGGCTCGAGATCCATCGACGCCTTTAGCTCGCCGACGCGGCCTGTCAGGATAAACCGCTTAGCAAGCGCCTGCAGCAGCTCAGCATCGATCTCGTCGATGCTGTCGCGGAGTGTGAGGAGTTCGGCGGGAACCGATGCTGAGCCCATAGCTATTTCCTTCGTCGAGGCTGGTCTGGTCTCGCATGCTAAGCATTTTGAGGATGAGAGCGCGTCGCGGTGTAATACAAAAAGTAAGTTCACGGTTAAATCCCGCGATACCTGAGAGTATATACGATCGACCGGCGCTGAGAAGAGGCACTAGCAAGCCTGCTACAATGCCTCTAAACTTTCGCCGCTCGAACACCCGCATAAGCGGTAATATTAAAAGCCCTCTCTAAGCACGGTGCGTCTAGCCGTCGTCAATTTAGATGGGGCTTATAAGATGGGGCTTAACCCAGCCGCCCATTGAGCGATGTAATGACGCAAGAGAACAATACCGAGCAGACAACACAGAGCCTCGAGTTTGGCGCAAGCTGCATCGCGCCCGTGTTCTATCGCGTCGCTGTGCCCTCTCCTCTGCGCCGTGCATTTGATTATTTACCGCCTAAAGTGGGCGCCCTCGCAGCCCAGCCAGGCACGCGAATTCGCATCCCCTTCGGCGCGCGCAAGGTCACCGGAGTCATTCTCGACATTGTCACTGAGACAGACGTGCCTCCGGCTAAACTCCGTCACGCAGACTCAGTGCTCGATGCAGCCCCATTGTTTAGCCCCGAACTCCTTGCCCTGTTGCGCTGGGCTGCAGACTATTATCAATGCCCTATCGGCGAGGTTTTCGCTGCCGCACTTCCAGCGCGACTGCGAGCCGGCGAGAGCATTGAGGCAGCTCAGGAGCGCTGGCGCGCCCCACAAAACGAAGCAAGTAAACAGGAGCAAGACGCAGCGTGTTCGTTACTTTCCCGCTCGCCCCGCCAGCTTGCGCTTTACACCTTGCTTCTCAATAACGGGCCGGCTCCCACCGCCGACATCCTGACCGCAGGATTTGGCAGGCCGATGCTGCGCAAGCTTCAGGAGCGAGGCCTAGCTGAATGCCTTTGGGAGCAGCCTGCCGCCAGAGGTGCATTTGACCCTAATAATTCGCTGGGTGATTCGCAGGGCCCACCACTCACTCTTAACGCAGACCAAGCCGGCGCCGTAGCGGCGATCACCGCCAAGCCAACAACGTTTGACTGCTTCTTGCTCGATGGCGTTACCGGCTCTGGCAAAACCGAAGTCTATATGCTTGCCATGGCTCAGCAGCTCTCCCTAGGACGTCAATGCCTGGTGCTCATCCCTGAAATAGGGCTTACCCCACAGACTATCGCACGGTTTACCGAACGCTTTCGCTGCCCGGTCGTCGCGCTGCATTCGTCGCTTAATGAGAGCGAGCGCTTGAGTGCGTGGGCACGCGCACGAGACGGCAGTGCCGGCGTAGTAATCGGGACACGCTCGGCGCTTTTCACGCCGCTTGCGAAACCCGGCATTCTCATAATAGACGAAGAGCATGACTCCTCTTTTAAGCAACAAGACGGCTTTCGCTACTCCGCCCGCGACTTAGCTGTCATGCGGGCGCACGCAGAGGGAATGCCCATCGTCCTCGGATCGGCCACGCCGAGCCTTGAAACGCTGCACAATGCGCTTGTAGGGAAATTTAGGCATCTGCGCCTGCCCCACTCAACAGCCGTAATGCCCCGCGCGGCAATCGAACTGGTCGACGTCGCGGAAAAGCCTTTGCAAGAAGGCTTTTCGGAGGCGGCACTCACGCGGCTCAAACAGCATCTAGATAACGGCAATCAATGCCTAGTATTCATCAATAGGCGCGGCTACGCCCCCGTGCTCAATTGCACAACCTGCGGCTGGAGTTCCGAATGCAATGACTGCATAGCGCAGATGACCGTTCACCGAACCCCACCGCGTCTGCGTTGCCATCACTGCGGCGTCAGCGTTGCCCTGCCGCGCATCTGCCCGCACTGCAAATCCGCGACACTCGACACGGTCGGGTTGGGCACTCAGAAGGCCGAAAGTTTTTTGCAGCGTCAGTTCCCAAATACGCCTGTAATCCGAGTAGATCGCGACTCCACTCGCGGCAAAGAGGGGCTTAGCAAGGCGCTCGCCCGCGTTGAAGGCGGCGAGCCTTGTATCTTGCTTGGGACGCAAATGCTCGCTAAAGGGCATCATTTCCCGAATATCACGCTCGTAATTATTCTCGACGCCGATGGAGGCCTGTTTAGCGCCGACTTTCGCGGGCAGGAGCAGATGGCGCAACTGGTGACTCAGGTCGCAGGTCGTGCGGGTCGCGCCGAACGCGCCGGTGAGGTATTGTTGCAAACCAAACACGCGACACACGAAACACTCCAAGCGCTCAGTAATGAGAGTTACGCGCAGTTTTCACAGCGCCAGCTCGACCAGCGCAAACTCGCCTCGCTTCCGCCTTTCGCTCATCTCGCTCTGCTGCGCTTCGATGCGCCTGACCCAGCCTCTGCGACACACTTCGCAGAGACCGCTGCGCAGTTAAGTGTTCAATTATCTAAAGACCCACGTCTGGCCGTCGACCTTATAGGGCCAATGCCTGCACCGATGGAAAAACGCGCCGGCCGTTTTCGCGTACAATTGCAGCTTAAGAGCGAGCGCCGAGGTCGGCTTCAAGATCACCTCAATTATTTGGTTGCCAACCTCGACCAAGTTAAGCTGCCGCCACGCTTAAGATGGAGCGTCGATGTTGACCCCCAAGATATGATCTAGGCGCAGAACCAGATTGGCGCAGGCAGCACTGGGGGATAGTCCTCTAGGAGCCGCCCAAGAGACCGATAACGAGACGTCGCTAGAATAAATTTCCAGTTTCAGACTGCGGCGCTTAAGCGTTATTGATAAGCACTCTTGATAAGCACTCTACTAACTTTGCTTAATAAATACGCGCAGCAAATAACAACAGATAACAGCGAGATTTCTCTAAGAATGACGCAAGACTTCGCCAAGATCAGGCCCGAGCCACTGCTCGAGCGTAAGACCGTGCAAGCGCCCCCGAGCTGGTCGCTTCTGGTCTCCGGCGTCGCCATTGGAATCGTCGTGGGCATTTTAGGCTGTGTTTTGTTTTACCTGTCGGGCGCCGTACCGCCCATGCCAACGACTAACTCGCTTGCGGCTACTTCTGCGTCCCAAGCCGAACAGAACGCCGCAATCGGGCGCGCTGCTATTGTCGCCGAAGCAGAGCCGGTTGAGACTAAGCCTGAGCTCACAATGGACTTCTATACCGCGCTCCCCGACTATCAGGTTATTGTGCCTGATACGCAGGTCGAACTCACCGAACAGCAGCGCACCCGCGCGGCACCCCCGAAGCAACAGTTCGCAACGGGGTATTTGTTGCAATCCGGCGCTTTTCAGCAGCGCGCCCTCGCCGATGCCGAATTAGCCCATCAGCAGGCACTTGGCATTGACGTATTCGTCACCCAAGAGTCCTTGCCGGGCCGCACCCTATTTCTCGTGCAGTCGGGGCCTTACATGACGAGCACAAGCCTTGCCGCCGCCGAGGCTACGCTGCGAAGCAAAAATATCTCTAGCCTTCGCTTAAGCGTAGAGCAAACCTCCGCTCGCTAATAACTTAAGGTTAGTCGGCGGAGCCCCGTTATTCCAATTTCTGCGGCTGATTACCTCTCGAGGATTGATTTTCGGCTGTCCAGCCCCATCTCTCGGTTTCTAACCTAAACTATGCCTATCGATGCACTTCTTAGCGGAATGTGGTTTTCGATTCACTCATTGAGATCGGCAACACAAGCAGCAGACGTTTCCCTTGTCTAATGCACTCAGCAGCAAACCCCGCTGCAGTAGGAGAGTTAACTTGGAACAATATGATGGCACCACGATCGTGTCAGTTCGACGCGGCAATAAAGTGGTAATCGGCGGCGATGGACAGGTTTCGCAAGGCAACACCGTGATGAAGGGCAACGCGCGCAAAGTGCGAAGGCTTTATAAAGATCAAGTTATCGCAGGCTTTGCAGGCGGCACCGCTGACGCGTTTACTCTGTTTGAACGCTTCGAAGAGCAGCTCGAAAAGCATCGGGGCAAACTCGTTCGCGCCTCGGTCGAACTCGCCAAACTGTGGCGCACCGAACGCTCGCTGCGCCGCCTCGAAGCCTTGCTTATTGTCGCCGACAAAGACGCCTCACTGATTATCACAGGCAACGGCGACGTTATTGAGCCCGAAGAGGGCATTATGGCGATCGGATCAGGCGGCACCTTTGCGATGGCCGCCGCGCGCGCGTTACTGCAGAACACCGATCTCGATGCCGAAGACATCGTCCGCAAAAGCCTCACTATCGCCGCCGACATCTGCGTGTACACCAACCATAATCATACAATCGAAAAATTAGAGTTTTAATCATGACTACCGACTTAGCGACATCGACGAATGCTGACTCGTCAGAGGATCCACGCGGCCTCGGCGCGTCTATAATGACCCCACGAGAAATAACCTCCGAACTCGACAAACACATCGTTGGTCAGGCGAGCGCAAAACGCGCCGTGGCCATTGCGCTTCGCAATCGCTGGCGCCGCATGAACCTCAGTGAAGCACTGCGCCATGAGGTGACGCCGAAAAATATCTTAATGATAGGCCCAACTGGCGTCGGCAAGACCGAAATCGCGCGACGTTTAGCAAAACTTGCCCAAGCACCGTTTATCAAGGTCGAGGCAACAAAATTCACCGAGGTTGGGTATGTCGGACGCGATGTCGAGTCGATCATCCGTGACCTTGTCGATAGTGCAGTGAAAATGCAGCGCGAAGGCGAGATGCGTAAAGTGCAGACTCTCGCGGCAGATCGCGCAGAAGACCGCGTGCTCGACATACTCGTCCCACGCGCAAGCGGCAGCGATGACGTCACGGAAGAGTCGAGCGCGCGTCAGGTATTTCGCAAGAAGCTACGCCAAGGCGAACTCGACAACAAAGAAATTGAGATTGCTGTGGCCGACACACCGGTCGGCGTCGATATTATGGCGCCGCCGGGGCTTGAGGACATGACCAGCCAGCTCAAGGATATGTTCTCATCGATGCAGAGCGCCAAGAAACGCGCGCGCACTCTGCCGATTAAGGTGGCACTCAAAGCCTTAAAAGAGGAAGAGGCGGCGAAGTTGATCAACGAGGAAGAGATTCGAGCAAGTGCTGTCGAACTCGCCGAGCAGACCGGTATCGTATTCATTGACGAAATAGATAAGGTCACCAATCGCAACGACCAAGGCGGCGCCGGCGTATCTCGCGAAGGCGTTCAGCGCGACCTCCTGCCGCTTATCGAAGGCTCGACCGTGAGCACTAAATACGGCAGCGTGAAAACCGACCACATCCTGTTTATAGCCTCCGGCGCATTTCATCTCAGCAAGCCCTCCGACCTCATTCCCGAGCTGCAAGGCCGCCTGCCTATTCGTGTTGAGCTAGAGGCGCTCTCTGCTAAAGATTTCGAACGCATCCTAGCCGAACCCGACGCATCGCTCACCGAGCAATATCAGGCGCTACTCGCCACCGAAGGCTTAGACTTAGAATTTACCGAAGACGGCATACGCACTATCGCCGAGACCGCATGGCAGGTTAACGAGCGCACCGAAAATATAGGCGCTCGGCGCCTGCACACCGTTATGGAGCGACTGCTCGAGGAAACCTCGTTCGCCGCCTCAGACTTAGCCGTTGGCAAAGGGCGTGTCGTTATCGACCGTGAGTTTGTGCTGGGGCAGCTCGACGAGCTAGCCAAAGACGAAGATCTCAGCCGCTATATTTTATAAGGTAAGCCTGTACAGTGCGTAATCCTTCGACCCGCAGCCAATAAGAGCCGTACAACTATGACGCCACAGACAATTAAGCTTCATAAAAAGTCTCGATTACTCGAACTTGGCTATGCAGATGGCACTCGCTATCAGCTCGAGGCGGAGTTATTGCGGGTGTATTCTCCGTCGGCGGAGGTGCGCGGCCACGGCGTTGGGCAAGAGATTTTGCAGGCGGGCAAGCGCCATGTCGCTATCACGGCTATCGAGCCGGTTGGCAACTACGCGATTAAGCCCACCTTCGACGACGGCCACAATTCCGGTATTTTCAGCTGGGAGACACTTTTCGATCTCGCCACTAATCAGGCGGCGCGTTGGGCAGACTACACCGCACGCCTAAGCGCGGCGGGCGCGAGCCGGGAACCCTTGCCCGCTGATACGCAGGTCATAAAATTCATGCCCTCGTAGCGACAGGCTGTCGCCCGCGAGATGTCGGTAACTTTATCGAAGGCAGGGTGGGCGCTTAAAGGCGGATGAATACCCACCGCGAAAGGTTTAGAATACGAGTAGATTAAGAATCAGCCCACTCTATTCGCGACGAGACACGAAAATCCCATGAACGAGAAAAACGCGGCAACTGACACCACCCATTTTGGCTACGAGACTGTTCCCGTTGCCGAGAAAGAGCAACGCGTCGGCCAAGTGTTCCGCTCGGTCGCTCAGCGCTACGACATCATGAATGACCTCATGTCGCTCGGTACGCATCGTCTCATGAAGCGCTTCACAATCGAGCTTAGCGGTCTGCGCAAGGGACATAAAGTATTAGACCTTGCCGGCGGCACGGGTGACTTTAGCCTGCGCTTCTCACCTATAGTTGGACCCGAAGGGCAGGTTGTACTCGCCGATATTAACGAAGCGATGCTCGCCGTAGGGCGCGACCGAATCATCGACAAAGGCGCCAACTTCAATGTCGATGTCGCTCAAGTCAATGCCGAAGCGTTGCCGTTCGCCGACGACACCTTCGACTGCATCACCATCGCCTATGGCCTGCGTAATGTGACCGACAAAGACGCTGCGCTGCGCTCGATGCGCCGCGTACTTAAACCCGGTGGCCGTGTGTTGGTGCTCGAATTCTCTAAGCCGCAGAACGAATTCGTCCGCAAAGGCTACGATGCGTTCTCAAAACTCTGGCCACTCGCAGGCAAAGTCATTGCCAACGACGCCGACAGTTACCAGTATCTCGTCGAGTCGATTCGTATGCACCCCGACCAAGAGACTCTGCTCGCAATGATGCAAGACGCAGGACTCGTCGACTGCAAATACCACAACATGATGAACGGCGTTTGTGCCATTCATGTAGGGTTTAAAGCAGCCTAGGCTGCTTGCCCAACCATGAGCCTGCTCGGCACCCTTGCACTCACCCCTCTCGAGCTTGTGCTCGCTCGACTCATTGCGCACGACCCCCACACAGCCAAGCGGATCGAAGCCTTCGACGGCAAATTGATAGAGATTTTGGTCGAGCTGACAAGCACGCCAAACGCCGGTAGCGTGAGCCTCTGCCTCGTCTTTCGCGGTCAAAGGGTAAAGCTCAATCTCGCGAGTAGCGCTGCGCTGATGCAGACGCCCGACGCGGTGCTCAGGGGGAGCGCATCGGCGCTGCTAGACCTGCTGGCCCAACCCGCTCAGAAGCGTGCCCTGTCTAATCCAGCCCTTACTGTCAGCGGCGACGCAGACCTAATCCAAGCGCTCTACCACTTCGTGTCTAGCCTCGACTTGCGTTGGGACGACTACCTCGCGCCGTTCCTTGGCACCGTTGCTACCAATGAAATTGCGAGAGTCAGCAAAGAGGCTGGCGACTGGCATCAAGAATCTCGCACTGCAATGACCCAGACTCTCGACGACTATCTTGTAGAGGAAATAAAAGTCGTCCCTGCCCGCTTTGAGGCCCAAGAGCTTAGCGATGGAATAGACGCGCTGCGCCTGCGTATCGACAGGCTCGAGGCGCGATTGCGAGCAGCTGGGGATAACTAATCGCGTCATGCCCTTAGCGCCTTTGTGCACACAGGCCAAAAAAGCCGAATTGTCCACACTGCGCTTCGGTGCTATCTTTACGTGCTTATTTTATGTGCTTACTTTGCGTGCTTACGGCGTGCTAGCTTTACGTGCTATCAAGCATTCGAATTGTTAGACCCTTTTAAATCCCCGAGATAGCGCTCACGCGCGAAGCTACCGTGTCGTCAATCACCCGCCTACATAAAATACTTAGCGTCGCCGCGAAATATGGCCTCGACGACTTTTTGCCTGTGCGTCGCTCGCGCGCAGCGATTGTTCTTGCGCTGCTCCCCTACCGCTTACTCGGCTTATTTTCTAGCCAACGCAAAGGCGACCGCAATACGCGGCTGCGTTTAGCGCTCGAAGAACTTGGCCCTATTTACATAAAACTTGGGCAGCTCGTGTCCACGCGCCGCGACTTTCTCGACCCCGAACTCGCCGAAGAATTACAGGCGCTGCAAGACAATGTGCCTCCGTTCCCCATGCCGCCCATCGAGGCTGTCGTTGCGGCTGCCTTAGGCGCACCTGCCGATGATTTTTTCGCGAGCATCGACAGCCAGCCCTTAGCATCGGCCTCAATCGCTCAGGTTTATGGCGCAACACTGCTAGACGGTAGCGAGGTGGTCATAAAAGTCGTCAGGCCCGGAATTGAGGCCGTGGTTCGGTCGGACATTCGGTTGCTAAAACGGCTCGCCAGAATAGTCGAAGGCGCCTCGCAATTTGGCCGCCGCCTGCGTCCCATCGAGGTAATTGCCGATTATGAAAAGATTATTCTAGACGAACTAAACTTGCAGTCCGAGGCCGCTAACACCACACAACTCAGGCGCAATTTTGAGGGCTCACCAGATCTGTATGTGCCAAAAATCTATTGGGAATACACTCGATCTAAACTCCTAGTGATGGAGCGAATCGACGGTATTCCTGTGGCTAATGTCGACGAGCTCAATGCCGCCGGTGTTGACCTAAAGCATTTGGCGGAAGCTGGCGTGAATATTTTCTTCACGCAGGTATTCGAGCACAACTTTTTCCATGCCGACATGCACCCTGGCAATATTTTCGTCGCAAAAACCGCAACGCCGAAACCAAATTACATTGCGATCGACTGCGCAATTATCGGCTCGCTGACCGAGCAAGACCAAGATTATTTGGCTAAGAATCTGCTCGCGATTTTCAAGCAAGACTATCGCCGCGTAGCAGAGCTTCATGTCGCCTGCGGATGGGTTCCGCCGACAACCCGCGTCCACGAGTTCGAGTCGGCGATTCGCTCAGTCTGCGAGCCGATATTCGAAAAACCGCTGAGCGAGATCAGTTTCGGACAGATACTCGTGCAACTTTTCGCGACCGCCGGGCGCTTCGATATGCAGGTACAGCCCTCTCTGGTATTGCTGCAAAAGACACTGCTCAATGTCGAAGGTCTCGGCCGTCAGCTCTATCCGCAGCTCGACCTCTGGCAAACCGCCTTGCCCTTCCTAGAACGCTGGAACGCCAACCGCCTGAGCCCGATAACACTCCTGCGCAAGTTACGGGACAACCTGCCCGATCTACTCGAAGAATTGCCTAACCTGCCTCAACTCCTCGCGAGTGCCGGCTCGCAGGGAAAACAACTGGCGGCAATAAATGCCACGCTGCGCGAACAACAAGACGCGCAGATGCTGCGCCAGGCGCAATCACGGCTCAGCGACCGACTACTGGCAGCACTCGTCGCGGCGGCGGCGCTAGCAAGCACCAACTCGGCTGCACGCGAGGCAGTTGCAAGCACACCTTCTTTGCCAATCCTCGGCGCGGTTATCGTCGTCGCGTTTTTGTGTTTTAGGCGCTGACAGAGGATACTTAGGCGATGGCTTCATTTATCGATCAACTTCGCTTTGGCGAGAACGGGCTCATCCCCATCGTTACGCAAGACGCGCAATCCGGCGAGCTTCTCATGGTGGCTTGGGCTAATGCCGAGGCGGTCGAGGCGACAGTCGCGGAGGGTCGCGCGGTCTATTGGTCGCGTTCGCGCGGCAAACTCTGGCGCAAAGGCGAAGAATCGGGCAATGTGCAGCGACTCGTTGAGATGCGTCTGGACTGCGACTCCGACGTGCTGTGCTACCGCGTCGAACAGCTCGGGTCTATCGCCTGCCACACTGGGCGTCGAAGCTGTTTTTACCGCCGTTTAGAAGGCGACGCTTGGCAGACGGTTGAGCCGGTACTAAAAGACCCTAATCAGATGTACAAGAAATAGCGGGGATTGAGTATGAGCGACGTATTAGAGCAGTTGGCGGAAACCCTCGAGCAGCGCAAGAAAGCCAGCCCCGACAGTTCTTACGTGTCGAGCCTGCATCACAAAGGCCTGAACAAAATACTAGAGAAGGTAGGCGAAGAAGCCACTGAGACTCTTCTCGCGGCCAAAGATTTAGGTGCTGACCGCGAGTCGGAAGCTCTAAAAAAAGCGCTTGTCGGGGAAACCGCCGACCTCTGGTTTCACACGCTTGTCATGCTCAGCCATCTCGGCCTTAGCCACGATGAGGTGTTGGAGGAGCTGCGGAAACGCTTTACACTATCGGGACTGGCCGAAAAGGCCTCCCGAACATCTAAACCCGGGTAGTATCGCTGTCATACTCTTAGCCTCGCAACTAGCTTGGCTTTCCTAAAAGACCCGCGAGCAACCCAAAAGGAGAACAAAATGGCCATCGGACCAATGCAATTACTCATAGTACTGCTTATCGTAATACTCCTTTTCGGCACGAAGAAAATCGCGAGTCTCGGCAGCGATCTCGGCGGCGCGCTTAAGGGATTCAAAAAAGCAGTCAAAGACGACGACGAACAAACACCTGTAGTTCAGGAAAAAGTCGCTGCCGACGAGACCAAAGAAGACACTAAATAGCTCTCTGGCAGCGCGACTCTCTAACTGGACGCGACTCTCTAACTAGAGTAATTTTTTAACAATTACCCCGCTGCACGTCAGTCGTGCAACTTTCCACGCTTGCTGGCCTTCGTATTCAATCGCCTTGAGTTCAAAGGTAGGGCTTAGCTAAGCTTCTTGGCGCTCAACGATGTTTAACATTTCACCCATGGAACTCATACTTGTCTTTGTCGTGGCGCTTCTAGTCATCGGCCCAGACAAACTGCCGGGCGCGGTCCGCACCGGAAGTCTATGGCTTGGTCGCTTTCGCCGCAGCTACAATAAGGTGAAATCGGAAATAGAGCGCGAACTGAACACCGACGAAATTAAACGCCAACTCCACAACGAAGCGGTACTCGAGGAGATCGAGCAGGCGAAAGCGCATGTGAAAAAAATCGCCGACGAGACCAAAGTCTCTGTCGACGCGCTTGTCTCGAGCACATCTTTCGACCCCGGCGCATCGAGCGCAACCGAATCGCAACTAGTTAATGACCTCGAACGCAATTCGATCGCGCCAGAGCAGCCGACAACTCCTGCGGCGCCGGGTATGACCTCAACCGCGCCTGTGCAACCTAGCGCTAAAGAAGAGCCTAAAGCGAATCCTGCGGCGCGCAAATCGCCAAGCTATGGCACCGGCGTGAATCCAAAGTTAGGTCAAGCAGAGGATTCAACAGAAGTGGACGAGACTATCGATGCTGCCTCAAGTGCCAAAAAAGACGAACAAAGCCGATGACCTCAGCCGAGCAAGCACAAGAACTCACCCTTATTGACCATTTGGTCGAACTCCGCGACAGGCTACTTAAATGTCTTGCGGCGGTGGTAATTTGCTTTATCGCGCTGTTCGCTTTCTCTGCGGACATCTACAGCTATGTCGCTGAGCCTCTTGTCAGCGCATTACCCGAAAACACCAGCATGATAGCGATCGATCCGACCTCGCCGTTTTTCGCGCCATTTAAGCTCACGTTCTATGTCTCTTTCTTACTCGCTGCCCCGTATATTCTCTATCAGCTCTGGTCGTTTATCGCGCCGGGGCTTTATAAAAATGAAAAAGCTATCGCGATTCCCCTGTTTATTTCGAGCGTCGCGCTTTTTTATGGAGGCATCGCCTTCGCGCGCTATTTACTGTTTGGAATTGTTTTTTCGTTTTTTATCTCGGTAGCACCCGAAGGCATTCAAGTTGCGCCCGACATCAATAGTTTCTTGAGCTTCGCGCTGACAATTTTTGTCGCGTTCGGCATCACCTTCGAAATTCCCGTTGCGGTATTCTTGCTTATCTGGGCAGGCATAATGGAACCCGATGACCTCGCAGCAAAACGGCCTTATATTATTGTCGGCTGTTTCGTTGTCGCGATGCTCATCACGCCTCCCGATCCCTTCACGCAGTCGATGCTCGCAATTCCGATGTGGGCGCTGTTTGAGGTAGGAGTTTTAGCGGGGCGCGTCGCACGTAAACGAGAAACTAAAGTTTAAGCGCGAAGAATAAAAGTGACGGGGCCATCGTTTAGCAGAGAGATCTGCATGTCGGCGCCAAACACGCCGCTCTTGGTTTTCGCATGGCGTCTGCTCGCTTGTGCCACCATCGTTTCAAATAATGGCTCGGCAGAAGCTGGCGGCATTGCGCTCGAAAAGCCTGGTCTTAATCCCTTCTGAGTCTCTGCTGCCAGCGTAAACTGCGACACCAATAAAACCTCTCCATCGATATCTTTTACGCTGAGATTCATCTTACCTTCGGTGTCCGAAAACACGCGATAGGCATAGAGCTTATCGAGCATTTTAGCGAGGGTCGTCTCATTGTCGTCTTTTTCGAGACCGACGAGTGCAAGCAAACCTTGGCCAATCTCGGCGTGCAGCGCCCCTTCGATATGAAGCTGGCTCGAGCGAACTCTTTGAATCAAACAAATCATTTCTTGAACGCGCCTCTACTCTTTATTTGCTAGCTCGCATCGCTGAGGCGTTTAGCTATGGACTGAGTGGCGCGCACTAGCGCGTCGATCGTTCCAGGCTCAGAGGCCGAATGCCCTGAATCTCGGACGATCTGCAGCTCTGAGGTTGGCCAATATTTATGCAGCTCGGTGGCATTGTCTAATGGACAAACCATGTCGTAACGACCGTGGATGAGAATTGCTGGAATATTTTGAATAGGCACCATATTGCGAAGAATCTGATTCTCGCTAATAAACCCTTTGTTTAAAAAATAGTGTGTCTCTAGCCGTGCGAGCGCGATCGCGTTATGCGGTTTGGTAAATTTAGACAATGTTTCAGCGCTCGGGCGCAGCTTTGAGCAATTGGCTTCCCACGCCGACCAGTGTTTTGCCGCCGACATGCGGGCGAGCTCGTCACCGCCAAGTAAGCGTCGGTTGTAGGCTTCCAGAAGGTCACCACGCTCGTCTTGCGGGACATGATTAACGAAAGTATCCCATGCATCGGGAAAGACACGTGAGGCGCCCTCTTTATACAACCAATCGAAATCGCGCTGACGGCAGAGAAAAATGCCGCGCAGAATCATCGCTTGCACACGCGTAGGATACGCTTGGGCGTAGAGTAAGCTGAGGGTCGATCCCCAAGAGCCGCCGAAGAGCACCCACTTATCGACGTTCAGGAATTCGCGAATAGATTCGATATCGGCGATTAGTGCCTGCGTTGAATTGTCGGCGAGCTCGCCATGGGGCGTCGAACGGCCGCAGCCACGCTGATCGAATGTGATGATACGGTAGCGTTCGGGGTCATAGAAGCGGCGCGAACTCGCATCACAAGCACCCCCCGGTCCTCCATGGACGAACAGCACAGGAATGCCCTCTGCGTTGCCCGCTTCGTCGACATAGAGTGTATGGACGTCGGACACGCTTAGCTCGTGGCGAGCATAGGGTTTGAGTTCTGGAAAGAGGACTTGCATGCGATGACCTTTAGCTTGGAATGGTAACGAGTCGGTGCCCGCGAGCCGCGCGACATAGATGTCGGTAGTCTATGCCACTCGGCCATTCCTAGCAAAGCGTCTGCTCGCAAACAGACGCCGCTCAGTCAGGAGGCTAACGCTAGCCGCGTGTGCTGCCGCGACTATGGCGCTTACGCTCATTTTCGGTGAGGTGACGCTTACGCAGACGAATGCTCTCAGGTGTCACCTCGACCAACTCGTCGTCGGCGATAAATTCCATCGCCTGTTCGAGCGTGTGTCGAACCGGAGGCGTTAGCACGATGTTTTCGTCGGTGCCCGAAGCGCGCACGTTGGTCAGCTGCTTACCTTTAATGGGATTAACAGCCAGATCATTTTCACGGCTATGCAAACCAATGATCATGCCTTCATATACTTCAGTATTCGGATGAACAAAGAGCTTGCCACGGTCTTGCAAGTTAAACAGGCTAAAACCGAGTGTCTTGCCGCGAACCATCGACACGAGGACGCCCCGCGACCGCGCAGCGAGTTCGATGTCTTTGTATTCATCGTAATGACTAAATACGTGAGTCATCAGGCCAGAGCCCGAGGTGAGCGACAAGAACTGTGAGCGGAAGCCAATAAGGCCACGCGTCGGAACGAGGAACTGTAAACGGACTCGCCCTTTGCCGTCTGGCATCATGTCTTGCATTTCGGCGCGTCGGTTACCAAGCTCTTCCATGACCGAGCCTTGATGCTGATCATCACAGTCGATCACGAGTGACTCGTAGGGCTCGCTGAGCACGCCGTCGATTTCTTGAATGATAACCTCAGGGCGCGAAACCGCGAGTTCGAACCCTTCGCGGCGCATAGTCTCGATGAGTACCGACAAGTGGAGTTCGCCACGGCCCGACACTTTGTATTTATCGGGCGTATCACCCGGCTCAACCCGCAGTGCTACGTTAAAGAGTAGCTCCCGATCGAGGCGGTCTTTGATATTACGTGTGGTGACGTACTTGCCTTCTAGACCCGCGAACGGCGAATCATTGACTTGGAAGGTCATGCTAATAGTAGGCTCGTCTACCGACAGAGGCGTCATCGCTTCTACTTTTTCTGGGTCACAGATTGTGTCGGAGATATTGAGTTTATCGATGCCAGAGATACAAACAATCTCGCCGGCTGCCGCTTCGTCGACATCGATACGCTCGAGACCGAGGTGGCTTTTCACTTGCAGAATCTTGCCTTTGCGCTGCTTACCTTCGACGTCGACGATAATCACCTGCTGGTTCGAGCGAGCAATGCCTCGCGTGACTCGGCCAATACCGATGACGCCAACGTAGCTGTTGTAATCGAGTGCCGAGATTTGCATCTGCAGTGGCGCGTCGACTTCTACATCTGGATGCGGCACTTTCTCAACGATTTCTTTAAATAAAGGTTCCATGTCGGTAGCCATCGCTTCGACGTCGAGCCCCGCTATACCTTCTAACGCCGAGGCGTAGATTATTGGGAAATCGAGCTGCTCGTCGGTTGCGCCGAGTTTGTCGAAAAGATCGAACACCTCGTTAACAACCCAGTCGGGACGAGCGCCGTCTCGGTCGACCTTATTGATGACGACGATGGGGTTCAGGCCTTGATCGAACGCCTTTTGAGTCACGAAGCGCGTCTGTGGCATTGGGCCATCAACTGCGTCAACGAGAAGCAAAACGCTGTCTACCATCGACAGCACGCGTTCGACCTCGCCACCAAAATCGGCGTGTCCCGGTGTATCGACGATATTAATGCGATAGCCATTCCAGCTGATTGCGGTGTTTTTCGCGAGGATCGTGATACCACGTTCCTTTTCTTGGTCGTTCGAGTCCATGACTCTCTCGACGTTACCGCCGCGCGATTCGAGTGTGCCCGATTGCTGCAGCATCTTGTCGACGAGGGTAGTCTTACCATGGTCGACGTGGGCGATAATGGCGATATTGCGAATCTTTTCAATCACGATGAATGACACTCACTTTTGCCGCTCGCAGTTACTACTCGCTCGCAACGCTGTGTGGAGGCGCGCGGGACGAGAGGGGGTTGGAGCGGCTAATTACTATGAAAAGGTGGAGCAAGAGGACTCGCCGTTAGGGCGGGTTAAATCTAGCTGCACACGAATACGCGCTCAGGCGGGCAACTACTTAGGGCTTGCCGCGCGCGAGGCGGCGAGTATACACGAGACTTCGGTTAAAGATTAGCTACAAAAGCGTGTATTTTGAAGAGATTGCCGATGGCGAGACAAATGTGAGAGCTCGGCAACGCCTAGTGGTAAACTTCTTTTTACTCATACGCACTAAAAAAGTGCATTATTGAGAATAGCGCGCCATAACAGTGCGTTTTTCTGGTGGTATAAGACCTTGAGACCTGCGTTAATTCCACTAACCCAATCGCCGACCCACCCTCAACCTGCAAAATGCCCCATTTTATGGCGCCTCTGCGTCATATTGCTCTCAATCTTTACTCAACTCTTTGCAGTCGGGAGTGTAATGGCATATATTTTGCTCCCTCTTACCCATGCAGCGAAGGTCTGCGGCGCGCACCATCCCGCCAACCCTCCTCAGAGAAAGACCAACAGGGTAAAAACGAATCACCAAACAACAGTAAAGCAGTCGAATGCGATTAGGAGAATCGAACGGTATGAAATCAAAACTCGAATATATCTGGCTTGACGGAAGCGAGCCAACACAAGGCCTGCGCAGCAAAACGATGGTCCGCAATGACTTCGGCGGCACGGTTGAAGAATGCCCAGTATGGTCGTTCGATGGTAGCTCGACTAATCAAGCCACCGGCGACGATTCAGACTGCCTCCTGCAGCCGGTCGCAGTCTATCCAGACCCTGATCGCGCTAGCGCTTACCTTGTTATGTGCGAGGTTCTCAACGCTGACGGCACGCCACACGCCACCAATGGCCGCGCGACTATTGCAGATGATGACGATGATTTCTGGTTCGGTTTCGAGCAGGAATATTTCCTTTGGGACGTTAAAACTGATCTCCCGCCAGGCTTCCCTAAAGGCGGCTATCCGGCGCCTCAGGGCCCATATTACTGCTCGGTTGGCGCACGAAACGCTTACGGCCGCGAGCTCATCGAAGAGCATATGGACATCTGCCTCGAGGCAGGTCTCAATGTAGAAGGAATCAATGCCGAGGTAGCACCAGGGCAGTGGGAATTCCAGATCTTCGCCAAGGGCGCCAAAAAAGCCGGTGACGAAATTTGGGTGGCACGCTACCTGTTAGAGCGCACCGCCGAAAGCTATGGCATGGCAATCGATTACGAGCCCAAGCCTCTCGGCAAGTTCTCGGACTGGAATGGCTCAGGTATGCACGCAAACTTCTCGAATGGCGCGATGCGTGATCTCGGTGACGAGACTGTCTTCACTAAAATCTGCGAAGAATTTGGCAAGCACATCGACCGTCACATGAGCGTTTACGGCGCCAATAACGATCAGCGCCTCACCGGTCTACATGAGACTCAGTCTATCGACGAGTACAGCTATGGCGTTTCGGACCGTGGCGCATCGATCCGTATTCCAATCGGCACAGTGCAAGACGGTTGGAAAGGTCGTCTAGAAGACCGTCGTACGGCGTCTAACGCTGATCCGTACAAGGTTGCAGCAGCGATTATCAAGACAACTAAGGAAGCGCTCGCCTAACGCGTCGCTAGCCGCGCGGATGAACCGCACGGCGACCTTATTCTTTTTGATCGTAGAGAAGCCCAGCCTAATGCTGGGCTTTTTTATGCCTTAATTCTAATGCCCGGTTTTGCACTTCGCCTACTCACACACGCCTCCTCCTTCAACCCACGCCTCCTCCAGACGATCGTCAGTTAAGCCAAACTACTCGTCTTGATTATTGCCATGCGCACCATTTTAGTGCATTTTGTAGAAAGCATCATTTCCCTGCGGCTCTCATCGCCTGCTTCAACGCCTTTATGCAACAGTAAACAAGGCCTGCGGGACAGTGGCCAGTCGTTTTGCAAACCGAAGAGAGATGGTTCAGAAATTGCATAGTTAACACGGTAACCTGAGACCTGCCAATGACCATAGACAGCATTCACAAGAAACTGCTCGATCAGCTGAAGACGGCCGTGCTGCTACTCGACAGCAATCTTACCCTGCAGTTTCTGAATCTAGCCGCCGAACAGCTACTTGAGGTAAGTGGGCGTAAGGCGATTGGACTCACTCTGGGTCAGCTTTTTATTGCCGCAGACACAGACATCGCCGAAATCGACTCTGCTCTAAGTGACAACTCAAGTTTCACCAAGCGCGAAGCAACGCTGATGCTTAGCCAGGGGAAACAAATCGAGATCGATTACACGGTCAACACCTTCGACGACGCGCAGGGACGGCAGGCATTAATCGAAATCCATTCGCTCGAGCATGCGTATCGAATTAATCGCGAAGAGTCGCTTAACTCCGCTCACCTGACAACCCGAGAACTCGTTCGCGGCCTGGCGCATGAGATCAAAAACCCTCTTGGAGGCATCCGCGGGGCAGCCCAGCTACTTGCCGACGAGCTCCCAAACAAAGAGCTAGGCGACTATACCAACGTCATCATCGAAGAAGCTGACCGGCTGCGTAACTTGGTCGACCGGCTTGTCGGCCTGAGGAAGCAGCCTGAGCTTGCGCCAACCAACATTCATGAAGTTCTTGAACGCGTCCATAGCCTTGTTGAAGCCGAAATAGCTGGCAGCGCGATAAAGCTTATACGTGACTATGATCCTTCGATACCGCCTCTGCCTGCAGACGCTGAGCAACTTATTCAGGCCACACTTAATATTGTCCGCAATGCGATGCAAGCGTTGTCGAGCCCAAGCGTCGACCACGACCTTGGGAAGATTATTCTACGCACGCGCATTACTCGCAACGCCACGCTTAACTCGACATTTCACAGACTCGCTGCAAAGATAAAAATTATCGATAACGGACCCGGCATTCCAGAAGAGATTATACACAACTTATTTTATCCAATGATCAGTGGTCGGCCAGAGGGGACAGGATTAGGATTATCGATAACCCGGGACATAATCAATCGACATAATGGTTTGGTGGAATGTCAATCGAGACCAGGAGCAACGTGCTTCTCGATTGTACTGCCGCTCGCATAAGCCAAGGGCTTCAGGACAGAGGGGAAACAAAGGTGACACAGAAAAATAGCACGGTATGGATTCTAGATGACGATCGCTCTATCCGCTGGGTATTAGAAAAATCGTTAGACAAAAGCGGTCTGGCAACCGAATCTTTTGACAATGGCGACGATCTTCTTCACCGGCTCGAACAAGTGCAGCCCGACGCAATCATTAGTGATATTCGCATGCCAGGCATCAGCGGCCTTGAACTGCTTTCGACCGTCAACGCGCGCTTCCCCGAGCTGCCCGTAATTATCATGACTGCCCATTCCGATCTTGATAGTGCTGTGTCCTCCTACAGCCGCGGTGCATTCGAATATCTCCCCAAGCCATTCGATATAGACGAAGCCGTGGCGATGACCCTCAGGGCTCTCGAACACTCGCGCGAAAAGCAGAGCGCGCGCGAGCCAGAAGTTACCGAAAAACCGCAAGAAATCATCGGTGAAGCACCTGCCATGCAGGAAGTATTTCGCGCAATCGGCAGGCTTTCGCAATCGAATATCTCTGTTCTCATCAATGGCGAATCGGGCACGGGCAAAGAACTCGTCGCACACGCGCTACACCAACACAGCCCACGCCGCGGAAACACATTTGTGCCGCTTAATGTTGCTGCGATACCAAAGGAGCTAATCGAATCGGAACTTTTTGGGCATGAGAAAGGGGCATTTACCGGTGCGACGACACAGCGTACCGGGCGCTTCGAACAGGCTAATGGCGGCACTTTGTTTCTTGATGAGATAGGCGACATGCCAGCCGAGACTCAGACGCGGCTCCTTCGTGTGCTCTCCGACGGAGAATTCTATCGAGTCGGTGGCACCACATCGATTAAGGTCGACGTAAGAATCATCGCAGCGACACACCAAAATCTCGAGAGCCTTGTCGAGCAGCATTTGTTTCGCGAAGATCTTTTCCACCGTTTGAATGTGATCCGCATTCATATACCTAAGCTCAGTGATCGCCGCGAAGACATTCCAAAACTCGCACACTATTTCCTCGGTGTCGCCGCAAAGGAACTTGGGACCGAGGCCAAGATTCTGCGCTCCGAAACAGAAGAGCATCTTAAGGGCCTAAGCTGGCCCGGCAATGTGAGGCAGCTAGAGAATTTCTGCCGCTGGATTACCGTGATGGCATCAACGCGCGAGGTCTACATTAATGACCTTCCGCCCGAGTTCGCCGCACAGACTGCAGAAGACTCACCTGCAGATGAATGGACCGATGCGCTTCAGAACTGGGCTGACCGTCAATTAAGTCTGGGCAATAAAGCTATTCTAAACAATGCGACACCCATGTTTGAACGCACAATGATTGATATCGCACTCAAACATACTGCGGGCCGCAAACGCGACGCGGCCGATTTACTTGGATGGGGCCGCAACACCCTCACACGCAAGCTAAAGGAGTTCGCCCAAATTACTGAAAACTAAAAGGTCAAAAGTTCGCTTTGTTCATCAGCGAGTATCGTTCTGACCGCCAAGAAATCTAGAGCTCCGCCCACGATATCGTCAGCGCAAAATGCTGCTGTCAGCGCGTTGGCGTAGGCAATGATGCGCGGACAACAAGCGTGAAGAAATGCATCATAACCTTTTACGCAATTCGCTAACTCATCAGAATACCATCATGCATCACTCGTCGCGCCCGTCTGATGGCCGTCTTCATTAGTTCTCAATGCTCCATCACCAGACGCAGTAAAGAGGACATTTACGGCAGGCTCCTCTCAAGCCTCATAGCTCGTTCTAAAAAGCGTAACGCCAGTTCTAAGGCCACCAATAACTCAGCTAATTACTGCGTCGTGTGCTCGTCTTCTACATCCAAAAACCGTGGCAGTGCTGTTGCTGTAAGAATGCCGAGAAGGAGGACAACGACAATCAATTCGATAATCGTAAAACCACCTTGTTTTGCTAATGTCTTTAAGTTTATTGTTTTAGTCATAATCTTGCCTACCCTTTGTTTCATTGAGTCGTCTAAACTCACTCCTGTCGATTGTTACTCGAGACTACCAATCGGAGAATCATCTCCCTTCCCTGTGAATCTTTGAGCTCTCGCCCGTTTGTTTCTATTCTTCGTTTTTGTCATTAGTTCAACGCATTTTGAAAGGCGTTACGTAACAAATGTTATTTGCTTTACAATCAACCTTTTTTCTAATCCTCGCTTTTCCCGCTTTGCCTCACAATTATGCAACCATCAAAATTAATATAATGCCTACATTTATCAATATATTACTAAATCGGCTCTCTTTCGTACGGGGATCCCGTGACGATGTATTTTGAATCTCTCTCTTTGGTCGCGCAACCCCGCCTGTAAGGCATAACTTCGGTCAAAACTAAGCCTGGAAAATGAGGCGTTTCCTCCCTGTTCCCAAATTGTCATCAACCACTTGGTTGGCGCTAACGACGATTCCAACTCAACTGGACGGTCCTGTATTTTTCCTAAACCACGACACTTAAGATCTCAACTTCTTAAAAATAGATTTATCCTAGCGATTTCTACCACAATAAGCGAAGGGGTGACTAAATCCACAAATCAGAAATAAGTAACAAGTTCTGGCGAAATACTTACCTCTTATTCAGAACGTACTTGTAAACTAACTGTCGGTTTATCACTAAACCTGTTTGGAACGAACTAGGGCAAATTTAGGAGAGAGCACTTAAAATTATGATAAATATAGCTTTATTTGAGCCAGAGATCCCTCCCAACACAGGCAATATCATCCGCTTAGCGGCTAATACGGGCTGTCAACTGCACCTCATTGAGCCTCTTGGGTTCGCGCTGGACGATAAGAAACTTCGTCGGGCCGGCCTTGATTACCATGAATTTGCAGGAATCAACCTTTACAAAGACTGGGAGGCCTTCGTTACTGCGACGCAAGGCGCAACGATTTATGGACTCAGCACTAAGGGATCACGACACTATCACGAGGCCAGCTTTGCCTCGGGAGATTTTCTGGTGTTCGGGCCTGAGACGCGCGGGCTGCCTGATACCATTCGATCGGAACTGGGTGTGGATCGCTTGCTGAGGATACCAATGCGCGCCGATAGCAGAAGTCTTAACCTATCGAACGCAGCAGCGTTGGTGACTTATGAAGCATGGCGACAGCTGAGTTTCGAAGGAGCTTCCAACTAACAGCAAGCCTATGCCGCCAGAGATAAAATGCCCCATTATTCCAACTTCGTATTTACAGCGCCCGCAAAAATCAGGAGGCAATAAAAAGGGCGAGCCGCTTTCGCGTCTCACCCTTTTACTCTTGCTACTCCGTAATCCCCCTACAGAATAAAAATAGAGGCGGGATTAATGCATTAGTAAACTAACAGACCTAGTTAGCAGGCTCTGTCGATGCCGCCTGTTCTGCCTGAGCCTGTCTCTGCTGCGCATAAAGCGCATCGAAGTTGATTGGCGACAGCATAAGAGCAGGGAAACTGCCTTTCACAACAAGATTGTCTACCGCTTCTCGCGCATAGGGGAACAAAATATTAGGGCAAACGGTGGCTAACAACTGGGCAAGCTGCTCGTCGCCAAAGTCTTTCGCTGTGAAAACACCTGCTTGCTGCACTTCTACGACAAACGCGGGCTGCTCTTCGAGCTCTGCTTCGACAGTGAGGACGAGAACAACCTCGTAAACGCCGTCTTGCACCTTGTCGCTTTTTGTCTTGATGTCGAAGTTGATCTTAGGCTGCCACTGGCTCTGAAAAACGAGCGGGCTGCGCGGTGACTCGAAAGAGGCATCTTTGAGGTAAATACGCTGTAGGGCGAACTGTGGGCCTGCCGCTTGCTCGCCAGCTGCTGCCTGTTCGTTTGGTTGTTGGTTCTCTTCGTTATCTGCCATGTTGGGTCCTATACGGTCACTTCTGATGATTTTTCTGGATTATAGCGCGTTTTAGCAGCTTTTACTTTGTTACAACAGGAAGCGACTGCCCCTTCCATTCGGCCATGCCGCCATTTAATTTGTAAACCGGATCGTGTCCGGCAGATTCAATTTTTTTAACCGAATCACCCGCCTGCTGGCCATGTTTACACACGACGACAATCGGCTTGCCCTTCTGCTTACTCAGCTCTGCAACGCGCTGTTCGAGCTTAGCCGCAGGAATATGCAGGGCGTCGACAATATGCCCTTCGTCGAAGTCTTTTTTATCACGTATGTCGACTACTAAAGCCTCGCTTCGGTTAATGAGCGATATTGCCTGCGCGGGGCTCGCTCCCTTGCTGCCAGTGCGCTGGTGATACACCATAATGCCGATAAAAGCGGCGAGCCAACAGCCGACCAAAATGGGGTGGTTACTCAAAAACTCGATGAACTGCGCCATGCTGAATCCGATGTGTAGCGGCAAATAAGGGTGGCAAGTATACACGCCACAGCGGCCCATAAGAAGCGGGGGGGCGCATAGGCTTGTAGAGAAGCGCGCCAGTTTCGAGGATAATGGTCGCCTTTCTACAACAACCGGCAAGCAGGCTCCCGATGACAGCGAAAAAGACCGCACTTCTCCTCATTCTTGACGGCTGGGGGCATCGCGACGCTACCGACAGCAACGCAATTTTCGCAGCCAAAAGCCCTACTTGGGATGCACTTTGGCAAGAAAGGCCTCACACACTGATCCGAACTTCTGGCCTTGCCGTGGGCCTACCCGAGGGGCAAATGGGTAATTCGGAGGTTGGTCATATGAACCTGGGCGCCGGCCGAGTCGTCTATCAGAGTCTGACTCGCATCGACAAAGACATCGCTGATGGCTCGTTTGTCAGCAATCCCGTCCTAACCGAAGCCGTCGACACTAGCATCCAAAAAGACTCGGCCCTGCATGTTTTCGGCCTCCTTTCCTCCGGCGGCATTCACAGCCACGAAGACCAAATCGTTGCGATGCTCGAACTCGCTCTAGCGCGCGGCGCTAAGCAAGTTTTCTTCCATGCCTTTTTAGATGGACGTGACACTCCTCCACGCAGCGCCCTCGCTCCTTTGTTGCGGGTAGAGACACTACTTGCGCAGAGCGGTTGCGGTCGGGTGGCCTCGATTTGCGGGCGTTTCTTCGCCATGGATCGCGATAACCGTTGGGACCGCGTCGAACCCGCCTATGATCTTCTCACCCGGGGTGAGGCCGAATTTACGCTCTCCAACGTCGAAACTGCCCTCGCGGCGGCCTATGCTCGCGACGAAGATGATGAGTTTGTTAAGCCGACGATTGTTGGCGCTTCCGCCGCAACCGTGAATGATGACGATGTCGTCGTTTTCATGAACTTCCGCTCGGACCGAGCCCGCGAACTCACTCGCGCCTTCATCGGCGCCGACTTCGACGGTTTCGAGCGCAAAAGCCTTCCTGCGCTTGCAAGCTTCGTGACGCTCACGCATTACGCAGACGACATAGTTGCACCGTGCGCTTATCCGCCCGAAACGCTCGTGAATGTGCTCGGGGAGACGCTCGCTGCGCAGGGCAAGACACAGCTACGCATTGCCGAGACCGAAAAATACGCTCATGTGACGTTCTTCTTCAATGGCGGCCGCGAGGAGCCGTTTAGCAATGAAGACCGTGAGCTTATCCCTTCGCCAGATGTGAAGACCTACGACCTACAACCCGAGATGTCTGCGTTTGAGGTAACCGATAAGTTGGCCGCTGCCATTCTTTCGCACAAATACGATGCGATTATCTGCAACTATGCAAATGGCGACATGGTTGGCCACACGGGCGACTTTAACGCCGCTGTTAAAGCCGTTGAGGCGCTCGACGCGTGTTTGAGCCGAATCGTTGCAGCAATCGAAGAAGCCAACGGCGAGCTTCTTATAACCGCCGACCACGGCAACGTAGAGCAGATGCTCGATGCCGGAACGCAGCAGCCACTCACCTCTCATACCAACGGGCCAGTGCCCCTTGTTTATGTAGGCGGCTCAGGAAAAGAATTTACCAGCGAAGGGAGTTTATGCGACCTCGCCCCCACCCTGCTTTCGCTGCTCGACTTAACTATTCCAGCACAAATGACTGGGAAAGACTTGCTCAGCTGATGAGACTAGCCGCGTTTATCATTGTCTCTATGCTGGCCTCTGCGCCCACACTAGGCGCAGAGCAGACAGCGCAGACTCCTGCGCAAGCGAAACAGCAATTAGCGGCAGCGCAAAGCGCAATCGACGAAGTACAAACCTGGCTCTTAAAAGCCAACGCACAACAGAGTAACGAAGAAAAGCGCCTGCAAAATGCGATTGTCGCACTTGCAAATTCCGCTCGTGAATTCGAAGGCTTGGCAGAGCAGCGCCGAAGTCTCGAAGGAAAACTTGACGAACTGCAGCGTCTCATCTCAGGGCAAGAGTCTGCACTTGCCGCTCGCGAACAAGCACTCGGCGACGTGATACGGGCGTTACACAAACAGGGCGACATGAGCCTCGCACGCGCCTTTCTCTCAGGCCAAGGGCCTACAAATGCAGCCCGGCAGCTCAATTATCTCAGCCGTATAACAGCCGCGCAGCGGGCAACACTCACCTTGTATAAACGAGCGCTCGACGAGCTTATCCAGAGCCAGTTGCAATTAGAGGCACAAAGACAGGAACTTGTCCGAGTTCAAGCGCGCTCTGCGGCGGCTCAGGAAAAACGCGTCGCACAAACCCAAGAGAGAGAGGCAGCTCTCGCTGCTCTGACCACCTCAATAAAGACACAACGCGGCGAACTGGAACAACTCGAGATGGACAAAGCGGGCATACAGCAGCTTGTTGAGCAGCTCGAACTCACCATGAGGAGGATTCCTGCGCCCGAAGCAGGCACCCGTTTTGCTTCGATGAAAGGCAAACTTAGCGCGCCGGTGAAGGCTTCTATCCATGCGCGTTTCGGCACGGGCTCGAATGGAGTTAGCAGGCAAGGGCTCACGTTTGACGCCAATAGCGGCGAGTCTGTGCTCGCAGTGCATTCGGGTAGAGTCGTCTTTGCAGACTGGCTTCGTGGCGCAGGCCTACTTGTAATAGTCGATCACGGTGATAACTATATGACGCTTTATGGCAATAATGAATCTCTCGAAGTCATGGCTGGCGTATCGATTGAGGCAGGCGACGTCGTGGCTAACGCGGGGAGAGGCGCCGGCGAAAAAGCTGGATTGCATTTCGAAATTCGCAAAGGCGGGATTGCGCTCAATCCTGAAGCTTGGCTCTCTAAATAGCGACTGAATTTGCCTATTTAGACGTAAACTGAAACTATAGAAAAATTCACGAACTCACTGCTTAGTGCCAGAGCCAAGCACCGAGCACAAGCAGCCGAAACGCTTAGTGTGCAGGCTCAACTCGAGACGACAACCATGGAATCAGCGCTACGATGATAAATCATCACTTTTTTAGACCCGCCAATCGCCGCTCTCTATTCTCCGCTGTGCGCTTTGTCAGCGCAGCCGTCGCAGCATCACTCCTATTCTCCGGCGCCGCGACCGCGCAAGAAAACGAAGGCGCACTGCCTTTACCCCTCGACGAGGTGCGCATGTTTACTCAAGCGCTGGATCATATCCGCCGCGCCTATGTCGAAGAAGTCGACGACGAAACGCTACTCGAATATGCGATTCAAGGAATGCTTTCGGGTCTCGACCCGCATTCGGCCTATATGGCGGGCAACGAGTTCGAGTCGCTTCAAGACACCACGACCGGACAGTTCGGCGGGCTTGGCGTCGAGGTGAGCCGGCGCGACGGCTACATACTCGTTGTTGCACCAATAGACGATTCGCCAGCCGACCGAGCGGGCGTTTTAGCCGACGACCTGATCATCGAAATCGACAGTAAGCCGATTCGCGAGATGCAGCCCGACGAAGCGGCGAAGATGATGCGCGGCGAACCCGGATCACAAGTATCTATAACCATCGCGCGCGAAGGCGAAGAACCTTTTGACATTACCCTCACGCGGGAAATCATTGCGATTTCGAGCGTGCGCAGCCGCGCGTTAGAACCGGGGTATGCGTATCTGCGCGTTTCTCAATTTCGTGGCAATACAGGCGAGGAATTCGCCGAAGAGTTGCAAGAACTGCTTACCGCCGATGATGAGCTAAAAGGACTCGTCCTCGACCTTCGCAATAACCCCGGCGGTGTTCTCCAAGCGTCGGTCAGCACGGTCGATGCCTTCATCGATAGTGGCGATATCGTCTCGACAAAGGGCCGCCTCGAAGACTCACGCTCAAGCTACTCGGCCTCGTTGCAAACGATTGCGCCCGACATACCCCTCGTCGTGCTGATCAATAATGGCTCGGCTTCGGCGAGCGAAATTGTCGCCGGTGCGCTGCAAGACCACGGCCGCGCGCTCATTATGGGCACAGCCAGCTTTGGCAAGGGCTCGGTGCAGACCGTGCTCCCACTCGCCGCCGACAAAGCGATCAAACTAACAACCTCGCTCTACTACACGCCCAGCGGTCGCTCGATTCAAGCCCAAGGAATTATCCCCGACATCGAAGTCGAGGAAGCGTTTGTCACGCGGCGCTCGCGCAGCGTGACGCAGTACAAAGAGTCTGATCTTGCCGGTCACTTGAAAAACGGCAACGAGAGACTCGATGACACTGATGCGTCGGCGGATGAAATAGACGGCGAAATAGACGCAGCACTCGATCGTGCTTCAGAACAAGAAAGCAAAGAGGGGCAGTCCGATCTCAGCGCTGCAGAACTCGCGCAGGTGTTGATTTCGGCGGAAGAAGTACTGGTTAACGACTATCCGCTAAACGAGGCGCTAAACGTACTCAAGGGTATTAACGCCTATAAACCGCTAGCAGCAAAGAGAGCTGCGCTAGGCTTGTAGGCGAGGCTAGCGAAGCGACTAAAATTAACAAAGTTAACAAGATTGGCGAATCAGCGGGTCTCAATTCTTCCGCACAACAGTTAGACTTTTCTGACTTCGATGCCACGCTGTGCCATATAGTCTTTAGCCTCGCCGATTGTATATTCCTGAAAATGGAAAATACTCGCGGCGAGCACTGCATCGGCCTCGCCCTCGAGCACACCTTGGGCTAGATGCTCGAGAGTGCCAACGCCGCCCGACGCAATAATCGGCACCTGCACTGCTCGGCTTACTGCACGATTTAATTCCAAGTCGAAGCCGCTTCTAGTGCCGTCTTTATCCATGCTTGTCAGCAATATTTCACCTGCGCCAAACTCGACCATCTTGCGCGCCCAATCGATCGCATCGAGTCCAGTCGGATTTCGGCCTCCGTGAGTAAATATCTCCCAGCGCGGCTCCTCGCCATCGCCAGACACACGCTTCGCATCAATAGCCACAACGATACACTGCGAACCGAAACGCGCCGCTGCTGCGCGCACAAACTCAGGATTAGTTACCGCCGCGGTATTGATGCCAACCTTGTCGGCTCCGGCATTAAGCATCGCTCGGATGTCCTCAAGCGTGCGAATTCCACCGCCAACGGTCAGCGGGATAAACACCTGACTGGCGATCGCCTCGACAGTATGGACAGTCGTCTCGCGGCCTTCATGACTTGCAGTGATGTCGAGAAAAGTAATCTCATCAGCGCCTGCATCACAGTAGCGTTTAGCGACTTCGACCGGATCTCCGGCGTCTCGGATATCAAGAAACTGGACGCCTTTAACGACGCGGCCGTTTTCACAATCTAGGCAAGGGATGATGCGTTTAGCGAGACCCACATTTATTCCTCATTTATTGATTCGAATCACTGACGACTATGCTTGCAAATAATCCCGAGCTGGCCGACTGCACCTGCTGCAACGATCTACACTCCGAGGCGTCAACCGGGAGTGTCGATGCGAGAGTAGAAACTCTGCTCTTTACGTGAGATCGGGATAGCCGTCGGCAAGCTGTTGGGCGAGTGCGAGATCGATAGTGCCTTCGTAAATAGCACGACCGGTAATCACACCCATGATTCCTGCGCCGGTCTCGGTATCTGCCGCCTCACGAATCGCAGCAACATCGGCAAGCTTGCTCAATCCACCAGACGCGATAATGGGAATGGCCGAGTCTTGCGCGAGTTCTTGGGTCGCCTCGATATTCACGCCTTTCATCATGCCGTCGCGCGCGATGTCGGTGTACACGATAGCTTCGACACCATAATCGGCAAATTTCGCCACTAGATCTGTCGCCAACACTTCGGAGACATCGGCCCAGCCGTCGGTGGCAACCATGCCGTCTATTGCGTCGATGCCGACAATAATTTTACCCGGAAATTTTAAACAAGCGGCGCGCACGAAGTCGGGGTCTTTAACGGCCGCAGTGCCAATAATTACATAACTTACGCCTGCATCCAGATAGAACTGAATGCTCTCGAGGTTGCGAATACCGCCGCCAATCTGAATCGGCAAGTCGGGGTAGCGAGCTGCGATAGCTTGCACAATCTCGGCGTTGACCGGCGTCCCTGCAAACGCGCCATTGAGGTCCACTATATGAAGCCGGCGCGCGCCTTTCGCCGCCCAAATACCTGCCATGCTCACAGGGTCGTCTGAAAATACTGTAGAGTCTTCCATACGCCCTTGCTTGAGTCGCACGCATTGGCCGTCTTTAAGATCTATTGCGGGTATCACTAACATTGTTTTTTTCCGAGGCGGCGCGTTAAAAGGCGCAGCAGTATTAAATCGATTAGTTTTAAATTAAGAAAACTTTGTAGCTACGCCTGCCCGTCCCATTGCAAAAAATTTCGCAGCAGTGACAAGCCAGCTTCTTGGCTTTTTTCGGGATGAAACTGGGTGGCGAATAAATTGGGACGCGCAATCACGGCGGCAACCTCTTTGCCATAGCGCGCAACGCCAGCGACACCACGCTCGAGACTATCTTTGTCGTGCGGCACATAATAACTATGAACAAAATAGAAGCGGCTGCGATCGGCTATTCCTTGCCATAAAGGATGAGTACCAACTTGCTCGACTTCATTCCAGCCCATGTGTGGCACCTTAAGCCGTTGCCCCGCCTCGTCGTTAAGCGCGTCGCCAAAATAGCGCACTTGACCATCGACAATTCCCAAACAATCAACGCCGCCATTTTCTTCACTTCTAGTCATTAGCGCTTGCATACCAACACAAATAGCAAAAACTGGTTTCGTCTCGATTGCTTGGCGTACGATGCGGCCAATTTCGAGCCTATTGATCTCAGCCATACAGTCACGGATGGCGCCGACGCCAGGAAAGATTACCCGGTCGGCTGCAGCGATGAGTTGGGGGTCCGGCGTAACGACAACCTCGATCTGCTGACCGAGCTGCGCGCCTACGTGTTCGAGTGCTTTGGCAACCGAGTGGAGATTACCCATGCCATAGTCGATAACGGCGATTTTATTCATAGCGTTTGTTTCGAGCCTAACTGGGCAGTCCCTGATTATGAGTGCTTAATTAAAAGTGCCTAATTAAAAATGCCTTGTTAAAAGCTCCTGTGAATTGGTGTGCGCCCAGCAAAAACTTGCGCAAAAAGTGTCACCGAGGGCTCAGACTAGAGTGAGCCCTTAGTCGAAGGCACAACGCCAACCGACCGTGGATCAAGCTCTACGGCCATGCGCACAGCACGGCCAAAGGCCTTGAAAATAGTCTCGATCTGGTGATGCGCATTCTTGCCACGTAGATTATCGATATGTAGCGTCATGAGGGCGTGATTGACAAAGCCTTGGAAGAATTCGTGAAACAGGTCGACGTCGAAATTGCCTACCGTTCCTTTCACAAATTTGACGTGATATTCCAGCCCCGGACGCCCTGAAAAATCGACAACCACGCGGGAAAGCGCCTCATCGAGAGGCACATAAGCATGGCCATAGCGGCGAATGCCCGTTTTATCGAGCGCCTTCGCGAACGCCTGACCCAAGGTAATGCCGATATCTTCGACAGTGTGGTGAGCGTCGATCTGGAGATCGCCAGCAGCCTTAACCTCGATATCGATGAGCCCATGTCTCGCTACCTGATCTAGCATATGGTCGAGAAAAGGCAGACCGGTATCGCAGTTCAATTTTCCGGTGCCATCGAGATTAACGGCGACGCTGATCTGCGTTTCGTTAGTGTTGCGTTCGATGCTCGCTTGACGCTGGGTGTTATCGCTCATAGTCATACTCATGATATTGGCGTTAAATAGGTTTAGGCTGCGCAAGGACAACCGGATTAAGTCTGTTTAAGCAGCCTTCGCTGAATGGCGCTTAGAAATCGCTCTTGTTAGGCTCCGCATTATAGGGCTCGGCCTAGACTATTGAAAGCAGTGCGAAAATGCGCTCGACATGGTATGCAGCACCTTGGGGAATCCGGTAGACTCAGGCTCTCGAGACAAATCCGCGCCCTCAATGAAGAAAAATCAGTTAGTCAGAATCCTTCTTATTGGCTTTGTGGCCGTTGCGCTCGCCGCGGCGCTCCTCACTGTGCCACTTACCTTTATCGGTAAGAATCGCTTTAAGGCGTCACTCGAGGCGCTAGTCCGGGAGAGCCTCAGCCTTGAACTTAGTGTAGCCGGAGACATTGATCTTGGTTTTTTCCCTCGCTTCGAATTTCTGATTGAAGATCTTAGGCTGAAAAATCCAGAGTTCCCGCAGGAACTCGCCTCCGCTCGTAGCGCGGTGATCAGCGTTGATATTTGGGAATTTGCCGACAACCGCCTGCGTGTCAACGAGATTATTCTCCGCGGCCTTCACGTAAACCATCGAGTCGAAGCCGACGGCAGCAATATCTGGCTCTCGCCCCTACTCCGCGACTCCTTCGATGGCAGCGCTGAAAAAACCGAGCGCCGCAGAGAGGATACAGACGAGGAATTAGCACAAAGGGAGCACCTCTCGATCGGCCGCATTGTGATCGAAGACAGCACAATCGACTTCCAAGACGTCACCCAAGGCAGCAATTACTCTCTGCGCGGTGTCACTCTCGACATTCTCGAAGCTAACGACAACCGTGAAGCCTTTACCGCCGAAGGCATGGCGACCTATGCCACTTATAGCACCGCGCACGCCGACGAAATTCTCGTGCCATTGAATTTCGGTGCCGAACTCGCCTTCGATTCGAGCGCACAGCAGGCGTCTATTCATGAGCTCAGGCTCGGAATAGCGCCAATGCTCGCCACAATAACCGCCGACATAGATTGGCAAGACGGTTCACTTAACATGCGAGGCACCGCTCAAGCTGCGCGCTTCGACCTCAACGACTTTTTAAGCGGTTTAGAACCGACGTCTATCTCCGAAGCCGAACAACCGGGCGCGCCGATATCTGCAGCACTCACTGCGTCGCCAACCTCATTTAGTTTCGGCTTTGTGCTCGACAATTCCGGCCTAACCATCCCCGACTTCGATGCGACACTTGGTAATGCGACGATCGACGCGGACCTCAGGCTCCTCGCTGTTACCGCGTCTCAAGCCGAGAACCTAAATTATTCAGTACGTGCCTCAACGCTGGATTTGAGCTTTCTCGATCGACAGCGCATCGCATTTTGGCGACCGGTGCTACTAGACCTAGTTGCCAGCGGCGACGGAAATACCACCGGCTCGATAGATGTCGAAGGAATCACTGGCGCGACGCACAACCTTGGCGAACTGCAGCTTTTCGTTAGCACCGAAGGCAATGTGCAGAACATCGAGCTGCAGTCTGTTTCTCTCTGGGGGGGCGAGATTGAAGGCGTGTTGCGCCTCGAGAGACCCCCCGGTGGCGAAAAATTAATTGAGCTCAATGCGAGCCTGCGCCGACTAGACCTCGCCGCTTTCTCGACCTTTGTAATGCCAGAGGACTTTTCGGCCTCTTACCCTGTCCTTCCTCTTACGTCGACCTTCGACGGCAAGCTCAGCGCCGACATGGCGCTCATTGCGGCGGGTGACGACTGGGCTAGCATCGCAAATTCGATCTCCGGCGACATCACCTACGATTTAAGCAACAACACAGTAGACATCAGCTTGGTGAAGCAGGTCTTCAGCTCCATCGCAGCGCTCAGTCCCGCTGGCGGCTCTACTGAAGCATGGCCCGACCGTCTCAGCTTTGAACAATTGAGTGGTTTTGTCATCTTAGCTTCTGGGATCGATGCGCCTCATCGGCTAAATTTGTTGATGGACAATCTAGAAATAGAGGGGAGCGGCACTCTTAATAGCGCCAGCGGCGACTTCGATTACCGCCTCGCCTTTACGCTATTGGACGACGCGCGCGTCGAACCGCTGCAAATCAATGACGCGCACCGCGGCAGGCCCTGGCCAGTCAACTGCGTTGCCAATCTTGGTGCAGCCGCGAGTCAATTCTGTAGCCCCGATTTTGCCGGCGTTCGCGAGCTTTTCGCCGCGCCTTCACGCTCGCAAGCACCCAACTAAAATGCCTGTGAAACTCCCTTTTCATAGCCGCGTGCTGCATTGGTTTGACAAACACGGCCGCCATGATTTGCCCTGGCAGAAGGGCGTAACGCCTTATCGCGTGTGGGTTTCGGAGATTATGTTACAGCAGACCCAAGTCGCGACTGTCATTCCGTATTTCGACCGCTTCATGGCGTCTTTCCCCACAGTAAAAGCACTCGCCGAGGCAAGTGAAGACTCTGTTCTTCATCACTGGACTGGCCTAGGATATTACGCACGCGCGCGCAATCTGCACACTGCCGCCAAAACCTTAGTCGCAGAATATGGCGGCACTTTTCCGAGCACTGTCGACGCACTTGCATCGCTTAAGGGCATTGGACGTTCCACAGCTGGGGCTATCGCAGCACTGTCCATGGACGTGCATGCACCAATACTTGATGGCAATGTTAAACGCGTGCTTGCACGCCATAATGCCGTTGCTGGCTGGCCTGAGCAGACGCGTGTGCGCAATCACCTCTGGGAGATCGCTACTGCGTTAACGCCAGCTGACCGCGTCGCCAATTACACGCAGGCAATGATGGATCTAGGCGCGACAGTCTGCATTCGCACCAAGCCTCGCTGCGAAGTCTGCCCGTTGGCTGACGACTGCAAAGCGCGTTTGCAAAATCTCATCAGCTCTATACCAGGCAAGAAACCCAAGAAAATTATTCCAGTAAGAGAGACTGTGCTGTATATCATCTTTAACGGCGCTGGCGATGTCTTACTCGAAAAACGACCACCTAGCGGCATTTGGGGTTCGCTTTATAGTTTTCCTGAGGGGGATAACCCTAAAGAACTGCCTAGCCTAACCGCCGCGGTTACTATTCAAGAAGAATCCTTGCTTACGCTCGAGCCACTGCGACACACCTTCTCGCATTTCCATCTTGATATCACGCCAGTGACTGTCCAAGGCGAACCCATCAACGCAGCCGCCGAGCCCGAACGCTGGCTTTGGTATCCACTCGATGGGTCTATTGAGGTCGGCTTGGCCGCACCGATAAAGAAGATTATCAAGAGCTTAAGCGCCATCTAAGCACGCATTCGCGTATACTCCTCTAAAGGTTAATTCAGACACGCTTTCTAAGAGGCTACTCATGTCCCGTAACGTATTCTGCCGTAAATTTCAGCAAGACCTCCCCGGCCTGATGGCGCCACCCTACCCCGGCGACAAAGGCCAAGAGCTGTTCATGAACGTGTCACAGAAGGCCTGGAGCGAATGGCAAAGTCATCAAACCATGCTCATCAACGAGAAGCAGCTAAGCATGGCGAACGCCGAGCACCGCAAATACTTGCAAGACCAGATGGATAAATTCCTTTCCGGCGCAGATTTCGATCGAGCCGAGGGTTATGTCCCTTCTGAGTAGTCCGCTGGGTCTTGACTCATACCCGCGCGAAGGGTTTAATACGCGCCTCGCGTGGAGCTGAGATGCAACGTCCACAAGCCCTCGCGAAGTTTGAAGCAGTAGTAAATGCCCAGATAGCTCAGTTGGTAGAGCAGAGGATTGAAAATCCTCGTGTCGGTGGTTCGATTCCGCCTCTGGGCACCATAAATCATTGATCTAATTGAGTTATTATTTTCCTCTCCCCCGAAAATTCCATAGCACACACGTAGCACACTTTTCCTCCTGATCAGGTCCGAGTAGACTGCCTCTCATAGCAAATACTACCAACATTATCCCGAACAAACTGACTATGTATCAACAAGTCGAAGGTGGCGTCTGGCACTATCGATAGAGACTTCCATAGTGTTAGTTACAGCTTTTTTTCGCTACAACGAAACGCTCAAGATTGAATAATTGGCTTTCGGGTATTGTTCTGTTCACAGGAGTAAAGTAGCGTGAATTGAGATCAGCGAGAGTAGTATTTACTTCTATAGAAAACCCATTTATTGAAAATATTCTTTCGATCTCAGTATCGGCGTAAAAAGAAATCCACGGCTCTCCCGCTTTCGCCGAAAGTGTTCTAACTAACTCGAATTTCTCCCCGGCTTTTTGAAAGCCAACTCCGCAACATTCTTCGGGATTAGTGGTGAAGAGCTCGTCAATATAAGACACGAAAAAAGTAGCGCCTATGTTCTGCGTCAGTGAAGCTATTTCCTGAACGAGAGCACTAAAATCCTCTTTCGAAATATATTGCGAAACTCCTTCAAGAGTAATAATCGTAGACTTACTGCTGTCGAAACCACTTTCAATTAGCTGTTTGCTTACTGACTGATAGCTGAAATCGACCGGAACATATACTATACTTTTATTATTTAGTAACCCGCTTGGCAGCTTTTTGCGCTTTCTTTCCTGAACTTCTGGTTGATCCACTTCGAACACTCTGAGGGGATGAGGGAAATCGAGCCGATGAGCCCGGGTATCATAACCAGCACCAAGGATAACGTATTGCTCGGTTTCATTGATCGAACTCTCTTCAACTAATTCATCAATGAATCGTGTGCGTGAAACTAGATGCTCGTGCCAACCCGGTAGAATTTTCTGAGAAAGCCAGACAGAGAATCTGTGACCCATCATCCTTACCACGCCAGCACCAAATACAAACTCACAAGCATACGGATCGTTTATAACCCTTTTTTCTGGCAAGGCTAGAGTTTCAATAAGCCGTTGTTTCGCCACTCCTTGTGCAGTGCCGTCTTTTGATTTGTAGAACATATAAAGCGCTTCCTAATATCCGATCATTATCTGTTAGCAGAAATGTAATTTAGCATACGATAGGCAAATTAAATCAACTAAGGAGAAATATGAATCAGCGTTTGCAGAACCTTTCAAAAGTCACGTGCTAGAGATTTTTTAATCTTTGATTAATTTATAGAAGATTAAGAACAGATGCGTGTAATCAAGTTAAAACGGGACTTGGAGAGAGAGGAAGACGAATTACAGACTCTTATGCGGCGAAAAATAGTAGTGTCAGGGATTAGATGAGAGTCATCAAGTTAAAGCGTGATTTAGAGAAAAATTAGGTCGAGCTAAAGTACTATTAGCCCTTAAAATTTAAGCTAGCCATTTATAAAAATATAATTTCATGAAATATTCTGCCGGGCGTTAAGGTAAATGCGCCGGCAACGAGAAGTGCTCCAATATAAGTTCCTATCATTGTACGAATATGTGCATTCTTATGCTTTTCTAATTTGGTTTTCTTGAATAGTCGAATGCTATAAATTGAATAAATTAAGTTACCAATTGTGAAGGGAATTAAAAGATGTATCCAAGAAAACCCGCCGGGATTAAATAATTTACCCGTCATTGGCGAAGTAATGAATAACGCTGTGAAAGCGATGAACAGCATTTGTGAAACCCACGTACGTCCAATCAGTCGGTGTTTCTTAGTTCCCTTTTTTGTGAGGAAAATATACAAACCAACAGGGATTGCTGATAATGCAAAAAAAGCATGTATATAAATTATTGTCATGCTTACAACCCTATTTGAACTTTCGTATAGGTATCAACGACAAATGACGCAGCTTCGAATTTAGGGATGCCCAAAGCCTTAGGGTTGTTAGAGAATCCGAATTGCTCCTTGGGTATGCCTAAAAAATTAGTATCAAGCTTCTCATTTTCATTTTCGTCAACGTATACCCCAATTGCATAGGTGCCAGGAGGGATTTCAAAAGAGCCTTTGTAAGTACTTTTACCAATTTTTTCTACAACGCCCGCCTCAATTCCAGCTTGTGGACCAGGTTTCTCCCCTCGATCTGATTCGAAAACCTCCTTAGAACTATAGATTGCTAAATGGAGCACGCCTCCCTCTGAAATGCCTTGGATTTCGACGTCCAAGGTGGCTGCACTCAATTGAAAAGAACACAAAAGAAATGGAAGAGAACCAAAAAATTTAATCATTGTGTTTATAAACTCTGCTATATTGTTTACTTTGATAACATCAATAATACGGGAAATTGTTTACTAAGTAAACATCAAGTTTTATGGGATATCACAAAGAAAATTTGAAAACGCAGCTCGTTGAAATCGCTTGGGAAATCTGCTCAGTAGAGTCCTGGCAAAAGGTCAATATGCGAAGGGTTGCTAGCAACGCTGGGGTTTCAAATACTGCCTTTTACAGACATTTCAAAAACAAAAATGATCTTAAAGCAGAGTTGATGCTAAGGGGCTTTCAAATTGTTTATGGAGGAATGAAGGATTTAACCAATAATTTTTCAAGTTACGGAGCTCATTACATAAGATTTGGAGTGGAATACCCGCATATTTACGATTTGATGTTTGAGTGCACGGATATAAACATGTCTCTTTATCCTGACTTGGAAACTCTATCCGATGCATCCTTTGGTGGGATAGTTGAAGGATTGAAGTCCTTCATGACTGATAGATCAGAGAACGATGTCATGTTAAAAGCATACAATGTTTGGGCATCTGTGCATGGCATAGTCGGAATTTTGAGACGATCTAAATCGCAAGGAAAGCAAACCCAAAATCTAGAATGGATTGAAAATAACTTAGAAGAGTATTTAGAAATGACAACGTTCGGTTAAAGGCGATTAAGAACTTATTAGATGACTACACA